>Ga0179593_1616351_pt1 | contig 10908 bp, 16 predicted proteins | sample CZODoug2_1_08_16_FD_185931 | JGI IMG/M metagenome (GOLD analysis project Ga0179593, IMG submission 185931) | Vadose zone soil fungal communities from Angelo Coast Range Reserve, California, USA - CZODoug2_1_08_16fungal (PacBio error correction) | ecosystem: Environmental > Terrestrial > Soil >...
ATGGAGAACCCTCAAATGGACATCCACAAAAGAACAGATCAAAAAAAAAGACAGGCTAAACACACTCGGCGATTTAGAGTCTGCTATGGGGGGGGGAAACAAAGGCAAACGCAGGAACTTCTCTAAAGGAATGCAGGGGTTGGGGGACCCAAGGGTGCGGACGTCAAAAAAGACCTCCGCACATGAGCCACCAGGAGGACCGTATTCCGAGCGGGTAAAAGGGGGGCGGGGGCGAGGACTCGGGGCAACATCATCAGAGCAATGAGTTGATGACCGAGGGGTCGCAAAAGGGGATAGGCTAAAAAAACAAAAGCTTTTGTGTTTTGCCGAAAGGGGACAGATCAGGGGTGCAAAGCGAAAACTAAGAACAGTCGGAAGGGGGTTGCCGCATGGCTCGGAGGAGAAAGGGGAGGGGAAACAGCTCTGTCGGTCAAACTCCGGGGACATGCGAGTGGTACCATGCGGCGCAATGGTGCCACCGACGATCAGGGGGAACAAAGGGGGGAAAAAAGGTTTCAAAAAGCGGTGAAGGGGGAAGAAGTGGAGAGGGTGGTAACAATAGGAAAACCACTTCTCCAATTCGGGAAACGCGAAGGGGCAAGAGCCACCGAACAAGCGGCAAACGGGGAGATCAGCGAGGGAGGCCCTGGAAAGTGTCGATGACAGAGGGGCAGGGGATCATGCCGCTGAGGAGAACAAAAAAGACCAAAAAACCGAGTCGCGTCTGGTGCGTCAACGGAACAATGGGTCTTTTCAAAAAATCGAAAACGAAGGGGTCTTGGGAGACTGGGAAAAGAGGGCGGGATATGCTTCTGCTAAAAAAACTACAGCAAGGAGAAGGGGGAGATGTTGGGGGAGTCCAAAAAGAAAAAGTCCTCGGAGGGAGGGAAACGCTGGAAAAGGGGGTCGGACTGGTGAAACGCAGGGGAACTAGGGGGGGGAGGTTCTGAAAATCACGAAGAACATCACCTGGCTTAAACTTGGAAGCTGGGTGCTGGACCGATAAGAGCTTTGGGGAATGGGAGGACGGACTTTTCCGAGACCCGAGAAGGGCGGGTAAGACCAGGGGAACGATAGAGGGGGGCAAAGGGAGCAGATAGGTCCTTCCTTGGGCTGGAAAAGCACGAGAAAGGGGGGGAAGGAGTGCAAATTCGTATAAAAAGACGACCCGAAAGAAAGGAGGGAGTCCGCCAGAAACAGATTCTCGTAAACCATAACAAAAGGGGACAGGGTCTAGCCGAGGCACCTCGATCAACGGTCCCCAGGAAGGGGGGCCTTTTGGAGGAGTCATGGGGGAGCCAGCAGGGGGGGACTATTGGGGGAGACGGCAGGAAGTGGGTCATAATGACCTCTTCGTAAAGCGAGTTAAAAAGGCCGTCGACGAGGAGACTGCAAAAAAAAAAGCGAACTAACAGGCACCATTTCCATCGAGTGGAATAACCCTTCTCCTGAAATGACCAAAAAAAAAAAAAAAGTTAATGCCCGGGAAGGAAGAATCGGGGGGAGATTAAACAATGTCCACATATCCCAGGAACAGCTCGTAGAGACTGAAAGGCAGGGGTGGGGGATGAAGAGCGGCATTAAAGGAAGACAAGGTGGAGGCGAACACACTGCAGGGCTGGAATTTAAGGTAAGCCAGAGGATGTTGGGGTGGAACAATTTTGAGATCGGGCCCAGAAGAGTTTAGGGAGGACCACCGAACCTACCGACCGAAACAGGTCCATTAGAAGGGGTCTGAGAGAAATTTGAAAAATCTAGAAGACAAACAGTCGTGGAACAAAAGGGAGGGCTTCGTGGCGAACACCCCCAGAGGGCAGTCAGGAACGATCACTCTCCCAGCGCCCGGGAGAGGAAAGAAGGGGGAAAAATAACCCTTTCCTATTACACCTAAGTATAGTTTTGAGCCAACTCGGAAAGACCAAACAGGGCGGTTCGCGGGTCAAGAAGAGGAGGGGAGCGGAAGGGGAAGGGGGGCCGGCAAGCTGGGAAAGCAGGGGAGAGAGGAAAGGGCAAGATTCAGGGGAAAAGAAGGAAGTGTGCACCAGAGGATAAGGATTCCCTGGCCTGGGAGCGGCCCACGAAGAGTGCAGGAAACAACTGAAAGAATCTGTTTCAAAAAGAAAGAACAGAAACGACCAGACTAAGGGTCAACTCGCAGAAAAGGGGAACCAAGTTAATAAAGGCCCCAACGCTGACATCAGGGGGGAGTAATAAAAATGCCGCATCAAATAAACTTGAAGGGGAAAAACTTACACCTCGACCCCTACCATCATAAATAGGGGGACTAAACTGGAAAAAGAAAATCATACCAGGGGGAAAAGCCAGAGATTAAAGGGCCACATCAAAGTGAAAAGTTACGTTCACCTCAGGCCAGCAAAAGGAAGGGGGGGAAACGGGGGGGTCCTCATTTGAACTTGTTGGTCGGAATGAAAGCAGAAGGGCCGGGGGGGGCCAAAATGCGAGTTTAAACCCGGTGAACGCTATGCATGGGGCTAAAACTGGAGAATCGAAAATCCCTTATCCGCAAAACCAGGAATGGAAAAAAAAGGCCGTGGTGGGGGTGAGGGTTGGGCGGGGGGAAGCAAAAAGAGTTTCTCTTCCTCAAGACGGAAGGAGGGAAAGGGGACTCAATATGAGACCGGAGGCGAAGAAAACCAGCGCGACAGACTAACTTTCAGGGGATGCAGGCGAGACTAACTTTTGGAACCGCCAAAGCAGTCGGCACCCAAGGGCGGGGCAAAAAGGGCACAAGCTCGCGGGACAGGCTGCAAAGAAGCCGGGGCCGACACTTCCCCTGAAAAAACCTGGACGCCAAAGGCAGCGCAGGCTCGACCAAAAGGGCCTTACGAAGCGGCGAAGGCTTTCCTTCCAAGCACAAAAAGGGGAGAAACCGGGAGGAAAAGGAGGTTACGGCGAATAAGGGGCCCGAAAGACAAGAGAGACCTACAAGAGGAGGGGGGGCATAAGAAAAAAGGGAACTCTCACCTCGATACAAGCGGAAGCAGCCGTACGGGTCAGCATCAAAAAAATGAGGAAAAGAAATCTTCACCAAAGCAAAATGGGTGATAAAGCATGCCAGAATGCTCGGCTGCGAAAACACAGCCCCACGACCAACGGGGAGGCAGCCAATCGACTCAGAGGGGGGGATGAGGGGAGGGGGGGGATGCTTCTTGCCGAGGGGGGAGGGAAGTGCCGCAGAGGTGGAAGAGGGGAAAATGGAAAGGAAGATTATCGGGCAAAATGACGTCATGAGGGGGGGGACAAAGGGCAGTCTATCGAAAAAAGGGAGACCAAGGCCCCTGTTGTTTGCTCGATACAGGAGAGTTGGCAGAACGCCGTTCAACGGCCCCCGTGCAAAAGAAACTCAGAAGGGAAAGGACCAAGAAAAAGAACAACCACCAAAGGACGGCGCAAAGCAAACGCGACGAACAAAGAAGAAAAGAAAAAATGGGCAGTCCCGTCAGGGGCTCCTATCTTATCGAAATCTCAAACAAAAGGGAAGAAACGGAGGGATCCTCGGCCTAACTACCGAACTCCAGCTAAGAAGAGAAAATTGCGGGGGTCGGTGGAGGTTCACGCGCGTTGGGGGAGCAGAAAAGGGGTGTGTGGGAGGGATGTACGGGTTCCTTCAGAAAGGAAGTGCAAGAAAAAAAAAGCACAGTGGCAAAGGAGGTCAGAAAAAAAGTACTTTGGGAAAAAAAAAAGGCACCTTTTAAGGGGGGGAAAAAAATTATAGAAAGGTGGGAAACTGCCGAAAGGATGACCGAGACAACCTAACGCCTCGAAAGGAGGTAGAAGGAAGGTGCAAGGAAGCGCCAAGAAAAAGGTAACCGGAGGCAAAGAGAAAAAAAAAAAATAAAGGAAACCGATAGGGGCTCAAAGTTCCCTCCCACAGTTCGTAAATTGGAGTTAGGATCAACGCTTGAGTATCACGCAGATAGGAGACGAATTCATTCCTGAAAGGGGATGTAAAAAACATCAAGAGAGAATACAAAAGGGGCCCAGGGAGCTAAGGAGGTACGGGGTATTCGAATGCTAGGCCCCAGATTAAACCAAAAGGGAAACCTAATATATCTTATGCGAGGATCCACGGAAACCAATTTTTAGGGTCCGGGAAGCCCGGGTGAAAGAATGTCCGAGGTAATCAGGCCGCGACGGGGACGGCCCTCCTAAGCCAGCCAGGCGGAGCCATAGTCTGCGCGCCAGGAGGGGGGGAACGTGACTGAGCCCCCAGAACATGGTTCTAAGCTGGGCATATTGAAGGAAAACGGACAGAAAAGGAGCGGTACTTGGTGCGTGAAAGAGAGAGGACAAGAACAAAAAAAAAGCCGGACGGGGGACACCAAAGAAGGGATCTCGAAAGGAAAAAAGCACATAGCAAAGGAACGTCCTTTCACAAGGCGAAAAAAAAAAGTCAGGGGCCGAAAAATCTATCGGGTGGGAAAAAAAAAGCCCCATCCTCCAGGAAAGAAGCCGGAGGGGGGGGGGGGAAAAGGCCCTTTCTCAAAAGAACAACCGAGCCCTCGGGGAAAGAAGCCGACAGTGGTTTGTTTTTTGGGTTTGGGGTTTTGGTTTGTTGGGTGTTTTGTGGGGGGGGTTGGGGGTGGGGGTTGAGGGGTTGTGGTTTTTTGGTTGGGTTTTGGGGGAAGTGGGTTGTGGGGGAGCCTAGGGGGGGGAAATTGTGGGCGCGAAAATTCCATAGCTTCAACCAGGGGGGTCCCAAAAAAGGGAATGGCGGGACGGGGGGAACCAGAAGAAAAGGACACCGGTGTGTCGAAGGGCAAAGGAAGGAAACCAGGGTGGGGAAAGGGAGAAAATAAAACGTAACACTCCGATACGTCGGTGCGGACTCTAAAAGGGACGGTAGCGAAGGGACAGGGAAACTGGGGGCCCTTACGCCTGAGTCGAAGTCTGGGGGCTGCCCCATGTGATGAAGGTTTGAAAAGGGAGGGTCTCCAACAGAACTTCGGCAGGACCTGGGAAAAGGAATCACACGCAGCTTGATGGGCAAAGTTAAAGTGCTACTTGTGGCCTGGTGATGGAGGGAAAAAAGGGCAGGGGCTGCAAGTGGAAAGGAGAGGCGGGGGCTACAGCGAGAGGGACGCCGTCAGGGGGGGGAGTGGATATGGCCTGTCCTGTGGGAGGCAGGAAACTCTCCGCGGGGGTTTGACAGAAATCGTCGAAGTCGACCTGAAAAAATGCCTTCAGGCAATGGCTTAAATCTCACGATCCAAACGGCTTTGGACACGGCTGGCGAGGCATTAGGGATGTGCATTAGAAAGCAAAGCGAAATCGGGGGGGTTGGGCGGGAACCGCCTTGAATTTCCGTCGGAAAGGGAAAAAAAGAAAAAACGACAAAATCGTTTCAGAAAAAGGTCGCACAAAAGGACGTCCCTGGAATAGGGAAGGGAAAAAAGGGAAAGAAGGAAAAGAGGGGGCGGCCATGGATGAGAAAAATTCTAAAGGCCTTCTGTAAAAAGGAGCCTGTTCGAGAGCAATCACTGGAAAAGAAGGGGCGAACGACGGGGGGGAAGGGACCAAAGCGGAAAAAGGACTAACCTTTTTGCTGGGGGTCAAGGGAGGGGTGAGAGTTTTAGTCAAAACAAAAGAAAGGGGGGTCCGATGAGTACCACATGGCGGCGAACGAACAACAGGCGATCCTCGACGACCATCAAGAGCTAAGAGGGGCCAAAAAAAGAAAAGGTGAGAAGAACTTTAGGACCCTACGGTAACCCTCTTCGAGCAAAACAGCCGGGACACATCGATAAAAAAAGTGGGTAATGGTTCGTATTACCCTTAATAATAGAAATTCCGACGTAATAAGAATCAGAAAGATATGGTCTATAATGGCGGAAGGGGTGGGGCAGAACGGGCAAAAATCAATGACTTCACTACTACCAGGTGGGTCAGGGAGTTAAGAGCGAGGGGTGGCAGGACCTCTGCAAAGGAAAAAAGACCCCACCTCTCATGCCAGCATATCAAGAAGGAACCAGGTACCGGCCCAAGCTTGAATGATTGGGCAGACGAAAAAGAAAGAAACATCAATCCGAAAAAAGTCGATGAAAATGAAAGAGGTGGGCCTATTTGTATAAAGAAAAAGGGGCCTAAAAGGGAAATTTCATTTGAAAGGGACAAATGACTACACCAAGTTGATCTCCAGAAAAAAATCGTACGGGGGGGGGGGGGGGGGGGGGGGGGGTGGGGGATAAAACGAGAAAACAACCCCCGCATCATCAACAAGGGGAGATCGGCCAGAGAAAACTTGAAAAGAGAACGAGATGGGGGGAAAGACGCTTCCTATAATAAAAAAAACCCATGAAGCAAACAAATTGACTTTCTTTCTCTTCGAAACGAACGAAAGAGAGGGAAAAGGGGGAAAGAGCATTCCAGAAAAAGAAAAAAAAGCCGTCCCAAAGGAAGTGACCGCGAGCTCTGGAAAAAATTCGCAGAGGAAGAAAAAAAAAACGAGGAAGGGGAGAAAGCGGTAGAAAAGGGAAAAGACCTAATGCCGGTGCGAACAAGCGAGGAAATTGGGGAGAAAAAAAAGCTCAAAGGAGGAAAAAACAGGGGCTGGGAAAACACACCGAGCAGAAAGCTGGCCAAGAAAAAAAAAAAAGCACTGAAATTCCGCAACAATCGAAGTCTGAAAGAAACCAAGGGAAGAGTGGGCCAGCAGCAAAGCAAACGATAAAAAAAAAAAGGAAGAGGTTGGGGGTTTGTCGCGAATACGGGGAGCGAGTCCGACAATAAGCACGACCCGACTCAAATTTTGAAAGAAAAAAGAAGATGAAAAAAAAATAGTACCGTGACCCGTAGGTAAAGTTGGCCAACGAAGGGATCCTCCCGCTTAAGAAAAACTGGTCGGAAGAAAAAAGTGTTGCAACTAGGGATTCCAACCACTCGACAACCGAGGAAACTATAAAGGTTCAAAAAGGAAGGCCAAGCCCCTTTGGGGGGTGGTGACAGGGGAAAAAAAAAAAAAAAAGGGCGTGACAAGGGGCGGCCAAAAAAGGAAGGACACATCTAAATTGGGGACCAGGAGACCGAACTAAACATGGGGGAGGGAAACGCCGAAATCAAAGTTCAGGGAAAACGAGGGGAGAAAAGGGGCTGTCAAAAACTTAGATCAAGGACGTCACAAGGATCGGGCCAGACTAATCAGCAAAGAAAAATCAAAAGAGGTTCACGCAAGGGGTCTGCGATGAATGCACGAGGGTTAAAAAAGGGAACCGACGGTGGGCAAAGGCGGGCAGGCATCGCAACACGAATGGGGGGGGGAAAAGAGGGAAGTTTTACTCCGCAAAAGGGGAAGGAGGGGCAAAGAAACAGGGGACAGCTAGAGTTCCGAGCCAGAAACGTTCGGTCCACACGGGCCAGGAAGAGAGGGGGCGGGGCGCTGCAAACGCAAGGTTGAGGCGGGGAGGGGGAACTAAGGGGGGCGGGGGAGGACGGGGGAAATATCATGGTAGGCTCAAAAAAAACAACTTAAGAGGGAAGGAAAAATAGAAGGGAAAAGCCCCATAGGAAAGCTCATCTCCAACAAGAAACAATTCCTCTTTCCAAGAGACGCAAGGAGTAGTGATAGAAAGGGGAATAACTCCCTCCAAAAAAGTAATTGGGGGAGAAGTGTAGTCAAGACCTGCCTTTCCCTGCAAGGTCACGCACCCCTAATGACCAAAAAAAAAGGGGACCGGTCAGAATGTCACCGATAAAAAAGCCTACGGACTTTAACCTAGTGCCAATACAGGGGGGGCCGCACTTCCGACATGAATCGAGGGGGGGGGAATGAGAGGGCTCTGATGCGGTGCCGAATGATAATCCAGTTGTGCCACAAAGGAAACTCCAGAGGTTGACCGTGTCTCTGCGGTGTATATCAAGGGGAAAGGCCTGGAGGGACTCCCGGGGAAAAAGTTATGGGGGTCGGCTGGAAACCCCAGGGGACGCGAGAAGCACACGAAGGGGGGAGGAACAGGGAGGTTTATTCGTGGAAAGAGGTGATCGGGACAAAACGCCGAGGCAAAAAAACTACGTCCGGAGGGGGAGAAGTAGCAAAGTTCCCATCACCCAAATCATCAAAAAAAAAAACGAACGAAAAATGAGCTGCGGGGGATACCGAGCTAAAGATTTAGGACATCACAACTCGGAGGGGAAGCCGAACGCATTCTCTTTGATGGAGAAAAAACCTTTGGCCTTCTCTGAAGAGGTCAAGTTAAAGAGTCCTTCGGAATCGGATGATAGGAGAATCGGGAGAAGGGGAGAATGTGAGATTTCCCCTGGAAGGTCACCAAAGCTAGTCCACGCAAAAGCTGGCACGGGCCGTCGAACGCTTTAACAGCCTTCCTCGGTGGTGGCAGGTAGAAAAACATCGAGAAGAGAAAGGGGGAAAAAGGGATGAATTCCTTGGGAACCAGGGGCAGGGGAAAAGAATCGCTGTGGTCCTGGCGAGGTACGAAAAAGAAGAAGGTGAGCCAATGGGCGTCGGGAGAGGCGGGCAAAAAGAGAGAAGAAAAGAATGTGGGCTGGGGAAGGGGGGTCGATAATGGGGGGTGAGTAAGGGGCCCCATCCCGAGCACGCGAAAGACAAATTTGTTGCAGACTCACAAAAAGATGCACTGGACCAAAAAACGAGGAAAGAACATCCGGTCAAATCATCTGGAAATCGCATGAAGAAGGCGGGTAGAGGGACAAAAAAAAAGGCACATGCGTAGGGGGGGGGGTGAAGGCCGGTCGGTGACCAGGAATGATTGTAAGAACAGGGGAAAAAAAAAGCCGGGGTATGGGCCCGGCTACGCGCCGACTTCAGGTCAGAGCCAGCCAAAGGCCAAATGGATCGAGGTGCTTGGTGACGGGAGGGCCCCACTTCTCTCAAGACAGATAGTGAAAGTACTCTGGCAGCGGCTTGCGTTGTAGTCCTCCTCCATACCCCTCCGCACCTGCTAGCCGGATCTTCCGGACTTATGGGGGCGGGGGAGGAGGAAAAAGCCAGTCTTGACAGTGTCAACGGCGCAGGGCCGGAAGGTGAAAGAGGAAGGGGAAGAGAGAGGAGAAGTTTTTGCATGGGTGGCAAAGCCCAGTGAGGAACCAAATTGGGTGAGGAGACCATAAAAAGGACCAGAAAAAACAAACAAATCAAAAGCCGGGCGCGAGAAGGGAGATAGGGGGAAGGGAACAATGAAGGTCCCTTTTTTCTCTTGGAAAAGAGAGGGAAAAAAGAAGAAAGGACCGTCGAAGTTCACAAAAAACCCGAACCCGGGAGGGTCCACGGCAGTTCTAATTACCAGAGACCAGAAGTCTTCAAAGTCAAAAAATAGGCTAAAGAGGGCGACAGAATGGCGGGGCGGGGGTGAAAGTAGCAGGTACGCTGGCCAGGAAGAACGGAAAAAGGGGACCGCGGGGGGGGGACAGCAAGCATTTGCCAAATTTCATAAGAAAGGTGGCCACAAAAACACGGGGGAGAGGAAGTCAAAAGTTTCCTGCCAGATCGTAAAAAAAAGGAGCAGTTAAGGAAACCAAACTGGGGAGAGGCGTTGGCAAAAAAAAGACGCATAAACCCCTCACCACTGACGGGGGCACAGCCCAGGTATAACAATGGGAACACAACAAAAAGAAAGTAAGAGTCCCATCACCATAGAATTTAAGAATTTGAAAGGCCGGGACAGAAGAACTTCTTGACTTCAAGGGAAATGCCAGACGAAAATGGGAGGGAAGAAGGCAGGGAAATAAGCATCCCCAGCATATGATCACGAAGCTTAAGGAGTTCATCATGGGCAGGGTAAAGAAAAACCTCAAGGACTCCTAAGAGGGATGTTCAAGAATTGGCTCATTGAACTGGGGAGGGGGGAGAAGCCGGAAGGAAAAAGGGTGGCAGCCCCAACGTTACTTGAAACGAAGAGGGAACGCATTGTAAAAAAAAATGAAAGGAAAAGCATACTTTCGAGGCCAGGAACCTAAGGAGGGGAAAGGGGCAAAGAGTGGCCGCCCCCTGCTCAATGAACTTTCTGCTAAAAAGCGCACCGGCACATAGAAGGCCGGGGTATTCTATTGTGGGAGAGAGAACTTGAAGAACTGGGAGAGGAGACGGGGGGAAGGAGTCTCTGGAGGAGGGGTTGAAGCAATGGGAGGGAAAGAGCGAAGTCAAGCACAAAACGATCAGACGTTCCGACGGGAAGATACAAGGACAATTAAAAGAAAAAGAATCCATAACACATGGGACCTGGCTAGAAAACAAACGCGAAAGGCGGACGTCCCTCGGCGCGAGGGGCGAGCAAAAAAGAAGGAATAAAAAATGCAGAAGGGAAATACCCGGCCTATCAACTGGGGAAAAAGCCGAGAACCAAGGGGAAAGATCTTTCGGTCAGCAACGGAAAGACGATTACGATAACAGGACACGAAAAAAAAAGAACCTGGAAGGGGGCGGCATACGGAAAAAGAACAGAAAACACCGCATGTGTGCGGGTAAAGGTGCCGGAGAGAAAATCCTCAGGAAGAAAGACCCACTAGAAACGGAGAATGGCCGCGAATCAAAAAAGGTATCGACTTGACTCTTCGATGCCGGTTGTAGGAGACTGCGGAAGAGGCGATACGTACCTTTACATCTAGGGGCAAAGGAAGCAGCCGGACAGGCGCCCAAAACGGCGTTCGGGAAGAGTGCAAGGGGTTTTGATTCCTGAAACAAAAGGTTGGAGGAAACGCAAGACAAAAGGATGGGGGACAGACCCCAAACTATAATTGACTCCCCGAAGAAAAAACACAACAAAAATAACCCCCCCCCCCCCCCACCCCCAACAACCAAAAAACCCAACCAAAAAAAAAACAAACAAACCCCCCCAACCAAACACTTCTCGACCCAAAAGATGGTACTCCAAAAGTGAAAAGAAGACTGGGGGGCCTTCCTTTCGGCCGATAAAA
>Ga0179593_1313754_pt1 | contig 10907 bp, 12 predicted proteins | sample CZODoug2_1_08_16_FD_185931 | JGI IMG/M metagenome (GOLD analysis project Ga0179593, IMG submission 185931) | Vadose zone soil fungal communities from Angelo Coast Range Reserve, California, USA - CZODoug2_1_08_16fungal (PacBio error correction) | ecosystem: Environmental > Terrestrial > Soil >...
GCTCACAGAGAATTAGGAAATAACAGAGGGAAAGTGACGAAAGGGGGTTTGGCGTTCCCGTGAGCGGCAACAAATAATCATGCAGAGTGGAGGGGTCTATTGCAAGAAAGAAAGGATACGACCCGAAAAAAGGGAAGAGGCCAAAGAAAAGAAACGGATGAACGCTCGCGAGAGGGCGATATGACCGACCAGAATTCCTTTTGCGAGGGGGGGAAAAGCTACTATAAGAGAAGTCGATCCTCCGTGTCGCACGTACGCACCACGGCTGGTTCTGGGGAAAAAAGTTCAGAGAGAAATAAAAGTGTGCAAGAAATAGAGCTGCGTTTCAGATCTTTATTGGACTGAAGGTGAGGAAAGAGGGAGTTCTCTATCCGCAATCCGGGACAAACGATCTATTTCATAGGGAGACTGAAAAGGGGACCTGACGCCTGTAAGCGTAGGAAAAATCACACGTCGCCTCAAAGAATATGAAAACTAGTTAAGAGGGGGTGAGGGCGAGACACAACGCCCGGACCGACGAAGGAAGTGAAACAGGGGAACGTCTCCGTTGTAAGGGGGGCAAAGGCCAATTGAATGAGGGGGAAAAAAGATCGTTTCGGAGATCGGTCCGGGCGAGTAAACGGGGTGTATTCCGGAAGAGAAAATGCAAACCAGGAAAAAGAAAACAACACCCTGTCGTCTCATTCGACTCTTCGTGGGCGCAGAAACGCCGATGAACCGCTTCACAGGTCCTGAGAAAGAAAGCTTCATCAGAAAAGAATGGAGGAGACGAAATACGAGAATGCGCCTGTACTGGGTAGAGAGGTCTTGACCATCTGGCGATAGGGGTGAACCAAAAGATGAGAAAAAACAGCCAGGGGAAAACGCTTCGTCTGCCCCACCCCGTTTTTATGGGAGGTTGACGAACCTTGGCCTTCGGTAACGATTGCGCATGGATGATTGGAAGGTAGCGATCTTCGCGAGCAAAACAACACCTTAAAGTAGTGAACCGCTCGAGTGCGGCTTACATCCTCATTCTATCGCTCGTCCAAAGCATTCCACGAAAGCAAATACGGACTACGACAGGAAACTTTCTTTGGTCTGGGAAGACGAGAGCTTTTTGAAAATGTTATTCCCGCGGGACGCCCAGAGAAAAAAACTGCCGCCATTCATCGATTGTGCGGATAAGGGAGATGTTTCATGTCTATAGATGGAATAGATCGAAGACCTGTTCCCGCGAGGGAATTTGTCGGTACAGCAACATACACGGGAGGGAAGAAAAAAGACTAATGCGTTTTCCTGGGCGCTAAGCAGAGTTACATCAGAAAAAACAGTTCTCGAAGGGCCGCTCCCCGAAGAGCAAGCCTTCACGTGAAGAGGATGAGAGGGCAAGTAGGAAAGTTTGCACCATACTTAGTCTTGAAGAGAGAGAGTGGGTCACATAATAATCAAACAGTCATCAAGAAGGAGCTTCTCTTGGGAGTAAAAAAAGTGATACTGAATCCGTAGAGTTGGTCGAAAAGACATTATGACCTCGCTCGGTTCTCCTGGAGGAACACAGAACTGGCTTTGCAGAAACCAGCCGACTACCCTAATATCGGAAAAGGGGGAAATAAATAGAGAAAGTTGAAAAAAATATGCACGGAACCTCGAAGACGGGTCGTAGGGAGGGACTGCTAGAGAGGAGGATTCCTTCTCTTGGAAAATCGAAGTCCCATTCCGTTACGGGTCGAATAGATCTCCAGATACGCGGAGACTTCAAATCTCGCAAGCAGGTTGAACGGAACTCTAGTTACTGGGCGGAGAAATGCTGGAAGACGAAACCCTCATCAAAGAGACTTAGGCAATGAGAGATTGAGACGAAGGGGACTCCAAACCATCGTTCGTCACGTTGAAGCCTATGGGGCGTTCCTAATGAGTGGGGAAAGAAGCTGGGGGGAAGAAGTCATCTGAGGGAGGCAACTTGGTCAGAGGAAAATATTGTCTCCTAGTGGAAAGACGCTCACCTTGATAATAGTACCGAAGGAAAGGTCTAAAGAAGAGAACTCGCCGCTCCAAAACAAACGAAGGGGTGGAGATTGAAAAACCACCGTGCCGATTCCTTCTGATTTAAGGTGGGCGAAACCAGGAAGAAATAGAAGAAGGAGCCTAACTTCGGAGAACTACAAAGGACTATTCAAGGGGGGGAGTGAAGAGAAAACCAAAGCGTCAACCAATGGAAGGAAGAAAAATTCACTGAGGAAAGGGGGTATCATCGGAGGAAACTGGGGTCTCGACTACTACCGCAGTCAGACGACGGATGGCTCGCGCTAAGGGAGGGGAAGGATGTCCCGAACAGGGGGAGAAGAGTTGTTTCTGAAGAAAGTGGGTAAATTCTGAAAATAAGTCCGGAAAGGTTTAACGCAAATGGAAACTGTTACTTATAAGAGGAACTCGCAACGAGGATTGTTTTCATCTAGGGCTGAGGAGTGATAGGGGAAAAATAGATTAGCTCGAAGGTCTATTCTGAATTCTCTCTCCTGGACGGGGAGGGAAGATTAAGCGACAAAAAGTGCTCCTGTGTCCTGGAATCTTCTATCCTAAATGAGGGGGAACTTACTGCTGGAGACTGGAGAAATACGACCACCGGCCTATGACATCTTTGGACGACTCTTGGAGGAAGGGTCGCCGGAAAAGTGCAAGGACAGTTCACAAGCGATGGTTCTTTACTTTGGAAGAAGGGGGGGAAGACTGAGCCTAGGGGAAGGAGGGAAAAAAAACTGGACCGCTTGCCGACATGCGTCGCGAAGCAGTCTGAAGGGGAAAAACATGGCCTAGGGGAAAGGAAACGCGGGCTGTTTTCTCGTAAGGGGAAGAGGTGCTTGAAACGGCGAGGAAATTCGAAAGGGGGTCCGCAGTAAACGTCCACCTTGAAGACTGTAGAGCACGAGTACTCTAAATGAGACAAGTTATGGACTACCGTCGATGTTAGGATGGCGGGGGAACGCACTTCGAGAAAAAGTAAAAAAAAATAGACAAAGCAGGTTTTCAGCAAAGGAGAAGGGCCTACAGTGGGGGAACTGCCTGACCAAGAGGAACACCGAGGAGAAACCTCAGAACATCTTGCGACCGGAGCATGGGAACTTTGGGGGGGGGAAGAACGTCTTCAAGGTTCACGTTTCTAAATCTTGATAAGAGCCGAAAAAAGAATCCAACGGAGTGCAGAGGACGGTCTGACGCAGGAGCGGAAGGCGAGAAATCACATGTGAGGGGTTGGCGCGGATCGGACGTAAACACTTCCCGATAAATTGTCTTACACATCAAGAGAACCAGCCTAACTCAAAACCTGATAGAGCCAGGAGAGGGATAAAGAAACTAGGAGAAAAAGGTAAGATCAATCTCCGCGTCAGGGGGAAAATTAAAGGCATTCTCTTCCAGTCCAATTGGGACTAGAGTCAGAAGGGTCTTCGTGCTGTGGCGGTCCTTCGCTCGATCAATTGCGGGGGAATGCCTCTTTTTGGGGAGGAGGGGTTCAGAGGGTAAAAAGGCGAGACCCTGATATCTACGTGAGGGTGACGTATCAAGAAATCTTCTTCGTAAATAGGGAAATACAAGTTGGAGGCTAAATACCTACGGGGGCTCAAGATCTCGTCTCTGGGAAAGGGAAGGGGTAGTAGATAAAATCTCGCTGCCGGCTCGTTGGCGGGATTTTTTCAATGAATTTTGAGGTGGATGGACGTGGACGCCGTAGGACTTGAACTGTTGATCGGGGGGGGGGGAGGTCAGGGAGGGTCGAAAGCGCGAATCCAAGGAAATCAAAAAGACACCATCTAAGATCACGGAAGAAAACTAAGAAGATTGAAAAAATCCAGCCAAGCACAGGACATCACATAGACTCTTCATCTCTCACACGCCCTTCTAGTTAGGGCAGAAGACGTTGGGCAAGGAGGATGGAAGGTTTTCAAACTGTCGGCCCTCTCGGAGAACGGCAGGAATAGCTGGGGGGGAAGGGGGAGAGAAAAATTGATCGCTAAAGGTCGAAGGTGGAAGGGGCAGATTAAGACATTAAATAATGGTGATTCAATGCTCCTCGCAGTCGGTCTTTTGGTAGAAAACGGGGGAGGGGGGGGAAGCTCTTTAAAAGAGGGGAAGCCCGCAGAAGCCCCGCCAACTACAACCAGGATCACTAAAGAGGGGAAACAAAGGTGGCAAAACGAAAGAAGGATCTAGAAGACAACAAACAACGAGGAGGATTAAAGAGGGGAGAGGGAAAGGGGAAATTTGTGCGGGATTGCGGATCATGGCGTCGGTGCGGGGGTCCGGAGCTTTTAGCATCTAAGAGAAGGGAGAGTTCAATTAGCGTTATCCAAAAGATCGAATGAAAAAAGCATGAGCCCATCAGCCGTATGGGAAGAAGAAAAAGAAAAGAAATGAAATGTCGAAAAGGAATCGTCCTTTTCCAGCTACGAGGTTCTCCAAGCTTCGTCGAGAAGGAAAAAAAAGCAGAAAGAGGAATCGTGAAGGACAATCCAGGCAGGGATGTGGGATATATACGCTCTTGGTTATAAGAAAAGTGGGGAGTGGTGAGGATCCAGCGAGGGGCGTGGGGGGGGGGAGGGTCAGAAATAAACTTCGATGGGGAATTTTTTGAATCAAGGGGTTAGAAATTCAAACTAAGGCCTTATCAAAAACCCAATCAACAAAAGGGGCAAGACGAACGGAAAGGGTATAAAGGAAAGAAAACGCTCCTTCAAAACACAAGCAAGCAAGCGGACGCTGGGTTATCGGGCGAAACAAAAGTCTGTCAATCAGAAAGAGCTCGTGCTAAATATGGGCGAGTGGATCCACTGAGGAAATCTTCGCGGGAGAGAGGGGCGATAAAGGGAGATATATCGGACGGCGTCTAGAGGGAGGGAATCGATGAAAAGAGCTACGGGGCATCAGGCCCTGAAGTCAAGGGAATCGGGGGAGGAGTGACGGACAAAAGAAAAAAGAACAAAACGTCGTAAGAAAAAAAGAGGACACGAGCCTCTGAAATGGGAGGAAAAAAACATTGTAGGGGAGGTAGAAGCGTTACGAGGTAGGCAAATTGATAAAGGGGGGAATCGAGACGACTACTCTCGGGATCAGGTTGGGAGGGAGGGGGGAGGGGTATCTGAGGTAGCGAACCTGTATCGTGTAAATCTTGGGAAGGGATAACGAGGCACAAGTACATGTGGGCGTGGTCCGAGAATAAGAACTAGAACCTTCCGAACATAGGCCCAAGAATTGGAGAGGGGGGGGGTTCAGAACCAGCGAGAAACGTCATCTCGATAAAGTTGCCCAACCAGTTTCGTTCGCAAGTTCATGGTGAGAATGGGGAGGAAAATTCGAGGAATAGAGGAAGTAATTCAAAACAAAAAAAAGGTACGAGGTGCCTCTCGTGTTGAAAAAGTGCAGTGGGACGATGTTGGGGTGAAATTCTACGGGAGGGGGACATAGACATCGATTCAAAAGGCTACTGGGGGCGAGCGCAATGAATAGAGAATCGTCAGGGACGGGGCTCGGAGGAAGCGCGTGCCGGGTGAAAGGCGTAGAAGAAAGCGAAGGTTCCGCAAAGCAAGAGAAAGAATAGGCATAAAAAGAAAGAAAAGCTGCAATAGCCCTGTCGCGGTAGAGAGACTAAGGGAGTTGAGAAGAAAGAATCCTTAAGCGGTAGGGGGGGGAACAAAATCTCTTAGGGAAGACAATGACGCAGGGAAGTCCTGCCATCGGTGCCAGAAGAACAATCGTCAGGGAACTGTGGGGCAGCTTGCCCGAAAAGAGCGAAAAAGGGAAAAGGGGGGGGCGGGGGGGGGGGGTCAGGTAGGAAATACTGGAAAAGATTCCTTGCGGTCCGTCGGAGAAGGAGAAGAGGACGTTGTCCGCAGGGTGAGATCGACGCGAATCGACAAAAAAGGCTCAAGAAGGTGGGGGGAAACTTCTTTCGCCCAGCAACATGCCCGGGAGGAGGAGTAATGAGAGAAGGAAAGGAAAGATCGCTTAGCAAGGAAGAGATAGACGAACTGAAAACAACTCCGAAAGGCTATTAAACTCGAACGCAGAAGGAGAGAAGGGCGTCGTAACCTAAAAAAAAAAAAATCGGTAGGTGGAAGGGAAGGAAAAAGCATCAGTAAACAAACCCACCCGCAACCTGGGTAGGTCGTACAGGGGAAAGAAGAACAGGCCAGAGAGAAAAATCCGTCGGCTCGACGCGGGTTAGGACGCGTCACAATTGGGAGAGAGGGCTGATGACGACAAGGAGAACGTGATCGTTCGGGAAACGAAAAAACTTGGTGACGCTGGGAGGATAGGGAAACACATAGGAATAGGGAGGGGAGGGGGTTATCCGGAAGTTTCCAAGGCGAAGTCTTCTATTGGGGAGAAGGGGGAAAAACGCCGCTCAAGGAAGGAGGGGAGGTTTGTTCGGGAGGAGGGGCCATGAACCCTTGCGACGTGTAAAAGAGACTAGCTCATTAAGTCTTATGGTCGGAAGGAGAAGGAAAGATGATCAAATAGAGGGGGATCCCAAGGAGCACGCCTCTCGGGAAGAACAAGCTGGCTCAAATCACTTAAGGGGAGGAAAAATCTGGAAACTGTTGAAAGAAGATGGTGTAAGTTTCCTGGAGCAGCAAGAAGATAACAGTAAGCAGTCATCTAGGGGAGGGGAGGGGGACCTGAAGAAGGGGAAGAGAAAAAAAAAAGAAATTTTCGGCCAAAATCTTGCAAAAAAGGTTGGAAGTCACATGCTATCTAGGGGCCTATAGAAGGACAAGATAAGGGAAGTATTGGAACACGCGAGGCAATAACATATCTAAACGCCGGAGGCAAAGCAAACCTTAGGGAGGAAAGGGAGAGAAGATCATGGGGAAAGCTTTCTCGTATGATTCGTTGCAGAAGAAGGGTTCCTTTTACTCGGTACGGGGGGTGAGTGAAAAAAGGAGCATGGATTCTGAGAGGGACAGTCAAAGCTCCCTATCGAAAGAAAGAATACTGAATGATGCCAAGAAATGGATCGAGGATAGAAAAAGGCGACATAAGATGGTTCATATGGCAAATGGAGAGGCAGGGTGTGGGCTGGGGTCGGGAGGGGGAACTCTCGATACCTGGGGTACTTTAATTAAAGGGGGAAAAGGGTAAGGTTAAAGGAGAAAGGGGGGGGAAAACGTTCATGCTGGAATAATAGTCTTGTCTCTGGAAACGGGAAGGGAAAAGAGATGGGTTTGGGGAGGAGGGTACTCATCTTAATCAACAGTCACATGGAAAGGAGGAACGGAGTACATAGGAGGGGGAGGGAGGAGAACCTCCGCCTTCAGACAGGCTTCACACTGGAAGTGAAGGAGAAAGAGTCTCCCGAAACAGATGTTTGCGAAAAGAGGATATATGGGAAAGAGGGGGATGATCTTGATGGGAAATCAAGGCGAAAAAGAAGGGTTGCAACAGAAGCGCTATGCAGAACAGCCAGGTCCTCGTAGGAGAGAAGCATTGGAGGACGAATTGCATATCTGGTACGATCGATTGAGAAGGAGTTAGGGGAATCCTCACAGAGACTCACAACAACAACGAGGAGGAAAAAAGGCAGGTCAGTAGAAAGAAAAGAGGAGAAAAGACTCGTACCCGAATCGTCAAAGTCAGGGGGAAAAAGACAACCCGGAAAAAAGCTGGACTTGAGGGGGGAGGCACTCTCGCTAAAAATGGTTGCACAAGGGACCGAAGGGGGGCACGACCGCTCATACACGCTTCAGGGAGTAAGATATGGGCTTAAACGTAAACCGCAATAAATACAAAACTGTTGTGTGTGTGTTGGGTCAGAGGATTCCGCATGCTCCAAGACCTGCTCTGCTTAAGAGGACGGGGAGAGACGAAACCCTAACACCCCTTGTGAAGAGAGCCGGGATTTGCCTGGGCGCGCAAGAGCTGTCAGCAGAGAAAACAACAAGGAAGACAAGGCACTAGACTAAGAGAGGGGCCAGCAGGCCCGTGGCCGCGAGGCGCCCTTTAAAAGGGGAGAGAAGAATCCCTGCAAGAGGCTCTAGCAGGGGGAAAAGAGAGGGAACCCACCTTCTCAGAAGAAAAATGCATCTGAGCTTTGTGGAAAAAGGAGAGAAATCCTCGGGAGAAAGGAGGGAGCATAGATTCATGACGTCTTACCTGACGCTAGGGGGTGCCGCAGGGAAGTGAAGCGAGACCAAACTTGCACGATTGAAGAACTCAGAAAGCAAGAAAGGAACTGGAAAAGAAGAAGAGTGAAACTTTGCACAAGGCGAATGCATTCTACCGTAAATAAGGGGAGGGGGGGGAGAATCAGTCTAGGGGAGAGAGGGATGAAGACAAGGGACAATCTCTAGCGCAGTGCTGTCTGCTGAGAGACAAAGAAATAGAGATCCTTGAGAGAAGAGGAGTTGTCAGGAACGCGAGTTCTGGTCGGACCCTCTGAGAAATCTAACCTGCAAGCGGAATGAGGAAGGGAAGAGGAGGCATGAGAAAGGACGACAAAAAAGATCGACTCCGCCTATTTTGATTAGAGGAGTCGATGTGATCGAAGTGGCGGAGAAAAGATACTGGAGAAGGGGAAAAATATTTTCGCCTCTGCGAATGAGAAAAAACTTCAAAAACAGTCAAGAAAGATCTCTCAAGTCGCAAAAGAAAACTGGTTTCTCATGGAACCGACAAAGGAATGAGGAAGGAGGAGAGGATAAACCGATAAAAATAGAAGAGATACGAATCCGGAGAATCAACAAATGGGTGGGGGGGGTTTTGGGGGTGGGGGGGGGGGGGTTGGGGGGGGGGGTGTTTTGGGGCCATGTGGGTTTTTGTTGGGGGGGGGTTGGGGGGGGGGGGGGGGGGGGGTTTGGTTTTGTTTTGGGTGGGGGGGGTGGGGGGGGGGGGGGTGGGGGGAATACCTATGCATATGGGAGGATATCCGCAAACGCGTCAAAAAATGTCGGACTTGCAACAGAAAAATGAACGTCGAATGTTGCTCAGAGAGAGACCAATCTCGTCCGCGACTAAAAACACAGGCAAATCTACCGGATTGGACACCAGAAAAAGGGGAGAGGGTGATAGAGTTGCGCCGAAAAACATTCGGCGGTTGGGGATCAGGCTTGGGTGAGGACAAGAACTACGACCATCGGGAAGGGGGAAAAAGAAGTGACTCGGTCCTGAGCGGAGTCGTGTCACGCGCACGAAGGTTGTTCAAACAGGCTGAATCACCTCAGAATCAAAGGCGCTTCAGGTGCCTTGTTTAGAGAGGAAATTGGAGTAGAAAGTAATGGGAGGGAGAGGACTTCCCACAGCCGGCGCGACTTGTTTGGGAAGGAGAGAGGCATCTCACAATTGAACGGAAGGATCTTCAATGGATAAGAAGAAAAAGTAACATTAATGGGGAGTGCTTTTCCTACTGATGGAGAAAAACGTCAATTCTGCGCGGGAATTTACATGACTCTGCGATTGTGAGGAGGGAGGGGCCATTTCATTAAGTTACTGACTCGCGGAACCTAGTCCCGAATGGAAGATTGGACCAAAGGAAAGGGGAGTTCTTTCAGAAGATGCGATTAGCGAACGGGAACTATTGAAGAAGATGAGAGGGAAGGGTTTCTGCAGGTTAGTCGGTTACTTCTTCTTCCTGAGGACGATGAAGGGGGGGGAGGGAAAATGCCCGCGGGAGGAGGTAGATACCGACTATGTAGCTAGCAGTTCGAGGGAGACGGAGGAAGGGGATTATGTCTTGATCAGACAGGATACGGGGGAAACAACGAAGAGACAAAAAGATGTTTGAAAAATACGCGGGCAAGAAGAAGGGGGTTTGTACGGACTCACGGCATGTTCAGCCGCCGAGGACGAAAAAAGAAGAAAAGGGAAGGGAGCCGTATCATGGAACTGATAGAACGAGGGCCTGGGTGGGACGAGCTGGTCAGAGGAAATGAAAAAGAATCAACGGATGGGATGAAAGCTGAATGCCAGTGGGCAGGAAGTAGAGAAAGAAAGAGGGAGAGAAACATGGTAATTTGCCTCAGACGGAGCAGAACCTAAGGCAGGAAAAGGTCTAAAGAACTCAGAGAACTTCAATGTGAAAGCACCTGAAGGGGGGAAGGAGAGAAAGACTCACCCTTTTTCAAACCGGTAGAAATCATAAGGTCAGAAATCAGCAGCCAGGAAGGCAGTCTCGGTCCGGGCAGAGGAGAGAAGGGCTAATTCAGCCATGTGTCTTCTGGCTGGCTTAATTTAGAATCGGGAAAGGAGAAAGGGCCTGACTGGAAAGAGGAGTTTTCAGCGAGGAACGCCGCGAAAGGAAAGATAGAATTTCTGGTAGAAAGCACACGGCGAGAAGAAAGGGGAGAAATTTATTTCGAGAATACGCGAACTCTCGAGAAGGAGAACGGGTCCGGGGGGATCGCTAACCTGGCTCTCGCGTAGAGGGGGAGGAGGTTTGAAAAATGGAGGGGGGCTGAAGGGAAGCCTTCTCAAGTGTCACGTTTGATCTTTGGGGAAAAAAGCTTCGTCAGGAGAAGGGGGGCCCCGGGGAAAGCAATAGAAAAAATAAAAACCTCGTAATAGGAGCAGGAAAGAAAGACAGCTTGAGATACGAAAAAACTCATCAAAACACGCCGAGGAATATCTCAAAAAAGAAAAAGCTTCGTCCTCACTCTTGACCGGCTGTGAAGACGGGCCAGGGGGGGGTCTGATCAAGAAGAGGGAGGTATAACAGTCGGTAATAGATTTGGGGAAAGGGACGAAATGGGAGTCTCGGGAGTTACATAAGGGGTGAGTGTGGATCGGGGGTCCTCTTCAATGCAGTCTCATGCCAACAGCTGAAGGACGATAGGGTGGATACCTCAGGGAAAACAGTGAAGACTACAGCGTAGCATCCCCTCCGAGACCCCGCCCATACGAAAGGATACACCACTACGGACAAGGGGGAATTCCCTAGC
>Ga0179593_1220659_pt1 | contig 10906 bp, 9 predicted proteins | sample CZODoug2_1_08_16_FD_185931 | JGI IMG/M metagenome (GOLD analysis project Ga0179593, IMG submission 185931) | Vadose zone soil fungal communities from Angelo Coast Range Reserve, California, USA - CZODoug2_1_08_16fungal (PacBio error correction) | ecosystem: Environmental > Terrestrial > Soil >...
AAACAGGGGAAAAGGGGGGGGGGGGAAAACAAGCACCTTCTCGACCGCGAACAAGTATCATTTTGGAGCTGGGAAACGTCGAAACGAAGCCGAGGCAGCCTATGAGCGAGGAAACAAAACCGCGGAGGCGGTTACCCCAACAACATATTTCCTTCAGTAAAAGTGCGCGGGAGACCGGTGACAAAACCGACAAGGGGGAGAAAAGACACTGACATAAGGCAAACCCGGTTGTGGTGACAGGGGGAAAGAATCAGGCCGTCGCAGCGCCGAGTACTTAAAAAAAGAGGAAGCCGCGGACCCGATTCCCGGGGGAAAAGGAACATCCTAGAAAATAAAAGTACAGGTTGGCCACTCCAATGGAGAAAGAAGAGAGACAGGAGCTTTTACCTGTAAGGCAATGTGTGACAAGGTCATTGAGGAAACGACACGGGCAGTCAACTTAGTTCGGGAAAGAATAGGGGTCCTCGAAGCACCACGAAGTACTTTAACAGCACCGAACCGGAGAAGGAGGGAGTTCCACTAAGGAGGAAGCAAAATCCAAAGGAAGCAAAAACGTCCCTTCAAAGCTCGGGAGAAGCGGGGAGTTCATTTCTCTGTCGCGATAAACAAAGAAGCCTTCTGGCAGGAAGTTAGTTCGAATCCGAAATGGGGAGGAGAGCGGTATGGTCAGAGTGGCGCCCAAGCCTCACAGTCTAATTTTGAAGGAGAAGAACGGGGCCAAGAGCAAAACAGCGACAGAGAGGGGGACGGTAAAGGGACCTCGACGGCGAGGAGCATGGAAAAAAAAGGGATCCAAGCCGAGCATGAGGAGGGGGACTGCGGATCCAACTCGGGGGGGTTACTAACATATCAAACTTGTAAGGGAAAACTGAAAAAAAGGGGGAAAAGGGTCCTGCCGTTAGCTGCCGGCCTCGCCAAAGAAGAAAAACCAGGCATAACCGCTTCGAATCAAGACGTGAGACCAGAGGGAGGCCCGAGGATAAAAAAAAAACAACCATCGCACGTCAGAGGGGAACGACCAGAAGAGGTCCCCTCTTCGAGGTGATAGAAAGAAAAAGGAGGAAGAAGCCGGTGCCCGCCATGATCTCCGGGAACACAAGCCAGGCGGAAAGGTGAAAACCAGTTCCCACCGCCAGGCGAGCAACACTGAACAGGCCGAATGCAATCATCGCAAGGTTAACATGTTATTACTTATAAACGCGCGAAAAAAAAGTTCGCGCCACGCAGAACATACGAACAAAAGAGAACGATTCAATGGGACACCAAGGTTTCGAGGGGGGGGAAGTAAAAGCGCGAATCCTAAGTCAATTTGTGGCACCGGGGACCAGGCCAAACGAAGAAAGAGGAACAGCAGAAAGGGCGCACCCTGCTGGAAAAACACATTCGCAAGGCGCGTGAGAAAGCTGCAACAAAGACTTCGATCCACGTGCCTGAGGGAGGAAAGAGGGAAGAACTTTACCTTCGCCTGACATCTCCTGCCGCAGGCAGAAACAGGAGAAACCGACATATCCTCCTGCCGACAGAAGGCAGAGAAGAGTTGCCCATAGAATGTGTGCTCGGCGCGCAGAGGTCAGCGTTTTCAAAACGCAGAAGAGAAAGGCATCCAATCAAGCGGCAAGTCGTAGGGGGCTAGGTGCGTGGTCTTCGGCCGACGGGAGGGACTTTTCGAGGGCGAGGAGAGAGGGAGTGGTTTTTCCCTCATAAAATAAGGTCATCATTGGGTGAAAAAGGAACGTACGGTCCACGCGATAAAAAGGGAGTCTCACGAAGAGAATCCAAATCCCCAGGATGCGGCAGGGGCGCTACCATCTTCGTAACGGGGGGAGTAGGGGGGCTTGGGGAAAGAAGGTTACATCCGTCATTGATAATCTGCCAGAAAAAGAGAGGGAGAGTGTCGGTTCGAAAAACGACGAGCGGTTGCAAAGCCGGCGGAAGGGGAGGGGATGGTTTCCGGGGGGGCTGAGCTACCGGGCAAGGGGACACCCACCGGAATACCGGGGTGACAAAAGGAATAGAGGAAAGAGGAAATGATGGACCGCGATTCACTCAAGATAGATGCAAAGAAAAGGAAAAGAAAGACGATCCGTACTCGGGTGAGGGGTCGTAGCCCGGAGTTGTCCGGGGAGGGGGAGGTCAAGGTGACGGTAGTAGAGAGGACTGGGGAATCGAGCGCTGTGAGAAGAAGAGAGGGGGTCTTCCTTGCGTAGGCCAAGGGACCCCGCACGTAGGGGGGATAATCGACCGCACGCGTTGTCCTATGGAAGGGGGACCTGTGAACGCCGAGGTCAACATGGTTTACTGCTCGCTGCCAGGGAGGGTGGCGGTCGAAGGGAAGGGGTTCGGCCCTGTTCATACCGGACGTACGACAACAACAATCGAAGATTCACAAATCCGCCATGGAGAGGGGTGAAAAAACTCTCACAGGAAGTTAGGGGCCACTCATCCAAAGGAGACCTAAAAAAACCTATGTACAAAAAAAAAAAAAAGACGCGGATCTCTGAAGGGGGGGCATTGGAAGAAAAGACTTAGTCGAAGTCCGCGGCGCGGAGGGGGCAAGTAATACTATATCCGATATGAGAGAAACGGGTTTGGAATTCGTGACCAAGGAAAAAGGTTCCGGGGGAGATGAGGAAAAATACCGAAAAAAGAGAATGAAAACCGCGTGTCGCAGTAGGAGAGAGGATTCGAGAGCGCGGAAGATGCGTAGGCAGGAAGGATGCCCGCCGGAGGAGACAAGTCGACAGGGAACATGAGCTGCGGCCAGCCGTTCCTCGGAACAGCTCCGGCACCACCGCGGAAGATCAAACGTCAGATGCGAAAGGGGAAAAAACGATCAGTCCAGACCTTCGGAGCCGGGCATCTGACAAGAGGGAATCAACCCATAACCTGCCGACCGATCCGGGGGGGATGAAAAAGGAGCAGACAAGTCGAAATCATCTCAAAGTAGAAAATCGTCCATCAATTCAGGGTCCAGGAAACAAGCCAAAGAGATAGGACATGTCATGGAGGACGATGCTGGAGAAAGAAAAAAGAGCTCGTATCGCCCGACGCCGTGCGCAACAAATTGACCGTCTCTTCAAGATAGAGGGGAAGACCAACAGCTGGGGCTGCAACAGTCGCAGCTTGGGACGAGGAGCAAGGCACCAAAGGGAGGTTTCGCTCCGAGAACCGGGGTCGGCCAAGTGCGATTCGTGATCACAGGACAATAGGCCGGGGAAGAAGCCGAAGTTAAGGACGCTAGACAAAAGAAAAAAAAACTGCGAGGGGGGGGAAAGGTGCCACCACTCAGGACAGCCGCGATGTCACCAAAGAACAAGGAGGTCTGGAAAAAGTCCGAGACGGGTTGTCGGGAACTGGTTTCTAAACGAGAGAGGGAGAGACCGTCCCAGCTCGGCCGGGACCTCTACATGGTCTTAAAGAGAGAAGGCACACAATGAGGGAGGCGCATGGGGGTTGTGGGAAGAAGATCACGGGATCGCGCTGGGAAAGATAGTACATACACTAAGTGGGGGGGGAAGCTGCCCGACACAGGTAAAAAATCAGATCGAGAAATGATCCACTCGATCATATACCGACAGAATCAGGAGGAGGGGAGGAAGGTAGGGAAAGAACCGTGATCCATGAGAATCACAGATCAAACAACAAAAAGGGGATAGAGAGAGGCTCATGGATCACTTGGGAGGAAAAAACCTCCGCGACGACCTTCTTAATCGGCGCGCAAGAGTGGCGAGGATGTCATAGGGAGAAGAGAGGTAATGTCGAAGAGAAAAAAGGGGAGTGCTGTCACGCGCGTGCCAACGCGGGGAACTGGATAGAGGCCGAGCAAATGCTAAAGACCGAAGGAAGTTGCGTGACTCGACAGCACTACCACAGGGTCATGCGCCGGGAGGCTCGACGTGATGAGAGGCGGAGGACCGGGGGAAAGAAATTTTCCTCGACCCTGGCCTGACGAAAAGGGACAAGACATCCGTGCGGTGACCTACAAGGAGGGAGTGACGGCTGGGTGGAATCGGTGCAAGCTCCTGGAATCTTAGGTGTCGACGTCCCGAATTCTTCGGGAAACGGCGCTGGGTACGTTGATCAAGAACCCCGTAACAAGTATCGAAGAAACCCAAAAGGGAGGGGCGCCTTTGCCGAAAAAAAGTCCATATTGCTGACTTCAACGCCCAAGCAGAGGGCGTCCAGATAGTAGAAGAAAAAAAAAAAAGGGGACCGTGTCTGGGTTGCAAAAAGACGGCGATCCGATATGGGGACAAGGGAGCGGACCCGCAGCGAAGTCATAAAGGAACGTTTCCTGGATACTTGAGGGGGAGGGAGGGGGGAAACTTGTAAGTGTCTGGCCGGGTACGAAAGGGGGTATATTACGAAGGAAAGGAGAATTAAGCAGTGAAAAAACCGGTCGTCCGCAGGTAGGGGGGAGGGGAAAAGCAGATTCCCTGATCGAAGGCTGGACGGATCGTGTCGGCGGCGCTGGACGTGGGAATCTGCTGCGGGGGGCCGTGGCTGGACAAGTAAAAGGGGAGGAAGGGAACGCGTAAACGTCGCCGGGAGGACCGAAGGGTCGGGCTCGGGGGAAATGCAAAAAAGGAAATCATTAACTTCCCGAGGTCGGATAGGGGAAAAGCCCGCTCAAGGCTGCTTCACCGCGGGGTGGAAAAAAATGCTGCTTCTTGAGTCAGGTCAGTCCAGTCGAAATCAAAAATGGAAAGGGACCGAATTCCACACCCAGGGGAAAGTGTCTAATAGCGACGTCGGAAACGGAGACTTCTAAATAGAGGTCGACGGCCACCTTCAACAAGAAAAGAGAATGGAGGGCCTGTTTGGTGAAAAGATGAGGAAGACGCCCGTGGAGGCAGGGGAAGGAAAATTCCTTGGGGCGCGGGTCTCAACAGCCGGAAAGGGGGATGGGGGCCTCCAGGCTCAGGGGGTGTTGGAGTTAGCCGTGATTAACCATTAGACGGACCACGAAATGAGACCCAACCCGCACGGCCGCGAAAAAAGAGGAAAAACGCAGCCGGGCACAGGGGCAACTGGCCTGCCTGGAAACGCCGTGCGGTCGAAGAACAAATGCGTGTAAAGACTCAGGCACTGGAAATACCAAGCCCTCCGTCGAAAAGAGGGCTGACGAAACATCAGAGGGGGAAAGACCCAGCAAAGGAAGAAAAAAAGAAACGTGACACTCAGCTAGCGGGGAAAAAGAGATCGGCTCGCGTGTAGGAAGGTGAAAGGGCACAGATAATCGGAGGGCATCGGAGTTCTCAGCGGAGACAAACAGACGTCCGATCTCATGAAGAAAGGGGAGGGAAGGTGTTGCCCTTCAGGTAAAGCTCACCAAAGAAAAAACCAGACCGGAACCGTCGGGAGTCCGGCACCCATCGTCTTTGGTCGGACCGAAAACGGGGGCCAGATAGATCCGGCGTTAAAATGCGAGAGGGTAAAAGGAGGCCACAGCCAACTGCAGAAGAAAGAGGGTCTCGCGTCACGCATGACCGGGGAGACGGAGACATCGTATCTACACGGAAGGCTGGGTCACCCAGGGATCGACACGCAGTGGATGCGACAACCAAGACGAGGGGAAAGAATCAAACCTCGCCCGCGCGGACCACCGAAACCGTCAGGAAAAGGATCGGCTGATGACGGCCGCGTGACCGCGTGCAAAAAAGGAGGAAATCTGAGCGAAGAGAACACAGGCGATTTTCATAGGAAGAGAAAAGAGGCAAGGATGATCGGTCTGGTCGAGGAGCAGTCTCAGGAGATTCGGCAGAAAAAGGGGACGAGGTCGGGAAGGGACAGAGGAGGGGAAAAGAAATATGGTACGCAGCAGAACCGCGCACATTTCGAGGTGGAAAGAGGTGGGCTCACTCGGCGCGAAAAATGGCCGCGGAAAGAGGAAAATCGCGCACCAACTGAAAGCAGACGAAGGGGAGGAAGGATCACCTCGAACTCGGTGAAATAAGGAAGGTCTTGGACTGATGAGACTGAAGAAGGTGGTCGGAAGTCTACTGATCAACACGGGGAGGGGACGAAATGCGTCATCTCGGCCTTTTGACTTTGGGCCTCGAAAAGGGGAAAAAAAGCTTTCACCATGATATGGACCAACAGGGGGAGTGTGGCGCAAGAGAAAAAAAGGCGGGGAAACCTGAGTTCTAGACAAATTCTGCCGGCGGGAGGAACTCGAAGAAGAAGGAGAACTATAGGGGGGGGGGGAAACTCGTAATTGCCGCTGGCGGATAGCACTCTGGCGAATAAGGATAGAAAAGCGTCTCGAGCCAGGGAATGAGGGGGGGCGGAGGGGATGTCAACGAAGAAAAAGAAAAAGCAGCTACGGAAAAGGACACCGGGACATCAAGAAGGGGTGAAACTAAAAAAGTTTTCACGAAAAAAAACCCTAGTGCCGACGCCGACACCGCCGGAACTGCTCATATCATGCATGATCGCCGCCGTCGAGACAAAGTATAGGGGGTCAAAGAGTACGCCGCGGTGAAAAAAAGTGCATTTCTGAAGGGGGAGGGCAAGGTCGACTGTGAAAAGGGATTGTGCCCACAAAACAGCAAACTAAACGCGAGCTCACCTCGAATGAGAACTGACCAACCTTTACAAAGGGCCAGAAGACGAAAATAGGTTATCAGCGGAGAGAAAGAAAAAAATATCGCAGCGACTTTGACGGACTCTCGCGACGACACACTGGATCCGTGGGATCTGGAAAAAAAGAAAGGACAACAAACGAAGGGTTCTGTGCGGGGGGACAGTCGGTAGGAGGAGGGGGAGTGAGGTCGGGACCGACGTGCGGGGGAAAAGGAAAAAGGGGAAGCCCGTTGCTGTCCGAAATGACCGGTAAACAAAATTGCTAAAGGGAAATTGCAGACGGTTCGCCATTAAGGGGAACGGGGGAAAAAAGGGGGGGAAAAAGTCGTGTATTGTGAGGGGAGCTGGCCCTGGGACGAATCGGGTCTCGCGTAGAGAAACGAACAAGGGAGGGAAGAGCGTCGCTTTAGACGGCTGAGTGTATGTTGACCGCAACCGGTGCAGGAGAGGATGGTGCAGGGCGCTCCGGAAGGGTTAAAAGGACAACCGAAGAGGCGCCTGGTGACAAAAATGCAATCGATGTGGGGTCCGCAAAACGCAGAGTGCGTAGCTGATCAAAGAAGGACTTCCTCGGCTGGGTCAGAATTGGACCAATAAGCATACAAAAAGAAGGGAAGGGGTCTGGGCGTACTGTTCTGGTGACCGTCGGAGGGTGTAGCTCAATCCATATATGGTTAAAAAGAGGAGATACACCCGCTACGTAAAGAAAAGTCGCGACGAAGCGAGCCATGGGGAGAAATGGGTCAACTACTTCGGACCCCATCCGATCATGCTTATTCCTAGCACATCGCCAATCGCAAGGCGAAAACCGCCCGATTGCCCTTCGGCACCAGGAGAGGAATAAAAAGTGCTCAACAGAACCGAGAGCACCGCCCCATGAAAAGGCCACTTGGTACCTGGACATGAAAAAATAGCCGCAAAGCCCGATGCTTGAAAGCACCACGGGGTAGGGGGGGAAGAGTCCGCTAGACCCGATTTCCCGACACAACGGGAAACAAAAAAGGACCCTACGGTTTGCCACATCCCGTGAGGCGAAGGGAGAAAACGGTACTATTTTACTGTGCAATGTGGGACGGTGACATTGGAGGGACAACGTAAGAACAATCAAGAAGGGGAAGAAAGGAGTTCCCGACTAACTGCACCAAAAGCCAGAAAACACCTGACGTCGTCCTGCTGGATGTTTCAACAAAGGATCTGACACGCCCCGCGTCGTCAAGAAGCGTTCCCGTTCAAAGTCAGGGGAGAGAGGGGCGTTCCATTCGAGTAGAAGGAGTCACGCACTGGGGGCTAAGAACAAGCGGAACTGGAAGGGGTGGGGGGGCAGTGCAGAAGGAGGAGGGTTATCTCGCTCCAAAGGGGGGGGCCAACCAAAAAGACGAACATCGGGGGGCGAGCGGGACCCAGAAAACAACTTCAAATATCCCAGCGCAACCATCGATGATCCAGAGAAGGGAATCGACGCGGAAGAATGTGCTTCTCAACCATCAAAACGGTCTTAGGTGTAGACAGGACGGACCAACGCGTTTTGTGAGAACGAAAGCTCCACAGTCGAACGGGTACAACGATGATGCCCCGTTGGGACCTTGAAGGGTAGCTGCCGACCGCTCGGTAGGAAAAGAAAAGAAAAACAGGCCATACCGCTGAGGAGAACCCTCGGTTTAATATCCAGGATTTAGACCAAGTTATAGCAAAAATGCAGCTTCCGAGGGCAAGCCAAATAAATGGTACACCAGGCCTCTTCGGGGGATACCGACAGAAGGAATGAGGGAGGAGAAAAGGAAACCGGTGCCCGCATTATCTCACGGGACGAAAAAAAAGGCTGAATATCATGGTGAAGACGGTTGCCACCGAGGAGTCACGGCAAGGCAACAGCCACGGGCAGTAAGCGCAACAGTAAACCGGTGAGAATTAAAACCTAGAGCAAGAAAACAGTCGCTCCAACAAAGATAAGGAGGAAAAAGGAAAGATCGATTCACCTATTTCTATTTGTATCCCTACGCGGAAAATCGAATTAATTGGTGCCATAGGGTCAGTCAGAAACGAAAAGGGATCGTCCCGACGACCGAGGGCGGAAAACAGGCTGACCACATCTAAAAAGGCGGCGGCGCGCGTAAATAGCGGTCTGCCTCGTTCTACGCGAACCTCGGCCGAAGGTACCTTCAGCCGAATAGACTGCACGCACCAGGATAAAGCAGAACACAGGTCCGACTAAGAGCGCCTTGCTCTTCACTTGAGTGGGGGCCCGAGACTTGGTGCTCGGCGCGCAGATTGGACAGGGGGTGGCCACCGCAAACGAAAAAACGCAAGCAGAACCCTCACTAGAGCAAGTCGGGAAAAGACGAGGGGCGGGTCAAAGTCAGAAGGAGGAGAGGGGCAGGACGAGACCGCGGGAGGGTCCCGAAAATCTAGGGAGAATAAGGGAAAAAAGCCATAAGGGTAGAGGTAAGGAGGCAACGCAAGAGAGACCGTATCTTACCGCGCGAACAAGACTTTCTTAGATTTGGGGGCTGGACACGACTGGGGGAAACTATCGTCATTGTAGTGAAAAAAGGCTGATCGATATGGGCCGGTCGGTCCTAAACAGAAGAAAGAGGTTGGGGAAAAAGCTCCGGATGACGGCGGGTGGAATTGGCTTATCGAAAGGCCGTTCAAAACCCGGCCGACAAAGGTCGTGACACCGGGAGAGAGGACTCTGTCCAGTGTACCGAGAGAAAACGCCGGATTATCTTCCCCAGGAACAGAAGGAAAAGAGATCCTTACTCTTTGATCAGTCGTATGAACGAAGGTGGTAAGTGGTTGTGATAAGGCTGGGCTAGAAAAGCTGGTAGAGAGCTGGGGGCTCACGAGCAGACTGGTCGTACAATTGCGGAGGAGGAAAACGCATTCACGGGAAGAAGAGACCGCACGTCGTGGTAAAGCGGAAGGCAAATTACGGAGCCGAGGATGCGCTGGGTAGACTGCGGAAAAAGCTGCGGGGGGAGGGTCATCATTCGACTGGTCTGCCGGGTGCATCAACACAAGAAAAAAAGCAACGCCTGGAAGCACTCAGCAAGGCAGCTTGGGGGGAGACCACCAAGAACAAGGTAATTAGGAAAATGCAGACCGGAAAAAGGGAAAACAGCTGTACAAGAAGGACGGCGGCGATCGGCTGAGGTGTCCTGTTTGGACAAATCTGTGGCGAAGTCGAGGGAAGACGTCGAATAACAAGTACACGGGGTGTAAGGCTGAAGGGTCCCGTCACGTTTTTCCAGGGAGATGAGGAAATGAAACCGAACTCAGGGAGAGAACGGCAAAAAAACTCGGTGCAGCAGTACTTGAGCGGGATGTGTGATCCGACGGACAGGCGTAGATGGGAAGGAGGGTACCGAGCCCTGACGGCTGAAGAAACGAAACGGACGCGCCATCGTCCTAAATTCAAGAAGGCAAAGCCCGGAAAAATCAACGCCTCCTTCCTCAACGTCATCTTCCGAGGACCGAAAGATTCAGGTCAAAGAAGCGTACGAGAAGGGCATCGCAACCGAGGCCATACAACTCAAAATTCACGAAACGAGACCGTGGACTGCTGAGAAGGGAGAAGTCTTCTAAATCATCTAACGGAGGACGAATAAACAATTCCATGGCCGCACGCCCATCAAAGAATGAAGGAAAAGGGAAGTGGGTAGGAGAGAGTGCGGAAGAGCCTGCACAACGAATAAGAGTATCTAAAACCCGTGAGGGAAGAAAAAAAAATTACCTCTTCTAAGTCGGGACGCTGGAGGAGGCCAGGCAGCTGTCTGCGGGCAGGAGAAAGAGGACTGATCTTCAGGCACCCGTGACAGGATGTGGGGAGCGAAGGGAATAACAGTTCGTCAAACAAAGGAAAGAAGAGGGGAGAAAACTGCCAATCGAAGTTGGAATAAAGCCGAATTCAAAGGGACGATCAGACACACCTCCCCAGAGGCAAAGGCGCGGCACCGATGAAATAAACCATCATCCTTCCGCGTTAGGGGTGGAGCACCTCCCAAAGGGAGGGAAAAAGTCACGATACCCGGTTCGAGAACAAGGGTCGGCTACAATAGAGAATCATCCACGACGAGAGAGACGGAGGGGAAGAGGGACAATTTGGTCGTCCTGATCGTATTCAGCAAGCGGAGGAGGGAAAAAAGTTCAACTCAGGCCTCTATCACGGATAGGAGGCTTGACAGAGAATGAAAGCCCGAACTGGTCGAACAACCGAACAAAAGACTGAAAAAAGAGAGAGTGAAAATCCTCGACATCTGCGCCGAAAAACGAAAGCTGGGGGGAGGAGAGAGGTCGCAATCACACCGGGGAGCGAAAGGAG
>Ga0179593_1333083_pt1 | contig 10906 bp, 9 predicted proteins | sample CZODoug2_1_08_16_FD_185931 | JGI IMG/M metagenome (GOLD analysis project Ga0179593, IMG submission 185931) | Vadose zone soil fungal communities from Angelo Coast Range Reserve, California, USA - CZODoug2_1_08_16fungal (PacBio error correction) | ecosystem: Environmental > Terrestrial > Soil >...
CAAAACGCGACCATAAAAAACAAAAAAAGGAGCTAGCGCGACGCATCCACGTCGCATTGGGGACTCAAGACACGTGAAGCTGTCCGAAGCGGAGTAGGGTGCTTGTCAAGGGATATGCGCGAACGCGGGCCAAAATCCGAAAAAGAGGGGGGTAACCAGCTTCCTTGGCGTCGGGCAAGCCAACGGGTGTCAGCTAGGGGGAAGGTTAAAAATGGCCAAAATCAGTCTCCTAATGGGTCGCCGGAATTCTCCGGAGCCCCCATCGCTACTAAACCGGGAACTATCACGATCCAACATCGAGGGGAGCTCAGGCGAGAAACGGGCGACTCAATCCAACAGAGGAGAAAAGGGGCTCGAAAGTGGGCGGAAAGAGGTACGGGGTAGCGAGAAGATGAAGACTCTTCTTGCTAAGGGGGGGGTTGCGGCGGGATCAGTTGGAAAAAGCGCAGAGGCAAGGGGAGAAGCAACGCCAACGCCCTCGTTCCGAGGATAATTTACGCTCCACGCAATGTAGGGGGGTCGTTACTTATAACTGGGACGGAGAATTGAAAGATGAGGGCAGGAAGAAACCAAGAGAAGAGGTCACCGGATTCAGCGTCGCGGTGCTCGGGTAGGAAAACTTAAACCTCAAAAAGGGGGGGGGGGGGAGCGCCGTGTTAGCTCGAGCGAAGGGAGCCCTCTTACTGGATCTCCGCCTGGGAGTGGTTTTTTGGGAAAAGATTGGCTAGTAAGTCAAGGGGTAAGACCTAGACTTAGTATCAAAAGAAACGGAGACTGCCTGGGGGGGAGGGTTAATTCAGGTGTAGGCCCAATCTACGTGCGCACTCCTACCAGGTTTTGCAAAAGGTGTTATACACAGAAGAGAACATGCACTGGGAAGAGGGGAGCGCCAGCTGGGCGCTGAAAAAGTTCTCTTAGCATCTCCCAAAAGAAGGTATAGAAAGGCGATCGTCTGGAAACGAGCCCATGGATAAGAAGGACTATTTCCCTACAGGAAGTCAAAAAAATGGAGACAAGGGAGCCGCAAGCGAATGCGATGGTGAAGGGAAAATCCGAAATCGGCAAAGAGGGGGGGATTGAACTCTTCTTCGACAAAGAGGAGGGGCCACGGTCCTGATCCGACGTCTTTCGGTGGGGATGAAATGCTACAAGATTTCGCCGTCCACAAGGACGGGATATAGGGATGAAAAGGCTCTGACCAGCAAGAGGGGAGTGCACCTCCCAGAAGAACACCAAAACCGGGAGGGAGCTACTGAGGGGCGTCCGAGGAAAGTAGGAAGAGCAGAGAGAGGTGGGGCAAGATTCCAATCCACATTACCGTGGACCGGGGGAAGGGCAGATGCGTTGATTGAATTTTGGGAGGGTCTCAAAACAGGGAGGGAAGACGGGAGCGGCAGCCTTCTTGCTGAAACGGGGACCTGGGGTTGCCTTCTATTTCTCCCTCATTGAATATTTTGGGCGAGAGTAACTAGAAGTGGATACCTGAGGGACTTGAGATCCGGAGGAGAGCCTCCTCTGGGTCTTACCAAGGTGTTAAAACGCGAATCAGGATCAAAAGCCTTCTGGGGCCACCTGTGGGCTTATTACGTCAAATAAAAAGAGAAAAAAATTCCGAGGAAAGGGGAAAGGACTAGGTTATGAAAGGTGGGATCGGGAACACTGCGAAGTGGGTTTCTTGGAATCAGTTGAGATTGGGGAAACTAAGAACGTCAACCGAGGGAATCATTGACCGAAACTCAAAAGTTCCTTCTTCTACTGCATCGTAGTTAAAGCCGATTCTGAGCGTGAAGTGGGCAAAACAGAGGGGAAAGGACGCAATCTCAAAAAAAGAAGATGAACAGCGTGTCGCTAAAACTGGTGGGACCTAAAAAAATGAGAAAAAAGAATGCAAGCTAGGCTAATCCACAGTACCTGGAAGGGGAAAAGGGGCGAAAGAAGTATGCTGCGTGCCAAAAAAATGGTGCCGCCTTCAACTCGGAGAAAAAAAAAAAACGGCATACTAAAAAATGCCAAAAAAAAAAGAAAAAATAATCCACCGGGTCACCAGTCGGAAGGGGGTGGCGAGAGGACTCATAAAGGCAGAACAGTGGGGGGTCACGCCCCTCTCATCAACCGGTGGCCGAAAAAAGGCGGGCCCTGGGAACATGGTGAAGGAAAAATGGAGGAGAAAGAGGAAGGTAGAATGAACCGTCCCCTTTCAACCACATTAAAGTGTAGCAAAGCAGCGAAAAGACGAGGGATGAGGGGCGATCGACTGCACACCACATGTTCTCAATTGAAGAAGGGAGAAAAACGACCGGTCTCATACAAGAAAAACGACCTGGGGAGAAGGAAAAGGGGGGGAAAAGATTAGGGGAAGTACCCCCGGGGGGGTCACCGTGGAAGCAACTGGCCCGTACAGCGGGCTATCATAAAAAAAAAGACATCTCGGGTAAATTAAGGAAACCGCGGGTTCGAGGAGTTGAGACTAGGGGGGGGATAAATGGATCCAAAGAAGCGGGGGAAAAGGGGTCATTGAAGGACGAAGGGAGGGGAAGAACTAGTTCCAGCAAAAAAAAAGATGACAGCGTCGTGAGAAGTCAGCCCTTTAGCATCGAGTCTAGGAGAAAAAAAGGAGTTTGGCCGCGTCGGCCAGGTTGCTTGAAGACGGCGGGAAGGAAAACTCAAACAAGGCAGGTAGAACAAAATTCTTCCTCCGGACAAGTCTCCCTGGGATGAACATAGGGGGGCACTTTTCAAGGACTGGAAGAGCGCGCTACAATCTGGAGGCGGGACGAAAGAAAAGACTCAACAAACGAAAATCGACAATCCTGTAAAACAAAGGGTTTAGCAGGAAGGGGTTAAGTGGGACAAAACCACCGACTGACTTAACACAATCTGTCGCAGGCTGTCAGGAATGAAGAAGAACCGGCAATAAGCGTCAGCAGGAGGAAAGTTATTCCTTTTTCAGGCGAGCAAAAAAAAACGCCAAAAGAACTAAAAAAAGTGAAAAAGGTCAAAGAAGGAGCAAGAGGATAATAACGACTCTTTTGGCTTTTAGCCGAACCTAAAATGGACAAAGTAAGGCAAAAGACAGGAGTATACTGAGAGTCTATAAGGACCCACGATCAGATCCAAAACAAACCAAGTTCTTTGCCGAAGAAAAAGGATTGGGAAAGGAGGGGTACTTGTCGTCGTGGAGGATTCTGGTAATTATTACGGGGAAAAAGGCCGCCGCCCCGCATTCGGAGGTCTAAGGGGGCAGGCGCGCTCATAGCTGTGGCCCAAAGGAGCTAACCTTCGAGGGATGGCATTCTCCGGAGCTTACATAGGGCACTAGGGGGATGGGGGGGAGTTTCATCTCGCTGGGGTGAGAGTGGGGAATTCGCGAAGTCCAAAAAAGAAATCGGCGCCGCGCAGACCACGTATCTGTCCAACTCCACTGGAATTGAACGAAAGCACAAGCGGGGGTCAAAAGCTTTGGGCCGGGTGGTGGAAGACAGAAGCAAAGGAGAAACTAAAAAAAAAAATACAGAAAGGCAATTTTCGCCACCGGGAATTCTACCAGCTACGTTGGGGAGGGGAGAGTAGCGAGTCCGGGGGACGCGGCGTCACGGTGACGATCTCTCCACAACAAAAGTAGGAAGAAAGTCACCGAAAGCCTCTCACCCGGAAAAAAGCGGGGCGCTCACATGAGCATTCCGGACCAGGGGGGAAAAATTGGCGGGGAAATGTCAGCAAGAAAAAAGTCAAGTGCAAGAAACAAGAGGCATGAAAAATCTCTTACACAATACCTGCCAACATGAACACCGATGACTGGCCGTGTAAAGCACGCTCCCGGATCTCGAGGTTGGGCTTGAGAGGCGCGGCGTACTGCTTGAAGGAAAGGCTGAAAGTCAGGCAACGACAAGAAAGGACCAAACCTATTTCGAAGGAGAAGAAGATCCCGGGCAGCTCATGAAGAAGGGGTTCGATGCATCAGAGGACCTGGCCAGAAGCTAAGATCACGCAAACAAACAGGGTAGAGAAGGGAAAGGCATGTCAGAAAACACGGAGGGAGCCTTCGAAGCGGGGCCCTTCCATCATTTCACGAGAAAAACGAGAAAAGTGCCCTCAAGGGGTTGAGAAGTTCCTTCCAAATTAACACTAAAAAGAAAATAGAAGAAGGCAATGGGGAATGCCTTAGTCCTGGAAACGAAGCGGCTCGTTAGGTCTTTCTGGGGGCTCCGCGGCTCCCTCCATTCGAAAGCCCCGCCCTGGGGAGCTGCTAGAAGGTTCGAAAAACTGTCTTCTCTCAAGAGGAGAACCTGGTCGAGTCTGGAAGGTGAGACAAATTCTGGGAAGCACTCAAAAAAAAACGAGCCTGCAAAAAAGGGGGAAAGGGGAATGCCTGGTGTGATGGCGCAACCGCGTTCGCAGAAGACAGATCAAGAAAAGGTAAAAAAAACGAAGAACCTACACAGGGAGCATGAAGAAGGCGCGCAAAAAAACGCGTCGAGTAAAAGAGCAAGGGGGGGAGCGGAGCTCAAAAAGAACGGAAGAAGGGGACCTCTCGCGGAGATAGATCAGCCAGAGAGGAGAAGCCCGTGGCAATACTATTAGACCATTCGCCCTTTAGCGTCCATGGGGTTTCAACGACGGCAAGAAAAAGGGAAAGACCGGACCGGCGGTGTTTCTTAAACTTGTAACGGAAAACTTTGGACTGGGTCACTATCCTCCTCTGGGTCTCGGGGGAAGAAAAAGAGGGACAGGCAGTTCAAAAGTAAAAAAAAAAAACTGGACAAGAAAGAGGTTGATCCTATTACCTCCTCTGAGGGGGCAATGACTCATCAAAAGAAACAAAAAAAAGGGGGAGCCGTCCTGCATAGAGTCAATAGGGAGGGGTTATGAAAAACACGCTCGTTGCAGCTGCAAGGCCATGACCCTGGCGGGTCAAGGCAGGGGGGGAAAGGGAAAAGGGATGCGGAACAGGAGTGGTATAAGGACAGGGGGAGAGGCAGCCTTAGAGGGCACCGGGAATCCCTGGTTAAAGATCATATAGGCCCGTCAGCCTGGGTACTACTTCAAATCAGAACATAAAAGGGGGGGGAAAGGGTCCGCCGGGCGTAGAAGATAGAGTCCGTAATGAGGGGGAAGTCACAAGGAAGGGGTCAGGCCAAGAAGGGGCATGATAACGGCAACTCTCTAGCTACAAAAACATGACGGGAACTTCCTGCGTAAAGAAGAAAAAAAGATGATGTAGACGGGGGAGAGGAGGGGAGATGTTAGTCACTGCGTGCTTGTCTGAGGAGAGGGAACAAATGGGAGCACAGCAAAGGAGGAAAAAAAAAACTTGGGGAAGAAGCCAGGCGGAGGAAAAGTCACGGACCTCTCTTTCCACACGGTGTAAGGGGAGGGGAAGCGGAAATTCGGACCAACCTAGAGGCAAAGAGAGACTCAAAAAAAAAGGGGAGGAAAGAGAGAGAGAGGTCGCAAACCAGCCTTTGGCAGGCGAACCAGCACGCGCAAAAGACTTAAAGAAAGAAAAGAGAACAGTACCGGCAGGGGAAGGACGGCGCACTACGATGCCAAGGACTGGCGAAAACCACAAGACCAACGCTCATTGGAGAGGCCATAGCCAAAGACGCCTACACAACCACAAAAAAGGAAAGTGACTGATAGTTGGCGATCTAGGAAAGAAGGGTGTCCCCTGCTGAGGCGGGTTTAGCCTGAACGGGGAGAAACCACATAAGGGAAGTGATACGGAAGGAAGGACAGGGATTCTTATCCGCCCCGCCAGCACGAAGTTTGAAAAAAATATGGCGAGGGACTTAGCGCGAATAATGAAGGGATCGGAGATCTAGCCCAACATTATTCTCACGGTGGGGAGAAAAAGTGTGGAGGAATTCAAAGACCAAACGAAAAAGAAAGGGGGTCGATCCCAACCATGACAATCAATTTGCACGACAGGAAAGTAAAGCCTTAAAGTTCCTCTCTGATCATATCTGAAGGGGGGGCAGGAATTCAAGACGCGGGTTACCAGGAGGTTTCGGAGCGGTGACAAAAAAAAGATTTGCAATAGGGGGACAGAACTAGACGTGGAGGTGCTGGGGGGCCGAGGGCTAAAGTAATCACGAGACAGCGGTCGGGGAAAAAAACCTTCAGAAGAAAAAAATTCAGAAAAACGTGTGCAAGAATAAACAAGCGGGGCAGGAGAGGCAAGTTTGAGTCGTGACTGGGAATGAAACGACGGCCCGAGTCGTCTGTTAGCCATCGGTAGGAGGGAATTAGGGGAAATCAGCTGATGAAAATCACCTGTTCTTACCGCTATTCAGCAGCGGCAGGGAGAAACGAAGGGTCGCGTGGGTACTCGCCAAAAAAAAAACAAGCGAAACAGCCTGGCGCGAAAATGATGACATCCTTTCCTTCGTGTTCAGCGACGATAACACGAGGCAAACAGATGGAAGGAAGGCACGAGGTGGCCAGAAGAATAAAAAACCATCTAAGGGGAGAAAACCCAAGGCGGACATGGGCGCTCCATGGGGGAGTGGATAGCATCAGGGGGCAGAAAAATTACCCTAGGAGACCAATTCTCGGTTAAAAAGATTGAAAAATCGCTAGACGAGGTACTGCGGATCGGGAAAGCCTTGTATTAGGACCTGTACGCAGGGAGAAACGGGGAAAAGAGAGAGGACTCTGAGAATGGATCTGAAGGGCATTCATTGGAAACAGAAGAGTCCAAACTCATCAGGGCTTTTACCGCCTGGAAAAAAAGGATCATAAAGGGAAATTAATTGGGGGGGGAAGGGGGGACGTAATGGAGAAATATGAGATCAGTGTCAAATAGATCTATAACGCCAGGGTCTCCTTCTTAATTTCGGGAGAAAATCAAAGGTTCTGGAAAACAATGATCTAAGGCCTTCTCTGAGGGATCCAACGCTGCGGTAGAACGTATTCTACGGGCGGCTTCCTATATGGGGAGCGGAAGACGATAAGTGTGGAATTGGGAAGTCGGAGGGGCAGCCGTCTACAAAGCATGAAACTATCAGCGAACAAATGAGAAGATGAGAAAAGGGGAAGGCGGAACGAAGAATCAGTTCCGCTGGGAAACACAAATCGGTGGGGGAAGCGGTTTAATCGCAGTCAGCAGCACAATTTGTAGGAAGCAAGAAACCGCTTACGGCAGACAAGTTACACGGTGGCGCCACAGGAAAAGAGCAACAAAAGTGGGGGAAAGGGAGGAAGTCTGAAAAAAAATTGGGGAACCAGGGTGCCGGCAGTCGCGACATCTGAGAGAAAAAACGGAGGAGGGGAGAGGGGAAAATGGGCAACCGAGACGCGTGGCGGCCCAACAAAAGCGAGCAAGGAACTCATCAACCGTAGATTGTTTCGCTCAAAAAAGTGGGCGCCCGGAGAGTTCCTGGGTAAGAATCGTGCTGGAAAAGGGGGAGGACTCTCGGCGATGAAAAAAGAGGAACGGAACAGGGGTAACGCGGGCAAATGGAGCGTCTTGACAGACCGGGCACGTTTTCTGATCAAAAGGTTGATGGGGTCAGAAATCATGTCTCCTAGGGCAGCCAGAGAATAAAAGGGGGCAAAAAACATTAAAAAGGGTGGAGATCAAACTATCACCTAAATCTTTAGCTTCATTACGCAGAACGGGCTAACAAGAGAGAGAAGGAAAGCCTCGGCTCGAGAAGGGGGGAGCTCAAAGGAACATAAGCAGACAATCCAAATGGAAAAAAAGTAGGGAAAAGCTGTGCTGGAGTCGAGGGGGAAATTAATGGACACCAGCTGGTAAATCGTACGAAAATTGATCCTTCAGAGAGGCTAAATTCCATTCGTGCGTTGGAAAAGGTGTACCGTGCAAGAGGGGGAGAAAGGAAGAATCCCGGTCTCAAATGTAAAGGACCGGGAAGCTCGTCAAAGGATCCCGCGCCGACGTTCAGAAAAAAAATCCAGCTAGGAGGAACCCGCTGATCGAGAAGGGGTGGCCTGGTGAGGAAGCCGGTGAGGTGCGAAGCCCCAGGAAGGGCAAAAAACAGCGCCTGCCGGGGGGCAGTTGGGTGGCCTGGAAGATCGACTTTAAAGCGACCAGACGCTTGGGAAAGTGGATGGGAAAACGAAGAAGGGAACATTCGTCCTAGGGAGCAAAGAGGGAGAGTATAAGGGTCCGAGTATCCGCCTGGAAGAGGGGGGGGCCGGAAAAAGAAAGAAGATAGATGCAGCCAGATGTGAAGAAACATACTTCCCTACGGAACGTCCCTAGATGGCGCCGGGAAGGGGAAGCTCAAAAGTCATTAGGGGCCTTAAAAAACAGGAAAAAAAAAACCTGATCGCCAGGCCGCGGGGTGTTTGAAACGGGTGAGCTGGGGTCAGAAGAGTGATGGAAGCAACATGGAGTCAGGTCCCTATCCCCCGAGTGCAAGCGTGATGAACCTCCGCTCATCGGGACAGGGGGACGTACACACCGAGGGGAACCTCGGGGGAAAGAATATCTCCAAAAATCCTCTGTCTAAGAGCAGCACAAAAGGGTTTAACGCCCGTCTGCATCTGGCACGGAAAAGGAGGGAAGTGTTATAAGCAGCGCGCTGGCTGTAAAAAACCGACGGCTTTCATCCATTCGCCAAATGGTAACGGTTGGCTGGATCATAACTGTTGTAAAGAAGAGCGGCACCTTGCCTTAACGGGGGAGACGAAGGGGTGTGGGAAGAGGAAGCAAAATCACTCCGGGAGGAAAAAAATGAAACATAGAACAGATGTTGAAATAGGAAGCCGCAAGGGGGCGGCTCACATCGGGAAGAAGAGGAAGTAGGGAAGAAATGCTCAGGTCAACAGGTTCAGGATGGAGAACTGCGGCGAGCGGAAAAAACTTGTCCTTAGGAAGAACTAGCTAAAAGAAACGCCGCAGAGAAAAAAAGAACGGGGATCCGTGGAGGCAAGGTTGGCTCAGCGAGTACAACGGGGGACGAGTGGGGGGGGTTGGGGATGACGGGAACAGTGGCCAAAACAGCCACGTCGTTCTTCCAGGGGGCCACAGCAAGGTCCTGCTGAGATCGAAAAATCGGCGAGCATGCTTGTGCCAGAAAGAAAAAAGGAGAAGGCAGCTGAAAAAAGAGAGCGGACTCACAACAACAACGGAAAACGAAGGAAAATATCTCTGAACCGGGGGGAAGCGAAAAAATCACTAGGAACTAAAAAGCAAAAGAGAAAAGATCGCACAACTAGGGCAAGGAATTGCGGAAGGGAGAAAGAGGTAAACGAAGAAAAGGTCTACTCCCAAGCAAACCGCAGGTGGGGGACTCGGCATAGAATAAAGAAAGATCACACCGGAGGCCTCGACGTGTGGGGGACGCTGTGACGCAAGGAAAGGGGGGGCGCCGAAACAAATTCGGACGGGGATAGGAAATCCTGACCACGAAAGGGGGAAAGCCAGTCTCCCTAAAGGAGAGAATCCCCTCCACGGGTGAACCGCTGGAGAGGTTACATCGCCATAAGGCTTAGGAAGCAAGACGGCAAAATGAGTTACACATTATCTGGCCGTCTACCGCTTCATTACCCAAGGTGCAGGGACCGGAAAACCCGGAAAGAACTCAACAGGAAAAGGAACAGTAAAAAAAAAAAAATTTAAAAGCGGAACAACGGGTTAAAGAAAACCATCTTCCCCTCGGAAGTGCAGAGAAGGACGGGGTTAACCCCGGCGGGGGCTTATCACGGAAAAACAAGAGGGTTCTAAAGAAAAATCGGGTCAAACAGGGAAATTAAAAGAAAATGGGGAACGGGGAGACGATTTCATCAAAAAATCCCAAGCTTAGAGAAAAGGGGGGCCAGATCCGATCTAGCTCAAATGGCACGACCCAGGAGGGACTGCGATAAAGGGAGTTGAGTTGAAGGGCCGACCAAGACACAAAAAAAAAAAACCGCGGCTTCAATTGAAAAAGTCCTGAAGGGAAGTTGGACAAGTCGACGGACATGATGAACATCACATGGGCTGAAAGAAGTCCGAGCGCGAAAAGAACTCTGTGGCGAGAGAACTCTACAAGCGACCGATGGCAGCCGGACCGAATGTTCGGCATAGGGGTGTTACCAAAGGGGATAGAACCAACCGGAAGAAACCAAAAGGTTCGGGCGAGTGAGAACTTCGAGACGCCGCAAAAGATACAACAAACCGCATATTCCAGGAACCCCTGCAGGACCGGATCCGGGGATGGGTGAAATGACAGCTCCCTGGGTACTGGCTGAGGGAAAAACGGAAAGGGCACTTCCCCAGGCACCTAACCACTAGAAAGGCGAAAGATCAGGGTCAAGCCTCGCGCCGATCAAACAAAAAAGGGGGTAGGAATAAAAGGAAAGTCAGGAAGTCATACCTTTTCGCGACGGCTTGGATTGGAGGAATTCAGCATTTCCACACTTTTATAAGCGGGGGGAAAAAAAGAAAAAGGAGGAAAGCCTGCAAACTTAGCAAAGAAAGGGCGTAGGGAAGTTGCAGGGAGCTTCAATGAGGGCCAGCAGGCGGGGAGGAAAGCAAACCGCCCGAGACCGTCTGAAGTGTAGGAGAGACCCACTGTCAGGTTTGAGTCCACGTGAGTAAAGGCCTTCGCTGGGACAAAGAGACGCGGGGCTTTCACGTGGGGAATGACACTTCAACGATTCGGGGGAAAGAGTCGAACTCGGTTGTCGTGGGAAAAGGAAAAAACGGCGCAGGACGAGGAGGAACCATGGAAGAGACTATCCTGAACGTCGCATGCAAAAATGCCACGAAACGGGGGCTCTGCTTAACAAAAAAGAGAGAGGGTTTTCACACTCAAAATGTGGAATGGGGAAAGGAGAAGAAAAAACCTTGGAGACTACCGAATTACCACTTACCAACGTGCGCCACGGGGCCCCACAAAATAGACGGGGGGGGCGTCTTCGGCTAGAGGGGGGGGGATTTTAAAGGGAAGGGAGT
>Ga0179593_1416717_pt1 | contig 10906 bp, 14 predicted proteins | sample CZODoug2_1_08_16_FD_185931 | JGI IMG/M metagenome (GOLD analysis project Ga0179593, IMG submission 185931) | Vadose zone soil fungal communities from Angelo Coast Range Reserve, California, USA - CZODoug2_1_08_16fungal (PacBio error correction) | ecosystem: Environmental > Terrestrial > Soil >...
GGCAAAGAAAAAATCAAATGGGGCAAATGCTGATCAGGCAAATTGCTGGGGGGGGGAAAAAAACAAAACAGGAATACAAGATTTCCCATTCTTTGGAAGGTGGGCAAGGGAAAGCTGGGGTTAGAACCCGGAAAGAGCCAAGGGAAGAAGCCGGCCTGGGGCCCAACTGTCGGTATCTCGCACAACAAGGGTCAGCCTGAAGGGGGCACGGACCAGTTGGGGGAAGGGATGCGTAGTTCGTAGGAGCGCCACCAGGACGGTCCAGGGGCATGGGGGGTCTCAAAAGGGGAAGGAGCTGGAATAGACAATAACCCCTGGGAAGGTTAAACCCGTTCTGTTGGGAGGAGCAGGGGAGACTAGGGGCAAGTAAACAAGCCGGAAACTGGGAGGGAAATCTTAACTCAACGGAAGGGGAAAACGCCCACCCGACTCCCAGAAAAATTTCGGTTCAGGACAAACGGGGAAACGTGAAAAAAAAAAAGTGCAAAGAAGGCAAGCAAACTGCCCCCTGCTCAAACACGTGCACTCCAAGACGAAAAAAAGGGGGTCGAGAAAGAACAGCTTCCTAAAAGGTGGTCCGGACAAGTGAAACAATGAGGGGGGGGGAGAGCAGGCAGAGCGAGACGTGCATGACCAGTGCCAATAGAAAAAAATTAGGGTTTGGGCAAAGGGACGGGGAAGTTCGAACCACCAAAAAGCCGGGAAAATAAAATGGACAAAGGGAAAAAACAGGCAGCATGTTTGATGATGAAAGAACAGATGGGGTGCAGTGGGGGTTTTGGTCAAAACGGGTTTACTGGGGCCGGGGAATGTCAACGAAAGGAGCCGTCCCGGTTGCTCAGGGGGGGGGAGACGCATGGTCCATGGAACCGGGGAGGCTGTTGCCCAAGGGGTGGGCCAAGCCTGAAGGGGGGAACAGGACCGAGTCAGAAAAGCTAATCGGCTAGGGAAAGGTGGGCAAAAGAGTGCAAGTACCATCACAGGAAGAGACCATGGAAAAAAAACCGTGTTAGAAACGAGGGGATCTTTGGGGACAAGTTGGGGCAAAGCGGCGCGTCGCCGGGCAAAGAAAAGAGTCTACCGGGGCCCATCGGCTGTGTAGGGTGCCTAAAAGGCAAAAAAGGTGGGCCAAGAGAATCAACTTCAGCCGGGGCAAAGGGGCTGGTGCAGGGGCCCAGGGTCGTGATGGGGTGTTTGGAAAAATACTGGTGCCATCCCGGGTTGTCAGGGGGCAGGCGAAAACGGCGTGGGAACCGCGAGGAAAAGGCCGATGACCGGGAAACTGGAAGTCGTGCTGGGTGCACTGCCCACTTGCCGAAAAGGGAAACTATTTCAGGGGCATGGGCCAGAAAATCGACACCGAAAAAAAGGAGAGCAAAAGCCCTTGGAAGAAAAGAGACGGCAAACAGGAAGTGGGGGGCCCTGCGCGGCCTAAAAAAGCAGTCACTTCCCCCATAGAAAAAGGGTGGGAAGTAGTAGAAAAACGGTCCCAGGAAGGGTAGGTCAAAAAAGGAAAGCAGAGAGCAGCCAAAGAGTGGGACAGGCCGGTCCGCTGGAAGGTGTTCGTGCACAACACAAAGAAGGGAAAAAAAAACAAACAACACATATACACACGTGTCCGCTGGGAGCCTTTGGACTAAACACAAAAAGGGAACACAGGGCAAGCAGGCTGAGGGGAGCTAAAAATCAGGGGCTGGCGAAAAGGAGCCGGTGTGTGGTCCCTGAAAAGAGGGGGGGGGCAGCCGCTTAAATCCCGCCCGACGGAGTACTGGCTTGGGTCAAAAAAAAAGGAAAGACGGGTATTCTCGGGGGAACCAGATTAACGGGGGGGGGACCAAAGAGGGGGTGGCTGTTAGGGGGGAGGTGGCAACGCAGGTGGTAAGTAATCATTGATTCAAATTAGGAAGTGGCCCAAAGTCAACAGTTCTAGACCATGGAAGCAAACCGACCCGCTCCAGAGCGTGTCCGTGAGGGGGACACCGGGGACTCAAACTCTGACTTCGTCTTGGGAAAACCGGCAAACCACTTGGGAGGCGAACGAGACTGTGACGCACGGGAAAAAGGAAGGAAAAACCAGACCGCTGCGCAACGATGGCTCGGTTGAGTAGGGAGGAACGGGGTGCAACCACCCGGGATCCTGGGGGGGGAAAAAAGGAAAAGGTTTGGGGTCCCTAAGGGGAAAAAACAGAGTGTGAACTCCCGTGAACAAAATACCGTGGGCACTGAGCAGGCAGGGGGAATCGACGGAAAAGGAAGGGGGGAGATCTGCAAAAAGGGGAACTGGGGAAGGACACGGGGCAGGGGTTCGGGAAAAGGGTCGACGTTGCCCGGAGGGAAATGCACAGTACGAAGAAAAGTAAACTGCTGGAGCGAGTTCGGCAAGGGAGACCAGGGGATCAGTCACGGATGTAATGCGGACGTGGCACCTAAACTCAACCAAGAAAAAAGTTACGGGGCCCATCCGCGGCCCGAGGGAAAAAGAAACGGTGGGGACCTCAGGAGTGACCCTTTTACGCAGGGAGTTCTGGCAAACGAACTAGAGTATGGTGGTGACGAAAAAAACTGCAAAGAAAAAAGTAAAAAACAGATCTCTATAAAAAAAAAAAGGAAAAGGGGAAATAGAGAGATCGGGGGAACCTTCCATGGGACTGGGGGAAAAATGGGGATGGCAGTTGACACCATAGGAGAGAAGCAATGTGCGAAAATCCAAGACAAAGGTCCAGATAAAGACGGTTCACCGGATTTCGGAAGGAAGGAAGATGGCCGGTTTAACCTGGGTCCTATTTGAGAGCAAGGGGGAACCACAGCTAGAGCGTCGATGCAGCTGGAGGGGAAAAGCCACGAGACAGGGGGTCGCCGGGAGGGAATCTAATCTGGAGACGGGTCACGACAAGAAAGACCTGGGGAAACGGAGATCGGGTTAAATCTGGAAATAAAGCTCAACCCAGGTTTGAAAAAAACAAAAAAGAGCGGAACGAGAAACAAACGAATGTGAAACTGATGCAAGAGGGGGGGGGGGGCAAAGAAGTTGGACCAGCCAAGCTCTTATGAAAAAAAAAAAAAGGGGGGGAAGTACTGGGCACAGTCGAGGGGGTCACAACAAAGTAAGTGCCCATTAGGGGCGGCAAAAAAGATATAAAAAAGAAAGCGAAAGATACGCAGCGGTGGGGGGTGGTCCCCTAAAGTGGGGAAAGCGGACCCACCTCCGCAAAAAAAGAGGGGAGTAGGGGGGAAACCATAAAACAGGCAGAGTGGAGCTAGAGACAAAAGCCCAAATAGCGCAAAAAGCACGCGCGGGGGTCATGGTAAAAAAGAAAAAACAGAAGAACAGTAACGGAAAGAGGGGAAGGAAGCTAACGAAACAGGAAAGGGAGGTAACACCTTCTGGGGGGAAAAATAAGACTGTCCAAGACCAAGGCCATGGGGGTGGCCAGAACATAAGCAAGCCAGTAAAGAAAAAAAAAAGAACGAGCCGAGAAAAAAAAAGTAACCCCAAAGAAAGGAAAAAAGAAGGGTTCTGGAAAGGAGGAGGCAAAACCGAAAGGGGAACTCAAAACTGCGATGGACAGCCAAGCCAAGCAAAAGAAAGGGGGAAAAAAAATAGAAAAAAGGGGGGGTCGGCTTCAAAAAAAAAATCAACCAAGGGAAGAAAAAAGAAGACAGAGTGGCCGGGGGGAAAACGGCCTCTTTGGGCTTGCTCCTTGCCCGGACGGAAAGAAAAGCAGAAGAAAAAAAGGGGAAACCGGGGGACTGGGTCAGGGGGGGAGGAAAGAGTTCCGAACCCATCCGGGAAGGGGGGGGGGGCGGTTTCTCGGGTAACCCCGATCCCAACCACCTTCGGTAAAAAAGGACGACGGAGCTCGACAGGGTAAGGGCTGGAACGGGGGGGGTAATTGCCGGTTTGGAATAAAAAGGAAAAGGAACTTGACGGTCACCGGAGGGGAATCTTCTCCCAGAATATTAACCTTCCAACTAGGTCAAAGGAAATCTCTACTGAAAACGGTGAGCAATTTTTGGGGGGGGGTACATCTGAAGGCCCGGAGGGAAACAGGGTCCGAACCCACACATCAGAGGGCTCGGGGGGTCCCATAGAAGAAAGTGCACCATGGGCCATAAAACCCAAGAAGGAAGGGACCTTTTGCCGCCACTAAATGGGCAATGGTCCAATTGAGAAAAAGGTTCAGCAAGAGAAATCAAACATATTGGGGTCACCGCAAGTCTTCGCGAACAAAAACTTAAGGGGCAACAAGGTAAAGAGGATGGTCCTGAAGAAAAAAAAGGTTAAAACTATCGCATGGAAAAATTCCTCGTCATTTGAGGGAGGGTGGCCCAGAAAACGAAAAAGTGGAGGGACATCGCCGGGACGAAAAAAAGAAGCCCACTTGAAAAACAGGGCCGGCAACCAAAGCCAAAGGACGACCCCACAAAAAGGAACAGTGTAACTGAGATAAGGAGGCAGACAACAAAGGACAGCAAAACCAAAAGGAAGACCCATCCAGACCCTCTAAAGGAGAGAAGCGCCAAACGGCGTGTTGAAGGAAAAGGAGAAAGAGGGGGATTTTGGGGGAACCAAAAGAGTGACATCAAGAATAAGTTCGTGAAAGGTATCACGAAAACCGGAACGGACCAAAAGAAAAAGGGAGTGCAGGCAGTGTGTTTAACTTTTGATACGAATGCGGAAAGCGTTATAATTCAGAGGGAAAGAAAACTAGTTCGTTAAAAAGGGGGGAGGGAAAAAAGAAACTTTGCAACTTCGGCTAACCTCTACAAGCCGCAACAGGACCAATTTGAACAAAAACCGCGAAAAACATTTATCAAAGACTCAGGGGGGAAGGAGAGGGGGGCAAGGCCCCGTTTCGAAAAAAAAAGGTGGTCTTCAAATACAAAGCAACCAAAGCAAAAGTGTCGAAAAAGGCGAAGCTCTCAAAAACGGGCTCCGCAGAAGAAAGGAACCAAGAGGGTAGTGTCCATCTTTAACAAAGACCTGAACTTCGGGGGGGGGAGAGGCTAGAAACGACCCACAAAGGGGCCGACCACCAGGGGGGGGGGGGGAGCACATAAACCAGGGAAAGCACTGGGGCTCGTTTCCCTCTACACCCGAACGGTTAAAGAGGGGGAAAAAAAAAAACCTGTACGAAAAAGGAACCCAAGCATGCGAGAAAAAAAAAAAAAACAGCAAGAACGTACGATGGCTCAATGTCAAAGACAGCTGGTTCGTCGGACAAAAAAAAGGAAGAGCCCCTCCAGCCAAAAGGGGGAAAGGGCAAGGGGGTGGGGCTTAGAAGAGAGAAGGGGGTCCCAGACAGGAACCAGAAATGAAGGAAAATGCAACGGAGGGGGAATGTTGTTAGGAAAAGAGGAAAACTTAGAAAAAAAAAACAAGGGGGGAAGAAAGATGAGGGGGACGTGGCCGGACAAACTCCCCTGAATTGGAGATCTGAGACAGAAAAGGGGGGAAAAGGGACACAGCCACGAGAATGAAGACAGTGCCCAAGTGGGAAAAAGGATGGGAACGGGAGGGTACCAGACCAAAAATAAACAATGAGGGGCCAAGGAAGGGGCAGAACAGGGCCGGTGACTCGAAAAAAAAGTCAGAAAAAAAAAAAATCAAGTCCTGGGATCCATCCTTAAATGGAGCAATAGAGGAGTTATATAGGAGCGAAGGAAAAGAAGGCAGGTGGCGAGCGATAAAAACACCCTAATTTCGACGGGGGGGGGAAAGAAAACGACCAAGGTGCAAGGGGAGGGAGGGAAAACTGAGAGCGAGGAGGGGACCAACTACTGGGAAAGGGGGGAGGTTGTATGATGAAAAATGCGAACCCGGCACCGCCCTCAAAAAAGGGAAGAGGGGTGTCTGAAAGGGGAAAGACTTACAGGGCTGGGCGTAAAAAAGGGTTAGGGGGGGGGGGGGGGGGTAAAAAAGGGAGCGAAGCTCCGGAGGGGAACGCATAAAACGACGGGGAAAGGGAGAAGGAAAGCCGACGCTTCCAAAGGGAAAAGGGGACTCCAACGGGTAACAGAGATCACCGAGCGGCAATTCAGGGGGAAAAAGTGCCTGCCATCGGAAAAATGAAGGGGGTGGGGGAGAGGGGACCGGCGGGAGAGAGAACCCAGCCCGGGAGTCTTTAAGGAAAAAAAAAAAGCAGGCATTCCAAATCAGGGGGCGAAGCGGGTTGGAGCCAAATTGTTCCCGAAGTTGGGGCCAGGCGAAAAATGGGTGCGGGCCGCCCTTGGGCCGGTGTGAGGAGGTCGGGAAAAGTGCAGCTGGGCTTGTTGGTCCGCCCTTGACCAAAGGGCCAAAGGCTGGGCGCAAGGGGGAAGGCAGAAGGCTCGTCGGCCCACTGGAACAGGGGACCGAAAAGAAGGAGAGGAAACCGGTGGGAAGCAGAACAAAAAGGAAGAGGTGACCGCGGAAGACGGACGTCGGAGAGACAACGGACCGACAAACTCCACTCGCGCAAAAAATGAAAGGGGGGGAAACTGGCCGGAAAATTTCAGAAGAAGAGGACAAAAGGGGACCAAGGGGAGGGAGGGGGACCGAAGGAATTCCGGCTGGAAAAGGGAAAAAAAGGGGGTGGGGTGGTGGTGCGAAACCCCCTGGTGAAAGACCGGGAAATGGCCGACAATCGTCGAACACCGCGGCAGCCGAGGCTCGACCGCCCCCTTAGGGGGGGTACGCGTTGCCAGGGACCAAAAAAAAGGGCGGGCGTAAAGAAAGTTCGCAGCGCCAGGACCCGGGAGTTTCTCAACTGGAAAAAAGGCAACCCGCGGCAAAATTGTCAGATCAATGGAAACGAAGAAAAAATCACACAGGCCAAAAGACGACCCAAAGGAAAAGGTCAAAAAGGAAGATGGGGTGGTTCCCCTACGAGGAAAAGGGTAAAACACGAACGGTTACCAAGGTGTCTCTCCCCAAAAAGACAAAAACCGTTCCAACAAAGGAGCAGCACAAAGTAAAAGGGGGAAGGGAACAATCAAGAGGCTGGGGAAAAAAATCGGTCCGCCAAGACTTGGCCGTGTGGCGGGAAAAAGGGAGAAGGGCAAAATCCGGGCCGGGAAAAAAAAGGGGAAAAGCATAGGGCTCTGGACAAGTGCTGGCGGAACGCTGGGGGGAAAAAAGGGGTTTCAAAAGGGGGGGGGGGGGAAGCAGGGGACTCTTAACGCCACGGGTTCAACGAAGGGGGGGGTCTGCATGGGTCAACTGTCGAGCATAGACGACGGGAGAACGACGGCCGGGATTAAGGGGGGTTACGGGGGGGGGGGCGGTTTTCTTTTGAGCCGAAAAAGGTACCGCAGGTAATGGAGGTCGTCTGAAACTGTGGCAACAAGAGGGGAAGGAGAAGCATTCCGAAAAAGGGGAAGGGGGGGGGGCCAAAAAAGTAACCACGGTCGCACGGAAGAAATTCTGTGGGGGGCAAAGGGATCAAAGAGGAGGATCGGGAAGAAGAGCCTCATCTTGAAAACGGCAACGCGGGTTACGCGTAAACTGCCAAAAAAAAAATACCCTCTGGGTCGGGACGCGGGGGAAGGAGAAAAATACGAAGGGGGGACGAACACCCTGAGGGGGGGGAAAAAGGGTCCCAACGGAGTGGTTGCCCGACGTGGAAAACTTGCCATCCCGACGCTAGGGAGTGGAAAAGGGCAGAACACAAGCTGCGGAGGGGGAAAATCCGTTCGCGCTGGAAGGGACAGAAAAAACTTCCAAAATCACCGGGGGGGGGGCGGAGCGCTCAAGGGGTCAGGGGGGGGGGGGGGAATGGCGCCGAACGTTGGGGGCAGGGCTCAGGAGACCCGAAAGAACCACCGTTTTCCCAATGCAGGATAGCGGCGAAATTTTAGAGGGCACCAAAAGGGACCGAAAAAAAAGAAGAAGGGGGGGAAAGCAGTGGCACCGCTCACCCAAAAAAAACCAAAGGGAACAGGGACCCTTCGGCCTCGGGGTCGAGACGGTGACCCGTCCGTAAGGTAGAAAAAGGGAAAAAGCGGCAAAGGCAACTCATTGGGTTTTAAATGAGGGGGGCGACAAAAAAAGGACATGGCAGCAGCCCGGGGTCACCGACTCGAGAGAAAAAACAAAAAAAAAAGGGGGGGGGAAAAAGATCTGCTGTTTAAAAAAAAAAAAATAAAACCCCCACCTGGAAAGGGAGGGGGCAAGGTTGGAAAAAAACCATGTCAAAGGAAGAAACAAGGGAGGAGGATCCGATCCAGAATCATGGTTAAAACGGATTAGGACAGGAAAAAGGGCAAAAAAAACTTGGGGGGGGTTCCGAGGGAGGAGCCGTGGGACCAAAAGAGAAGAAAACTCCCCGAGCGGAACGGAGGGGACGGCACGGAGAATGGTTCAAGCAGTCCAAGGGAAACCATAAGGACAAGACGTCAAACCGGAGGACCACAAGAAGAAAACGGATCCGCCCCCCAAAAAGGGAAAAAAAAAAAGACTGAAACACGGAGAGAAATAAAAAAAAAAAAAAAAAAAGGGAATAGGAACAAAAATATCAAAACACTCAAAAAAAACCAAAAAGGAAGGACAGGAGATCCATCGGCGTGAAATTTTTGACAAACACAGGGGATAATAAAGGGGAAAAAGTCGGGGGGACCCAAACAATTCCGGCGGGGGGGGGGGAAAAAAAGAAAAAGGAATAAGGTGGCGACATGATTCCCGAAAGTCCAAAAGATGCCAGGGGGGGGGGGTGTACAGGGGGAAGGGGCCCAAAAAAAGCTTGGAAAGCGGACACGGACTGCCACTGAAAGGGAACCGAGACGAAAGTGGGGAAGAAACCAATTACACCAAAAACCGAGAACTCGCGTAGGAAGGTAAATGGAAAAAAGACCCTGGCAGTTAAGTATATTAAGAAAAAAAAGAACGAAAAAATGATATACAGGGGAAAAAAAAAAAGCAGGTTTAAACCATGCAGTCCCAACAAACAACCCCGGGGTCTGTCAAAGGTGAAGAAAGAACCCTTAGAAAAGACCCAACGAGAAGGGAAAACCTCGACGAAAAAAAAAGGGGATTACATCTAAATAAAGGTTCAAGAAAAAAACATGACAGCGTAGACCAAAAAGAGGAAAGCCGCCAGCAAAGGAAAGTGGGGGGCGACCTTCAGGGGGAGATCTCGCAACGGCAAAGCTCATATAGAAAACAAAAAAAAAGTCGCCAGAAGGAAATTGTCAAAGATGGTGTGATGAGAGGGGGGGGTCCAGCTTAAAGCTGAGAAGATGAAGAGAAAACGGTCCGGCCTTTTGGGTCAAATCCCGATGTCGAAAACACCGGACCTATTTTTGGGGGGGAAGAAAGAGCCGTGCACGGGGAAAGAGAGCCCAACCACCGCCGTGCGACTCGGAGAGAAAGGGAAATCAGGAAACTGTTCGTAGGCTGGATTTTTGCCACAAGGATCCAGAAGGAAACTTAACATTCAGCAGGGCGCCACGTCCGTTCCCGGGGGGGCGACCGTGCCCTCACCGACGAAATAGAAAAAAAACTTGTAAACGATGAATGGAGGCACAGACACCTGGCTCGGATGCGAAAAGGAAAAGACCAAGGATTCCCCCAGGTGTCCGAACCCAAAAAACCCAATCTAAGGGAGAGGGCAAAAACACCCGGGAATAAAACCAGAAATGCCAAACGCAGGGGACAAGGGTTTGTTTCCAAAAGAAATCCAAAGACAAAGGGTCCTGCATAAAGGGGTCAAGACACAGAGAAAGAGTGGAGGTACGCAGGGGAACGGGTGACCGCCTAATCCCAGGAAAAAGAATTCCGACGGAAGGTGGGGTACTGCTCAAAAGGGGGTAATCAGGGTGACCCCAAACTAAGGGGGGAGGCCAGTTTTTTAAAAAGAAAAAAAAAACAAGCGGGATGTAAAGTGTCTCGGGGAGGAAAAAACTGGACAAAGGAAGAACAGAGCACAAAGCAAAAATATCCAAAAGAAAGGATCCCACAACGGCACCGTTGAACGAGCCAAAAAAGGCAAAGGGGGAAATCAAAAAAAAAAACGGCGACAAACAAAACCACCAACCAATATCGAAAAGAAGAAGGAAGCAAAGATCGCCCCCTGGCGTTTTTTTGAAGAAGACCGTCTTGTTCGACCCGCCTACAAAAAGAGTCCGAAAAAAGGAGGTACGCAGTCACGAGAAAGGCCATCTAAACGCGGCCACTGGGGGCTTTCTAAAAAAAAACATGCATGGTTTATAAGGGAACGGGGGGGGGACGGAATCGGGCGAAAATCCCTCAAAAATGACCAGGACCTTCCGTCATTGTGTCTGTTAACAAAAGAAGACCAGCTACCTTGAAGGGGGAAGAAACCAGAAAAAAAAAAAACAGGGGAAGGAACGAATTCCAAAAAGGGGTAGAAAAAACTATAGGAATGAATAAAAGGGAAGGGGAAAAGGGGGGTGCTAGGTCGGACAAAATCAATTAAAATCACCAAAGGAACAAAAGGCCACCTGTAAATCAGAGGCCATTCTCACCCAAGAAGGCCAAGGGGGTCCCAGGAGGGGGGGAAACCTAAACCCAACCACGGAAAAGGAGGTATCTGCTCCGCCCAAGAAAACCAGCAAAACAGGTGCCCAAGTTAGGGGGCGCCACAGAATACCACCACTCAAAGGTAAGGAACTGAGCCCCTCCGGGTCCTTCATGGAAAGCCCAGGTTCAGAAAAAGAACACCATAAGGGGGGTTAGTTAACCCAAAAAAAATCCCTGGAACCAAAAGAAAAAGAAAAAAAAAATGCAAACACGCGGAAAACTCAAATGTCTCAAAAACAAACAACCTTTAGAGACGAAAAAAAAGGAAACTACCCATCACACTCGAGCCACCCCATAAAGGGGGGGAGAAGTTGATTTTATCACTCGAGGCTGTGGCAGAAAGGCCTGATCAAAAAACAGAGCGGGGAGTTGTCCGCTCATCGACAG
>Ga0179593_1651942_pt1 | contig 10906 bp, 12 predicted proteins | sample CZODoug2_1_08_16_FD_185931 | JGI IMG/M metagenome (GOLD analysis project Ga0179593, IMG submission 185931) | Vadose zone soil fungal communities from Angelo Coast Range Reserve, California, USA - CZODoug2_1_08_16fungal (PacBio error correction) | ecosystem: Environmental > Terrestrial > Soil >...
AAAAAGGAAAAGGACAGTCGCAAACAAAGACGATTGAAGTCTGCCTAGTCCAGCATTTGGAACCATATTGGAGGGAGGGGTTCGCCCTAGAAAAGGAAGCATTTGAGCCGGACATGTCCGAGCCAATGGCGATCATGTCGGGGGGGTCAAATAGTCAAGGTTGTTGGTGCGGCGATTGCCAAGAACACTCACCAGAATACTACAGGAGATAAAACAGAGGAAATCCTGGTGGAAGCCTCACAGACTCACGGCCCTAACCGTCGAAACGTATGAGTGGGGAGAAAACAGAGTTCAGCGATTGTCGAACTGATTCAGATAGGGGGGTCATAAGAAAGAACGGCTGCCTTCCTGGAAAAGCAGAGGGGGGGAAAAGAAAATCGCTCACTCCGTCAATGGGTCCGCCGGGAAGCCTAGTTCACGATTTTGGCGCAAGGGGAAGGCTCCGATTCCTTGTGGGGGTCAAAAACGATACGGAGAGTCTTGTCAAAAGCCAGCAGAAGAAGAAACACGTTGTCCGTCGGAGACAGAACTGGCGGATGGCCAGCCGGAAACAGGAACCGTGTGGGGGATAGATGTGAGGGAGAAGACAATGGTGAGTCCGAAAGTAGGAAAAGGATGGAGGCGTAAAACTGGAAATCCTCCCTGATGTCCAGGGTGGAGGAAAAGATAATAAACAAGATCAAATTTTAAAGGGGCAGAAGCCCGCAGTTGGAGTTACACAAAGAAGAGGAGATTCCAGAGACAATTCCCGGTTGGGCCGGGCGGCTATTTTTAAGGACGGGGAGGGGATAAGCTATGTTATAGAAAAGGGAGAAGAAGGCAATGGCCAGTATTTGGCACGGGGGTTCGAAAGCAGAAGCTTCCCAATACTAGATGAGACTAATACTCGCAATAAACCTAGGGAACTGGGTGGGCGGCCAACGAATTGATACGTGAGCTCTTATTGGCAAGAAACCGGACAAGTCTTTCAAGATCCAGTACGGGACATACGTAACCGGAAAATCTTTGGAAAGAGGGGGCTAAAAATAACCCCAACGAAGAAGCTAGGATTGCGGAGAGTGGGGGGAAACAGGGGATCTCTCCTTCGGGTGGAACGGTAGGGGGAAAGTTCTTTTCAAAAATAAGGGGGGAAGAACAGCTTCGGGCGTTTTGAGCAGATTTCCGTGAAAGACCCTCAATCTCATGGAAAAATGGACTATTTATTGAGCTCCATCGAGTGGAGAGGGGCACAAACTTCATGGACCACTTCAAATATAAGGAAAAAAAGTCATCAACTGTCGACGGCTGCAAAAGCCGCGGGCGTTTTGGACATGAGGAAAAATTGATAGGAAAAAATAGGCGGAGGATGTGTGACGGAGTATCAAAACGGCGGGGGCCGAAACACACTGCTCACTGGGGGGGAGGAAAACGCACAAATAAGGGACAAATGGATGTTGTGGGTTAGACAAGAAACATCGATGTGGGTGGGCAAAGAACATTCGTGCCTTGGTCGTTGCGGTCGGGGGGGCTGGTCAAAAAGCAAAAGGGCAGGTGTTGAGGCAGGCTCTTTCGTCAAGAAAATTATATGACAACAGTCAGATCGTCAAATAGGGAGGGAGTTAGTTTGGCTGTTGGGAAATGGGCCGAGGGGGATGTGGAACCATTTACCGTACTAAATTATGCAGAATAAAACGAGGAAGAAAAGGGACCCGGTCACAAAACATGAGCCGCCGCCTGAGGCAGGAGGTGAACTCACAATCCTAGGGGCTCGAGGGGCAATTCTATCCTAAAAAAGGGATTCGCGCCATTTCCGGGAGGGGGGGAACTAGTTCCGAATGCAAAAAAATCAAAAGTGTGTAGGTCAACCCTTGACTTTTTGAGCGGTGCATTCCGTCATAATCGTGGGAAAAAAGAAAAAAGGTAGGCAGCCTAACGTTATAGGCCTAGCGTAGAGCACCAGGAGCCAATGCAGCCAGTTACAAGTGCAAGAAAGGAATTTTGTCTCCGCGCTCTAAGAAAGATCATGGGTTTTACGCAAAAAAGGAAAAAACAAAAACTCAGTGCGTGGTTGAAAGCCATCCCAAAAGGCACGCTGTTGTCGAGGTTGGTAAAGTCAAATCGTGACTGGAAAAAAGGGAAAATGGCTCCGGACTCCAATGATGAAAACAGGGGAGAAGGAAGAATGTGTGGGATTGATCCAGAACATCGAGAACCAAAGGTCTAGCAAGGGCTTTGCAAAGTCATTGGGAAAAAGGTGCCCATTTCCTACCTTGGTGCCGAAGAATCGGACATTTGAATTAAGTTGGGGGCCCGCAAGAAAAAGACGAGCTCATAAGCCATCGTCCATGCACGATTGAAGGAGAAGGCGCGGGAAGGGAACGGGGTCAGGGGCCAGGAAGATAAAAGGAAACGCAAAAGCGGTTGGTGCATGTAAAAACAGGTCGAGGGGGCCGATCATACGGTCGTAAGGAAGGAGTAAGAAAAGAAAAATACCGATCCGCAAATCCTAGCGAGCCCGGATAGAAGTGGTTCGTGCGTCTTCCCAAAGATTGGAAAGTCTCATTTGCCCTCAAGGAATGAAGGGAGGAGGCGTGCCAATTCCTAAAGGGAAAAGGGACTTCAGTTCGTTGGCGAAGGACACCATGACGGGGTTATTTGAAATCTGAGGGGGCGTCTGGATATCCGAAGAAAAGTTGGGAAAGATCTACTAAGAAAGGAAAGGCGCAAAATCTTGGCGACATAGGTACTACGGTCGATCACATCGGTCCATAAAGCCAAAGAAGTGAACATACCTAGGAATGAACGTAAGATACCCAGTTTCGGGTCGGAAGGAGAGAAGGTTAAAGAAGGGAGGAGAAGCCGCCATATGCGCATTGGTTCAGCAAAGGAAAACTTCACAGAAAACGTAGGGGAGGGAATGTGGGGGGGGAATGAACTTCCAAGCAACATTAAAAGAAGTTCGCGTCATACCAGGGGGAAGATCTAGAACCAATACACAAGTTTCCTGCGGGCTTAAAGCCATAAAACTTCTTCTCCGCCGTGTGCAAAGAAATTGTCCGCCGTCTGCGGAAAGGGGGGGGGGCAGACCGCTCGCAGTAAAGAGATAACTGGGGGGGGGAAAACGACGATCGAGCCGGGGAACATCGGGATAACGCATTCAAATATCTTCGTGCTCGATGAGTTAATTCAGGGAGTCTGTCTTACAGAAAGAAAAGGTCCTGCTCGGGGACTCCTATAGAAAAGGGGGTCCTACCGGAGGAAAGTTTGCCCACGCATCGGAAAAGGGGCCCGGGCCGTGACTTAGTTAAGGCCCCAAAAAAAAGAAAAAAGATTTAACGAAAGCTGGGAATTTCTCTGGGGAGAATTGGAAAAAAGAAAGCCACTTGACCGTGAACTCCAATGATCACTAAAGGAGAAAGATCATTTATCGGCTCAAGAGGCGGAGGAAAAAAAACTTCCTCCACTTCAAGATGAATAGAGAGGAAAACCTTCATCTGGAGTCTATGAGGGCGCTGGGGGAAGAAAGGAAGGGCCCCCATAGCGATATCTCTAAAAACAAGGGGAAAGACGCTATGAGGGGCCAACGGAACGAATCTGGGCGATTAAAATGTAGGCTCGCCAGCATTGCAGAGGGACTGGGGGAAGGTTTCACCGATCAAGTAAGCATTGATCCTGGTCCAAAAGGGAGCTGTCCTTAGCCAATGGGCGAGGGGGAGGGCTGGGGGAGTGCATCTTTCTGAAGTGGGTGCTAAGAGGGCACAAAAGGGGAGCAAAAAAACGGGACGCGTCGCCGAGGACGTTAAAGGGGGTTGGGGACCGCAACAATCCTATCACGGCTACCAAGGGAATCGATGGTAGTTGCAAAATGATTACATAGAAAGGTAGGAAAAAGGGAAGCGGCGAGAACCAGGGCTTGCGCAACTTCCTGCCAAGCAGAAGGAGCAAACTCTGATCAGCCGGGTCGGGTTCAAAAAAAGGATATTTGCCAAGAGTTGGAGGGCGGCTAGGAATCGCCATTGTGGTGGCAAAAATCACTGCCGCGTCAAGTGTCCAAAGAACATGCTTTTTAAGGAGGAAAATGAAGAAGAGAAGGAAAGGTTGCACACAGGCCTTTTCCGTACACATAAAGGAGGGTTGTGGATCGCTTCTTGGGGGATATCGAGGAAAGAAAAACGATCGTCGATACACCAATGATGTGGGGGGAGAAAGGGACTGGACATCCTCATACTAAATGTGGCAGGGGCGGACCTATTGCTACGACAGCGCAAGAGACTCAGACTCTCCATCCAAAGGGAAAAAAGGAAAATCGGAGAATCTCCGAGAAAGGCAGAAGCGCCTGCCCTCAAGGTTCATGGGACCGGGAGAAAGACGGCTGATGGAAGGGGAAGTTTGATAAATGTAAAAAGATGTCGGCCAAGAGTTTCAGGGGCGCTAAAGGCCAGGCCTCTCTTCCGGGGAATGAAAAAAGACTTTCGAGGCTGGGAAGGGTAAAAGACAAAAAGAGGAAGTATCGAAATAAAAAGGACCTGGAAAAAAAACGAGAGCATGAACAGAGAAAAGTAGACCGATCCCCATGTCCGCTCACGGGGGCGGATAAGGTCAAAAGGTTGGGACCCGACAGGGGAGAGAGGCAAAATTACTCTCTTATCGGGGAGGGAGGAGATTATGGAAGAAAAAAAAGAGAAAATGAGAAAGGGATAAAAACGCGTTGGGGGGTGCGAGGGAACATGACATCTCGTTTTTCTGAAAGCGACAAGGATGAGGGGGGCTGGGGTTCATGTCTATAAAACGCAGCTGGTCGCCCAAAGGAGAAATGCGATGGCTTTATTGAGCTCCATAACGAGGGTGAGGGGCCTCGGTGCACAAACGGCGACCTGGCAAAAAATTCGGAGGTCCTCAATCAACGGTCTAAAGAGCAAGAGCGGGGGTGTTAAAGAAAAAGGAGTAAAGCTGATAATCTCGATCTGTGTGGTCGAAACATATCGCCTGGCCAAACAGCAGAAAGGCTGCTTCTCCACTAGTTTTGGTTGCCCTCAATCTTGGGAAGAATAACAAGAAAGGGGAGTGCACCCCGCCACGCAAACCATTCGGACTTTAGGGGGGGGGGAAAGGATGTGCTTCACCACGCAATCTGGGGGGTTTTTCAGGAGCAAAAAAAGCCCGGATTGGGCTTGGGAGGAAGGAATCGGCCGAAGTATCTTGGGAGTCCTCAGGGGGTGCTGGGAAAAGACATGCCGAGTAATAAAGGGCAAAAGGACAAGCCACACAGTTCAGAAAAGGCTACGTCTCACATTGAGGGAAGAGACTGATGTTCTTCTCAAAAATAAATAAGCTCCTACTCAGAGGGGAGGAGGAAATGGGCACGCAGGGTCAAATTATGGGGTATCTGTGCGAGAAATCCGAGGGGGGAGGGGGGGAACCGTCCTTTGGGGGGAGACGAAAATGCAAATCTGGTGGTGTGATGGGAAAAAGGGCTGGCGCCTAACGGTTGACGAAGACAATGACACACAAAGGGAGGCCATTGAACTTCAAGAGATCGCTTTTCAGTCCGAGTCTACGAAATCAGGGGATAATTGTTGGACAATGAGCAGCAACGACTAAGCATTTCTGTTGGGGAAAAACAAGACATTCAACTAAGGAAGCGTTTTCAAACCAGAGGGGGGGGGAGGATTCTTAAACAAAAAAGTGACGGGCACCATAACAAATTTTGGCACAATGTCTCGCCAGTGGGGGTGAAGACCATTTCTATATTTATCAAAAAAAACATCGATACCGCAGAGGATAGAGGCTATCAAAAAGGGTGGATCAGGAAAAACACGAGATTGGGCGGGGTGATATGAAAAGTGGAGCCGTCAATCCTGGTGAAGGGTGCATGGACCTTTTTTCCGAGGGCAAAGGAAAAGAGTGATCTAATAAATCCATCTGGCAGGAAGGAAGCTTGAACAGAGACTTGCGGGTCATTGTGAAGGATCTAAACGCAACAAACGCCCGAATCCGGGGGGGGGGACGTTCCAAAGAAGTGGGGTTGCCTATCATCACTTCTAAAAAAGTACAGGGGGAGGGGAGAACGCGCTCAAGACCCGATCAAAACGGCCGCTAGTCAACGGTGGGGGGGTTGGTCGATAAAACGAGAAGTACTGGTTGAATAATAAGCGGGAAAAGAAGGACCTGAACCGGGGACCGGTTCGGACAGACAGGCTCTTTTAATCAAATTGATTCTCAACAGTATGGTGGGGGTGAAACGATATTGAAAAAGAGAGGACACTGAAAGATCGGCGATACTGAATGCGCTTAGCGACAAGAAGTGAACGAATAGGGTGAAGCCGTAGTACTGTCTATCACATCGGCCATATACAATCCAGCACGCAACCGCTGAAAGGGAAAAAGGCAAGAGGTCGGAATCCGACAGTGAGCCAAAGGGAAGGGGGTACTTATAAAATTGCTGGAATACGCTGGGGGGACCTCAATTTGTCCTAACCAAAGAATCGAACGATTTCTTTTTGATAGAAGGAAGGCCAAAAAAAAGCGGGGAAAAGCGGCGGCATAAAATTGCTCAAGCCCGATCACAAGGTTCTGCGGAAAAACGTCAACAAGCGAACAAAAAAGACGTCCGGAGAAAAACTTGGTCAGGGGCGGCGCCGTCAGTTTGGGAGGAATCCCTCGCGCTATCTGGGATCGTAGTGGAAAAACCAAAAAAACGTATCTTAGCAGGTCACCTTAAAATCGAAAGAGTCTTCGGGGAAAAAACAGGAACGGAGTGATGCGATTGAGGTTAGGAAGAGCAGGATTGCGCCGATAGAGTGTTCTCGCAATGTTTGACGTCGACCTGAATCCCGAGTTTAGAAAAAAAAAGAAAAAAGAACTGGTGCCCATTTCCCGAATGAGGGGGGGTGCTGCAACCCCATTAGAAAACTTTCTACAAGGCCAAGGCTGGGGAAGAAGGAAAGTGGACACTTAGAAAGCTGAAGAATAAAAACTCACGCCGAAGTGTCATATTTTGCTCGAAACTTGCGAAAAGAGAGGAATCTTTCTCACTTGAAGTACGGAAAAAAACCAATCGCACGGCAATATGAATCTTGGAAGGAAAAGAGGGAAAGTACGATTCCGCGCAGTTGGGGCCAGGGAGGAACAGATAGACTATCTCCTCTCAACAAAAAGGGCCCAGAGGATAAGCTCTGATGTTCAAAAAACGGAAAAAAAAAGCGAAGGAAAGAGAAAGGAGAAAAGGGAAAATTGCTGCATCGGCCATCAAGTTATGTTGCCATGTCGTTTGGCCGCTATCAAGGACTACATTGGGGACGAAGACATGAGCAGGGGGGGGGGGCAAATTATTCGCAGTTGATGGAAAGGAAAGTGGTGGGCGGCCGCATGGGGCAAGTAAAAACTCTCACAGAGGGGGAAACCTCTTCTTGAAGGGTCACGGTCCGTAAAAACAAAGGGAACCTGAAAAATGTAAAAAAGAAGAGGATAGCAAAAACTCGGATTCAACTAGGTAAAGATTGCGATCTTCTATACCCAGCAGTATCTTTCTAACTTCGAAGCCGCAGCCGGAAGGGGACGAATCAAAATCCTTGGTCTGAATGAAAAGCCTATTTTCAATAGTTCTAGAAGGCGAAGAAGAAAGATCGAGATTTTGGTAACTACGGAAAGGGAGCGCAAGAGTCAATCATGGCGCAGCAGGCGCCAGACAGGTTCAAACCTTCTGCAAAGGGAGGAGAAAATCCTATCTTTTAAGTCTGGCGAAAGGGGAATTGGGGAGGTTTGGGGGGTCAAAAGGTGCTTCCGCAGTCCGAGTGTTACTTCCTGGAAGATCAACTAAAGAACAAGATTGCGTGCAGCAGTTGAGGAAGGAGGGGAACGACAGCGCGCTATGGCCGGGAAAGGGCTAAAAAAAAAAGCGCTTTTGCTAGTAAAGGTCAGAGAGCCACTTTTCTATGGAAAGAAGCGAAAAAGTGAAAGTTCAGGGGGAAAGTTCAGAAGGCGGCTTGATGTCGTATTGAACGAATAAATGGTATCGCATGGAAAACCTATCAAGGAAGGAGCTAAGCAGAACGAAAGTCGAGCGGACAGACCGAAGAAGTGAAATCAAAGGGATATCTAATACAAGAAAAAGATGTTGTAAAAGTTTAGAATGAACAGCGCGGAGCTTCTTGGACGAACGTAACTCCCGGCAGCGAGAAAATATTGATGGCCAAGGGGAAACGTGAAAAAACGTACATCTTGTAAGAACAATAAACACAACAGGATTCGCTAGTGGGGAAAGGGGAGGTTATGATCGAAAAGGGTACTCTACGTACCGCCTTTGAGGCCAAACAATTTTCCAGAGGGGGGTTTACATGAAATTCAATTGGCCAGCTAATTCGGAGGTTTCATTTCATAGGATAACTGGGCCAGACCCGATCTCTTGGAGGGCAGGGGGATCGGCGTCAAGGGACGATTGCTTTTATTTATCTCGACCGAGTTGGCTTCGGCAATTTGGCCCAAACGGAAAACAATGCAAAAGAAAAAGGCTTGCCTGCATCCTCAAAGGATTCCACCTCCACACTAGCGGTTTTTTACCATTACTGGTCAAACCCTTTATCGAACTAAGAAAAAGAAAGGCAGTTGGGTCCTTCTGGAAGCAAAAATACTACCTAAAAGCAAAAAAACCGGGCATCCATTGCGCAACGAAGTTACCATTGGTGGGGGGGGGGGACCGTCCGCTGGGGGGAAAGACACCAGCCTATGTGGCCAACAAAAAACACCATTCGAATTGCGTTGAAAGGCGGTATTGGCTTTCAACCAATGAAAGGGGGTTGGCTGGATGTCATTCGGCCAGAGCCCCGATTGCTTGAAATTTCTTCTGGAAAATCAAAGAAGGAGCATTTGTAAGGGGGGGAATTGGGGCGACATTGGGGGGGCGAAGAAAAATTGGCCGCATTAACAGTTATCTCAAAGAAAAAAAAGAAGGACTTCCGTCTACGGAAAAAACAAGGACGGGTTAACCAAGCAATCGATTGAGCCAATTCCTAGGCGCAAGTCCGAAACGCTCAATGAGGGGGGGGGAGATCCATTCCGAAAAAAGGTAGGGACTTGATTGTCTCGGGATGAGAGGAGGGTTATTTCAACCAAGTAAGAAAGTGAGGGGGACGGAAAGAGGGGGGTGGAAGGGGAAAGGAGTGGGGGGGAGACTAACGGTTTGGCGAAACTAAAAGGGAAGCAAAAAAAAAATCGCCAATTGCTGCAAAAGTTAAACGAGAAGAATAGAATCGCCGTAGTCATCAACTTTGGTGGGGGGGGGTTGACAAGAAAAAATGAAAAATAGGCACCCTGCCGCAGACACCTACAGTGGGACGTGTTTTACAGAAAACAGCCGCAATTCAAAAAATGTGTTCTGGGGGGTAACATCGCTGAAAGCGGGGAAAAGCGGAAAGGGGCAAAGAACAGGGGACTAGCGTTTCTCAGCAGGGAGGAAATGGGACTGGCCTATTTCGGAAGAGGGGGATCCGCAAAAGAGGGATAGGGGCTACGTTGCTAAATGGGCAGTCAAAAAACCTGGATTTTAGGAAAAAAAGCGCCGAGGGTAAGGGGAAGGGCGACGCCCTGTCATTAATATTGGTGAAATGGAATTTCGTTGGCCCACTGACGAGTCAACAGTTATGGGAGAGAAAATCAGGAAATGCGATGGGATCCCAATCGGGGCCAACTTGGAGGGAGTGGCAAAAACGAGCCCGCATCGTTGAAAATTAAAAGAATGGAAAGTTGGCGGGGAAAGCAGGCTTCAATCATCATTTATAGTAAAAGGGCATATACTCCTCTATCCAGCAAAAGTCAACGTAATATCGTGGGGGGGGGTTGAGGGGTAACGCGGATGTCCTTGCACTCACCTCTGGGGAACGAAAACTAGTTGCGTAACGATGCCTTTTAAAAAGGTAAGAGACAGACATCTCGGAGGGGGGAGTCGGAGCACAGGGGGGCTAGCAACAGGTGGACGTAGGGTTCATTTCTTTTCGGCTTAGGGAAAAACAGCGAAAAGTCCCTTGGAACCGACGGGGAGCGAAAAGGGGGACCACTCAAAAGATTGGGACATAGTTGCAAAAATGGCGGGAAGGGTCGCTCACATCGGACCATAACGAAAGGTAACTTAACATGACGTTAGGGAGGGGGGCAGGCGAAGTCTAAGAACAGGAGGAGAAAATAGCGGAAACTTGTGTACTGAAAAAGACTGAAGGAGACTAATGCGCGGCTGTCGGACCGCAAGTGAGGGAATTGAAACGTAGGATATTTGGAAAGGGGAAAAGGTACAAACCCCTCGATTGGGGGGGGGAGGACGGCGTCATCATTGGTAAGGCCAAAACGATCAAAAGGGGTCCTCTAAAAAAATGGTGAAAAATCCTAACTGAAAAGGGACGTAAGGGAAGGAGGAAGAGGAAAGCCTTTTGTCCTCCTAGGGCGAGTGGAGAAAAGATCGGATCGTATGGTAGAAAAAAAGCTAGCAGAAGTAACATCGCAGGCAGAGGAAACTCTTGGCAAATAGGCTGCGGGGGGGGGAAAAGAAAATGAACATCAAAGTATTAAATATTTTCGTGGCGTGGAGATAAGGGCGCACCGCGTCCTGCATCGGGGTCAAGGAAAACGCCTGATAGAAGGTTCAAGGGGAGGAAGAAAATCCGCTGGGTTGCGAAAAGAATCGAACGAATGGTAGCACGGGAAGGGGAGTTGGGGAGAAGGCACCCAGGATGACCGCGAAAAAAAGTAAAAATCCCTTCCTCTGGGCGCAGTTGAAACTTCATCCTCCAAACTTAAAAAGGCAAGCCCATGCTCGCAAACTGGAATATGGGGGAGAGGGGCTCAAATGTTACTGGATGGGAAAGCCCGTCGCCACTGCGTGAAATGAAACATGGACATCTCTTCTGATAAACTGGGAAGTCCTGGGACCAAATAAGCG
>Ga0179593_1260097_pt1 | contig 10905 bp, 19 predicted proteins | sample CZODoug2_1_08_16_FD_185931 | JGI IMG/M metagenome (GOLD analysis project Ga0179593, IMG submission 185931) | Vadose zone soil fungal communities from Angelo Coast Range Reserve, California, USA - CZODoug2_1_08_16fungal (PacBio error correction) | ecosystem: Environmental > Terrestrial > Soil >...
GTCCATGCGGGGAAAAGGGAGGAAGGGAGGTCGTGCAAACAAAGGATAGCACGAGGGGGAAGAACAGCGAAGCGGTTGCTACTAAACACGACAGAGACATAAAAAACTTTCTAAAGTAAGTCCAAGGAGGGGAAACGATAGTATTAGCAGCTTAAACGCCAAATGTGGGGAAAAGTTGTTCATGAAAAATAAGATCCGTACGGGGCTAGAATCAAGGGAAGGAAGGGAAGGCAAGACACGAGTGAAGCCGTCTCATACACAATCTGGGGGAACTGATCCGCCCGTTTTGAAGGAAGGGTGGAAGAGTCTGAAGAAGGAATGCTAGATCAAACTGGTAACTCTAGGGGGGGAAAGGAACGCATTTAAGAGGAGGGACAAAGACCAATCCCATATTGAAAGATAAAAAGTCCGCGAAATAGGAAGCTCTTGTAGTCGGCTTGCTGCAATACTTACTTGAGGGCAGGTTGGGCACCACCAATCCAAGGTGAAAGGGGGAAACTCTAGATGGGTGTGGAGGGGAGGGAGGACGCAAAGCGCTGGGGTAAAAACCAGGGAGAGGGAATGGCGGCTGGAAACCGTATTCTACGAAAAGGAATCGGTGATTAGCATTACCCTCGAGAAAGGGAAATACTGGAGCAGAGAGGTCGGTTGGGTGGGAGGAAATGAAGTTCCGCCGTGGCTCCGGTGAAAGGCATCAAGGGACTTCCGAGGCAAGAGAGGAAGGAAGAGGGGAACAGACCCCAGTTCATAAAACCAAGTTTGTATTTACGGCCGGGAGGGGCCAGGGGGGGACGTCTTCAAAGTATTCAGGCGGTGAGGAGAGGGGGGGTTGGATATGAGTGGAGTTCTCATAAGGATAGGAAAACCTGGTGGTGGGACATCTGTACACCGAGACATAATTGTCGGCGGAAGGACGCGGCAATTCCTGCGGGGACAGCCGACGCAAGAAAAGGCAAATGCAAAAGGCGAACTGTAAGGCTTACGCGGGGGGAGCTGAAGAAGGGAGAGACACGTATAACGCGGAAGGCAAAGCTTCCTTAAAAAAAAGCCCAAATACGTACAGATAAGACAATACCAGTGGGTTGGTAGATAGGGAAGAAGAAAAAACGGGCAACGACTTTATCACGAGAACAAACAAATACATATATGTCCAATATTGATCTGAGCCGAGGTGATGTAAACGGGAAGAAATCCAAACTATTCTCACCCAAAAAAAGAAAAAAAACAAATCTGGAGGGTAACGGCGATCCTCTGCACATCTGAAAGGGAGAAAGAGATCACGATTGGACGTCGAGGTGCAGTGAAAGAAAGGGGATACAGCTTTTCTTCCACAGAGGAAAACGTCTACACTCTTCGAAAGAACACGCTTTCCGCAACAGTTCGATGCTCAAAAATGGACCGGTCTACAACTGGAAGCCAGTAGGGAAGGAAGGGGCTGACAGCGAAGGAAACAGTCCAGAGGGAAGGAGCGGGATCGGATTTCGATAAAAAAAAAATGGAACATATAAGGGACCAAGAGGGGGGCATAAATTGATGAGAGGGGGAAAGAGGATTATTCCTCTGAAAGACAGGGTGATGGAGGGGGGCCGTGTCCAAAAGAAAGCGCGGGGAGTTCTAAAGGAAACTCTGGGGAAAAGGTTGTGGACAGAGCAAATGAAGTGAGACTTTTCGAGGAGGGGGAAAGCTGCTAGAAAGATAAAACCGTGTTGGACTACTGAACTCATAAGATCATGAGGACCCTGGGGAAGAAAATATAAGTGCTTCGAGCTCAAGGAACGAAGGGAGAGGAAAAATAAGGTCACGGGGGAACACTGAATTAATTAGGTCGCAGCGGGAGGAGGTGTACGCATCTTCTTGTAAAAACGAAAAATACAAGAGAGGGGACAGTAACGCGAAAGGGGGTAGGACGTTCGGCAAGGAAAAGGCCCGAATTTGTAGAGGAGAGAGGCAGTTGGAAAAGCGGAGATTCATTCAGGGTGCAGAACAGTCTAACGGATAGAACTGAGAGTCACTATATCCTAGCGTGGGGGTTGCTGGGGCTCTGGGCATCAGAGATCCGCGACTGGGTTTGGGACAAGGAAAAGAGAGAAAAAGGGTAAGAAAAACCGAAAGGCAATTATTATCAAAAAATCTCACATTTGATCTCGAAAACAAAGAAAGAAGGGGGGGAATAAAACAATGGAGAGGGGAATTCAGGTAAGTTGATTGTGTCGGCGGGCAAAGCCGTCCGTTTCATCACTTTCCAGCAACATCTCTATACTCTGAAATAGGGCAACCAACGAAGCATAAGCATTTCCGAGAAGAGTTCTCAGGGGAGGGGAGGAATGGTCAGGACAAGGAAAAAAATTAAAAGCAGCCGAAAGGGCAGAAGAAATACGGGCAAAGGTAACGTCCGTAAACATTGCAGCGACATGCCAAACGTAGCTGGATCGCTGCGAGCGGATGTAGGAACAAGAAAGATGGACGGAAAAAAGGGATTAACAATAAGTAAGGCACCAATCGGAGAAAAGGGGGGAAATAGGCTCCGCTATTGCCAAGACTAATTGTAAAATACGCAGGCGATCTTCTTCAGCAAGTGATGGTAACATCTGGAGGGCGACAGAGAGACGGGTTCTAGATACGAGGAAAGACTTGACTAGGAGCACGAATCATGGAGAGGGAAAAAAACTTTTTCGTAAGAAAAGGAGTGAGAGAAGACCAGGAGAGCTTTTGCACTGCACCGCAAATAGGATCACGAAAACAGAGAGAAGAGGAAGTTATCGAGTCAAAAAAGGGAAGGAAGAAAGCAAGCAAACGGTCTCTACGACAGCGAAAGGTAGAATTCCTCGGACTGGAAGGGTTACAATCAAAAAAGGAACACCCCACCCCGCACTGCCTCGGCCATGGGGCAAAGGAAAGGGGGGGGGGGGGACCCAGATGCGGAAGGGAGAGAAACAAAGGGGAGGCGTTGGGCCAGGCAGAAAAATGGTCACTGGAAAGTATTTCAGGAATTCTCAGTCCAATCCGAGGCGAGAAGGGATGGAAAAGGATTCCAGAAGTTCGTACCTCATAAGGATCGGGGCTAGGGGTGAGCCAAACGAAAAAAGGAAGAAACGCGAGCGCACCGGGAAAGAAGAAGGAAGGAAGTGAGCGTATGAAGTCCCGCGAAGGTAGTAAGGGGGAAGGTTATCTGACTTACCCGAGTCACGGGGGGGGGACAAGATTCATCAAGCAGGGTAGTGGGAAGGAAGCTAAGGGCAAATTGGGTGGATCCCGTGATTCGCAGACTGAAAAAGCAAAAAAAAATAGAAATTAACTTAAACATATTGGCTGAAATGGTGAGAGGGAAAACGCAATTGCCTCTAGGTCCGGGACTCTTCCGCGTTCGAGGAGGACGAAAGAAAAAAAATTCTGGGAAAACTCCTATCGCAAAAAGCCCAAAGGGAATTTCAAAAAGAGGAACGCAGGGAATGGAAGAATCATCAGGCGAAAAAGGAAAGAAGAAGCAGGGGGGGTGAACCTTCTCTGCGTGGGGACTATCCGGAAATGAAGATGAAGGACGCTCAAGCAAGTCTATGCCTTAAAAACATAGAAGAAAACTCGCGATCAAAGAAAGAAGCAAAGAAGGAAGAAAGTAAATTATCTAAAGAGTCTAAAGAAAGGGGAGAAGAAAAAGAAAGATAGAAGGTAGTGCATACGGGGGTCAGCCAAGTCCGAAAGAAAGACTCCCTTAAGAGGAAGACCTCTCCGAAACACCATCAGGATCTGCCAAACAGAAAATAAACCCGATGGCAAAAGCCAAAAAGAAAAGATGCTTAAAAGAAGGTACAGAAAAAGGGGGAAAAGGTAAAAAACCGGGGATGAAAAGGGGGGGATGTAGGGGATGTAGATCTGCATTAAACACCGCGCGTAAATCGTCGGGGGGGGGGAAGACCAGCAAATTTGGAGGAGAGCAGCCTGCGTATCAACGCGGCCACAAGTCTTCACACAGGAAAAGGTCAAGTTACATATCAACTGAAAAGAGTGCTTAATCGAGTCAACGGCATAGGCAAGGGAAAGGAACGCTCAGATAAGGGACCGGGCAAGGGGGCGTCAATTCAAAAAGTGGGGAGAAGGAGTGAAAAAGGCTAACCTATGCTGGGGTAGGAATTTCACACAATCCGGGAGTTGTATCTGATAGGTCGTGGTGACCGTCGATGCTTAAAGGGTCGACCTTAATAGCAATCCTTCATGGGGCAACGGCAAGGGGGGATATAAGGGGGGGGAAAAAAGGAAAGATAGACAACAAAAGAACAAAGGGGGGAAGGGAAATCCGGCAGGCTGACGTTAAGGAGGAAAGTGCTTTTCGCTGAGAATTCCTACAAAAGGAAAACTCCTTTTCATCATCGAAGTAAACAGACCTAAAATCCACGGATCAAAAAGGGGGAAGGAGAGGGAGCGAGGAAACTGGCTAAAAAAAAAGGGGGGGCCAGCGCTACAGTGCCAATGAGAAGCACTTATGAGCGTCAAGAAAGGAGGCTGAATTACAACGATTTACTCAAGAGTCGAATTCCTCACTCTTAATTACAAAAATTGTGGAGACGGGGGGGAGACGGGAGGAGGAAAAAAAAACACGGCAAAGCGAAACTGTATCCGTCTGGTTGAAAAACCAAAAGAATAGGAAGGGACGCGCGGGATTACCCTTCAAGATCCATAAACATCCCGTATCTCATCGCCCGGTAAAGATTTAAAAAAGAGGCAAAAAAAAAGAGGGGAGGGGAGTCTGGTGAGTCAGGATACTAGTTGAAAAAGGGGTATTGGCACCGGGGGAGGGGGGGCTTTTCTTGATGTGGCAATCACTATGGGGGTGGGGAGAAAGCGGTAAAAGTCAACAGTTGCTTTCTAAGCTGGAAAAATCAAAAGCGAGAGAGGGGTTTTCTTTTCTTCACATGAAAACTAGTAGGGGGGAAAAAAAGGAAAAGGATCCATAAGGCGGCGGGAAGGCGTGGGTGGGAGCAAGCAGGATTAAGAACGAGGGCAAGCGACTTCACTCTTATCAAAAGCGAAGCGGAAAAGGAAGAACGCATCGATCGGGATAAAAAAACCCTGGTTTGGAGGGAAGGTATAGTAAGAATCTGAGACATTGTTCGCCGATTGCTTCTTCAAGGTATGCCAGCTTGTGTCGCGGTTGGGGGAAAAAAAATGAAGGGTGGAGGTTCAGGAAGCAATAGGGCAAATGTTTGGAAAAAAGCGGCTGGAAAAAGAGACAGGTTGAGTCCGATGTAAAGAGGGAGGACAAAGGCCTCTGCACAGCGAGAACAAAATGAAGGGAAGAAAGGAAAAGCTCAGGCTTTCCTGAGCGGTTGGATCAGTAGATCGTAATCACGGGAAGACAAAAATCAGCTGCTAGCAACCACCGACAGTGAAAAGGACAGGGGGTAATAAAATAAAGACGAAAATTCCCGCGACGAATGGCGTCCGAGGTACATCAAAAGCAATGTAAGACGGCGGGGAAGTCTAGATAAGCAGCAGGGCTATCTCAAAATAAAAAAAACTAAAATGGGGGGAGGCGATTGCCAAGCGAGGGAAGGGATCAAGGGGATCGAATTGTCGGGTTGGGAAATGCAAAGGTGCTAATCACAACGGGAAAAGTCCGGAACAGGAACCAGGAAGAGCAACTCAGACAAAAGTGAATAACGAAGCACAAAAGGGTTCCGATGACCGGACTACAGAGAAAACACCATTTCCTGTGATACAAGTTAACGGAGGGGCCAGGGGAGGGGCGCTGGGAGGGAAAAACACCTACAGGCCTACGGATACTCTCTTGGTCGGATAGCAGCAGACGGCGAACGCCTGGGAATAGTGGGCATCAGGGAAAGGAAAAAGAGAAAGCTATTCACCTAAGTTCAGGATAATATTTGGCTGCATTTCCGGGGACAAAAAAACCAAGAAAAAGAGGGTCTCGGGAGGAATCCGTTGGGGGAGCGATTGTGTGGTGACACAAGCCATGGAGCCCTTTGCAGTGGAGCAACAATTATTCCTAGAGGCTCTAAAAATTACTGAGGAAAGTGGGAAATAAGTGAAGGCAGCAAGAAGGAATCGCTGACTTCTAGAAAAAAAGAGGGCTCTGCGCGAAAAAACCGGGGGATGAGGAAAGTCTCGGTCCAGAATCGGACAAGATGGACCCAAAACTTTTTGACCTCACTCAATTTCTTTTCGCAGAGAAAAAGAGAGGAGAGGGGGACATGGGGGGAGAGGGAGGGGGGGACGTACTAGCCAGTCACGCCCGAGATTGATCTTCTAATGTCCAGGTTACTCTTAATCTAATTCAAAGTGTTCATTATCGTTCGCAATAAGATAAGATTCAACGCTCACAAAAAAAAGGGGGCTGAGTCGTGGGTGAGAGGACGATACTTACCTCTCGCAAGAGAACGGTTTCAGACGACTATATGTGCACTCAAAGACAAAAGAACTCAATGCTTGAATACAAAAATCGTGACAGAGGAAACAAGCAACAAAATGAGAGAGGAAAAGAGGCAGCGGTGGGGGGGGGGGAAAATAATTTCATGGGGGGGGGATTGTTCACATCCGTCCGTTCGGGTGAAATTTCGACCATTCTAGGATACGGCGGGAAACGATGATTCCAAGATAAGGACAACCGAACAAGAGAGGGAGGGCGCGGGCGGTTCTCTGTAAGAGGGGCAGAGGGTCATAACAGGGGGGAAGGAAAAAGTTGACATCGAACAAAAATCTCGGGCCGTGATGGGGCGACGTCCGTAAAACAACCCCCTTCACAAAAGGGAGATTTTTACTTCGACAAGAATCAGGGAGGAAGCAACGCAACCTACATATAAGTCAAAATGGTTCCCCTAGGGGGAGGAGCCAGAAGGAACGAGCCGACCTATGGGGGAGCAGGAAGAAATCCTTAAAATTGACTAGGAAAAAAAATTCACACAAAATGGACTAAGTAGCATAAAAAGGGGGGGCTAGACTATGCAGGGATGCAAAAGAACATAGAAAAGGAGCATGAGATCGGAAAAAAAAAGAGAGAGTTGGAAACTTAAATTTCGGAAAAAAGGAAATCCCCAGGGGGGATTGGTTGCAAGGGCATGCAGGCAAATATGATCAATACCTGCTAGAAGACGATTCGATTTAATAGGAGGGCCCAAGGAGGGGGAACGAGGAAGAGGGAGGCTTGCTTACGACGCGAAGTACTGATGCCTCAGGTCCGGTTACGCGCAGCACGCGGACCAAAGAAACTCGGCCATTGGAAGGTTGGCGATCGCAGGGAGTCAAACGAAGAGTGCACGGTATTCGAAGTAAAACTGGAAAGGAGGGGAAGAATGTCACAAAATTGAGGGGGGGAAGGAACCAATTCGGTAAAATCCGGGCGAGACTATGGGGGGGGAAAGTAAGCGGGCTGCATATCTCCGAACTCCATAAGGAGTGGGGATCGTGAAATTAGATTTTCATAGGCAAAAGGGGAAGACGCTTCTCCTAAAAAAATATGCCAAAAGTGAAAAAAAAATCGGGAGCAGGTAGTACGACGTGGAAGGGGGAGTAAATAAACAAGCTTTGGAACGGGGTGGGGGGGGTAATTAAGACCTTCCTCGTTGGTATCAAGTTATCCTCTTGAGATCAACAAGTCAGCAAACGGAGGACGAATGGGGATAGGGCTGTCAAAAGTAGGGCAGGGAGGTCCGAAAAAAAAAAAAGCGGGCGAAGAAGTAAAAGTCAACGATGGGGAAAAAGCGTTTTCCTCGAACGACAAAAGAATTGAGTCAAAACGCGAAGAAAGTCATACGGGATCTGTCGAAATGAAAAAAAGGCCGGCCGAAATGATGTGACGGGGCTGTCTCTGAGTGGGCTGCCATAGAGAAAGAAGAGGCCTGTCGAGGCAAGCTAGCATTGAGAACGTGACCAGGAAAAGAGCGAGGGGAGCCAAAATAATCAAAATACCGTACATGAGACCTTCTCCAAAAAATAGTCATCCAAGAAAAAAAAAACAGAGAGTAGTCAGGAGAGGGGAAGAAAAAACCGAAAAGAATCCAGGGAGGAAAGCCAGGGCGACCAAATCGCACACCCATAATAAGATGCTGGCCAAGCACAGAAAGACTACTTCTCCACTCCACAGAAAAACAGAGCAAATAATTAAACAAAAAACGACTCCGTGATTTTAACAAATTGTCTGGGACAAAGGGGAATGGATTAAGCACGTCTGATTTGTAGGATAAGGAGGGTTCCGTCGTAAAATGGAAGTCCGTGGGGTTCACCATACAAAACGATCGAAAAAAAAAAATTCAAACGCGACAAAAAACCTGGGAAGGGAGGAGGACCTATCAATCGGAGAAAAAAGTCCAAGAATTTCAGGAAAAAAGATTTAGGAGAAATACGGCATAAACTCTTGGAGACTGAAGGCATTCACGTATTACTCTCCCTAGAAGATGTGCAGGTTAATCAATGAGGCCCACATTGGAAAAAAAAGCGGGTAGCTATCAAAGAGGATGAAGTTGCCACTCCCGACTTCAAGGAAAAAGAAGGGGGGGGAGTATATGTCCGTCGATAATGACCAGAAGGAGGATGTCAGGTAATATAAAAAAAAGTTGTGGCAAAAGAACATGAACTGCGCATACCATTGGAATTCAGGAAGCGAAAAAAAAAAAAATATTAGGAAAAGATCGAGGGAAAATGTAGAAAGAGAGGTCCGTCAGTTCTTGCCTGCAGAGACGGTCAAGCCGAAAGCGAAGCGCCTTGTAAATCGACGGGGAAGAAAACGACCTCCAAATCTCTTAAGAGGAAAAAGGGGATGTAAGCATTCGCTGAAAAGCGAGACAACCTGTGGGCATGTTATGACAACGTACATGATCCGAACTGGAGCGACGACAGTGCAAGCCTCTCCACGGGTAAAAGGAAGGAGCGGGGGCCTCGAGACGCTGTCACTAGGGACGGCCAGGGGGGGGGAAACTTGTCGCGGGGAAAGTCTTATACCTTCATTTGCCAAGGAACGTATCGCTGTCTTAAAAAAAGAGAAAGTTAAAACGCGACTTGAAACAGGAGGCATAAAAGCAAGAGGAAGCTAATCAGACGCCCAACCAGCGAAATATGGGAAAAAAAGAGTCATAAATCGTCGTAGTTGGAGTGACTGTCTAAAAAAACGGGAGGATTTTGGTAGCACCGAGTAAAACGGGGCGGGGGGACTGTGAAATGGAAAAGCATCGTAATGTGTGGAAATGGAAGAGGGCGGGAAAAGTAGTAAGCAGGCGGAGGACTGACTGGAAACAAGGGTCCTTCTCCTGTCTAAAGACTGGGGTTCTTTTCGGACGGCATTACCAAGTGGGAAGGATCCATAATACAGTCAGGGAGGAGGATGAGACGGAAGTTGCACCGATACGGGAGGGGAAAAAAAAAGGAAGAGGGGGGCCTGCGCTGAGGCGTAAAAAAATCATCGGAGAAAAGAAGCAGACCCACTCAGAAAGAAAAGTTAAAAAGGGGTTTGTATTTCGCCGGCATCAAGGGTCACAAAAGATGTTCGCCGGCTTGGAGTACCCCAGGCAGGGAGTGTGAATGAGAGTAATGAATGGGGAAAAAAATTCGTTCCGAAGAGCGAGAGGAAAAAAACAGGTTTGTCCCAATCGGAGACTTGGAATCTGAGATGCGGTTGCAGCTACTGGATCCTGAAAACGGGGGAAAAAAAAAAAAGACTCAGCATAAAAGGGAAAAGGGGCTCGAGCTGCAGGGGGGGAAAGCTCAAGGACGCAGCAGGGGAACCGGGCCAAGCTGAAAGGTAAACACGCAAAACACGGACAAGATGGAATCAGTTACAATTAGAGTTAAGAAACAGAAGAAACTCAAGTGCCTACTAAACCCGCGAAAAGGAGCAGCTAACACATCGGGGACATATGGGATCCGCTGTCTAGCAGCGGGGAGGTTACTGGGGCCAATGTCGAGGCAACTCTCATAGCAAAAATCTCTGGGAGCAAAGCTGCAGAAGGCAAGGAATCCATCAGATCGGGAAGGAGGGAGTGGGGACTGCGCTTCTGCACTTAGACAAGAAAGTATCTGACAAGGAGAAAAATCTTAAGCCGAGACAACTCTTCGCAGAAAAGCCTCTTCCTGAAAACGCTGAAGGCCAAAAAGGAAGGTGATCCATGTAAGCGGGGGAAATGGGCGGAAAACAGGGAAAAGGGAGCAGGCGTATCGCGTCGATAACAAGCAGCATTAGGGGAGAAGAGACGGCTGCGGGGGGGGCATTGATTCCATATAAGGATTCCAGAAGATCGGGGTTAGGGGAGGGTGCGCAGTGGGCAAAGGGCAAAGCACTCAGAGGGGAGGGCCTCGTTGAAACGTCCCGTAAAAAAAGCTAGGGTTTACTCGCAAGTGCCAGTTACTAAGTTTAAGAGACGTGGTGCAGGAGGCTAAGCTCGAAACCGTGAAGAAGAAAAGCGGGAAAGAAAAAGGGAATTAGTGCGCGCCGAAGGAGCTGGCGGCTCGCTAAACATATGAGCCATAGGGGAGTCATCAATTTCAAAATCGGAGGGAGAAACTTTGAAATGCAGGGGGGAGAGAAGGGGATGGGGGGCAGTGGGTCTAAGAAAGAAGTCTTGCGGCAGGCCATCTCGGGACCGTGTCTATGGGGGACTTTGTTGGGACGGAAGTGCTCACAAGCCCGAGAGGGTCGCTCGAAATCTGTGTTCCGAGGAAAAAAGGAATTCATTGGAGGCAGGTAGGAAATAAAGAGAAGCGCTTCAAAAAGAAAACGAGATTGCTTTTTCGGCGTTCGGTCCTAATCGGCCGGAGGCTCAGCGCTGTTTAGTGGACTACGGAAGAAGGGATGGGAACACAAAAAAAAGGGCAAACAGGATGAAGGAAAAAAGAGCTCAACAAAAAAGGGGGATCTAAAAGCGAGAGGACAGGTGTAGAGGGTTGATCCAATGCACGGGAGGGTGG
>Ga0179593_1289452_pt1 | contig 10905 bp, 13 predicted proteins | sample CZODoug2_1_08_16_FD_185931 | JGI IMG/M metagenome (GOLD analysis project Ga0179593, IMG submission 185931) | Vadose zone soil fungal communities from Angelo Coast Range Reserve, California, USA - CZODoug2_1_08_16fungal (PacBio error correction) | ecosystem: Environmental > Terrestrial > Soil >...
AGGGAACTAAAGATGACCTATCAGGGCGCGTAGGGAGGGAGAAATCTGGGGGTGAGCAAGTAAAAGCAAAATGACGACCATTTAACGCGAGGGGGACCAGTGCGCTAGGAAGGGGCGAAGGCCTTCCCGGCGAAGGAGATCATTCGACAAGGCGAAAAGGGACCTCAGAGGATCATCGAGCATCTCTGAAGAAGTTGAAACGAACTAAGGAAGGCGGGAAGGGCGAAAAAGAACGAAACGAAATTAATAGTCACATGGCCCCCGAGTCCCAAATTTAGGAGGAATCAAAGGAAGGTGCCAACACCTTTTCGGCCGAAAGACGAGGTGAGGGGGCGACGAGGTGTTTTGCGACGCCAAAAGGATGTGCAGTCACGGGACGAAAAAGACAGGGGACCGGTAAGGGAATAACGTAATTCGATGATAAAACAGGCAAGTCTGAGAGGGGAGGGACAAAGCAAAGGGGGGGCGCATTCTCAAAAAGGAAACAGATCACCACCAGATAATCGGGACGCAAGCAGCCCCGCACGCCCAGGGAACAAAAACCGGATGAGGTCGAAGTAACACGAACAGAATGCGTCGGAAAAATCAGGGAAACAACCGCAACGAAGAAGAAATGTCAACCAGTAGCGGGAGGTCGAAAGCTCGCCCTGGAATCAAAACGTTGAAGAAAAAAAAGGACGATCGCTCCGAGGGTCCTCGGTGTGGAGGGAGGCGCAATGCGAAACGTGCTAGGAGGAGAAGAGACACAGAACCCCGATCCGCAACCATCCGAACGAAAAAAAGAGGAGCGTGGCGAGAGCAGAACCCATCTCGATGCCAAATCAACAATCTCGGAGGAAAAACAATAAGCGAGACGCAGAAACAAGGGGCTCGCAGTAAAGACGTGCAGATCTTCCCAAAACGCGAAAACGCAAAGTCGGGAGAAAAAATCTCCCAAAAGGAGAGAGAAGGAGAAGACAGTCGAGCTTATGGGGCAAAGCAAATTAGAAGGAACTCAAGGGTCAGCACAAAGGATCAAGACAAGAAATGGAGACCAGAACAGCAAACGTAGGCGCGCCAGCGGTAAACGCGCACCGGAAGCTTGGAACCTGCTACCATTTGGCTTCAGCGACAGAGGAGTGTGCAGCAAAAAACCCGCAGGGCGAACGCGCTTGTCCGAGCGCGGAAGGAAGAGGCGGCTAATCAGCTCCGCACGGTCTCACGGCCGTAAGTCGGGGTGACCATGTCTCGAGGAAACGCAACGGGGGTGGAGCGGAGAAAAGTCTTGTAGGGAGAGAGGCGCGACAGAAACGACGCAGGGGAGTGCCTCCTACCTCAACTAAGAGCAAGAAGGCAAAAGATGTGGGGGTCACGCCTGGGCGTCGAAAAGCCAAGGACTGGAGACTTGGACGACGAAGGGTGGGAGGGCCGATCAAGCGGCAACGACGACGCGGCCAATAGTGTTATCCGCCAAGTAGGGATGCGCGGACCAAGTGAGGGGAGAATCTTCTGAGACGCATCATCTGGGGGCCGGATGGCGGGGGAGTGAAAAAGAAAAAAAGAAGAATGGTGCATGCAAGAGTCCTAATGGCGACATCGAGGAATCTCTATTCAACTCGAAGCCGCGAAAGGAGTGGAGGGACGGAAAAAAAAAAAAAGGAAAAAAAAATAGAAGGGTGGGTGATCCCAACACCGGAAAGGTCCGGAAGGGAAGAGGCGGAGGCCAGCAATCAGGTCTAGGGAACTCTGAGAAGATCAAAAAACAGAGGAACCCTCGTGGAGCGAAAAAGCAGCCAGTGAGAAAAGCCCGAGAGGTCACAACTGAGAAGCCAGGGGAAAGAAGAAGGAAATGCCGAAGCTGACCGCGGAATGAAACATCGGAGAGCGCTGGTTTTCGCCGGGACGCGCGAGAGGAAGGCCAGCCGAGGGGAAAAAAAAAAAGCCAAGGGGCAGGAGGTAGGCTCGAAACGAAAAACGCATCACCAGAGGGGGCCTCGTCTGCGAAATAGCTCAAAGTACCATCCCCAAAAACGCCGATAAAAAAGCATAGGGGGGTTGAAATGTACTAGATCAGGGCGAAAAGACAGCGCGAGCGGGCGCCTATCGAGCTGAATAAGCCTGGCGCCGCAGAGGCCCACAAACCAAAACGGTCGATCAGGAGAAGAAGAGCAACCCCAGAAACGACCGACCGTCTACGGGGTTGACCACACCCTAACATGACCAAGAACACGCGAGGGCGGAAAGGCGCGCGCGCCACTTAAAAACCAGAAGAAGCTCGGCGTACTCACAATCTCCTGGAGAGGCGAGCCCGATTCGAAAAGATCGCTCCGACCATATGCCGCCGAAAAGCTCCAAAACAACGCAGTCGCTCACAGCAAGCGTTCGGCACGAAAGAACAGCGACGTCGAGAAAAGCCGCAATCTTAAAAATATTGGGAAGCCAACGCAGGAGCGGACTGGGCACCTATGGCAGACCGGAAAAAATAAACCAATGTAGGAAGCCCGGTAGGGAAGCTCCTGGGTGATATAGCCACACTGAGCGAAGGGGAAGAAAATCCAAAGTTAGGATCATAAAAAAAATGAGAAAAGAAAGTGGAAGTCACAGCCGAGCGCCGCGGCACGGGGGGGGGGCTATTAGAAAACTGAGTATAGCGAAAGCGATTTACGGGAGGAATGGAAGCCCGAAAGGTCAAGCGGCAGGCTCGAGTCCGAAGAAGATCGATAGTCAAAAAACACCGGGAAAAAGAGAGAGTCTTGGCGGACGCGAGAGGACGAAAGAATGGAAAAAAGGAACAGGCGCCAACCCAGAAAGAAACGCGGGCGCTAATAAATCTGAAAGGACCGAGCCAGGGCCTGGAGAGCTGATGTGGGCGGCCAACAACGAAATAGACGGAGAGATCAGAACGAGAAGGGGATAGTCGCGCAAAATTTGAGGAGGCAATCAAGATACTTCGACATCCCGGGAGAATCCAGATGGTGAGCGGCCGCGAAAAGGGGTGCCAGGAAGCGGCCTGCGTGGCACGAAAGACAGCAGAGGCAAAACGGGGATACTTCTGCCGGACTGGGGAGGGAACGAAGAGGAGGAGCGAGCGGGTAGCGCCGCGGGGAGGCGGGACAAGGGGGGGAGGAGAAATGAGTGGGGTCTCATCTGTCGAGGCCGAGACCGGCGAGGCCGGGGGCCTCAAAAAAAGAGAAAAGGCTTCGCGCGCGCGCAAGACAGACAATCGCTATGGGCGCCGGCCTAATGGTTAGCCGGGAGGGTCCAACCAGGTATTAAAGTCTGGCCGCTGAGGCATGGATGGGGGCTCGCGCCGTCGACCTTCAGAACTCTGCGGTGGGGATTTTGAGCATAGATGACTGCCTGATTTCGGGATGAACGCAGGCCGGGAAAAGAGCCGCGGCGTCGTCGCAAACGGAAGCACCGTCAACAGGAAGGGGGGGGTGAGAGTCTTGGAGGATGGGTTAGGTCAAGAAGACGGGGATCTCCTAATAGCCAACTTGGAGCGAGTGGGACGTAGGGTAAATCGGGCAAGAAAGGGTTACTCGGCGCTTTCTGAAAAAGAGCCGAGAAAGGCCTAAAAGAAGTAAGTAGGTTTCAGGAAAACGCTCCTCAGAGGGAGAGAACGGAGCAGCGCACACGTAAAACTAGAGGGGAATGTTAGCACCATTGCAGGAAGGTAGCGGAACGAGGCTCCATGAGGGGTGTGATCTTCGAAGCGCTCAGACACGCCATGGACGGTTGCTGGGCCCCTATAACATCAAAACGACTGGGGAGTGAAAGAACAAATTCGGAAAAAGGTAAGAAGAGGCCCACTACGTCGAGTCGGCTGCTAATCGGAAGTGCTCGAGAGGGGAGGACATCGGGCGGAGCTCAATGTGCCGTCCTTTCAGGAGGAGGGAAAATAAAGAAAGGACCTCAGAAAACCAAGAGATCGCGACCAGCTGACTCTGCACGGCCGCCCCGCAATCATTGCTGTCAAACAATATCGTCATAGTGATGCGGAAGCCCAGTCGGCTCGGCACCCCAACAAGCTCGAAGTCGAGGAGATAAAAGAACCAAAGGTTCCAACGGCGAAAAGAGACCGGGCAGTGGACTTAGTGTCTATCGGAGGGGGAAAAAGGGGCTCCCTTACCGGAAGGATTTGCGGGAGCGCCTACAACTCCAGAAGGGTTGTGCTGCATATCAAAGGAGCGCACGGAGCGAAATTCTCATCGAGGTGGGGTAAACTTCTCAAGACCGCTGAGATCTGTGAAGCAGCGCGTGCCTGCGGGAGAAAGCCGAGCAAAAAGCAAGGAGGTTTTGCTCACGAATATGTCATAAGACCATGGAGAGAATAGGACCCATAAGGCTTTTTGGAAACCGCGCAGAAGAGGGAGCGCACACGCGAACGGTTCAACATTGGCGTTTGCGAGAGATTTTCCGGTGGGACGAGGAGCAGTCAAGGCCTTGCAATAAATAGCGCGTCTTCTCGGATCAAAACTCTAGGTTTGCGACCTCGGTCGTGAGGGCGCGGGGGGAAGAGACTGCACCGCGCTCGCCAGGGAATGTTCCAGAACTGCTGCTCGCTTCGGGGCGGGTCGAAGAAGGACCGTTAAATAGGAGAGGTGGGTTCGGAGCGCGCAACGTATCATAATGGGGCGCGGTCGTATTTGGGGGTAGGAGCGGGTGATGGGGGTAAGGCGCAGACGCGAGGGCACCGGCAGGGCGCGCCACGACTGGGGAGGAAAGTAATCGTAATCGAAAAACTGCGCGGAGAAAAGGGGTCTGCAGGTCTCGGAGATGTTCTACAAAAACCTCCCGCGGAATTGGCGGAACTTGCGAGAGGAAAGGTGAGAAATTGATGCGGCTAAAGAAGTCGGGGAGATCGACGGACACCGTGGAGGGGAAAAGGAACGGGCCGGGGTCGCCCGAGGGAGCTCGATGCCGCTGGTATCATTCATAATTGGTGATAAGTGCGACCCGGCGCGCGGCACCAGGGGGAAACCGCTCATCGGGAAAAACGGCTGCCGGGAAGGGTCAAGGGGGACGGAACCAGCTTATCCTTCTCTGGAAACTCAAGATCTTGAAGGCAGGGACACAAAAGACTCTGCTGACGCACACATAGGGAGGGAAAGAAAAGTGCAGGGGAAAGGAAGTAGGTCAAATTTGTGGGGGGGGGAATCTACGAGGGGGATATGCGAAATGAAAGATTTGTAAGGGATTCTGATAGCGCAATTCGTCACGGTGCCTTCAAAACCAAGGTCCTTAGAAAGGCGCCGAGGGTCCGAAAAAAAAGCTCCATGCGAGACAGGGGGACTTGAGAAGAAAACCTTCATCGATCAAATAACGAGACAGTGGTGACATCGCGCGCGCAGAAAGAATCCAACCTATCCTGCCGAAGAAAGAGTCCCTTATAGGGAATAGTTACGAGGAAGGAGGGAGAAGCTCGTGGGAGCTCAGAGAAAAAACAGGAGAAAGAAAGAGATAGGTCCTCAAAGGAACCGAATGCCGAAGAGTGACGTCAGAAAACAAGAAAGGACTCTGGGTGGGAGGTCGAGCTCGCCGAACTACCATGTCTCGTTTCGTGTGCGCGATGAGTCGAGGAAGGGAAGGGAAAGAGGATACTTCGGAAGGACTAAAGTGAAAATAAAATGCGATCATCGGGCGAACTTCTCGAGGAAGTGGGAACGTAACCATGTGAGCGTAGACGCGCAAAAAGAAGACAGGAACAGAATCAACACTATCCCCTCGCAAGAGTCCCAAATGGAGATTGGGGAATCAGATAAAAACGGAAACGGGGGGCGGGCCGAACCGCCGCGAGTGCGGCCGCCGAGTTCGGTTGTGAGAACGGGCCCGGTAAAGCTAGGACGGTCACGGACTAAAGCGGTCGAGACCAGTGAGGGAAAACGGCGATGAGTCATAACGAAAAAAATCGATGGGTCGAAGCGCGCCCAGCAGTCTCCACCTTATGACGCGAGGAAACCAACAGCTCTCTAGTCGAAACGCGGCAGACACCTGACCCGAGAAGGGGAAAAGGACCGGTTGAGGTCGATTAGCCATGGGGGGACAAAGAATCCGTCTTCTCCCGCAAGAAAAATGCCACACCGAAGAAAAGGAATAGACGAGTTCCGCCCAAGGAAGAGGGAGAGACACGCTCCACTTCCAAAAAGCAACTGCGAAGGGGAGCAGTTGGCTCGACGACCGATGAGGTCTCGTGTGGCGTAGTGGGAGCAATCAGGCGCACGCTTATATCGCCTCTACCCAGAACCCCAGCCGGCAAACAATCAAAAATGCTCCCCAGTAGGATAGGGGTGCACGACAATACAAAAGCTGATACTCCCGGCACCAGAGACTTCGACCAAACAGCCGTCAAATAAACAGGGGGAAAGGAAGGGCACTTAGAAAGGCGACAGGAAAGAGAGGACCAACACGAACGCCGAAATCTAGGGCGCCCAAAAAAGAAGCAGAAGGGATTCGCGAGGTGGAAAGGAAGTCTCATATGGACGCTTTCATGACAAAAACCACCGGGGCCGGAGAAAAAAGAACAGTCTACACCGCCAAGAGGCGAAGAGAGCACAGAAATCAAAAAACGCGACAAAAAAAAAGAATCTTGGGGCAGATAAGCCAGGGTCGCGACATAAAACGGGAATCAACCAACGACGCCGGTAGGGAGACGTCGCGGAATCGAGCAATCGAGAGGCTCAAAAGAACAAGACGACGCAGCTTAATTCGTGAATGCTTCCATGGGACTCCTTTCTCAGGAGAGGGTTGCGGAAGAAAAAAGAAGGGGGGGGGGGAGGCGGATGGGAGGTCTAGACAAAAAGACAGCAGCAGGACGCCTCACGCAATAGACCCCGAAGGCCACAGGAGGGGACATCGGAAGGCGAGAAAAGGCAATGGAATCGCCTTTCAAAAGAGCGAATGTTGGTGAGTCAGAGCACGCTCTACTAAGACCTGCGATATTTGAATCCCATATAAAAAGGTGCACGGAACTGCGAGGAGAGTAGGCGCAGAAAAACTGCCGAGTGAGAGGTTGATTTTAGGCTCCGCGAAGGACGGAGAAAGGGACTTGAAAAGCTCAGAGGGGAGAAAGAGATGGAATCGAAACTTGACGCCTCAAGCGACTGGGTTACTGAGGAACAAAAGGCGCACAATTGGATCACAACCTACCCAAATAAGGGAGTCTCGGATCGTACACGGCAACAAAATGGCGTGAGATTGATAGTCGATGATTCCACCAGAATGAAAAGACCTCGTGCGCAAAGCTCCGCCATGTGGCGAAAATCGCACGCAAGGAAACAGGCAAAAGAGAAGGATGCGCGCCCAGAAGAGTAAAAAAACATGGAATTAAACATCGAGATCTGAGGGACTCCGGAGAGGAGGCGTGAAAAATACGAGAGGAAAAGACGCAACGCGGATCTTCAGAAGACTAACACGCTATCAAAACCCGCGGGGCCGAGGAGGAGAGCAATCGCCGGTCCGCACGCCGAAAAAATCGGGTTGTGTGTCAAGGGTCTAAGACATGTGCAGAACCTACGTCCTACAGACGCGGGCGAAGAGCAGATCGAGACCAATATGGCGGTAGCCGTCTAAAATGAAAGCCACCCATACCCCACACCGCATCGAGGGGCAGGAGAGCACTTCGGAGAGAAAACCAAAAAGAGAATAAATCAAACCCTTACGACATGGTTGGACCAGCAAAAAAAAATGGACGTGGCCCAAGAAGGAGATGGAGTACAGGATAGTCTCGGAAGGCAGGCAGCGGACTCAGGAGAGACTTCTAAAGGGACTGACGGTATCGGCGGGAAAGCAGCAGATTCTAACCGACTCGACGGGAACCATCGCTCCGACGACATGAGAGACGCCGCGCGCCCATACCGCCACGTGAGGCCAAGCAAACGACGTGAGATAAAAGAAGGAAAGAGGGGCTATGCCGAACACATAAGCAGGACAGCAACCGGCTTAAACAATGAGAAAAGATGAGGAGCATGCCCCGGTAGTCGAAGACTTTAGACGACAAAGGAACATTGAAGCCGAAAGGAGCCAAATCTGAGAGTATGCCTAGCATGGAGGATCAGTAGGGGGCAAAGCACAAAAAAAATACACGGCACGGGTATCTGGGAGACGAATTTAATGAGCGAAAATCAGTCCGGGAGGCTGCCGCCGCGGCACTTGTCACGGCGGTAAGGTCATCAAAGTATAAAAAGAGGACCGTCGAGCGACAACAAAAACGTAGGATGATTAAATATAGAGAGTATGTCCGTTACGACGAGCCAGCCAAAGTGACAAGGAAAAGCTGCAGCCGCCCGGAAAAGTAGTAGAAAAATAAAGGGAGGACAACGAGCCGTTCAGGGAACGAGCTATGTTACTGCAAAACGCTCGCTCTCACAGAAGACAGGCAAGAGGGACAAGAAAAAGGATCGTTCGGGCGGGAAAGGGGGCTGGCGAGCAAGAAAAGACTTCCAAATAAAGCACCAGCGTTTTGCGCAGCAGGGGTCCCACAAGGGAGAGGACGAGCATGAGTGGCAGGAAGGAAAGACTATCATTACGAAAGTTTATCGAAAGCATGACAGTAACAAGGAGTGCACACCAAGCTGCGGGGAAGTCTGAGTAGCAGAAGAGGGGCGGAGAAAAAGAATGGGGGAACTTAGATAAGTGTTCATCATCTGAGAGAGAGACCGGCAAAGGAGGACGCGCGGACGGATCGGCGCGGGAGGCTCTCTAGGCCAGTTCCCACACGCGAACGGTGCGCTTGCGAAAAGGGTCTCAGGGAGGGAACAAGGAGAAGGGGGCCGCTACATAGGGTCTCGAGGAAGAAAAGGAAGCCAGGGAGGAGGTTGCTCAGGAGCGGCGCCATGAGTCGGGCGACGACGAGACGCCAGAAAGGATAGGCGAAGGGGGATCGCCATGAATAAAACCGGACGAAAGAAAGAATACGTAGTGATGGATTTGTACGGCCTAATTGAGCTCCGAAGAGGAAGGGCTGGTGGATCGCGGGGGCGTAGACTAGGACAACGGCCGAGGGATGTTAATAGCTAGGTCTAACGACGCGACAGGCAAAAAAAGCCTATTGGGGGGGGCACGGATGTTCATGTCCATAAATCCTCTCGCGCGCAAGGAGAAACATGAAACGGGTGCCCTCGCGGGTGAGGAGGGTCAAAAATGGCGGCGCAAATGGGGAGGGGGAATGGAGAGGTCTGGTGGAAGAAGACGCGGACATCGACGCCATGCGTGCAAAAACCGCTATCCGCAGAAGAATGACTCGGGGGTCGGGGGGGATAACCAAGTACGTTCCCTTTGGCTTCTCGGGGGGGGCCCACGACGTCGCGGCGGCGGCGGGGCAAGAGGGATGTCAAGGAAGAAAAAACCAGAGGGAGAGGGGAACGAAAAATGAAGACGGAGAAACAAAACTACAAGGAAACTAGACCCAGGCACCAAAGGTAAACAAAATCCGCGTCAGCCTGAGAAAAAGCAAAGAAGGGCGTGACAAAGAAAGGAGGCAGATCGTCTCGGGAAATCGGGGAGGAAAGACCAACAAAGGAAGCACGGCATGCAGTAGCCCGTTGTAGCTACAAAGAAAAAGCCCGGGTTGGGTCCTTCTTTGCGAGTAGGGAAATTGGAGGGCGAAATGACATTCTGGGTTGATGGCAGCAGCATCAGAAGCCTCCAAAGAAGGTTTTATGACTCCAAAACGACGAGCACGGCACGCAAGGTACCTCACTTACCGAAGCAAGGCTCGCTTGAGGCAGGCTGGGAGACCTAGACGAGTCCGAGCGAGGACAGATCCGTCTCCCCAACCGTGCGAGGGTTCTGAACGAAGAGGAAGGAGGGAAAACATTCGACCGTCAATATGAAGGTAAAGGCGCGGATCGGAGGGAGCTCATCACGCAAGTCTTTCCGACATTTCTTTGTAGACAGAAAGAGGTGGGGCGGAGAAAGGAGAAGGGAATGCCCCATAAAAGAAAGAAAGTCGGCGGCGGTGATACATCGTGAGTGGTCGAAGCTATTGAAGTCAGGGGGGACGAGGGTGGGAAGAGGTCTTAACATGAGCGCTCGCCAAGGCAGTCAGGAAAGACGGGAAAATCGACGTCGGTGCGTCGAAAGAGATGGTGGCCGGTGACCACGGGGGCAACCCATCGAGATGGTGGGTCGTCGCGTCTCACCATAAAGACTGAGGGGGGCGCGGGGTCGTGGGGGATCGTGTTCGGGGAGTTCGCTCAACGACGTTTTCGCAAGGGCTCGAACAAGACGCCCCAAGAGGAAATAATCAGGAGAAAGACGCCAAAGGCAATCGGCTAAGTTGTGAAAAGCGAGGGAGTGGCAGACCTCAAAACCTGGAGGGCAAAAAAAAAGAGAGAGGGGAAAAGGAGGACTGGAGGAGGAGAAGCCGGAGGGAGGGTAGAGACGCCTCAAAGCCTGGCGTGAAAGGGCTCGGGGAAAGTTTCGCCAAATCTCGCTGGAACAGAATGCTGCTGTGGTGAAGGCGGACAATAGGGTTAGAAGTGCGTCCCGGGCGCCGCCGAAAGAGAACAACCTTCTAATAGAATTTACGGCGTGAAGGAAAGGTCACCTTTCAACGACGCGGAGCGACGCATGAAACTCATAAGGGCAAAAAAAAGGAAAACCACAAAAGAAAGCGGCAGAAAAAAAGAAATACCCTCCAGGGGGGCGGGGGACAAGGACGTATTCATTCAGAATTTGGAAAGACTGGGAGGATTACGATGAAGGACGGTTCCGATATAGCGGCACGGGGAATTCCGTCAACGATAAAAAAGGAAAAAGCCTATGATTCCGCATGACAGAAACCTTCGCAAAGAAGTCAGCCGAAGGGACCCTGCGCCTTCATCGCGGGAAAAGAAATAGAAATGTTCGGATCGGACGCAGCGACGCGAACCAGATCAGCACAGACTCCAGCGCCCCATGGACATATTAAAGGCATATAAAGAA
>Ga0179593_1352808_pt1 | contig 10905 bp, 12 predicted proteins | sample CZODoug2_1_08_16_FD_185931 | JGI IMG/M metagenome (GOLD analysis project Ga0179593, IMG submission 185931) | Vadose zone soil fungal communities from Angelo Coast Range Reserve, California, USA - CZODoug2_1_08_16fungal (PacBio error correction) | ecosystem: Environmental > Terrestrial > Soil >...
GTCCCTGGCAGAGAACTTCTTATCATATAGAGACTATGGTAAGAGACAAGGAAAACCACCCCCGAGAAGCTGAGAACTTTCACATTTCTGGAGGAAATATCGATGATATCTTCGGTATGAATGTGGGGTCTTACGTGGTAAGGGGGGAAGAGTAAGAGGACTACGGCTATTTTGGCTTCCAGAAGTGGGATCAGTTCCGCGGGAGGGAAATTAACTTCTAACTAGGGTATAGAGGGACATTGTGGGACCGTTTCAGAGTCAGCCTAGTTCTGGCTAAACCGAGATATGGGTATTCAAAATTCCCTGGGAAGATAGTTGGGGAGGTCAATGCTGTGTAGAAAGGGGGGAAAGGCCTCTGGGGATTCTTCATCTGGCACCCGCTGACTTATGCCAGTAACATGCCCTTGCAGTAGCTGGAGGGAACGTGACAACCGTAGGAAGTACCGGAAGTATGGTTGAAGGTAGCCAGACTATACCACGAGGGGGTCCTTTGGGGAGGGTAAAGTCTCGACTCCTGCGGTTTCAACGAGCGCACGACTCGGAGGGGGGACAGAAGGGCGGCTGTGTGTTTCAACTGCTCAATCCTTCAAGTCGCGGTCACAGGGATCGTCTGGTGCGTTAAGGGTCGGGCAGATCTTCAAAAGAATAATCAGGGGAAACAGACATCCGCAACACATCCAGCGAAAGAGTGCTAGGAAAGACCATTGTCGTCGGCCAAAGACGATGGCAAATCTCCTTAAGATTTAAAGCATGATCACGGTAGAACCGCTGCGAGCAACGAAAGAAAGAGTCGAGCCGAGGGGAGGCGAAAAAATAGAGGGAAGGGGGGCAAGGCAAAGGGGGGGCCGAGCTTTGCGAGTTAGTTGGGGTTCGCGAAGGGGAGCGGGTCGGGCGGCAATAAAGAACAAACTGCCGTTAATCTCCTCGAAAAAAACGATCTTGCCGTAAAAAAGAGAATACCTACCAGTCCGAGACAGGCTCGCATCTAGAGGTAAGACTAGGGGCTGATTAATACGTTCAAGTGATCCAGCGTGGCCTCGGTCAGAGATGGGGACGGGGGCCGTCTAACACGTGAGACTTTGCCACCGGAACGAGACGGCGGTGATCGGGAGGTGGGTCACGGGGAAAAAAGGAGATTAAGAAAAAAAAGGTCCTATGTAGGCCGCTTAATGGGAGGATGGAAAGACTTTGAGGCGGTCTCTAATGACATTGGGGTAGAGCTCGCACTACAAGAGGGAGACTAAGGTGCAAGTTCTGCTGAAAGCTTTTTGGTCTAAGATCGACATCGGTGTCGCAGTCGGGGGAAGAGAGACTTTTAGGTACAGAGAAAGCACGGGGAAGAGAGGTGGCTAGGGAAAAAGGGCTACTTATTAGTGTCCCCCTTTTAGGATCTCTGGAACCCCGGACGGAAAGACACGAGATCGGTTGGCGGGAACCCCTGGGCTATCTCGGAGGGGGAGATACTCGAAAAAAAGGAAGATTTCTAATAATATCGGTAGCCTGTAGCAGACAACTTCTGGGGGACGAACGTCGCATTACAATTATGGAAGGAAGAAACCCGTAAGAAAGTGGTTCAGCCTGAATCGCGAAGAACCGCACAGCTACAACAGGGGTCGGAAGGCGGTACTTCATCCGGGTCCAAAAAAATGGCCGTGGAGCCGTAGAATAAAACAGCCAGCCACTCAGCGGTCCCTCTATCAAACTTGGATGTTCGAGGAAGGGGGATCCCTGTGAGGGAGCTTGATGTATCCCACCATCTTGACAGGCTGAGCCGGGGCCTGTCTGAGGGTCTGTGTCACTCAAATACCCTTACTTCTAAGGTAATCCTTTACCACTTATGATGTAATGCCGGTTAGGAAAAGTCAAAAAAGGGACGGATACGAAAAGGGGGAAAAAGCTCCGTAAAAAATCACGGACGCGATGGGGAAAGATTCGCGGATCCCAAAGAGGAAGGTTTCCGGGAGCAGTTTACGAAGGAAAAACTTGAAAGGGCTTCGCCTCAAAGCCGAATCGAAGTCAGTCAGGGTGGGCGTCGCGCGCCCGTAAAGGGAAAGAAGTTAGGGCGAAGCTCGGACCAGACTCCGGTCGAAAAAAAAGGGAAAAAAGCCGGCAAGGGCGATGATCTGGGAAGGATCAAAATGGCTTCTCTCAAAGGGCAGGAAAGGGTCTATCCTCCGACTAGCAAAAGGGGCGTTCTAAGATCTAGTGGCTTAGGTAATGCTTATCAATCCTCTTGAGGCTTAATCAGAAACCTCCACCTGTTCTTAAGGTCCTAAATGTTGGTGGGGGGTAGCGTCTAAGGGGATTCCCCTCAGTGGTCGGGGCCACTTACTCCCCTGCTTGCGATTCCATACCTTTGACCTAGAAGGCGGTAAGGGGGCTACCTAGGGAAAGTTACTTTTCAATCTTCTGTTGGAGTAGTCCAGACTTTCCTGCCCCTCAGGGAATAAAAGATAGTCTTGGGAGGTGCGGGGGGTTGAGCCCACCCCTTAGGCCTCATGGAAAAAAGCTAAAACGTGGTTCCTTGTAGGTTGAACGAGGAATTAAGGAAACTATAAGGACGATTCGAAATCTGCATTGAGAGGGTATCTTAAGGATCCATCACACGAAGGAGGAACATGTCGCCCGGAAAAGAAGTGCGCTGAAAAAAAACAGCCCTCTCCCTCGGAACGCTAGCAGGGAAGCCGCTAGGGCTCTCTCGGGGGGGGGTAAGTGGAGCCCGATAAAAGCGGCATGAAACGTAGAATCGCAATAGGGATTATCAAACTGGTAGCAGACTAGTGCAAAAGGGGCGGGGAAGGGGCAGAGAAAGACTAAGGTAAAGCAGCGATTTGGGTCTATCTGTGGGGGAATCACAAACGAGTACCAGAAGAGAAAGCCGAGAATGACAGCGACATCTTCTGACTAAAATATAGGGCAGACACCAACCACGTATTAGGGAAAGAGAGAGAGTAGTAGGACTCTCGTTGGTCCAATTGCCTACAAAAAGAAAGGTCAGGGAAGCACCAGCCATATGCAGGAAGCGATGAGCGAAAGGTTTCGCTGGAAGCAGGGCAAGGATTCACATAGGGAAAATGTGAAAAAATCCTACAGCTCGAAAAAGTCAGTTACGTCAAGAGCGGCAAAAGCACTTCTCGTCATCGCTCCCGAAAAAAGGATACGAACGGACTCGAGAGCGTGGCCGATGTAGGGGCCGCAAACGGAAAGTATTTGCTAATGGACGCCGAATGGAGTGTTTCGGGACAAAGGGGCGTATGGCTCAGGTAGAAAGGAGGGAAACTAAGGTAGTCATCGCATTCCGGTCGATACCCGAAGGGGAAGGGGAACCCCCTGTCGCACCAGGGGGTTGGAGAGTTGCTGCAGGAAGCCGCGGAACGTTTCTTGAGTAAGTATGAAAAAAGCTGCGCACCTGACCGAAATATATTAACCCCCGAAGAAAGAAGCTTGGACGAATCACCTTGACAGGGAAGTGGCGCGACCTGGGAGGGGACGTGAAGAACGGTCTCTTAACGAGAAAGCGAACCTCGGACAGACAACACATTGGTCTGCGGGATCAGTTTGAAAAGTGCCGTCTAAAGAAGCTGCTCCTGAAGGGGGATCTAGCGAAAAAGAGGAGGGATCGTAGGTAACAGAAAGAAGAAATGCGGATCGGGAGTTCATCAAAACGGGAGGAGTCTAAACCTTCGTCAGGGAAAAAGAAGGGGAAAAATATCACTCGAAAAGCGCCGCTACCTGATTGGAGGCCCAGGAAGATCACAGGATCTATCTTCATCACGGATGCGTCGATTTAGGAAAGAAAAAAGGGGAACACACTACGAATCGGCGGCTCGCCAAGCATATTTGACGAAATTCACTGTTCTTCGTCCCAAAGGGTCCCACGTCCGAAAAGGGGAGGAGGGAAAACCCCTCTCGAGATCTAGGAGGGGCTCTATCGCCTTGGCGGGGGGGCGGACTGTAGAATTTTGTCAGGACAAAGGGAAAAGATACGGACTGCAAAAAAAGTCCGGTGCAAGGAAGACAGACGGAAAAATCCTTTTCTGAAAGATCCTTTTCACGAGAGAGCCAAAACCATCTCGAGGCTGCAGACAGTCCACATGGGGGGGTGGGTGGTCTCAAGGCCAAGGAAGAGTGCTCATCAGAAGCGCGGAATGTATGAATTTCATCAAAGGGGGGGATTCTACCAGCAGGGCTAAGTTCAGCCGGAGGGGGAGTGGGGGATGTCTTAAGCTTCCTTAGAACTAGGAGACGCTCAGGCAGAATCGAGACTGGTCAAGTAGACAGGGAATGTTCTTGCGAAGGAGCTCGAAGGGAAAGGCTAAGGGTGAATTCAGCACCTAAGAACTCCCGTATAACGCGACTTAGACTCAAAGGGGTGAGGAGCGATAAGGAGAGGCTGCTCTCAAGAGAAATCTCTGAAAGAGAGGGGGGAGGTAGGATTGCAAGTTAAAAGATAGAAAGCGGAGGGGTGGGACACGGCGTCTGAAAAAAGGAGGGTTGCCGGTGGGTTAGACTCTCTCCCCCGAAAAAATTACGTTAGCCTCTAAAACGAGACAGTCCCTCGCGGGGGGAACGGGGGACACATGGGGGGGGGGGTGTGTAGCTAAGTCCACATTCTAAAACTGGAAGAGCGATGGCTGGCGCAAGCCGAGAGGACTGAAAGCTACAGTACTCTTGTCGTACGTCTGAGAGAAAGGGAATATTGGCGGGCACGGCGAAGGGGTCTGTGAAAATTAAATACTTGCTCCTCGCATGGAGGTTCAGGGGGCTAACGCGTCGGTGTCAAGGGATCGAGATAAAAAGAGGAGTCTAAAGTTTTTCATAGGATCGTCCGGCAACGGGTGGGGGCGGGAAAAGACGGCAGAAGAAGCAGAACGATACAACTCAAATTGGAGCCCGCCATTAGGACAGGGTACAATTAGAAAGACTAGCGGCCTCGTCGACCGAGATACCTATACCGGATAGCAGGATGTCTAGAAAAGCAGACTCTTGTTCCTAAATGTAAAAGACCCCACCCACCCCAACCAGGATTAGGGGGAGAGCCTGGGATTCAGGAGAGAAAAAGTGACGACACTCGCAAAATCTACTGTAAGCTATTTCCTCTACACGAAGGACGAAGCGAGGGAAGATCTTCAGTTCTCGAAGCGTGGAGAGTCAGCCCGGTGGAAGAAAATTCGGACGCTTTAGACTGGGGGGAGACACATGGCTCCGGAGACCCTCCTTCCGGGGATGTATGAGGTCTAGAGTTAATCGCAAGGGGAACCGCAAAGGGACTGCAAAGACTTCTGGACGGCTTGCCGAAGGGAGTCTACCTCCCGGCGGGAGAGGGAAAAAAACGGATAATTAAACGAAAAACCTCACGGGGGAGAAGCGAGTAACCCGGTACTTGGAGGCCGCCTGTGGGCTAAAAACCGACTCTTCGTGCATTCGTGCGAAAGAAGAAAAGTTGACGAAAGTAAGAAGGGGCAAAAACAAACAAGCCGTGTCGGCGTCTGAGTTCAAAGAATTCTCGGAGGGGGAGAAGTCCTCCTCCGAGAAGAGGAAGCAGACGGCGAGAAGAAGGACTCCACGGAAAGCGAAAATCGCCCATATCAGAAGGGGCTCACTTTCTTCTTCGGTCTCAATCCTTAAACGATAATAGAAAAAAATTTGCAGAACCAGGAAAAGGTGACCGGAAGACCGCGAGAGATTGAAAACGAGCTTTTCTGACGGTAAAATGCATTTTACAAAAATAGGGGTGGGGGTTTTCTTTCTTCGGGCACCAGAAGGAGAGTCAGAGGTGGGGCAAGAAAGAATCCGTCGTCGTTAAAGGGCGAAATCGCTCGCTTGGGGAAGCGGAGCGGAGTCTCATGGTCTTCGGGGCCGAGGGACGTAGCGGGGACGACTAACAGATACAGGGAGATCAAAACATGTGAAGGGTCGGGGCTGGGCCCGGGACGGAGCGTCGTGTTATGGACGACAGAACGGGACAAACACAACTGTACGATAAGGAGAGAGAAAAAAGAAATCGGATGAGGCTCAAAAGGCAGTTTGGAATGTCAGGGGGCCTGAAAACGGAACGTAGGGGAACCTAGGACCCGTCCGATCGGTGAGATCCACGCGTGAAGGGACCACCTTATGGAAGGGGGGAAAGGTTTACGCTGGTCCCCGAGGGGGGAGGTGCACGAAAGATAAAAAGTTGCGGAGAATCCAGTGGTGCAAAGAACGGTCTGATCCTCGACTCAGCTCGCAAGTGTCAAGGAAAAAACTCACAAGGAGATGAGAGCTAGGACTCGCTGGAGGAAGAAATGTATCGGAACCATTAAAAGATCGAGACAACAACACAACGGATGAGGAAGGAGGGCAGGGCCCGAACCTTGGCGAAGAGAAGGGAGCGTAATAAGGAACTAAGGTGTCGCTCACCCAGGGAAGCTAGGAAGCAAACCGGTCTGAGGATGCGAGGAAAAGAGGGGGTAGGCGGAAATAGGGGGAAGTCTCCGAAAAAGGGGGCAGGAGATTGTCCGCTCGGGGGAAGGGAGTTCTCAGTAAAGTACGTAATGTAGTGACCCTTCACGTGTGTAAGGCGACTGAGGGAGGGGCGCTGGGTCCACCTCGTAGGTAGGCTAGAGATGGTAAAGACGACCCTCATCGTCAAGCGAAAGGTCTTATTTAGAGAGGGGGCTGGCAGGGGTTTATGTGCACGGGGTGGGTCCAGCACCCGAGAAGTAGACGGAGATCTACAGGACACCCGCCGTCGAACATGGAAAATAGCGAGAGGCGAAAGAAGGGGGATCCCGCTCCGGGAGACGCCGCATCCAAAAAATAACCGACCCCGCAGACACGGCGGAACAAAATCAGAGGTCGCCCGAGGGACTATTCCGGCGTATAGTCACTTTCAAAAGGAGTCTACAGAGGTACAGGACACAGAACTAAATCCCATTTTAAAGGAGGAGAGAAAACGTCAAAAAAGAAGAAAAATATCAAATTGCGAGGCGACCTTGGGGGGGTCCTGAAACCTCAGCATGAATGCCTCTAAAACTGAGCGGAATAGGGGAAAAGGACGAGGGCACGGAGACAAAAAAGGGCTAAGGGGGGGAATTGCGGGGGGGGGAAAATTTAAATGGAGCCGAAAGCTGAAAGGGGATCAACTGGAGGATCAAAAGAGGACGAAGGTGTCCGAGATGGTACCGGAGCGGTATCAAACAGGCCGGATTAACTATGGGGGGCAGACATTAATGAGACCAGCGGCTTCTTGAAAAAAAGGGGGCCACCTGAACTAGGTGCTGGAGGGGGGGGAACAGGCCAAAGGGCGGAGACCTTATCCACGGGCTTATTTCCTCCGGGGCCACCGGTTTGGGGGGTAGGGGGTCAAAAGTCTCTACGCAAAAAGGCGGTGTTGGAAGAATCGCAGGGTTTGAAATAGGATTTTTTTGCGCTGAAAAATGAAATTGCGACTTGAGCAGGGGCGGAGAATGCTTGACTGGAGTCAAGGAGGAAAGATCACAGGCCGAAACAGAAACGACAGACTCATGACGCCCATTCGGGCAAAAGAGGAATTGGAAAAAAGGGTAAGATGAGGTCCACCTTGAAAGACACAGCGGGAAAACGAAGAGAAGGGCAGAGAAAGGGGCCTCTAGGGGGGACGACGGAACAGCAAAAAACGGACTGTGTATGCTTCTCAGGTGGGGGAGGACGTCCTCGGATTCGGCAGGAAGTCACAGACCGTGAATCATCACGAGGACCAGGACCATTCATTCTCTACACCAAAGGGCAAGAAGAAAAAAGAAGTCTCTATCCCTCGTCCGGGGACACTGGAAAAGGGGGGATTCTATTTTCCCCGTTGGCCTTTCTCCCGGAGCTCCAACTGGGTAGGGGGGAAAAACTCATAGGAGAAGCTAAAGGGAAACGACAACACTTGGACGAGGAACGGACGGCGGTGACGCGAGATCATGTCGCCACCGAACGAGGAGAGATCCGAGACTCATGCGATGACGGATAGTGAGGACGATTTGAAGACTAGGCGAGAAAATAATTAATCTGCAGAGGAAGCAAAACCGTACCAAGGGGAACTGTCGCGGAGTAGATCTTGCATTAGAAGAGAGAGAGTGGACGTCGACATTTGTTGAACCGGTGAGGGGCCAGAACGCGAACAGGGGGTAACGTGTTTCTACATTAGCAGACTGGTTCGAGGGGGTGAAATAGGAAGGAGAAACCAGTACCTATGGGCAAAGGAGGAAGATCTAAGGGTTAACACCAAGCAGACTGTGGTAATTTCCGAAAGAAGAAATAGTCTCAAGGTAGGATGCAGATCATTCTAAAGGGAAAAGTCTCAGGAAAAAACGGACAAGCGTGGTGGTAGAAAATGAGCGGACTTACCATATAACGGGCATATCCAAGGGTATAGCAGGGGTATTTCACGGGAAAGGAGGATCGCGACAGTTTTTCGTAATGCTAATTCGGAAGGGTTGAGCCTAGCCTTGAAAACAATCATTCAAAAGGCTGAACGTGAAAGTAAAAGAGAATGGGGGAAGCCCTTGAGGATCTAAGACCTTTTATGCTAACCGCGGAATTGGATCCAAAAAAGATTTTCGTCCAGGGTTGTTGTGGCTAGCATCCGTTCTCTTCTTGGAAAGGGTTCTTCTCTTATCAGGGCTCATCGCCGGAGATAGATGATGAACCCTTATTTAGGGGAAAATGGAATGGTACATGGTAAAGAGGTTCCAAACCTACTACCGAATCCGTAATACTGAACGCACTGTCATGGGCTCAAATGGGGGACGGGAAGAAAAAGGAGGGAGGATCTCACCGCCGTTCCACCGTGCGGAAACAGACAGGGAAGGACCTTCTCCCTCGCCCGCTCGAGTAGGGCTTGGGGGGGGTGTCGTGAATCATACTCTCGAAGAAAAGTGTGCTAATAGACTGAAGGGGGAAAATGCCTCCTTCGGCTCGGGGGGGGGAAGAGGCTAGCGGATGAAAGCTAGGGAGAGGAGATTCGGGAGTGCGTCAAGAAGACAAGGGGTCCTGGCGGAAAAGGTCCGGGAAGGATTAAGGGACTGTGGTTAAGACAGTAGCTTCGCGACGTTAATCTGTAAGAAAGACTCCAGGCAACGAGAGAAGGAAAATACCGGCCACCGAAGGTCTTGTAAGGTCTAGGGGAGGGGGGGGTCGTTGGGTCTTTGATCGGGGTGAGAGCTTAAGTGAAAAGTGACTCACCTTGGAAAGGAAAATCAATAGCCGGAAAAGGTGTACTGCATCGTCAAGGTAATCGTAAGATGTGAGGGTTCTCCTGAGGGTGTCCGAACAAGGGAAGCTGTGAGTGGAGTGCTTAGTGGAATTACCTCCTAAAAACGCCGTTCGGGGGCCTATGTGAAGATCTTAATTCTGGAAAGGTAATTCCGATACCGAAATCTCTTAAATCAAGAGAGAGAAAGGTGTGGTAGCTCCTCGACTACACCACACACGCAGCTGGTGACAGGTAGAAACGACGGGGGGGAGGGGGTCTCAGAATCTGGACCTCTATCTAGCGGAGATCTCGTGAATCTCGATCCTTGGCAAATGACGGAAATTAGTGCTGGGCGGCCGGCGAGGGAGAGGAAGGAAACATTCCTCCTCAAGCCGTGGCAAAAAGAAGCGACGCGGGGGCTGAGTCTAGTGAGTGGTGATCCGGCAATCGAGAGCGACAGAGGAGAAAGCCAAAAGCGATTTGCACAGGACAGATGCGGACAAAAGGGAAACTTCTCCTAACGAGGGGGGAAATATTAAGGGCGGCCTCCTCTGGCTCGTGGAGTGGAAAACGAGAAATAATGGCTGGGTCCACCAGAAAAGTCTCATACAGGCTCATGAGGCGGAGTAAAAGAGAGGTAAGAGTTCGACTGCCTTTAGGAAGCGAAAAAATGACGGACCTTCAGGGCACGACAGACATGTATTATCTCTCCTAAACCTAACGCTCGGGATCAGAAATCAAGGGGGGGGCAATCTAGGAGTGTTGATCTCTCAACTCAACGTACCGAAGGGAGATTAAGACAAGCTGCGGAGGGGGTGCTGAGAATAAATCCCGCGACGCGCACCCTGAAGGGTAAAAATGAGTCCCAGTCGTTAAATACACCGAGCCGGAGAGTCCACCGGGGCGTCTCTCAGAAGAGAAATGTGCACAAGTTGGAAATAACGAGTAGAACACGACCCCTTGGGAAGGAGGATGGGTTGGGGCGGGAACATCTCACTCAAGATTACGGGAAGAGGAAGGGCCAAAGAGTCGGAATCACCATGTTCAACTGTAACTGTGCGAAATCCCTATATCGACCTCACGGAAAAGGCCACGCAAACTGGCCCTCCCGTCAAAAAAGGTGGTTGTCGTGGCGGCCGATCATTTCGTCATCGGGGGGGGGGAAAGGACGATACGAAAGCGGGGACGAACGTCTCCGACTATATCAGGCAAGACGGGGGGGGAGTACGCCATCTGTACTAGGTCGGACAGCGTCAGTTAGGGAAAAAAAAAAAAGATTGCTACCTCCAGGTGTCGACTACCATTGCGGGAAGGAGGCATATCAAGGTGCTCTTAATACAATTCAACGCTCTAGGAAGCCTGTAGGGAGGACGCGACAAAGAAAGCAGAGCTCTGCTTTCAGTGCAACTGCCTAGGTTAAGTCAGGGGAGGTCACGAGGCCCCGGTTGCCACACTTCGTCGGCTAAAAGGGGACCCATCGTAGCCCGATTGACGGGATGTATGGCGTAGAAGACAATCGAGAAAGCTACTTAAAGTTCTGACGGAAAATACGGACCATCGTGGAGAAGGGACCTCCATGAGTAGTTTGATGAGGGTACGAGTCCAGACCAAGAGAAGGAAAGGCTTCGGCATCAAGAGAGGAACACGGCCGGAATGTGGCGACTTAGAGAGTTCCGAAAAGAAGTGTCTGCGACAGAGGGGGGGGC
>Ga0179593_1723399_pt1 | contig 10905 bp, 14 predicted proteins | sample CZODoug2_1_08_16_FD_185931 | JGI IMG/M metagenome (GOLD analysis project Ga0179593, IMG submission 185931) | Vadose zone soil fungal communities from Angelo Coast Range Reserve, California, USA - CZODoug2_1_08_16fungal (PacBio error correction) | ecosystem: Environmental > Terrestrial > Soil >...
AAAGTGCTGCTTTCACTGCCGAAACTCAGGCGGCGGATACCTCGCAAATCTACTTCTCTTCTCGTGACATGAATTAGTAGTTTCCTACCGCCGCCAAGGGGGGAAAATGGGGAGACTGAACAAAAGGAAAAATTGTTGGAAGAAATGAAGAGAGAAAGGGGGGGCCATTTTAAAAAAGGCTCGGTCATCCTGAAGGGGGGACTCAAAAAAAATGCTAGCTGGTTGTTCAGCGGCGCCTATAAGTGGCGGCGCGAATAAGCACGGGTCAAAGAAACCGGGGTTGGGAGTGGAGGCGGCGTACCCTTCCGACAGTGTCGAGGAATCCGTGGCGTCCATGAGGAAGTTTTCAGACTATTCGGGCAAATTAACACAAGGGGAGATCTCTAGAAAAAATTTAAGATCTTTGATGGAAGAGCGTCGAATGTCCGAGAACTACTTCTATCTGGAAGAGGTGCCCCATGATAATCTTCTGGGAAGGACTGAATGAAGAAGGGAGGGGTTGATTCAGCAGTTGTAATTGCTTACGCTCTAGCAGGAACAAACTATGAAGGAAATATTCAAGTGGCTCGTGAGAGGAATAGGTGCCGGTTGGACAAAACTAAACTCATCGACGGAGAAAAGGAGGTACTATCTGAGCGGTTAGTGCTGCATTTGTAGTGCGAAGTACATGTGCACCAAGGAGAACGTGGTGAATGGTAATAATCAAAAAGGGGGCCTTCAAAAAAAAGAAAAGATTCACGGGAGACCTTTTTGGGAGGCCTCTGACGGTTGAACTGACACGCACCAATTAAGACAGAACCATGCTGGAGGTTTGGGCAAGAGAGTCAGTTTCCGGGAGGATCCAAATTCCCTCAAGATCTTTTGAAAGAAACCAATTAACGTCTCACACTGAGGGGTTAGCACCACTTTAGCAAGAACATATGGGGGGGGGGGGAGGAAGGACTAAGACCGAAATGTTGAAACCACAAAATTGTTTTGTGGTTGGGGGGGGGGTTTGTTGGGTTGTCGGATCTATTGGGATCATTAAGTTCTGTAATTAAGCGTCATGTAGAGAGAAAAAAAAACCAGAATCACTAATGAATAAAACAGACAAGGTTGGTCTTGTGAGATGTGTCCTGGGTTTTCTTAACGGGGATGCTGGTTTGAATGAGACCGGTGCGGCAATTACCTCGGAAAAAAAAGCTGAGAAGGTTGGTGGGGGGGGTGAAGACACGGGTATCTATCCGTCGACTTTCCGAGGGAGCGACAAGCCAACAGCGTGCGCAGGAGGTCTGCTGCGATTCTCTCTCTCAAGAATACCGGTGTAAGAAGAGGAAGGGAGTGAGTACGAGGATGGTCCGAAAATCGTGACGAGTAAGCCCGCGGCAAGGGGGGATGACCCATTCGGGATGACGGAGGGAGGCGAAATAGTAGTCGACGAGCCGAAGTGGGACCTGAGCGACACGAAAAGAGCGCTGACCCGAGTGGGTCGAGCTGCCGGCCCCGCGGAAAGGTTGAAATCCAGGCAGGAACTTATGCAAAGAAAAATTAAAGGCTCTGTCTGGGGGGGGAAGAGACTCAAGGGCCAAAGGACAAGTGTCGACATGAAGGAGAAGGTATTAACTTTTCCCGGGAGAATGGTGTTTGTGATCAGCCGGATCAAAAGACAACATTAATGGAAGGTTGGGGGGGGGACTACGCCGTAAAGGGAAAGAGAATAAGAGCGTCGCCGTCCCTCAAAGCTCTTCAAAATTTACCAACAGGGAAAAAACAGTAACGCGAAAGACTGAGCCGGGGGGTGTTGAAAAAATTCAAGCCTGCTGCGAGAGGGGTTGGGAACTGCTGAGTAGCTTGGTCGGGAGGAAAGATCAGAAGGAATCAAACAGCGCGCGAGGACAAATCGGGGAGTTACCTACGATTAATTCGAGTTGCAGGAAAGTCAGGACAATTATCACTAAAGCGACGGAGAGAGAACAAAGGAATGACAATTAAATAATGCGGAGAAGAGGCAGGCAATAACGCACAGGCCACGATGAAAGTGGAAAAAAGGGGGAAGAGTAAGTGGAGCGATTGTGGTAGAGAGGATCATGGTTGGGGGCCAACCTTATCCTATTACTACAACACGCTGCCTTCCATAAAGGGCTACAAGCGGGCCAATTGGGAAAAAAAAAAAGGAAAAAATAGATATCAACAAGGGGAGGGGAAAAAGAGATCTTTGGAGGGAGGATGCAAGCTTGGTTAGGGGGTGTTCAGGCACGTTGGGAATGGTAGTGCAGGCCAGATCGACGAACAAATAAAGAGGAGGCGCCTCTCAGAACTCCTTGGGGGAAGGGTTGGCGTATCGTGTACGGAGGGAGGGGAGAATGGCAAAGATGAATCACCCTGTTATGGAAAGGTGCTACTCGCATGGGGAGTGGGCAAGCGGTCTCCGGGCTCTCGTGATAGGGAAACATGCAGGAAACGAATCTAACAGAAGGCAAACGGGGGGGGGGAAAAGACAGCGAGGAGTCTACAGGAAGCTCTAACCGCCACTCAGCAGCAGCTCACCTAACATACAGAGACTAGCATGCTTAAGAAGGAGAGAAGGAAGGGGATGAAAAGGTAGTGAGGTAATTTTCTTTGACAGAGGGAGGGGCGGGTGATTAGGGCACGAACTATAGTATCTGAGAGGCCGGAGAGTCGCAAACCAAGTTCGAACAAGAGAAAGGGGGGGGTCCCTTAGAAAGAAAAAAAAAGAGAAAGGGGGAAAAAGGGGGAAAAAAGTCAGACTATCCAAGGAGGTTTGGGTTGTACAAGTTTCGTCTATTACCAAACGCAGAGCCTGCAGAGGAATGGGAGTACCAGAAAGGGAGGGACAAGGGTTATCGAAGTCCACGCTCGTGTCCTAGCAGGGCCAAAGCCGAACAGCAACGTCAGGTCTCGCCTCGAATACTCCTCGCAGACGAACTCTAAGAAAAGGGAAAGACACGCTTCCGTGTTACCTACAAAGGAAGAAAGAGAAAGGAACTGAAAAGGTAACGGGCTGGGGGAGAGAGAAGAATTAGCAGACCGCTACAGTCTATACTATTCCTTCGCACTGGTGGGGGGCTGAGGAGGCACTCTAAGTCCAGAAGGAGGGATAAGCTCTGAGCAATCATCCCGGATGCAACAAAAAACAAGGGGGGATAGGTGCACGAGTGGGGGGTAAATGCAGCACAGGGAATAAAAAAGCCAGAAAGAGAGGGGGGTCAGGGGCGAAGACACTACACAGAGCACCACGGTACCATTATGTCACCGGGACCTACTTAGTCTTTGAATGGGCTGGGCATCGGAAGGGAAAGGGGCACTGCCCTGGTAAAAGAGGGGAAAAACATTCCGCCACCTTGGCTATGGAAAACCGGAGTCCGCCCTTCCCCCGCACACAAAAAGCGGGAACTGACTCAATTTTTCCACAGCGGGGGCGCCAGGAAAAGGGGAAGACTGGTGGGAATTTCCCAGACGGAGTCTGAATGCTCGCATCGGGCGGACTGGAGCTGTCGCGAGGTGAACAAAAAAAGGGCCAGATATTCGAGGGCAAGTGGTGCAAGTTAAGGACTAACGCGAAAAACCCGACGGCCAAGGGCAAAGAGGGCATTGGAGGTCGACGCGCGAAAGAGGGGGCAATCTGTCTGTAACTGGGGGAAGGTGACATGACTTCGGTACCACTCAGTCACGCAGAAGAGAAGAAGGAGATTGAGCGCGGGGGAGGGGGGGGCAAGGCACCCTGCAAAAAAAGTGAACGACTAAGAAAAAGATTATAAACATCTGATACACCTTGTTAGGCTAAGGGCAGCGATGCATTAAAAGGGTGTAATAACCGATAGATGAGAAAAAAAGAAAGAAAAGAGTCTTAGGAAGTGGGAAAAAGAGAGGAAAAGAAGGGGGGTCGGGCGAGGAGGGTATGAAACCATCTCAAAGGAAGATTCAAGATGGTGCGCAATGCGCACATCGGGTGAATCGTGGGGGGAACCGGGAAAAAGAACTGGGCAAAGGAAAGGAAAAAGGGGCTGGGGTGGATTATGGTAATGGTACTCAATGATCACATCCAAAAAGTACCCCGTGAGACGAGAACGAATCAAAAGAACAAAAGTCGGGGAGAAGAGTGGGGGTCTACGAAGGTGGGGAGCAACCAGAAGGAAAGTTGGACCCTCGAAATTCATCACAAACGGACCCGTTTCTGAGCTGTACTTGTGATTGGAAAGAAGGGAGGTTAAGGGAGAAATGGAAACACCGGAGTCTGAGCTCACGAAAGCTCACACAGTGTAAAAGCACGGAGTGCGTTTGACCAAAGGCGAGGTACTCAAACTGAGAAGGGAAGGTTGGGTGTCAAATCGACGAGAAAAAAAAACGCAGTTAAATTAAATAGATGGGCGAAGTCCTTGACTTCACGGGCCAGAAACTCCCGGAGCGGTTACCCAGGAGAATTGAAGGTTACGAAAAAAGAGATCCAAAAGCTTGTGATAGGGGAAATCGGGGATGGCCGACCGACGCCTGTGATCAATTTTGCAACATGAACGCAAAGACTTTGGGCGAAGCACAAAAAAAAGGGAAGAGGAATAGAACTGAATGGGGTGAAAGTTAAAGTTCAAAAAATGTCAAGGACTGCAGGTGTTGCCTCAAAGACGGTGCTTTCACCGGGCAAGCTACTTGCCGGCGAGCAGGTATCGGCGCTTGCGAGGCAAAAAATCCTGGGGGGGGAGGGGAGAGCCGCGAAAATTTAGGGAAGACCAAAAGCTTATCGCTCTGTCGAAATCATGAGAGGAGGAACTAGGGAGTTTAAAAAAAGAGAAAAAATTGGGGAACTCAGAGGGATATCAACTACCAAGAGGAATTCTCGTTGAGGGTAGAGAAGCATTCCCGTCCGAAAAGGAGAATCTCAAGAAGGGAAAACCATTCCAAAACTGGCGGTGATAAGGGGGGAAGGTTCTTAAAAATGTTGATTCACATTGTAGGTACTTAAAAGAAAAGAAAAAATAAGCTTAAAAAGGCTCGTCAGGGGTATAGATCAACGGAGAAAGGAAAGGGAAAGGGGGGCAAAAGAAAGGGAAAAAACTTTCGAGCCGCGAAAAAAAAATTTAGCCTACACCAAAAACTGCGACTGTAAGTGCTGAGTGTTACGTTGGGGCAAACGGAAGGAAGGGGAAAAAGGGTAAAATACAGGGGGAAGAAGCGTATCTGAGGGGGGGAGGACCATTCCGCAGAACTAAACAAAACGACAGAGGTAGGAAAGTTGTCGAAAGGTGGGAGGGCCCGCTGGGCAGGAACGCACCAACGTTGACGGAGTGAGCGGGGGGATCGAGGAAAAGGAAAGCGTTGGAAAGAGGGGAATACATCAGCATCTTGAAAAAAGGAAAAATTTTGAAGAGCATCCCGAGGCCACAAATGTGAGGGGATCAAAATGAGCCGAATGGTTTGGGGCGGGCTAAGGGCCGAAGGAATGCTTTTGGAGAAGAACACACAGGGGGGGGCTATTTTTTACCAGTAGGGAAAGGCAGTAGGAAGGGGGACGAGGGATGAAATGAAAAGGACACGGCTATCCTAACAATAACAGTTTTCGGGGGTGTAGCCTTGGGTGTAGGGGGGGCTGGATCTTTGGGGTTTTATGTCCAGGGGGGGGACAGCCGGCTGCATTAGGGAAACAGAGAACGCGGGACAAAATGGGTGGAGGGGAGACGGGACCGTGATCACGCGTACAGAATGGGGACGGGAATTCAGAAGATCCAAATCTATGAAAGGTCATCAGAGAGAAGGATACTTCGTAAGCACCTCAAAGCAACGATCCCTCTGGTAGGTCAGGAGCGTGGGAGGCTGGGAACAGAATGAATCGTCCAATTTGGTGCCCATAAGGGGGGGAGACGGGGAGTTCGGCTGCGGAGATAGTGGCGATCCTGATACAAGGAGAGAAGGAGGTGCGGGCGGGACAACCTCTTAAAAAGGGGTTTGGTGGGACCTACCTGAAGGCAGGCGATAAAAGGTTATCATGCCCTTCCCTATAGTCCAGCAGTCCGGCAGAGGGTGGGGGGGGGAGGGTCAAGCCGACGGTGAAAAAAAAAAAGGCTACACAGCCTGTGGGGCTAGTGTTCTGATTTGGGGGAGCCAGAGGAGAAGGGGGTTGTTGGGGTCTCCCCTCAGGACGGGGAAAGAAAAAAAGGAAGGAAGGACTCAAAATGGTTTGCAACGAGCCAGAAGAGTAAGATACGTCGCACGCCCGAAGAGAATAAGTGGCTCTCCCAACATGGGACATCCTTCACAGGAAAAAACTGAAAGCAGGAAGGGTTCGCCCCGTGGAGGGAGCAAAGGCGAGGCGAGAGGAGGAGGATCGGCGAGGAGTGCTGTTATAAGGAGGAAGGAAGACAGCCAACAAAAAAAACCTAGAGGGGAGGGAACTAACCATTCGGAAGAAGACCGGGAGATTCGAGTGAAAAAGGTGGCGTCCAATGTAGAGTTCCCGGAGGAGAAGCTAGCTGACAAAAGATGGGCATCCGGGAAGGGGAAAGAAATAAAGGCCACGATATTGACATACAAAATTTAGGGAATGGAGAGCGACGGATTCAGGGAAGAGTGGGGGCGGGGAGGGGATCTAAATTCAAAAAAGGGACTATTCCCGATCCACCATCTCCAGAAGGCCGCTACACCTTCCAAAAGGTCCCATAACATCTCTTATATTAAGTGGGTTCTCGAATTGGTTGCTAGGAGGGGCAGGCAGTTTTGGATGAATAGGAGAGTTCTGAATGAGATCGACCTGAAGAGACAGAAGAAGTACTATTCATTCTGGGGGGAACCGGAATTGAAGGAGCGCGACACCCTTTCCTGGTCCGGGCTTCGGGGGATGGGTTTGGCGAGCTAATGGCTCGAGGGAGAAGAAGGGGAGTCAAAGCAACGCGAATCTACACGGCGGGTAGCCACGATCTTTGCGTAACCCGGGAGCATTAGCAGAGAAAGCGTCAGCTAGAGAGAACGAAAGCACGAAAGCAAAACTGAGAATTCCAATTGGCGGGGAAGGCGTCGGGAAGGTTGCCTACGGGAAGGGGAATTGAGGAAAAAAGGCTATTCTCGAGAAACGGCTAGAGCGCAAAAAACAAAAGTGGATGAAAGAAACCTCTGAAGGGGGAATCCCGGCGCTGGATCCCAAACCATTCGAAAAAAAAAAAATTCACCAGAGAGAGGGAGAAAGGAAATGGGGGGTGTGCACCCGGATAACACAAAACATAGACACGAAAGTACGGGAAATGTAGTCCACTACCGAAGTACACGATGACAATGAAGAGGGAGGCAGCCATCTCTGGCGCGAGAAGACGGAAAGCCCGTCGACTCAGGTCTCAAAAATCTATCAAGCTCTCTCGAGAACTACGATAAAAAGAAGAAAAAGCCTCTGGGGGTACTCAAGAAACAGGTTACTGGACAAGACTATCAAACTATCCTATGACATAAATTCTGGAGAAGAGAAGAAGGAGCAGGGAAGGGGAGATACTGCTTCCTGCATAAGGTGGGGGCTTGGCAAGGGGCAGACAAGAAAGCAACATCCGCGATCTCTCAGAAGAAATCAGATCCCTCATCCGCGGGAAAGAGGGTGCGGGAAAGGGGAAGCCAGGAAGAAACGTGCCTCAAAAATCACTGGCGAAGCCCAACCGGCCAACAAAGAATAAAAAAACTTTGATGGAGCAAGAGACACACCTCCGTGATTTGAGGGGATAGGGGAAGGGCAGAGGAAGTAACATAAGACATAATAGAACATCCGCTAAAACTCCAAAAGGTGGTCTATGGGAGGTCGGAGGGGAAAAGGAAAAAAACCCAAAAACCATCTGCTCAAAGGGGAAGAACTGCAAAGACAGCTTTGCGAAGTTGATCTTTCAAAAGTATCGTTCCTATGGGGGGGGAAGAAAGATCAGAGGAAACGGAGGAGGACTTGTCTCAACTTCGAGATCAAATGGTGGTGGGCAGAGAGAAGGCGCGGCAGCCAAACCCCTACCTTACCCTGGGAAAATGTAGAGGATTCAAGTGGAAGAAAAGCCGCTTTCTCCGCGTCCCGAAGACGGTGGGGGGTAAAGTGAAAAGAGGGCAACGTACACTCAGCACTCTCGAGAAGGAAGTGACGCTCTTGGGGTGTTGCAATTTCCGGGGGTTGCCAGACAGGGGGGGGAGAACTCAAGAGGCCTCATTATGAGAGACTTAGAGAGGGGAAAAAAATAGTCGTAAGCATTACAAATGTGTAACAGAAGGAGAGAGGAGGTACTACTCCTGCTTAGTGAGGGGTAAAACCCGCGAGCGAAAAAGAAGGTCGTGCACTGTGAATTCAAAACAGCATAGAAATGGAGATTGTCCGATCACTCACACGTTGTGAGAGTGGTGGAAAAGAAGAAGAAGAGAGGGGAACTTGCAGTCACTCGAATTGAAAATATGGTGGGGGAGCTCCAAAAAAAGGGACGCGGTAAAAAAAACGCACGGGAAGAGGGAAGAGAACGCTCTAACACGCCCCCTTAATCTCAATTAAAGAACAAGCATAGAGGTCAGGGGGGAAAAAAGGAATTGCCGTCGCATGGAAAAACAAAACGTACCTTGAGAAAAAAAAGGCTGTACTTAATTTCTTACGTAGGCCGTGCCCAAATTGAGCAACAAGGGAGGGGATTAAGTCAACAAAGCCTCTCACCAGGGGGGAAAACAAAAGGTGGAAAACCCTCGTAGATCGTTGATGGCCGACAAGCAGTAAAGACCGGCACCGGGAGGGGAACTTTCAGTTCATTTCGAATCAGAGAAAAACTGGGAAAGGAATATAGAATTTAAGAAGAACCAGACGACAAGGCGACGAACCTAGACACTTGTAGGGTACAGAAAAGATCAGCCGCGCGTTCTTCAGCCTTGGGGGAATAGCGTTCGAGACAGGAAGACCAAAAACTGGGGGGCGGGGGAGACAGTACCACGGACAAAAGTAATGACCATTCAAAAGTAAAAAGCGAACTGTTCGTGTTGAAAGTGATTGAGCACCAAAATTCAAGGGAAGGGGGTTTGCGCGAAAAAGCTGGGGACTTATACGAAATAGGGAGGGAGAAGAAAAAGGGCTCAGGGAGCTAGACGGGACCATCCAAGGTTTACAATTTGGATGAACAGGGGGAAAGTAATATTCTCAGCATCGCGTTCATTCAATAAATACAAAAAAAAAAAATTCCAAAACAACTCGATGCGCGAACAACAGAGGGAATCTCGTTGGGGGTGGTGAAAGACTCTAATTCAGGAATTCATCTAAAGGGGGGAACCAGGGGAATAACTGAAACGGAGGTATATTAACAAAAAGGAAGGAAAATTGACATTGATTCACCAGTGTGGAATGGGACATTACTCTGCTAGCATAACGATTAGCACAGGGGAGGATACGGGGGGAAGAGGGCAGGAAATGGGGGAAAAAAGAGGGATGCAAGGGAAGAGGGGTCCTCTACGTTATTTGTTTTTGACCCCCCAGCCAAAACGGAAAAGAAAGTGAAAGAACGACTGCCATAATGCGGGGGGCGGGGGAAACAGCACTCTCCATCCATGGGACGGTCGGCAAAGAAAAAGGGTCTGAGAGGGGAGAACCATTTATCTAAGAGAGGCAAGGGGTGTGGGGCAATCGGGTCACAAGAAGCCGATGCGGAAAAAAAAAATCCGGTCCCCATTTAAAAAGAGACAAATTTGCCAGGCAGCCACAGCGCGTGTAAGGCTGGTACCCTTGGTCGGTTGTGGTGGGAAGGGGCTAAAACCGGGGGTGCCCAATAAAACCGGGGGGCTCCTTTCGGGGCGTATGAAGGGACGCTGGAAAAAGGAACGAGACCGAAATTGGAAAACGACTCAAACGGTGGAATCCGGAATAATGTGGGCGGTGGTGCAGGTGGGACTCGCGTGAGGAGAAGGAAAAGGGTTGGTCGGCACGAACTTTAAAACACTAGAAAAATCGGCCCACTGGGGGATGGAGAAGGGAAGATTAAGAGTAAGCGATGGACGGGGGTGTTCCGAGTGCACCGAAAAAGACAGCGTGAAGAAAGGGAGCGAGTTCAGGGAGAGAGAGAAAAAAGAACGATAACGAAAATGTTAAGAAAGGAGAGTGGAGGATTCTCCCCTCGAGAGTAGGGAGACCAGACGGCTTTCCGAAATTCGAGTTTGGGAAAACTTCTCTAAAGCGCTCGGCCAAAGAAAAGGAGGGAGAACGGATGGGCCGGCGGCGGCCACGACAGGATGTGCAGAGCTGAAAGCCGGCGGAATAAAGGTTTTGATCCGTAAGGACATATTTACTAAACAACGTACCTGTAATGTCGTCGGGTTGACGGACACCGAAAACGCACAGTTTGAACAAAAGAGTAAATTTTTAGGGAAAAAAAAGCCTTGCTCAAAGTAGACTTGTGGCGGGAAAGGCGACTCTATTAATGGGGTTGGAAGGGAAAAGAAGCGGGGGGAGGGTCCAAATGTACAAGGGTTCGACTCTCCAGCCCGGCTCGAAGCCGATCATAAGGTGACTGTCCTCAAAGAAAACGAGATTCAAAGATTTAAAACAACAAAAAGCCTTGATAACACTTCCCCGAGTTCTAACTGGGAGAGTCAGGGAAATAACGTCACTGCGATGTGGTATGGAAAGCGTCGGGGGACGTGGGTAAGAGCTGAAAAAAAACACACTTGGTCCAGATACGTGAGGGGGCGTACCGCGAATATTAGAAAAGGTGGCAGATCAAGGACAAAGGATGTCGACGATCAAAAAGCCACCAAAAAAGAAATCCTTACAGGCTCGCACGAAAGCACGCCGGAGAAAAGGGGAAAAATAAATTTTGAGGGATAAGATGGAGAGAATAGATTCGCTTTTGGGGGCGGGAGAGACTCGACAGCACTGCTCCCGATCCCGGAGACCTGACACGAATAACTACAACTCCCAATTTCCGGAAAAAGATA
>Ga0179593_1310783_pt1 | contig 10904 bp, 10 predicted proteins | sample CZODoug2_1_08_16_FD_185931 | JGI IMG/M metagenome (GOLD analysis project Ga0179593, IMG submission 185931) | Vadose zone soil fungal communities from Angelo Coast Range Reserve, California, USA - CZODoug2_1_08_16fungal (PacBio error correction) | ecosystem: Environmental > Terrestrial > Soil >...
CTTTACGGAAGAAAGGGGCCACGTCTTAGTAGTGGCGCAGAAACTTTGGGGTAATGGGGAAAAGAGGAGGTAAATAAGAAACGTCTTTGCAAAACGAATTCTGACGGCAAGTCGATGATGTTGGTCTCGTGCTCGGATCCTTCGTAAGGCGTTCAGGAAAGGGAGCGGCCTAACTGAGAAAAAACTAAACGTACGTTCACCAGATCCATACAAAACCAAACGGAGGAGAACCATCTACTGGAACGAGGGGGAGCGGCTGGCCACTTCCCCCCCACCAGGTCCGTGGAAAAAGAGAAACTGGGAGGCGACCACCGGGCCGAACGGCTATCCGAGGAAAAGGCGGAACGGGCGCAGGAAAGCGAAGAACGAACTTTCAATCGGCTCGCTGGGGGAAGAGTAGATGATTCTTCATGGCGCACGAATCGACTCTTAAGACAAAATGGGTTTGGAGGGGAAAGGAAAGTGGGGTTCGTTAAGGCAAGATCGCCTCGATCCACAAGACGTCATCGTCCGATGGTCCTGGCTGCTTCTCCGGCGGGTATGGAGCGAACCAAGCGAGGTTGGGAACGAATGAATTCGTGGCATCAAATTAAAAATGGTCAAAGCCGTTTAGAAAGCACTGAAGACGCTGAGGAGCGCTGGCAGCAAAGAGGCTCCATAGTTTGGATCGGAAGAAGAATACTGGGGAGCTCAGCTCTCTCCATTCATCAAAAAGGAGGGAGCGATCACGCAGGACGAAGCGTAGACCGAGGGACGTCATCATTGCTACATCCGGCAAAAGGGGGTTTCCAAGATCAGGCTCAGAGGGAAAGAACGAACAAGTTTCTAAACATAAAAACGAGGGGCACACGCCTCCTCAACGAAGCGCTGGACCTGCTGGATCAGGGCATTAAAACAATAAGGCACCGACGAAAAGCGCACCAAGGATGGGGTGGGAACAACAAAAAATCCTCATGCTGGGAGGACAAATATTTCAGGGGAGAATGCTTCACGATGTAATAGCGAGGTAGGACCTCGGAGAAAAAGACTGCCGAGGGAACCCGCGAGGCTTCGGGGCCATTCTAGCCTTGCGGCCGTTATATCCTCCTTAGACTCGAGAAGACGCGAAGCAGGGGTTCGAAAAATCCTGGAGGATGCTGGGGGGCGGGAGTAAAGGGTTACGTCGCAGAAGATCTGGCAATTCCGCTAAGCCGTTCAATCTGTCGGGGGAAAGGGAACCAGTCAAAAAGAAAGGACGCGTGAAAAAACGGAAATGGGAATGATTTCGCTGGAGGACATGGGTGTTCTGGTCACATGGGGACTAGGTCGCTCGATAAAACGCTTCTCCAGGGGTGCTGTTGAAATGGACCTTGAACGACAAGCATTTGCGGCCTAGGACTGCTGGGAGACGTCAAAGAAAGTAAAAGGGGAAACCGGGGTAATGTCGGCGGATCGTCAGACTGGCCAAAGACTCATCAAGACCTCCGGTACTGCTCCAAAGACCGGGGGGCGCGATCGGATCTGGCTAGTGTGAAGAAATCTTCAAGAGGCAACGATTGCCGGTTGAAAGCGTCATGGGGGGAAATTCTCGCGATGAGATCTGGAACCTGGGATCCTCGAACAGGCGTAAAAGGAAGGATCAGAAAAAAGGGTACGCCGGCAATGGAAGTTGGGGGGACACTTAAAAGGAAAGTGGAACTTCTGGCGGGGGCAGCTTGCGGATCCGCGGTCAGGGCGTCGCTGTTGGAAAGTCGGGAGGCGGGGGCAGCTTGAGGTGGCGAAGAAAAATAAAAAAAAAGATCCCCTGCGCAACAGAAGGGACGCCACCGGTGGTGGCAAGATGGGGCCCGAGGACTTGGGACACAGCCGTCGGGGAAATTATTAAAATTGTGGCCGCAGGGAGGCTACTTCACTTTGCACAAAAAGGGCGGCGGATCAAAAGATCTTGGGCCCAACAGCGTCAGCAAGGTACTGAATCGATCTCAAAGAAATCAGCAAAAAGGTGAGCATACCAACTCGAAAGAACAGCCGCATGAGTCCGCGATGTGAAAAAAAAGAAAAAAACTCATTGGCACAGGACAAAAACGCGCCGTCAAACGACTCAACAACAAGCGTGCGATCGGTCTAAGAAAGGGAAGGGGGGTATGGGGGAAGGCTCCGGAACCAAATAAAAGCAGAGCAGTTGATCTGGGCAGGCTCCAGTAATACGAGCAGATTTCTCCTTGACGTATGGACTGAAAGGATAGACGACGGGGGTCGTATTTCAAACGCGTCAGAAAGTTTCCTACCTTCGGGTGACATTCAGTGGACGTCATAGGGCGACGCTGTTGAGGTAATAATTCGGAATCCCCTGGCGTAAAAAAAAAATAGTCGCCCCGCCGGGGGCTGCTTCAAGGAAAGCGGATCTGCATACATTGGGCTCTTCGCGATGGCCTGCAAGTCAGTCAAAAGGGGGGGGGGAGCACCGGGGAAGATATTGCGAGAGGGTAAACTTCGTGGGGTGTGATAAAGAGGAAAGGGTTATAAACCTCCTAATCTCTAGGGTTGAAAGGACCAACTAACAAAACGCTCCTCCCTATCATCACTCCAGGACGACAGCTTGTAGTCTGGATTTTTACGGTTCAGTTCCAGGAGATCTCAGCAAGGGAAACAAATCAGTATGGGCAAAAGGGAATGGGGTCAAGCGGGAACGGTTCCAAAGGAGGATGGCAGACGAAACTCAACATTGGGGGAAAAAAAATAAAAGACCCAGTCAATGGCAACGCCAGCAAAAGCGGATACCTGCCAGAAACAAACTGGCAGGTCCAAGACTCCAAGGGTGGGGCTCACATTGGCGATGGAAATTTTGTGCCTTAGGGGGGCCACAATTGGAGATGCACGCAAGCGTGACAGCGAAACGCGATCACTTCTCAAGAACATAAGAACACGGGGTCAAAAGCATTAACCGAAGAGCGATCCCTTTCGCTCGAAAAAAATCCAGTCTAAGTTACCACGTCAGGGGGGGGGGGGGAACAAGCCTGAAGAAGAGAGCGCTCGGCAGCTCCTGGAAATGCTTCTTGGCGTACACATCACGATTGCGCAATAAAGGGTGGTTAACCTGTAAGAAGACAGAGAAAATACGAGCAGTTCCTGTAACAAGAGGAAGGGCAGGGTAAAAAGGTTCAAAAAAAACGTTACATGTGGGGTCCCGCAGCTGCTGAAACATCAAACGAACCACGAAACGCATGCTGCAAGAAAAAAAAAGCGCAAACGGGATGCGAGGAAGTAAGAAAGTCGACTCAATCCGCGGCACCACCGACGGCGTTCTAAACATGACTGGAAAGGAAGTAGCGCTAGACAACATACGGATAAAAAAAAATTTACGACCTCAAAAGCCCAAAAAAGTGTCCAGAGTCCGCGCCGGATCGAAAAACCAAGGGAACAAAGGGAGGGGAAGAAAAAATCCATATACTCGTGGGGGACGATTCGGCCGAAAGAAAAACTATGAAAAAAAAGGGGAAGATTACTAGAAGCGGCACGTGGACAAGCCCGAAAAATCTACGCCGTATTCGAGCCAAGAAGCGGACTGGCAAAACCGTCCTATGTCTTAAACAGCAAACGGCAAATCTTCGGTTTGAAAAACGAATGGTCAGGCACAACGCGCATCGTCCGAAAAAACACGGAGAGGGAGAGAGAGGCGCGGTTGCCTACCATAGGGTGGGAAAATTGAAAGTCGTGCAAAACAAAGGTGCTGGGAATCATATAGGGCACCGGGAACGCTCGGTCGCCATATATCGAAAACCCGGCGGAGAATTTGGGCTGTGAAAACGGGCGGACTAAAGGCCGGAAGGTTGTCCCTGAAACCAAATACAGGATACGAGGGTAGGTGGAGAACATGAGAAGCTGGAGGAAACTCATTAATACGGACAACTTATATCAGAAAACGTGACCGATGCGGGGAAGAGCTGTGCGTAGCTATCTACACCGGAGAGGAAGAAAAGCGTTGGACAGTCATGATGGCCATTAGAGGGCTCACCGCGACTGTCAAGGCTCGGATAAACGAAGCCGCTGTGGGGTGGGGGGAACATCGCCTGCTTCAAATAGGGGGAACTAAGGGTTCAAGGAACCCGAAAGGGACTGCTCAGATGCTACGGAAGCTTTGAGTCCTAGGGTAGTGTGAGGGGTGTGGGAACAGTGATTGCGCAGGGGGCTCCAAGAATGCTTGACCATGTAGGACAAAGGGACTGGGGATCCGAACCGGCTTGGGAAAACCCTCGCGAAAGAAAGGGTCCAGTGTTAGCGAGCTGGATTTATCTCCGGGGGGGAGACGAAATACTCAATCAAGGTGCTCAGCGGGCCGTAGAAGAAGCCGTCTATCACTAGCAGCAACCGCTTTGTGGGGGGGGCAGTCGTGAAAGGGTGAAAAAATAGTTGGCAAACCATTAAGGCAACACGTTAAAGGAGGACAGGGGTTGGAAAGAACAAAGGATGCTTTAAAAGAGGATGGTGGATGGGGATATCCGTAAGCGGCGCAACGAAGAAAATGGGATTTTGATTAGCTCCAAAAGGGAAAGGAGCAGGACGCGAGACTGTAACCGTAACCAAAAAAAGGACCTGTACGCCCATCCTATAACGTACATTCAAAAGACGAGCGAAGGTTGAACTGACCGTAGTCAAAAATCCCGGACCATCGGGACGTGAACCGGGGGGAGGAGTTAAGTGGAACTAACAATTGTCTAGAGAGGAGGTCTCAGAACGAAGAAAAGTAACAAAAGTGTGAAAATGCCCCTTCCCATACCTCCAAGAAGAATCAAACTCGCACGGAACGAAAAACGCGTACCAAGAGGTCCCAAATGCGGGTCGAAAAATCGGCTACGGGGAGACAATTGTCATCAAAGTTCTATGATTGAGAAAAACGCAGGGGGAATCAAGGGCGGTCCGACCATTGCTCAAGGAAAAAAGGGAACAAACACAGCGCGCCAACCTGAAGACCCTACGCTGGAAGTGGGTAAAAGAGGGACAAAAAAAAGTCCGAGGAGGTCAGGGAAATAATTAAGGAACCGGAAAAGCGAAGTCGGCACGAGGAAAAAAACTTCAAAAATAAAATACGCGCATTGGGGAATAAGGCAGCTTGCCGGCTGGGCGAAAAAAGGCCCCAATCACAATAGGAAACCGTCACGCTGCAATCAGGCAGGGGGGCGGGTGTGAGGAAGAAAAAGCGCGCCCGGCGGGCAAAAAAGGCCGTATGCGTTATGCCCTTCGCGGGGGACAGAACTGCCCGGCTTTTATGTCTCAAGGGGGGAAATTCTAATAAATGGGGGGAGCGTGATAGCCCCGTAGAAAAAAGGTTTTGGGAAAAACGGTTAACGGCCCCAATCTTCATGCGTTTCCAGGCCCCACTAGGCGGATGGAAATAAAAAGGACAGGACCGGAAAAAGACATAAAAGAGGAAGAAAGGGGAGGTTCAATACATACAGAGGGGGACAACAAGTGGGCGAAGCAGGAGGCCCAGGCGAGGACGGAAATGCTCGAACAATCCCAAAAGTAAAACGGCACAAAGCGCATAAGAAGAAGAAAAATCTCGAAATTGAACGCGGTCATCGCCTCATGAAGAAAGCTACGGAGGAACTTGCAAGGTTGAAAGGGATTCAAGATACCAAGGAACATCTAGTAACATCTATTCGGAGCCCAGGAAACTACTCGGCAGAGGGCTGAAGGGGGCCATTAGAAAAGACAAAATTAAAGATGGACGCGCCTTTCTGGAGCGAAAAAAAAGCAAGGTCCGAGCCGGCCAGACGAGTCAAAAAAAAGGAGGTGCTCTATAAGGAGGCTGAAAAGAAGAATCTAGGAGCAGTCAACACAAATTTTGGGAGAACAAGATCGGCATTCCGAAGTAAAAAAAAAAAAACAGGAAGGCCTCCAAAAATAACTTTCGAATCAGGCACCAAACAAGGGGGAAGACTTGGGAGAGAGCAACCGAAGGAATTTGGAACCAGAAGAACATGAAATTTGCAAAGCCCAAAGTCAACATAAGAAATCTTACAACCCATCAAAGGTTTGGAAAAACCTGGACCGGCGGCGAGCCTCCATGAAGAATCCTGGTGAAATACTAACCGAATGAAAACCAAACCCCCCCCATCATAAAGAGGAGTGAACCCGCGGTTAGGAGCTAAGAGAGACAGTAGAAAAAATGATCATAGGAGGAAAGGATTCGGACTTTAGAAGATATGAAAAATTCACCTTGTCATAACTATCACGAGGCCTAAAATACTGATCATCTGACATCAAGAAAAAGGAAACGACGCCTGGAAAACAGGACAATCGGAAAGGGGTTAGACCAACGATCACAGTCTATCTGGGCCGGAGAAGATACCAAACAATCATAGGAGCGCTGCGGTGCAGATTAGGGGGAAAGAGGTGGATTGAGCGAAAAGGTCGATAGGGAAGGGACGGGACGCGGATCCTTGGAAATCGTTTTTTGTAAGGGGGAACATATTGAAAACCGCGATCGGACTCATGCGATTCCAGAGAAAAAGCAGCCGATGAGGAAGAGAGCAGAAAAAAATCACGGGGGCAAGGTCGGGAAACCTATAAAACGCGCAAAGGGCTGAATGCCGGGCGGAGGGGAACGAGCAAAGACGCGACTCCCTCGTAACAGCAAGCGCAGAGGCCACAGCCATTAACGCGAGGAAGTTTAAAGCACGGGAGGGTGAGGGAACGAAGATGCGCACTGGAAGATGACAGTCTCAAATACAAAAAAGCAGCAACCAAAATGACAATCAATGACGTCGGGTAATGGGCATTCGGCTGATAACGACAAAAGTCAGAAGGTAACACAAAAAAAGTCCGTAATTGAAGCGGAGAAGGATCATCGAACAGAAGTAATCAGAAAGAAAAAAACGTGCTACCAAGAGGAAAGGAAGATAAGGGCAAGCGGTGAAGGACTAAACGCCCTGCCACTGAAAGTGAAAAAAAAGCCGTCGAAGAACCGACCACTCACCGTGAATGAAACAGAAAGCGACACGCGAAAGCGGCGTAAGAGGAATCACGAGTGGAGGGGATCTGCTCAGGAGGGAAGACTACGGGTGGAAAAAAGACCAGCATCAAAGAGATCAAACGAAAACTCATAGGAAGCAGACGGCCAAGCCGTGTCAGTAAGACCGAAGGAGGACAAAATAAGTCCGCGAATAAAAGTGGATAGGCCGCTTAACCGACTCGAAGGAGATATCATCGCTCTCCCCAACAAGAGGAATATTCGCGTTTGCCAAAAAAATCATGCAAACAAAAGCTGGAAATTCGTCTATTTGGGATCGCAGAGAGGGATGTCCATCAATCTCGGGAGAATGCGACAAACTAATCTGCTTGGTAAGAGAGGAGGACACTTGAGGGGGTCTCGGAAAAAAACGGCATCCGTCGGCGTGATACGGAGGCGGAAGAGGCGGAGCGGAAGTGCAAGGAAACGAATAAAGAATCCATCTTTGGAGAGAAGAGCTAGTTGGAACGCCTGTCGGCGGCGCATGAAGACTCGAAAGGGGGAACCTTCCAAGGGTGATGCCTGGTCGGGACCAGAAACCCACCTTTAACGGCATGAAGGAAAAGCAGAGGGCTCCGAGGGGGAACCACCGCGGAATGACATTCCGAGGGAAGAGCAACGTCGATCACTGATACCTCAACTGGCTAGAATTTCTTCCTTCGATCTTAAGACCCCCCGGATGGAAACCATTTCATGAAATGGGGGGGCGTCGGGCCTCAACCACCGCATAAAAAAACCGTCAATCGCTGTCATTTTGGAGCTCGCCGGGGCATAAGAAGGGATCAGCAACGAAAGATGATGAAAGGCAAACGGCTGCTGGCATCAAAACTTCCAGGGAAAGGATCGAATGTGGATTGAGGAGCAAGGACTAGGAACCAGCAAAAGCCGGCTCATCCTGCGCGGGGTATTGTAGGGAACCTCCGAAATAGGGTACGAATGCGAGAGTAAATCGCTTCTGGCGCGGAGAAAAGCCTGCGGACGGAGAGGCAGCCAAATCATGAGAATCTGGCAAAATATGGGTCAACAGGGGGTCGAAGGAGGGAGGGACCGCAATCGAAGAGCGGAAAAAGGCAACAAAGCCGGAAGGGGGAAACTATGCCACTGGCGCTCGGCAATTCAAAACGGATGCCAAAAAGGAGGATCAACTGCTCAGGCATAAAAGGGGGGGCACTCAAAACGGGACGCTGCTGTTAGGAAAAAAGATTGCCGTTCTGGGTTCTGATGCTTCAGGTGGGGACGCGAACGTCGTCCGAGAAGTAAACGTGGGAATTAAAGTGAACGATTTTCGCTCGATCGGGGTCGTTCAGGATCAGCCGATCACGTCTCCTGTGGAGAGAAGGGAAAGGAACAGGACAAAAATGGGTGACGACAAGATGCGGGGTTGGCGTCGTAAAGCGTCTAAAAGAAGCGGCCGCCGCTAGAGAAGGAATGTGTCGCTGGGCTCAGACTGTGGCCTAGGGAGGAGTCCTTGGTCTGGTATTGAGCTTCGGCTAAACGAAAAGGTGGGCTGACCAAGGAAGCAAGGCATAACACCGCTCGCATTGGGAGGGTTAACAGTTGAGATTTGGATGCAATGACGATTGTCAAACACAGAGGATCTGTTCACAACCCTTGTGACGAAGATCGTGAGAGATGGGTACTGGACCGAAAGCCGACTAGCAGGGAATCCTCGTGGCTCGACAAGTCCGGGCGAGCTGGCCATCGGGCTAGGTTCGGGTACAGCTGGCACCTTATGGAGAAAGAGGAGGGGAGGTTGGATGAGGGATTTGGCACGAATGGAAGATGGCAAAAAAGGGGCATAACCGACAGACTGGTCGATTGAGTTATCAGGGAAAGCAGTACGGAATCGGGCACTCCTTACCCAGTATGAAATAGTTTACGTGAAACCGGACCCTTCAGGCGAGGTTTGAGGAGAGAGGAGGGGGGGGTGCACTGCGGATTACAGAACGCGCGCCGTCCAGCCGGAAAAAAATCGATACAACTTCGAAATTCATCAAGTGGGGGATGGACCACTAAGGAGGGAAAAACAAGAGTCGGGATCAGGGAAAGAGGGGGGGGCCGGTCCAGGGGGTGGGGGGGCGGTGGGGGGGGGGGGGGGTTGGGTCCTGGGTGATCCTTTTGGGAACATCAAAAAGTTCAGCCAGAGGCAGGAAGAGAGGCATGCAAACATAAAGGGCTTCCCATGGACGTTCCACAAGAAAACAGCAGCTCTGGAGAAAAGGCTTAAAAAAAAAAAACAGGCCGGTAAGAGCTTAAACCCGACCCAAAGGGGAAATTCTCCGGAGCGCAACAAAACACAGAATACCACCGCCGAAAAGTAGATTTCTAGGATACGGGACTATGTTAGGGCAAGTCTGTCTCGAAAGAAAGGATGCTACAATTCGGTAATCTGGGGTCCACCTCTTAAAGAGTGTCCTACCAGAATTGACACCAAGGAAATTCTCTAAAACTAAGGGAGAATGGGAGCGCGAAGTCCCAGACCTTGAGGTAAGGAGGGAACTTTATTGTTGAGGGGTAAATCAGGGAAAGAAGGACCTTCGGGAACGGGACAGCTAGACACCGAAAGGCCTTCCCGTCGAGCAAAATCGGAGAGTGAGAGTGTGAAACATGAAAAAGGGGATGGTAGAAGACAGGTCGTCAAAACTCATGGGAAGAAAATCGGCACCGGGCAAGCGTATTGTCAATGAATTGGTATGGGGGTAAAAAATTGAGGGTTTGTGATCCGTTCAGGGGGGGGGGGGAGACCCGCCTAAATTCACTTAAAGGGGGTAGATGATCCAACACCGCTCCTTGAAAACAACTCCGGGGAACGACAATGGGGGGACGAGGGGGGGAATAAAAGAGGTCCAAGTGCGAGCGGCGCAGGGTAAGGTCAGCATGGCGAGAAATGAGGGGGGAAGTTACCGTTTCCCATTCGGCGTAAAACGGAAGACTAGAAAAAAATGGAACATTGTCTGAAAAGCAAAAGATGAAATTGAAAGGGGTTCCACCACCTGGAAAGGGTATCCTTCCAAGACACCAAAAAAGGGCCTCTGCCAAAGGAACCAAAGGGTTGCCACAAAAAGGGAAGGGACGTGGACGGGGTGCCAAGCTGGATCAAGGCCACTCAAGAAAAAGTGCTGGGGAAAGGAGAATTGGGGGGAGCGGAGAAGGCGTCCGAGAGCAAGTGATGGAGCGGATCAGAACGATTGAGAGAAGGAATCGAAGTTCAGTAGCTACCAACGCAAGTTCCGTCAGAAGGAGAGGGGAGGGTTTCGACGCAGTCGGGAGAATACAGTCTACGAAAGGGAAACGGTTCAATGATAGTGCAGGCATATCAAGGTCGTATAAAAAAAAGTGGAATATCAGCTTCACTCCACGGGCGGAAAACGATCAATTACCTGGACATCGGAAGGGAGTGATGAAGAAGGTCACGGAAAAGCTGTTTGTCAAAAAAGGAATCCCGAAATCAAAAAAAAAAAACCCAGAAGGCAATATTTGACGGGAGTTCACAACCCGAAAACTGGACAAAGAAGAACTTTTGAGATTGAATCCGAGTACACAATCGAAATGGGAAACCAACAGGTGGCGTCATAAATCTTGCAGCTTTAAAATCGTATGAGGAAGCCCAGAAATAACTTTGAATTACAGGAAAAAAAGAAGGAATCTCGGTTCCAATCAGGGGAATATATTCAGCGCCGGATATTAAAAAGAACGCGATATATTAAACGACCTGTAGACTCGAAAGGTATGAATCGAGCAATATTTCAAGTAAATGCGGAAGAGGAGAATCAACATCAAAGGGCACGGCATCTTAACAAGGGGTGCAGGAGGTCTATGGGAGAATCAGGAACAGGGGACAGGCCGGAACTAGTTCACAGCAACGCGGGATACGATCTAATTTGTCCACGATTGTCAGGCACAAAGGACATAG
>Ga0179593_1644737_pt1 | contig 10904 bp, 17 predicted proteins | sample CZODoug2_1_08_16_FD_185931 | JGI IMG/M metagenome (GOLD analysis project Ga0179593, IMG submission 185931) | Vadose zone soil fungal communities from Angelo Coast Range Reserve, California, USA - CZODoug2_1_08_16fungal (PacBio error correction) | ecosystem: Environmental > Terrestrial > Soil >...
GAGGGGGGGGACTAGGTGTCCTTTTTCGCTATTATGACGCGACGATGCAAGAGGGAGATGAGGAAGGGAAAGGGGGAGGAGGAGAGGTGATTCGCTCGCCTAGAGAAAAGAGAGAGGTCTCGAGCTGCCCCGCCATCTTTCTAGTCTGGTGATGGTGGGAAGAAAGTAATGAAGAAGAGGGGAGCGGGGTAATTTCCTCGCGCAGCGCGGGAGGGAGGAAGGAGTAGTAGTGGCGCAGGATGAGCTTGTACTGCTCCTTCGAGGTTGAGAGGGGAAAGAGGAGGGGGGAAGCGCTCTTTGAGAGGGGAAGAGGGGACGTGGATGATCTTTCGTCTGCTGTCCCCCCTGCAGAAGGTACTGCAGGGAGAAGGGAAGAGAGGGGAGAAATCGACTTGTCTACCGAGGAAGGAAGAAGGGGGGGGTTCGCCCACCTGCTCTTCTAGCTTTTTATCGCGACTCGAGGGGGAAAAAAAGAAGGGGGAAGGACGGTTATCAGCCGTAATAAGAAAAAGGGGGGGGAGGGGGTGGTCCCTATTCTCGAAACGCGAGCGTTGGGAGAGGGAAAAAAAAGAGAGAAGGTCGGTCTCACGTAGGATTTTTGCGGGGGGGGGAAATTACGCGCTTTTTAGCTCCGTCCGGGTCCTGCGAAAGAAGGAAGGGAGAGAAGCAAGGTGGTCCCGTCGCCGTGTACGTTGAGTAAGAAGGGGGGAGAGGAAGAAATTCCACTGGCGTCCTGATTATTTGCTAGCCTGTCGCGGACCAGCCCGCCCTCGGGGGGAAGAAAAAAGAGGGGGAAAAGAGGGACGTCTGGCGGATATAAAACTTTGAAGAAAGAGAAAAAAGAGGAGAGGGAAACCTTTAGATTTCTAGTTTCTGACTTGAGCTTCGAGCCGGAAAAAAAAGAAAAAAGAGGGCGCATCCGATGGCGGCGTAGTCGACCATTTTTTAGAAAAGTAGAGGATCCTGGATCCGCTTCGTGGTCTTCCGAAAGGAGAGCAAGGAAAAAAAGAGAAAGGGGGCATTGAGCTGATAGTTGCGGCAGAAAAAAGAAAAGAAAAGGAAAAAGGGTAGACTTACGGACGGTCAGTCTGAAGAAGGTGCTCCTCGCGCCGCCGAAAAACGAAAAAGAAAGGGAGGCGGCTCGGGACGGCACCTCCGGGAAAGGAGGAGCAAAAAGGAGAGAAGGGGATGAGATCCCCGCGTCCCTTTCGCTCTGTCAGCATTCCGCCGTCCTCCGAGAGGAAGCAGGGAGGAAAAGAAAGGGGGATGAACCGCCCCGACCACGCCCACCGAGAAAGAGAAAAGGAAAAAAGAAAAAAAAAGAGGGGCTTCGGTGACAGGTCGTCTTTCCTCATCTCTCTCAACAAATAAAGGAAGGGGGACACGAAGCCCAGCGCGAGCGACTCGCAGGGAGGAAAGGAAAAGAGAGAGGGAGAGGGCGGTGCAGCACCCCGGGCTTGTTTAGCCTCACTGAGCAAAAGAGGAAAAAGAAGGAGGAAGGCGAAGGCGGCATGCTCCCGATTCGAAAGAGTGGAGAGAAAAGGGGAAAAAAAAAAGGAGAGAGCCTTTCCATGTGTCATCCTCAATTTCCCGGAAAGGGAAGGGAAACGATAAAAAGAGGAAGAAGAAACGGATTCAAGCCGGCCCGTCCGTGCAGCGACGTCTTCATGGTGCAGGGGGAGAAGGGGAAGCTAAGGAAAAAAAAAAAAAAACACCCTTTCTTATCTATTCGGAAAGAAAGGGGGGAAAAGGGAAGGCAGAACGAAGCGGAAAACAGAAAGAGAAAAATAAAGGGAAAAGAAAAAAAAGGTCGACTACGCCGTCCATCGATCGCAGCGGGAGAGAGGAAAGTGACGTCGGGTGAAGAAGAAGGGAGAAAAAGTGAAAAAACTCTCCCAGCTACATGGTTTTCTCATACCCTTACTCCGGTTCGGGGCCGGAGCAAGGGGGGAGAAGGGGGAGGAAGACTGGACTTTTGAAAGAGGACACGATAGGAAAAGAAGGTGCGTCCCCGTGGATCTTCCACCAGAAAAGGAGGGGCTGTACTCTAAAGAGAAGACGAAAAAGAAAAAGCGGAGTCCGCGGGTGCCAACCTCTTCTTACTTCTAGTTGACGAAAAGAAAAGGAAGGGGAAAGAGGGACTACCCCCTCTTCTTAACTTTCCGCAGGAGAGCAGGAAAGAAAAAGAGAGAAAGAAGAAAAAACTACAAGAAGATTTCAAAAAAGAAGCGCGTCATCGCCCATCTCTTCTCGAACAAGAAAGAAAAGAAAAAAGAAAAAGAGACCAAAAGGAAAAAAGAAGGGAAAAAAAAAAGGGGGAAGCTATCTCTCTTTCAGAGACAAAACCGGGAAAAAGAGAGGGGGAAAAACAAGGGTGAAGGTCTCCGGGAAAAGAGAAAGGGAGAACACCCACGTGAATCCTCTTCCTCCTCTCTTCTCTTTGTCGATCCGCTTGACCATAGAGGGAAAAAAGGAAATAGGGAAGGAAGGAACCGCGGAAAGAAAAAAGAAAAAAATACTGCAGTCGACATACCCATTTCTTGTCCAACGAGCGAGTCAACAAAAAATGAATGAAGCCCGCGTCCGACAAGAGCACATAGAAAAAGGAAAAAAAAAAAAGGAAAAAAATAAGACGGCCTTCCTTCTTCCTCCTCCAGCCCTCAGAAAAAGAGAGGAGGGGAGGGAGCAGGCTCGAGGGAAGGGAAAAGAAAAAAAAAGAGAACAATCTCTCAGAAAAGAAAGGAGACAGAAGGTCTCGCTGTCCGTAAGAGGGGTGTCCTGAAAAAAAAAAAAACGTGGAGAAGGAAGGGAAGAAGAAGTACTCTCTCACTTATCTTCTCGTAATAACGGGAGAGGAGGAGAATGACTGCTAGAAGGGGGGAGAAAAAGAGCGCCTCCACTACAACTTGCTCTGCAAGGAAGGTGGCCGGAATGACTCAAAAAGGAGAGGGGGTGAGGCCCTTTTTTCCTATCTCGACCGGAAAAAAAAGATCTTGAAAAAGGAGGGGGGAAAGATGGTTTCCCCTGAGAGGAAGAAGGAAGAGACGTGTTCCTTCACTTTCGTAAGAAAGGAGAGGATACCCGGTGAGAGGAAAATACTTCAAGTCTGTCTCCTAAAGAAAAGAAGAGCGTGGCGGACGCAGGGAAGAGGAGGAAAGATCCTTCTTCTCCTTTCTAGGCGAACGGAAAAGAGGAAGAAGAGGGGAGGAAAGGACCTCTCCCTCTTCCCTATTTCTAACGCAGAAGCAGAAAAAAGGAGAATCAGGGAATCGCCAAAAGAGAAAAAAGAATCCTCACTTTATTTAAGACTACCCAAGGGGAGGTGAAGCGTGTCGCTCGCGAAGAAAAAAAATGAGGGAGACCGTCCTCCTTATTACGATAGCCTGCGGCTTCACAAAAAAAAGATTGGAGGGACCACCCCGGGAGAAATCTCTTGCATCATGGTTGCCCAGGAAGAAGAACAGGTCTTTCATCGCGGCAGGAGGAGAAAAAAGGGAAAAAGAGCTGCTCACCCACCGGAGGAAGAGCGCGACTCCTCGCGTGAGAAAGAGAAGGGGGAAAAAGAGAAAAGGTCCCCCCGTTCCTCTCCGTGAGCTGAACGGCCTAAAGAAAAAAAAGGGGGCAGAAACGGACATCGGCTGATCGAAAGGGAGGAAAAAGCCTTTTCCCCGAAAGAAAGGGGGGGAGCTGAAGGGGCCGTGTTCGTTCCTACAGAAAAAAGAAAAACCCTCTCCAGAAAGAAAAAGATCAGAAGGGCATCGCCCGGGGTGAAAAAGAAGGAAAGAAACGCATTACTGTCTTCAATCCGCATCCGCTACAGATCCAGGGAACCAAGGGAGGAAGAGCTACCGCGTTCTTGATAAACCGGCTGACTGGAAAAAAGGAAAAAAAACTGGAAACATCTCGAGCACCAAAAAGAGGGGGCCCGCCTGACAACAAAAAAAGTCAAAGGTCGGCTTACCCCGCCTGCTAAAAGAAAGGCGCACCGAGCGTTACACCATCTTTCAAAAAAAAGGACAAGCAAGCGCTGCCCGCCTCCACAAAAAACAACGCACGGAGTCCCACTTCCACGAGCACATGCAGAAAAAAAAAACTTGGGGCCGCGGAACGCTGGCGACCAAAAAAGGAAAGACTCGTCCATAACCGCTATGACCTGGGGGAAAAACTCTTCAGTGCGTCACCAAAGAAAAGGAGAGAGAACTTCCTGCCGCTCTGCTAAAGGAAAAAAAAAAAACGTCATCTCTGCGTCGGGACGAGAAAAAGGCCCTTCTGCTTCGGCTCTCTGAAGCTCCTGCCCCCGGAAAAAAACCGACTGGCCCCGACCGGAAACGCATTTCCACACAGCGCGAAAAAGAGGTCCACATAAAAGGAAGCTTCGTGGGCTAAAAAAAAAAAAACGTCGGCCGGAAGGGGAATCCCCTCCATCAAGGAGGGGCTGCCGCGCTCGCTAGGAAATCCCGCGCTCCACTGAAAGGCACAAAAGGAAAAGAAAAAAGAAGGACGGGCTTTCCTCTCCCTAGAAAAAATGGAAAACCGATCTCTCGTCTCTAGAAGAGAGAGGGGCGAGGCATTGCGCTAGTCTTCTTTTTCCGTCGGGGCGTCCGTGCCTGACGACCTCGCGGGGGGAAAGGGAAAAAAGGAAACGCCGACCGCCATTGCCCTGCTGAGCGCGAAAAGAAAAAAACCGAACGTCCGCGGCCGAGGAGGGAGAAGGTAGCCCAGGAATTGGACGTTTTCTGCGAGCCGGAAGAGCTCAGCGTAGCGCTGGGAAGGACCAGCCACACCACCGTTCTCCTGCTATCGTGGAGAAAAAGAACAGGGCCGTGTTTCTTCACCGGATCGAAGGAAAAGGGGGTTGCGGAGATGTGCTAGGAAAAAGAGAGGGGCAAATCGTATGCGTTGCCGACGTTGGGGGAAAAAAAAGCCCAGGCTCCGGACTTCTCGCAGGCCTAGAGGGGAAGAGGGGATTGAGCCAGCGTTCCGCGGAAAAAGAAGGGGGGAAAGTTGAAGTGGAATCTTCGTTGTGTGAAGGGGAAAGGGGAGGCTGGCAGCGAGAAAAGAAGGGAAATTGTGCGTGTGCACGCATGGTGGGGGAAGAAATGCGCAGCAGCTGGGAAAAAGAAAACATCCCCTGTTAATTTTTTATCTGTGGAAAAAAAAGGGGATCGGATTGGGACCCGTGCGGGGGAAGGGGAAACCGTCCGCCGTTATATCCACGAAGAAAAAAGGAAAGTGTTGACGATTTCGAGGATGCGGATGCAGGAAAAAAGAGGCGAGCTCCCGGCCTCCATCTCCTCCCAGGAAGGGAGTAAGCTCTCCTGTTTCTGCGGGAAAAAGGGGAGAAAGAGGAATGCCCGCTAAAGACATAGCCGATCATGCTGGCCCCGCCTGGTTTGAGGCATGGAAGGAGAGAGGGCGACCAGCAAGCACCCTTCTACTTCTTTTGCGGGAGAAAAGGAGTCGGTATTCGATCACCACCGTGGGGAAAAAAAAAAAGGCCTCGGAGGAGCGCTCTTATTCTCCATGAGTGAAGAAGATGGCCGCGTGCTCCGCCGCCCGCGATGAAAAAGGGAAAGGGGCTGGATCGTATTGGCCACATTCTTCCCTAGATGTGAAAGGGGAAACGACGCAGGGCTTTCTGCCAGCGGGGGAAAAAAGAGAAAAAACGCCCGCAGCTTTCCTCTCGCTATCGCAGGGGGAGGGAAAGGGGATTTCCCTCCCTTGGCCGGCGGCGGCGGGAAAAAAAGAGGTGCGGAGGGTCGGTGTACTCCTCTTCATCCTTTCGAGGGAGGGAGAGGAGAGGGAACTGTCCTTCTCCGGTGGGGGAAAAAGAAGCTCCTTCCGCGCTTCGTTCTGGCCTCCCAACGGGAAGAGGTAAAAGGGCGCTGAGGAGACCTCCTTGAAGTCGGGAAGGATCGCCATGTGTTTTGGGGGGGTGTTGGGGGGGGGGGGGGGGGGGGGGGGGGGTAAAGAGGAAAAAAGCCTGACTTCCTCTTACTGTGCGCTGGCCAGAGTCTCAAGAAAGAAAAAAGGAAGGGCAAAGACCGTAGCAACAGTTCTACTCTTGTTTCTTAGAGAGAGGGAAAATGGAGAGCACGCTCATGTTTGGAGGAATCGTCCCCAAAGAAGAAAAGTGGGCGTGGAGCGCGCTGGTGTCTCCACTTCGGGGAGGAAGAATGTGTCCTTGTGCTCGATGAGGACGCGACGCTCCGCGGGAGAAAAAAGGGCGGCGAGGTGTTCTCCGCTACGCCTTCCACCACCAATTAGAGGGAAGGGGAAGGGGGGGGGCGGTCTCTATCTGCCCCTCCATCTGGGCGAGCGGGAGGGGGGGGGAAAAGGGGAGGTACGCATCGGCTTGTTCATGTCCTAGCGCAAAAAGGGAGGGGGGAAGGGGCCGTCCTAGTCGTGGCGCAGATGAGCTGGTACGGGGGAAGAAAGAAAGAGGCACGTCAGGCGGCGGCTCAGGTCTTTTCAGCGCTCTTTTCAACGCCATGGGGAGGGAGAAAGCTCAAGTGATGAGGCTTCGTCTCGGCCCCCTGGCAGACGGGAAAAAAAAAGGGAAAAAGAAGACTGTTCGACGCGCTCTGACCCTCGACGGAGGAAAGGAAAAGGAGAAAAGGGGGGGGTCTGAAAAAGCTGGTTAATCGCGACTCGTGAACGAGAAAAGAAAAAAAGAAAGACGGAGATACTTCTTCACGAGCAGTACGGTGGAGAGGGAGAAGGGGGTGGTCCCGTAGGCACGAACTCCGAGCGTGGGAGGAGAAAAGAGGGAGAAGGGTCGGCGCACGAGGAGGGTTACCTTCTTCTGGTTAGTAGGAGAGTGAGCGCGTCCGGGTCCTGCTCGATCTGCTGGAAAGGGAAAAAAGGGGAACACGGTGGCCGTCGCCTTTTACCTGGATTGGCGAAACAGGAAGGGAAAAAAAAAAGACCGTCAGCGCATCACTTCCCCTGGCGGCGAGGGGAAAGAAAGGGGGGGGGGGGCAGCGACACGGGACGACTCTTTCCCAACGCTTTCGCCGGAGGGGGAGGAGGGGAAAGCATAGCCTCGCTTTCTCATGGAGCCACCCTGATGCCGGCCCCGAACCGGAGCAAGGGGGGAGGAAGAAAAAGGGAGAGAGTGAGCGTAGAGCCTTCACGGAAAAGAGATCCCGCTGCGCATCGAGGCGGCTAGTCGAAAAGGGGGGGAAAAAAAATGAGAAGGTGGGAATCTGGATCCTCTTCGTTCGGCCGTAAAAAGGGAAGAAGGGAAAGGCGTCGCTCCGCGTCAGGGTGAGGGTGTTCTTGAAGTAGGGGAAGGGGAAAAGAAAAGAGGAAATAGAAGGAAAAAGCCACCATTACGCCTTCTCCTGCACGGAAGGGAAGGAGAAAGGGAGGGAAACGGGGTTCAAGCATTATCGGGGCTATGGCCGTCGCTTGATAGGGGGAAAAGAAAAAAAAAAGGGAAAGGCGAGGAGACGTCCGTGTTTCGTCTCTCGCCCCCCCCGCGGGGAAGAAGGAAGGAGGAAAGGGAAAAAAGGCATCCAGTCGAGTGCTGCTCCGTATGCTCACAGCCCGGTTCTGCACCGCCCCGAACAAAACAAAAAAAAGAAGAAGAAAAAAGGGGGGAGGGAAAAGGATTCCCGACCCGGGCGGAGTGAGCTCGCTCTGGGCTTCGTTGAAAGGGAGGAAGAGAGAAAGAAAAAAGAAATACGGTCAACCGAAGCCCAGCTCGAGCTCACTCGCCGGGTCGGGGAAAAGGAAAAAAAGTGGGAGTGTCGGGCGGTGGGCATCACCCCGGTCCTTGTTTGAGCCGAAAGGAAAAAAAGAAAAAAAATCGCCTGCGCATGCTGCCGAGTCGACCGGTCTCGTGTTGAGAAGAGAAAAGGAGAAAGGAGCAAGGTCCAGGTGGAGAGCAGCAATTTACCGCAAAAAACGCCACTCCCCTATCATTCTCTACTGAAGGAAGAAAAACAAAAGGAAAGTCCGTGCATGTCGACTTCTTCATTTTCCGGGGAAGGAGGAGGGAAGAGGGAGCATTGGCGATCCGCTCAATACCACCCTCACCCTGCGCGGATCGATCGAAAAAAAAGGAAAAGGAGCAAAATCAAATCCACCTTCTCACCGAGGGAAAAAGGGAGGAAAAGGGTCTCCAGACGCCATCGATGCTCACGGATCTCCTGACGTTTGTGAAAAAGAAAAGGGGAGAAAGGACAGAAAGCGCATCCCCTACTCATCTACAATTTTTTCGCGAGGAAAAGTAGGGGCGGAAGGAAGAGGGAGACGATAACGCCCATTATCAGTTCTCCGGTCCCCGACGTCCCCGACGGCGAAAGAAGGGGGGGGGGGAAAACCACACCCCCTCTAGGGCGGGCGGGGGCAGAGGGAAGGGAAAGTTGCGCTGGACGTTCCTCGTCGTCGCGGGTGCCAACCGCATGGGGAGGGAGAAGGAAAAAGGGTAAACGACGACGCCACCTTGCTGATCGTACTCCTTCGAAAAGATGGTGTAGATCAGACCCGGAACGCGCTCAACAGCGCGAAGTTGAAAGGAAAGAAGGGCAACCTCCTCGTTATCCCTAAAAAGGAAAAGGGGTACAGCTCGGTCTCGCCCACTATCCGGAGGGGAAAGAATCGACCCCCACGAAAAAAGGACCAGGGGGGGGAGGGAAGGGGGAGGCTCACCGTCCTGCCGTGCGTGGCAAGGAACGGTCTCGTTCACGAGTCGCGATCCCCTCTCGCCGCGAAAGGAGAAAAAAAAGGAGAGGGAGAAAGAGAGGGGAAGAGAAGGACCTTTCTCCAGACGAATCTCGGGGACCTGCAAGAAAGGCGGGAGACCCCTAGCTCCCACAAGTCTCCTGCCCTTCGACCTGACCCAGGGCGTTTGAAAGGAAAGGAAAAGAAGGAAAAGGAAGCCGAGCCTATCAATATCGACCATAGAGAGAAGTAAAAACCTGCTCCACGATACGACTTCCTGCCTTCCGTAAGAGGAAAAAGGGAGAGAGGACTGAACAAGCTCTATCTGACTACGCCCGGAAGGGAGAGAAAAAAACCCGTCGCCAGCTGGGAGGGGAGAGAGGGGAGCTCTCTTCTCAAGGAAAGAGAGAAGGGGGGGGAGTCGCGACACCCCTCGCAGAAGGAAGACGCAGGAGCTCCTCTCTTATCTTCAGCGGAATAAGAGAAGCGGGAACTTGCTGCGCCTGACGCTCGACGTGGAGACACAAAAGAAGAAGGAGACCTCTTTAAGGATCTCTAAAAGGGAAGTTGCCGATTCCTCCAACATGAGCGTGGCAGGGGAAGGGGGAGAGACGCCCAAAAAATCTCTCCTTTTGGATAGGTTCTTTTTCTGGGACGGGGGGAGGAAAGGGAAGAGGCAAAGGAAGAGACGTTCATTACTTTCTTCTCTTGACACGGGGGGAGAGAAATTCCCGACTTCAAGGGGGAGGGAGGGAGAAAAGAGCAGCTCCGCTTTCTTTCTGAAGGAAAAATCTCTGAATATCCTTCGGGAGAAGGAAAAAAAGGAAACGCGTCCGCCTTCGTTGCCTTCCTTAAGGGGAAAGATCCATTTGCCCGAGGCGTACAGACCCTCCGCAAGGGAGAGAGGGGAAAAGGGAGCATCGTTACATCTCCTCATCACTTGTAGGGAAGAAGAAAAAAAGGGCTCTGGGTCTCTCTCCATCTGCTTTCTACTTCCGAAGGGAGAAAGGGATGAACCCTCCTTCCCTAATCAAAGAGAGGGGGAAAACTAGTACCTCTCGGGTCAGCATTTTTGACCAGAAGGAGAAAAAAAAAAGGAAAAGAGGGACGTGCTTATCCTCTCCACCCGACCGAGATCCAAAGGAAGAAGATCCTCCGCGCCGTGCGCAGCTCTGAGAAGAAAAGGAAGTGATATCCTTTGCTACGCATCAAGAGAGGAGACGCGTGACGGGTTGCTGCTGTCGGAAGGAAAGAGGAAATGCAGCGCGCGTTCTCATGCTACACAAGAGGGGAAAAAAAGCTCGGCGCGGTGCTGACCACTCGAGGGGGAAGGATCCATTACCATCTCCCGCGAAAGGAAGGGACAACGCCGTGTTTCCTGCGCTTGGAGGAAGGCGGAGGGAAGGAGTACACTTCAATAAGGGAGAGCCAAGACTCGACATCGTCAACCGGACCAAGAAAAAAGGAATCGTCTACCGAGGGGGAGGGGAAGAAGACGGAGCTCCAGCACTACTTCGTCTCATCACGGGTCCCCAGAGAGGGAAAAAAAGAAAAGGAAAAAGGAGAAACAGGAACCCGGTTTACTTTCGCCCGGTCGGAGTATAAAACGAAGGATGTCTTCGCATTCTGCGCACCGAAGGGAAAAAAGGAAAATGAAGAACCTGGTCCTTCGTCCCGCATCTGCTGCCACGCAAGCAAAAAACCCAAAACCGGATTCCACTTCCACGAGCACATTCCGGCCCGCGAGGAGAGGGGAAAGAAACATGGTGCGATGTTCTCCTCTCCAGAAAGGAGGGAAAAGGTGCCGGCGCCTTGGCCTCCGGGAAGGGAAAAAGGAGGAAACGGCAATCTACCTTCATCTCTTCCGGAGAGGGGAGGAAACCTCCCGTCATCCTCTTCTTCGGACTCCTCGAGCCGGGAAAAAAAGAAGGAAAAAGGAAAAGAGAGCATATCCCTTTGTTGTGGATGGGAAGGAGCAGTGTCCAGCGCTACCGTCTCAGGTTCCAGAGGAGGGGGGAAAGGGAGAGTCGCGCGCCTACACCTTTCCAAGGAAGGGAAAAATAACGGAGAAAAGGGGATCTTACTTCTCTTTCCTCCCTCAAAGAGGGGGGGGGGGGGGGGAGCCCCTCCATTCATGCATGAGGGAAAGGTTAAGACCTACTTTAATTTCAACCTCTAGTCTGGAAGGGGGGAAGAAAAAAAAGAGAAACCGACGCACTAGCTCACTTCCACCA
>Ga0179593_1649530_pt1 | contig 10904 bp, 22 predicted proteins | sample CZODoug2_1_08_16_FD_185931 | JGI IMG/M metagenome (GOLD analysis project Ga0179593, IMG submission 185931) | Vadose zone soil fungal communities from Angelo Coast Range Reserve, California, USA - CZODoug2_1_08_16fungal (PacBio error correction) | ecosystem: Environmental > Terrestrial > Soil >...
GCCTCTCATTCAGAAAGGAGTTTTTGGAAAGGGGAAGGGAGGACGGTAAAAAAAAGAGGAAAGAGAAGAAGATCCATCCTCTAAATAAAAGGAAGGGAACGTGTCTGGAGAGGGGGGGGGGGGGGGCTCTTTCACTTTGAGAAGGGGGGAAAAGATAAGGGGAAAACCGGAGGGAAGTTGCTTTCCTTCATACCGAGAGAAGGAGAAAAAAAGGGTTTAATAATCTTCAAAACAGAAAAAAAAGGGGAATGGCAGGCTGAACGGCCTTCAACTTCTCGCCAAAGGGGGGAGCCGGAAGAAAAAAAATACCTGGAAAGGGAAAAAGGAAAAAAAAAAAACGGACACCTCCCCACCCACAGGAAAAAGAAAAAGGGAAAGTAAAGTGTAACTTAAATCTCTATTAAGGAAAGGGGGAAGTATTGGAAAAAAACAACAACAACACGATCAAACATTATTTTCGGAAAAGAAAAAAAAAAAAAAAAAAAGGGAGAAAAAAAAAAGTCCTAAATATTTTCCAGAAATGAGGAAAGCAATAGAAGGGGAAGAGAGGAAGTTTTTGAAAAAAGGGAAGGACCCTCTTTTTTTAATGGGGGGGGGGAACCAGGGGAAAAAAAAAAGGGAGTCCCTTCCGTTTGGGAGGAAAAAAGGAAGGGGGCGCAACAACTTGTTGAAAAAGACCAACCATCCTGGGAAGGGAGAAAGGGGGGAAGGGGTTTTCCCCGAGCCGCAAAAAAAAAACGGCAAAAAAGGGGGGGGTTTAGGATGAACACCTGCGGCGGGAGGGGGGAGAGGGGGGGAAAAAACCGACAGATGGGGGGGAGGAAACGGGACAAAGGGAAGGAGGGAGCCCCCCCCCAATTCCTTAAAGGAAAAAAAGGGTCTTCTATCACTGGGGGGGGGGAAAAAAAAGGGGGGAGGCAGGGGAGATTTTTTCGCGCTCGAGAGAAAAAGGAAAAAGGGGGAAAAAGGAAGAAGGAGTTGCTGGCAGCCGGGAGAGGGGGAGGAAAAAAGGGGAGGAGCGACCAAGGAAAGAGGGGGTTCGCCGCGGACAAAAAAAAAAGGGAGAGAGATATTCCGCCATTGCCAAAGGGGGAAAAAAGGGGGAAGATTAACACCCGCCAAGAAGAGGAAGACTATTACAAAAAAGAAAAGAAAAAGGGAAAAAAAATCGAAGTGGGGGGGGAATACCAGTAACAAACTTTGAAGAAGAAAAGGAAAGGACGGGACATGAGAAAAAGAAAAGAAAAAGGGAAATACTATTCCGGGAAGGGAAAAAGGAAAAAAAGGGGAAAAGACTAAAATTCCGTTTCCATAAAACAGAAGAGGATAACGAGGGAAGCCAGGCGCCTGTTTGAACTAATAAAAAAAAAAAGGGGAGGCAATCCATAAAAGGGGGGAAACGGGAGAAGGGGGCCAGCCCTTGGCAATGCAAGGAGAGGAAAGAGAAGAGGCAACCCGATCGCGGGCCGGGATTGGAAAAAGGGGAAGGGGGAAAAGGGAAGTGCCTGTGCCGAAAGGGGCGAAAAAAAAGGCATAAAAGAAGGGGAGGGGTGGAATTTGTAACAACTCTTGTGAAAAAAAGGGAGGGAGAGAGGGAAAGCTTTCTATTTACTTCAAACTGGGAGAGCAAAAAAATTGGAAGAAAAAAGAGAGAAAAGGGCCAACGTAAGGAAAGCCTTCCAACAACTCAAAAAGAAAAAGGGGGGGGGCAAAATTGAAAGAAAGGAGGGGCCTAACTCCTTCATTTCCAACTTTGAAGAAGGGACTTACTCTATTTGGAGGGGGAAAAGTCTGCCCACCTGGAAAGAAGGGGAGATGGGCACCATCCACTTTCTTCTTTTTGCCAGAGAAAAGAGGAAAAAAAATCCTTTTCTGCAGGGGGGAAAAAAAAAGAAAAAAAAGGCACCTGAAAACTGAATCTGTGCTGCTCCTGTGGAATTTAAAAGAAAAGGGGAAAGGGGGGAAAAGAAAAGGCAGTCTAATTTAGGGTGAAAGGGGAAAAGAAGCACTGAAAAGGAAGGGATGCGCAACTGCTTTTCGGACAAAGGACTGGAAAAAAAAAAAAGGGGAGGGGAAAAAACGATCCTTATTTACAAGGAGGAGAAAAAAAGGCGGGGGCGGGCCTTCTCCCTGGGAGACCGGAAAAAGAAGAGAAGGAAAGATGTTCTGCTATTTAGAGGGAAAAAAGAGAAAAGGGGTCTGGGGGGGGATTCGAAATGAATTCATGTGCGTGAGTAGGAAGGGGGGGAAGGGGGAAAAAGTCCGCCCTGTTAATCATGGAGGAGAAAAAAAAAGGGCGGTTTGGGAAAAAAACTCTCAGGGTCCGGGGTAAGGAGAAAGTTCTGCAAGGAAAAAAAACACTTTTTATCAATAAGTCTCCTACTCTTACAAAAAAGGGGTACCCATATAAAGCCAACGTCAACAGAGGGAAAAGAAAGGTGGGAAGAGGTCATTTTCCTATTTACCAAGAGGGGGGGGCCGTGATAGGGAAGAAAGCACGAAAAGGAAAAAATGGTTACCCTCTGAGAAGGAAAGGGAAAAGAAACTTGCCGGGGCCAGACCGCGCCCATCCAAAGGGGGGGGGAGGGAGTCCTCCGTCGCAGGGGGGAAAGGGAGTGTCAAAAAAAGACAAGGGGTCCTAATTTTCAGAGGTGGGAGAGGTCCTTCAGGGGGGGGGGGGGAGGGAGGGAAAAAGAGGGGAGATGAAAAAAAAAGTCATGGTCTTTTTTTGAAGGTCTTATATAACCTTGGAGGAAGAAAGAAAAAGGATGGGTTATAAAAAAAAGGAGTTGCGGCCAAGGAGAAGAAAAAAATCCCCCGCAGGAAAAAAAAAAAGTAGTTATAAGAAGGGCCAAAGATTGTTGTCCCTAACTACTTTCAAAAATTTGTTCATTTGGAAAAAAAAGGAGAAGGAGGAAGGGTTCTTTGAAGAAGGGGGCCGTTTGGGGAAAGAGGGGAACGAGTCTTCTTTCTGGGCAACGGGGAAAAAGAAAGAAAGAAGAAAAGAAGGCCCCCCATTCAAAAGGGGGGGGGGAGGGCAAGGGGCGGCGGAAGAGGGGGGAAAGAAAGGGGCAACTTCCTTTCAAAGATTTCCTAAATTGCTTGGGGGGGGAGAGGGGGAAGGGAAAAAAGAAAAAGAACAACAACGGAGAGGAAAGGAAATATAGAGTGCAAAGAAAAAGAAATCCCTCGTACCTTGCGAAAGAAGGAAGGGGAAAAGAAGCAGAGGTTACAAGGATAGGAAATTCCCCTGATATTCAGTCGGGAGAAAAGAAGAAAAGTTTCCCCATAATCGAGGGGAAAGAAAAAAAAGGGGCAGTCGAAAAAGGAGAAGGATCAATAAGAGCTGTTTAAAACCTGAAACAAGAGGGAGGGGAAAAGGGGAGGCCCCCACTTCTAAGAGGAAAAAAAAAAAAAAAAAAGGGGAGAACAAGGGGGAGGAGATTTCTGAATGGGAAAGGAAAAGCCCTTTTCGCTTATAAAAAACAAAAAGAGAAAAAAGAAAAAGGTCGAAAGAGGCCAGGTCTAATAACAGCGGGGGATAGGAAAGAAAATGAACTTCAATCCGTTCCGAGCGGGGAAGGAAAAGAAGGGGGGCAGACCGAGGGGGAATAGGCACCCGCTTCCGGATGGAGAGAAAAGACCCCACTCTTAATTTGAAAAAAAAAAAAAAGTGGGGAAGGGAGGGGCAAAGAAAATGCCCTGTGTAGGAAGGAAGGAGAGTACTTCCCTCGTATTTAAAAGGGGGGAAAGGGAAGGGAGAGCAACGGGAAAGAAAAAACAGCACCCGTGTCCATCGGCAAAAAAAAAAAAAAAAAGAGATAAATACTGTTTCCACGTTGGCCGGGTCTAAGAGGGGGGGGAAAGGGAAGCAAAGGAGGGGTCCCGTGCTCTGCAAGCACCGTTAAAAAGAAGGGGGGGACAAAGGGATGCCCCTCTTTTCCAGGGAAAAGAAAAAAAAGGTTAGAAGGGCGGGAAGGCAAGCCCGCATACCTCCTCCCCATGCAAGGGAAAGAAGGAAGAAAGCCTCTCAGCACATTCTGGGGAAAAAAGAAAAAGGGGGGAAGACACGAAGGGAAAAAAGGAACTGCCGTTCCTTTGAAATAAGGATCTGAAAGGAAGAAAAAAAAAGGGGAAGGAAACGCCATTTTGCAGCTTTCCCAAGGGGGGGGGAAGGGAAAAAGGGGATGGAACCTCACAAAGAAAGAAGGGAATTACCCCAGCGCATCCCCAATATTTCCAGTGGAAGAAAGGAAGGGAAAAGAGGGGGAAAATAATCTCCCATGGATTTTGGGGGGAAAAAAAAAAAAAAAAAAAAAAAAGGAAAGGACGTCCGGGGGGGGGAAAAGAGCCAGTCCGTCCGGAATATCCGATGAAGAACATCCGAAGGAAAGGGAGAAAGGTTTTTCTTCCAGGGGAAAGAAAAGGGAAGAATGCAAAGACCGAATTTACCCTGTTCCTCAAGGGTGCGGCTATCTCACTTTTTGGCCAGAAAAAAAAAAAAAAAAAAAAAAGGGGGGTACCTTTTCCGGAAAAGGGGGCCGTCCCTCGCACGATGGACCCTATTATCCACGTAATGGGAAAGAAGGGGGGAAAAAAAACCGAGTTCCTAAATAAAGGAAAAAAGAGGGGGGGGTTAGCCAAGAAAAAGGGAAATCAGCCCATCATCCGGAAGAAGGGGAAGCCTTGTCCCTATCCGCATAGAAGGGGGAAAAAAAGAAAAAGAGGAACGGAAAAAAAGACGTTGTTTCAACTCGGAGGGAGGAGGAGAGAGGAGGGTCACCATCTTCCTTTCTTGGAAGGGGGGGGAAAAAAAAAAGAAAAAGCATGTTTGAAAGGAAGATTTCGTCCTTTTACGTGGGGGTAAAAGACCCCTTAATCGGGAGGTTAGCAGGGAAGGGGAAAGAGGTGAATAGCCCTCCGCGGAAAAAGGGAAGGGTCGGTCAACCTCCTCCTTCCCTATGAAAAAAGGAAGGGGTCAACTGAGAGGGGGGGGTAGAGGTAGCTTTTTCTGTGCGGGGGGGGGGGGGGGGAAAGAAACTCCTTTATTTATTGGGAAGAAGGGGGGGGGAAAAAAAGGAGGGAAAAAAAAAATTAGTAGAAGGGGGGGCCCGAGTCCATTGCCCCCAGCCTGTAAGGGGGAAGAAACGAAGGCCTCATTTCCTCTCAGGCTTATCGGGAAAGAAAAAAGAAAAAAAAGGGAAAAAGATACACTCCGAAAGAAAAGGGGGGGAACACAGTGATCGAAGTGGCTCTCCCCCTTATTTTTGAGGGGAAAGAAGAAGACAAAAGAAAAACATTCTGTTCCCTCACGAATGAAAAAAAAGGGGCCGACGAACACGGAGGGGGGGGGGGAAAAAGGATGGCGGGGCCTCTTTTCCAAACAAGGAGGGAGGAGCAAAATTCTTTTGAAAGGGGGAAAAAAACTTTGGGGGGAAGAAACCTCGAACGCCCGCATCCTAAACGGTTTCGGGGAAAAAGGGACAAAGGAAAAAAAAATCGCCCTGGAATTTCCAAAAAAAAAAAAAGGGGGGGGTAGGAAAAATCCAGAGGGGGGGAATTCTTCGATCGCATCCAACGTTTGGGGCAGAAAAGGGGGGGGGGTTGTTTGTTTTTCCCACAAGGGAAAAAGGAAACCACTCTAATGAAAGGGGACAAAAGGTAAGTTGCCGCCCGCCAAAAAGAAGGGGAAGGTTTGGTGAGCTGGTCGGAGAAAAGGAGAAAAAAGGAGGGAAAAAGGAGGAGAAAAAAGTTGCGAGCCCCTTTTCATCTTCAAGTTTTCAAGGGGGAAGGGATGGAAAAGGGGGGAAAAAATTGCGCATTCCCAGAGGGGAACACCAGCAGCCCTACCCGTAACTTTCCATCTTCTGAGGAAAAAAAGAGGCAGTGTTTTTCCAAGGGAAAAAAAAAAGGGGGGAGGAGGGGATCTCGAAAAGAAAAAAGAACAGGAAATCCTTTAGCCTTCCACCCTTAACTTCAAATAATTGAACCAGGAGGAAAGGAGGAGGACAATCTCCAAATTTTTCGACAAGTGAAAAAAAAAGGAAAGGAGGGACCCATTAGAGCGCGCCCCTCTCCCCGCCCACGCCAGAAAAAAAAAGAAAGGAAAGCCTCCTCCACTTCCGGAAAAGGAAAAAAAAAAAAAAAAAGAAAAAAAAAAGGGGTGGGAGGACCGCAAAGAGGAAAGGAAGCATTTTTGAGACACTCTCTCAACAACACAAAAGAAAAAGGGAAGAAAAAGGTGAATCTTCTCTGGCTGGCTGGGAAGGGGGAAAAAAAAAACCGAAAAAGAGGGAAAACGCTTCTGGCGCCGCCGGGGGGAAAAAGGGAAATGCCTGGGGAAGGAGAAAAAAGAATACATCGGGCCGCGGTGCCTTGGGGGGAAAAGGAAGGGAGAAAAAAAAGACATGTATCTCTTCACTTAAAAGGGGGGAAGGGAAGGGAAGGAAAATAAGGCAATTTCCCCCCCCCAAGGAAGGGAAAGGGGAAAGGAGGAAGTTTTTTTCTTTGGAGGGGAAAAAAAAAGGAAACAAGCCGGCGCAATTAAGAAAAAAGAGGCCTTTGCGGCCCCTTTTGATTTTTTTGGGGGAGGGGGAAAAAAAAAAAAGGAGGGGGGGTAAGTCAGACGCAGGGGGGGGGAAGGAAAACCGTGGTCTCGGTCCCCCCTTTGCCCTGAGGGAAGAGCGCAGTGGTAACCGTTAAGAAAAAAAAAGAAAACGGGGGAAAAAGACGACTGAACGGGCTGCAACTTCGCGCAGGGAAAAGGGGATAAAGGGGGACTACTTACCCGGGATAAGTGAAAAAAAGGACCGGCGAAGGGGAAAGGGCCGGCCTTAACGTACTTGAAAATCCGCGAAGGGGGTTTAGGAAAGGGGAAAAAGGGGATGGGTAAAAGGAAAAGGGGGACAACAAGAAAAAAAAGAAAAAGAAAAGGGGTTAAGCACACACCCTGATGGAGAAAATAGAAGATTTTCCGCATTACCTCACTACCAACAAGGAAAAATTTCCAGTTTCTCTTTTTTTTATTTGTTTTCAAAGGGAAAAAGGAAAGGAAAAGAAACCCAGTGGGGTTTCAAAGGGGAAATCTGCGTTTTCGAAGTTTTGGAAAGGAGAAGGAGCAAAAACAAACTGGAAAAAGAAAAAGGGGCGCGCAACTTGTGCTGGTTTTGAAAGGAAAAAAAAAGAGGGGGGGAAATGAGTTTACCCGGGAAAGGGGAACGGGCCCCGCCATCTGAGGGAAAAAAAAGGACGGTTTTTTCTTTGTGTTGCGAAAGAAAAAAGGGAAGAAAAAAGCCAGGGGGAAAGCGCCCACTTCTATCAACGGGGGAAAAGAGGGGGGATTTCTCTGCAGGAGGAAAAAAAAGGGAGGGCTGCAGCTTTATTTAAACGAAAATTCAGGGAAAAAGGAAGGGGAGGGCGCCCGGGGCGTGCCTTCATCCTTTCTCGGGGGGAAGGGGGGGGGAATGATCTACCCCAGTGGCGAAAAAAGGAAGGAGGGGGGGGAGGGAAAGAAACCCGGAGGGAAGGCCGCTGCCAACATCCAATCCTTCGGGAGGGGAAGGAAAGGAACATAAGAACAACAAAGGGCCCACATCAATCTACAAAGGAAAAAGCACCCGATGACCTGGTGTCCCATCAGTAGACTCGACTTTTTTTCCCGAAAAGAAAAAAAGGAAAAGCCCGACCTAGGAAAAAAGAGCCGGCAAGGCCTCCAAAAGAATACTATTAAAGGAGAAAAGGAAAGAACATTTCATCACAAGGCTGGAAAGCTTGGTACACTAACTATCAGCAAAGGGGGGAACACGAAGTTCCCTCTTCCTTGCCCCTGAAGAAAAAAAGGGGGGGAAAAACCGGAAAGGAAGAACCCTTCATCCCTGGGAAAAAGAAAAATCAAGATTGGAAATCGAAAAAAGAAAAAGGGATCGGGGAAGAAATTTTTGAAAAGGGGGAGCTTTAATTTCACGGGAAGGGAAGGAGGGGGGAAGGGGGGGGGGGGTCGCTAATAGAGGGGAAAACTCTGCGTGTGAATTGGAACAAAAGGGGGGTGGGGAGAATTCTGTCCATCCTTTTGGTCTATGAGAAGGAAGGGAAAAAAAGGAGAAAAGAAGGCCAACAAGTAGGCGCCGACCAACAAACGGGCCGTCAAAAAAAAGGGGTTAAAAAAAATCGGGAAAAAAAGGGGGCATACACGTCGGTGGCCCTAACGCCCGAAAGGACCATACCCTTGCTGGCTGAAGGGAGGGGGGGAGAAAAAGGGAAGGAAGACTACCTGCGGCAGGGGGGGGGGGGGGGCAAACCAAGCAACGGGCCTCTTGGTCCCAGCCGCTACAAAGGAGGAGGGGAAAGAAAAAAAAAGGACTTTTCATTCCAAAAAAAAAAAAAAGGGCAAAAAACTGGGGGGGGGAAAAAGGGCCACAGCCCGTTTGTGTAGGTGAATAAAAACCGAAGAGGAAAAAACGGCAATTCTTCAACTTGGCGGGAAAAGGAAAAAAAAAAAAAAAAAACCCGCCGGGGAAAAGAAAAAAACGAAATCCCCTTATTACCATTACTGCATCAAAAAGTTTCTGCTTGGGGGAAAGGAAGAACGAAGCTTTGGGGAGGGGGGCACCCAGAACTGTGCTGCAGGATCGTAACCAAAGGGCCGTTCGAACAATTTAAGGCATGGGCCGTGAGTAGGAAAAAAAAAAAAGGGGAATAAGAAAAAGGGGATAAAATTTGCGTTTATAAAGAGGTAGGAAAGCCCACTCGCCAGAGGGAAAAAAAGGGAGGGGGGGGGATGAGTTTTGCTGGGGGGAAGGAGAAAAGGGACACCCTTTTATCCATGTTTCCGCGACGGGAAGAAAAAGGGGGGGGGAAATCAACCCTAATGAGAAAGGGGAAAACAACGTGCACAGATTTTATCTTTAGGAAAAGGGGACGATGGGACACTGTGGCTGGGAGAAGGGGAAAGGGGGGGGGGGGGGGCAAACGGCACGCACCTTGTTGGAAAAAAAAGAGAAAAGGTAATCTCGCAAGAATATGAAGGAAAAAAGGAAGCAGAAAGAAAAAAAGGCCCGTTTCCCTGTGGGCGGTAAATAGAAGGGAGGGCGGTGGGGCGAAATGTCATCGTTCCCAGCGTGAAAGAAAAAAAAGGGGGGGGAAAAAGATGCTTCAGGGGGGGAGAGAGCCGGAATCGGCTGAGTCATGGGGGGAAAAAAAGAGGAAGGAAAGTAATACCATCCTGGGAAAGGAAAAAAAAGAGGGAGGGGTCGGGGGGGGGAGTATACGACAGGCCGGTCTGGTCAAGGGCGAATCCAAAGAAGAAGAAGGGGAAGAAATATTTTATAATCTGGGGGAAAAAAAAGGGAAAGGAAAACCAAAAAACAGAGAGAACGTTGGTTTCATTTTTCAACCAGGAAGGGAAAGGGAGGTGCTGCCGAGGAAAGGGGGACAAAAGCCGATTCAGGGGGGGGAAAAAACTGGCGGCCTTTTGTAGCGATCCTCAGAAAAAAAGGCCGATCCACTGTCACAAAAAAAAAGGGGAAGAAAGGGGGAAACAACGCCTTGGGTCGCAAGTGGAGGGGAGGGGGGAGGGATTGCCCATCTCCTTCTCAAAAAAAAAGGGGGCAATCACGCCACAAGGAGACCGCGGACCTTTCCTACAGCGGTGTGGGGAAGAAGGACGGGGAAAAAAGTGTCTCTTAAATCCCTTTGGGAAAGGGGGAAGGGAATCGACGAAAAAAACCAGTTTGGCCCCAGAATTCGAAGGGGAAGGGGTACCAGCGCTCCCCCTAACGGAAAGAAATGGTTTGAGATTAACACGGGGAGAGGGGGGCAGTGGAAGTAGTTCCCTGCCCCACAAAGAAGGAAAAAGGGAAGGACCCAACTTTCTTCTAATTGGGAAAGGGAGAAAAAAAAAAGAAAGGATTAACCCCGAAAGGGGGGAAAGGAGCATGCTCTTCGACATGTATAAGAAAAGCTGATAAAAAAAAAGAGGAGCCCGCGTTCACCTGCCATCGAGTGAGAAGGGAAAAGAGGCAAGTCGGAAAAAAAAATTCGCCACTCCCCCGCCATCGGCCGGGGGAAAAGGGCCCTGGTTCTCGTTTTCCGTTGCCCAGGGGGGGGAAAAAGAAAAAAGAGGGGCGGTGAGAGTTTAAACCTCGTAGGTCACCACCATTTTCGTTGAAGAAGAAACAGTAAATCCTCCCCCACAGCACCGGGGGGAAGGAAGAAAAAGGACGCTCAAAAACACAAGGGGAGGCTGTTGCACGTTGGCCTTTCCTCATATGGGGAGAAGGGTGAGCTTTCTCGCCCTTATAAAGGGGGGGGGGAAAAAAAGGGAAAGGGAAAAAGACTGTCTGTTGGGGGGGGGGGGGAACCCCGGCTTGCTCTTTTGCCGTCGAGGGGGAAAAGGGAGGATTTCAAACTTCATCCCTCAGACTCAACGCAAAAGGAGAGGGGGGGGGGAAAGGGGGGTTACGATCAAGAAGAAAGTCTTGCCCGCCCCAACTGCTTTCGGTCTCCAGGGGGAGGGGGGGAAAGTTCCTTTTTTAATAATGAAAGAGGGGGAGAAAGGGGGGGGGGGGGAAAAGGAAGTCAACATTTTGCAGGAGGGGGAAAACCAGTTTGTAGAATCCGAATTCCACTCCGTTAGGGGAAAAAAAAGGGGGAAAATGTAAAGAGCCATCCCCAAGAATGTCCCAGTGTCAGAGGGGGGGGGAAAGGGAAAAAAAGAGGGGGGGGAAGGAAAAAAACCGGGGATGTTTGGAGACTGGCCCCATACGCCCGTGCTGGTGCCCCAGAGAAAAAAGAAAAGCAAAGGAACGCCATTCCCGGTTGAAGTTTTTGGAAAGGGAGGTCGGCCCCCGGAAAGGGGAAATGCCCCACTTGAAAACACTATGTACCCTGTGCGCCCGGGTTGGGAA
>Ga0179593_1293606_pt1 | contig 10903 bp, 14 predicted proteins | sample CZODoug2_1_08_16_FD_185931 | JGI IMG/M metagenome (GOLD analysis project Ga0179593, IMG submission 185931) | Vadose zone soil fungal communities from Angelo Coast Range Reserve, California, USA - CZODoug2_1_08_16fungal (PacBio error correction) | ecosystem: Environmental > Terrestrial > Soil >...
CCCGGACGCAAAGGCAGAGTGGGGGAACTGAATGGGCACAATAGGAAAATCAGTGTACGCGGGGCCATGCGGCGAAAACTACATTCAAGAGAAAAAAAAAATAACAAAAAAACCGCCGCGAAGATCATCAGTGCGAAGAGGTGACGAACAAAAGGGGAAGGAGGTCAAAAAGACGGTGAGTGGAGGGAAAGGAAAAGAAGTGAGGAGATAACAAAACACAGTCTGGAGGGGGTCCACATCGGAAAATCAGGGTGGCCCGTTACTACAGATCATGACAAAACGACCGCCACAGCCCCTCCAGCAATGCGAGTGAAACTAGACAAAAAACAAAAAAAAGGCTTGGCAGAAGAGAAAATTGTACGTTCGCAATCGCCCCAAAGAGTGAAGGGTAGAACACTCAATCGTGAACAGAAATATCGTGCGATAAAAAACAGAACAAAACTAAGAGTAAGTGGGAGAGGCAGTAGGAGAAAGGCAAAAAGCAAAAAAAAAAGGCAGAAAACGGGCAATGCGATGGAGAACCGTCGTCACCCAGGCAGACTCAGCAGAAGTGGTCAAGGGAAGGAAAGGCATGAGGGTCACCTCGGATAAGAGACAGAACTAAAATATGAGAGGAAGGACCGGGAAGGGACAAGGAAGTCATCGCAGCCAAACGTACGAGGCGTCACCGAATAAAACGCAACGAGTGGGTATACACGCAAGAAATAACTGCAAGAGTCGGAGACGTGTGGGAAAAAATAAACTCATTCGAAAAACGTTACGGAAACCGAAGAGGGAAGGAACGAAGGGGAACACGAAGTCATCATAAGGTGTCCGGGACCACAGAAACGTGACAAAAACCGAAATGACAAGGCGAGCACAGCCGGGAAAAGAAGGGCGGACAGCAGAACAGTGAGGAAAAGAAAGAGGGCGCCAAAAGTAAAAGTGGCACATAAACGATTTAGCGAGCCAGGGTGGACATCTGGGGTGAAAGGACGGGTACAGTACCGAACAATCGCGGAACTAAAAAGAAGGACGGGGGGAAGAGGGAGAGGGAAAAAAAAAACGCAAATGCACCGCAGAGACGGAGTCAAAATCGGCACTCCATAACCCAATTGCGGGGGTATCGCTGATCAGGTGAAAACGCAAAAAAGGAAAAGTGTGACCGCGGGTCCCTGACCAATTGAGTCAACCCAGGTAAAAAGATGAGGAGGGGGAGGGGTCCCATGTGTCTCGCAATACCCGGTACTGAATATAACCAGTGCCGCAAGATGGGGGGGTGGGGGAGGAGGGGGAAGGAATGTGGACTCAATTGGGGGCTGACGCAAAAAAGGCGTGGTGAGGAGAAAACATCAGGGACCGGAGCTCGTAAGACCCCAAACGGGCCTGTAGACACAGATGCTAAGGGGGTCCCTACCCGCTAGGGGGACATGAAGCGAAGGGGGGGAGGATCTAAAACAAAACTCGAATGCCGGGCGCACAACAAAAGGTAAACACGAAGGAATCGGGAATATCCACTAAGAGAGTGGACCACGGGAGTGATACGATACACAGGGTAGGTGGGGAGAGTGGACGTCACTAAACCAAGGGGGCCAGAAGGTCTAAGGCCACAAAAAAAGAAGAAAACCCATTAAAAGTAAATCGTGTACTGGGAGGAGGGAGGGAGGAGGGGGAGGAGTCGAAAATTAACAACAGAGACTATAGGACGGGTAAGAGGGAAGTCTTTGTTGAGAAAACATATTGGAGAGCGAGCGGCAAAAAGAAAAAACCAACATTTCCCCGATGACCGGAGGCAACCAAAAAAACAATAGAAACAAGATTGGGAAAAAGACGGTCATCAACAAGGAATACCGATCGCAGTGGGGACCAGTCACCATGGGAGATCAACTCAAATAGAAGAAGGTCAGGAGGGACAAAAACCGGGGTATGCAACCCCAAGGGAAACCCGCAGCGCAACAACTGCAAAGGGTGAAAAAAAAATATCAATAGACGATTAAAAGAAAAGGAGGGCCAAAAACTTGCGTCGTGGAAATAAAGTGAGGGGGAGGGATGAAGTGGAACACGTACCGGCCCAAACTGGAAACTCGTGAAAGGAAAAACACAGATATAACCGGTTACGAAGTATTAAGAAGGAGGAGGAGAAAAAGTCAAAAAAAAGCACCTGGCACAAAGAAAAAGTCTTGCAAACAAAGTTCAAAGAAAAATGGGGGTCAGGTACTACAAACGCAAAACAAAACGGGGATAGAAAGGGAGGACCAAGGCAAATCCAGAATATGCTCAGAGGATGGAAGCAGGTCCAGGAGATCGGTGAAAGGTGGTGGTCGCAAACACCTAAACTTAAGATTCTATGGAACCAGAGAATGACAGAGTCAAGGGAGGTGGGCGTACAGTAGGTCGGGGGCTAAAAAAGGCAAATACTATAAAGGGGGACGGGAGCAAGTAGCAAACAAAAATCACTAAAAACAAAAAGCACACGACGAAGGGAAAAGGAAATGGGTGCATTCAAAAAGGAAAAAACAAAAGCAGGCCATATCGAAGAGAGTAAGGGCCAAGGAGGGACGAAGCGACGACCCAGACTCCATCTAGAAAGCAATATAAAATGAGGTCGTAAAGACGGCAGAATGACCGAACAAAAAAAGAAGTAGTTCACTGGTGCCTGCCAAGGAGAGAGTAAACGTAACTGTAGGATGAAAAAAAAAAAAAGAAAAAAGGCGAACAAAGTCAGGACGGGGGGATTGACGGGAAAAACGGTTACTCGTGTCGTAACACGGCTCCCGAGTTAATGACAAAAAAGTCCAACCAACGGGCGACGGAGAAAAAATCCGTCCCAAACAAAAAGTAATGAAAAAAAAAAGCACAGGGCCGCAGAAAAAGGCGGGTAAGGGGACTCTCTACGAGTCCACGAAAGAGCACGCCCCGGGGGCATAAACGTATTTGCAGGGGGAGGATCTGGGAAATACACTGGAGATCAAACTAAACAGCCAAAAAAGGACATCACATGTACTGGGCAAACTGACATCGAAGACCAAAGAAACCAGCAGCAATCACCGAACGCAAAGAGCAGTCCACAAAAAGGGCGAGCAAACAAACATGGAACACACTAATGGAAGCCGCAAACAGTGTTTTCTGTTAAAAAAAGGGAAAGAGAAAAACAAACGACCACGAACGGAAGGGAGTAGTTATGACGAGGAGGTCACCTAAATAAAACCAAGATGTTATCGCGGGTCGTGCAAAACAAAGGAGTTCACATCATACCGCAGGAAAAACAACGACCAGAGGGGCTAGTGAAACAGCAACAATCGGGGACCCACAAAAAACAAACGGGAACCCCCCAAAACCCAAATAAAAAAGTCGGCAGGCGAGAAGGAGGGGCTGCAAGTAAAAAATGACAGGAGAGCAAAATGACGAACTGAATTCCGGTCGGACCACCAGGCCAACAAAGGGAGCCAATAAGGAGGGAGGTGGTCGGTAACACCGTGGCATCAACAACATATTGGCAAGATGAAAAAAACGCCTGGGCACGCAAAATGGGCAATACGGGAAATGCAAAAAGGACGGGAGGAACGGTTTACCCCATAGGCAGGGTCCTCGGCGGCCGGGTTGCGTTCCGGGGGGGGAAAAGGAGGAAAAGGAAAGAAAAAGCGAAAAAAACACAAGGGAGGGAAGGAAAAAGGGAAAGAAGGCGAGATGTATTTACGAATCTGGACACCCAGAACGGATAAGAAATGTCGATAAGCAAAAGAAAAGAATACGTACAAGGGTAATTGAAAAGGCGGATTCTGGGTCGGACCCCGGAAAAAATCCCGCAAACACAAAAATTGGATGACAGTACCAACACGTCGGAGCTGGGAAAAAAAGGAGTCAGATGGACTTGCAAAAAATAAGGTGAAACACGTAAAGTTCAGAGCACAACAGGAGCAACCCCGTAATGATAGAAAAAGCGTAAATGGGCCCTGTGACAGAAGCTGGAGCCTACATGGGCCGAGATCGTGTAACAGAAGACGTTCGCGGACGATGTGAGGAGGGATAGAAATTGAAAAGGGTTTGGCCTAAAACACAACAGAGAAAAAGAGGCTACAACCAAGGGAAGACAGGGGAAAAACCGGACAGAAACACAAGGGTCGATTGGGCAGGGAATAGGCGGCGTGGCAATATTACAAAAAAGGGGGCGACATGGACTGGTGAGCTGAACGGGAAGTATGGTCAGCGAACAAAGAAAAAGGGAGGAGGAAAAAGAAAAAAAAAACAGCCCCGTTGACGGTTTGTTAGGGTCTTTCAAAAAAAAGAAAGGCAGACGATCTGATCAGCAGGGGGGTGGAGATCCAAATACCAGGTAATGATCGCATGTTGGAGAAAGCACCATGGATCTGAAATAGGTTCATGTAAAAGGACGAAAAGAAAAGTCACCCCATGATTACACGCCATAAGAGAGGGACAAAGGATCAAAGGGAAAGGCTAGTGTAGGGTCACAAACACAACGGGAAGGTGGAGGCTGCCAGAGAACAATGTGACGCGAACAGAGGGCGACCAGGGGAAATCGTCTCCGGCTTGGGACATGCTCTGTACGCACGAGCATGCAAAGACAAGGTGAAGATGTGAGGAGGCAGTACACAGACACACTGGGTGGGAGCGAGGGTAGAAAAACGGATCGGAACCGTAAAGGAGAGGTAAGGGCGGGAGCTATAAAAAATTGAAGGGGGAAAAAAAAGAACCCGGGAAAACATTAAGCCCAAGACATGGTCCCGATTCAAAGGATGAAAATGCACAAAATGGTCGCTTGACCGTGTGAAACACAGCATGACCGGAAGCAGATACAATAGATGGGGACATACGACACGGTATGAATGCAGAACAGACGGAAGCGAGAACAGGTAACAACGGGTGAACAGGGCCTAAGGCTGGGTGGCTTAACGTCATAACGGATCGGCGAGGGGAAGCGAAGGAATCGAAGCGGCGGAAGGGGGGGGGGGATAAGGGACATACAAAAAAAAAAACATGGGAGAGCCACACCATGCGAAAAAGGGTGCACCAAGCGGCGAATGCATGAGAGAAGCAGATGTTGGGGGGGGAAGCAGGGCAGTCTCTACGAAGGGGCTTTTCATCAAAATCCAGCAGCCTGAGGCATAAACCAATTATCCGGGGTCTAAGTAGAAAGCAACAAAACAAAGTAAAGGCAAGGAAAAAAAAGGCAGACAGGACACCGGACCACAAATGAGTAAAAAAAGCTTCCAATTTTGAAATAAAGCAAAAAATCACAAAAAGAAGCATCCAGCTATTAACACTATCTCGAACTTTTAAAGCTGGGAACAAATCCCATCGGGCAACTGGACAAACAACGGGAAGAACGATGACACGAATTGGGCAGCGAGAATAACATGTCGGAAATAAATCCTCAAAAAAACAAGAAAACAGTAACCCCTTGAAAGCGTCGGCGGTGCGAGACGCCGGGAAGGAAGAGTGGGGATGAAGGCATCATACTAGAAGGCATAGATGGTTCCGGGTTGCTGGTCAAGGGGAGACCCTGTTCTGTAGGGAGAAAAAATCAAAAAGGCCTAGCGACTCGATGAAGAGGGGCATGTGTAATACGGTAGAGAAAACCTACAATATCAAATTCGATGCTAGAGGACAGAATTTGTTTGCGCTCGGAAGGTCAAACAAAATTCGGCGCCTGACAAAAGGGTTCATGGTTCCGCAGCATAAGAAAAAGTCAAGGGGTGTGGCCTGAATTAAAGAGGGATGGAAGTTAGCACTGAAGGCTGCGCCAAGTCAATCACAATATTTCGAAGGGGTGGGGTGAACAAGAACGGAATAGAGTGGGTACACATGGTGAAAGCGGAAATCTGAAAAGCGGAAAAGGTCGGGGCAATAGCGGGGGGGTAAGAAGTAGACTATCGGGACAAAAGGAAAGGTCACTTCCAAAGCAGGACGCGTGGGCCAAGATCGGGGAGGGGTGCGCGAACTGAAAACCCCCTGAAGCAATAGCCCATAGAAAGCAATGGCCTCGGGAGTGATATGAGAGACAAAAAAAAAAAAAGTAGTGGTAAAGAGGGGGGTAAAAGGGTTTGGGGGGCGTCGAAAAGTTGGGCAAAAGCGAAAAAAAAATTCAAACCAGGAACCGGGATGTGACAAAAAAGGATAACATTGATCACGGGGGAGAACACGGGCAGTCTTTAGCGCATAGGTAACAGTGGGGTAATAGGGAGGAAGGGACTCGTAACCACAAAAACCATGTACGAACGGGCATATTCAGCTGCAGTTCGCCGGCCGAAAACAGAAGGGGTTCTAGCATGCACCCATCAAGAAATGTTATCAAAAAAAGCTGGGAAAACTCGTCACGCGGCTCGCAACCTCAAAAAAGGGGGAATTACCGGGGGGGAGTGATACTGACAAAGAAGGGGGGGAAAAATATCAAAAATCAATGCAGAAAAAAAAACCATATCGGGTGAGTTAGTGGTTCGTTACCGTTATGCAGTTCCGGGAATCACCACACAAGGCAAGGGGGAAAAAAAGAGAACTGGGAGGCATGGACTGACAGGGAAGAAACCCTAGCGGGGTTACCCAAACTGGAAGGAGAACAACCAGTTCACCAAGGCACAATTAAGGGGCCTGTCTGAATGAAGGGCACCTGTCGCCTCCGAAAAAAAATAAGATAAAACCACAGACAAGATGTCAAAGGACGGCGGAGGTTGGGCGACACGTCAGCGCTAAAAAAATTCATGGTCAGCGGGAAGAACAACGAAGGACGGGCGCAAAAGAGGTAAACACCACCCCGGAGATAGGCGGGAAGCCGAGCGACCTGGGGAAAAATACAATGAGGACTCGGAGAGGAAAGTAGGTGTGTGTGCTGTGGGAAAAAGCGGGATCCATCGAAAAAGCCTGAACGGAACGTGGTTGAAGAAAAACTAAAGAAGCCAATTGAAGGGTGGGGCGAAAAAAAAAAGAAAAGTACAAAATACTACGAATGAAAATGACGAAACGCCGGGGGAGTGCAAACGAAAAAAAGCCAAAAATGGAAACATAAAAACGAGGGTCTCGGCGGAAGAAGGCCACAGGGGACGCCACTGGAAGGGGTGGTGTCCAAGGGTGTAAGTGGACAACGTCAGTGGAAACATAGTGGGTGGCTGCTTGGTGGTGCTCACGTCAAAGGTGAGCGCTCAAAGGTGGAAATGGTGGATGCACCTATATGTGGGCGAAGAATTGAATCAGCCTCTCGGCACGCAGGGTTGGGGCTGAAAAGACTGAAGGGGACTGGTCATGTGGTGGGGGGGAGAGGGTTGCGTGTGCCGCTGGTTTCGTCCACGCCAAACAAAAAAGAGAAGAGAAAAAGAAAAAAGGAAAAACACTAAACAAACAGGGGATGTCAAGCGTCATTTGGGGGGTATGACGCAAAAAACAAACACCCTTCAAAAAAAGACTTGGGCGGGCCGCCGAACTACAACAAAAAAAAGAAATGTCAAGGAGGAGCAGACGGTGGAGACGAGGGGGAGCCTTTCCGAAAAAAACAGAACCGGCGAAAGACACGGTCCGATTCAAAATACAGGAGGAAAATGACCGACGCTAAGAAAAGCTGTCGTGAACAACGGAAAGGGAAAACGGAGAACTGCGTGTTAAGAATGAAAACAGCAAAGAAATTATACGAGGGGAGCATCGAAGTCAAAAAAAAGGCGAGGAGGGGGGAGATCGCAGCGGGGGGTGCGGAGAATGTTTGGCGCACGAGAGAACTGGGTCGAATCAGGTCCGGCGAAGTAGGGGGTGCAGCAAGGCAGTCGGCAGGAAGACTGAAGTTGCACACGAAGGGGGGAACACTGAGCAAGCTTGATTGAACGACCGGGAGGATCGCAAGCGGAAAAAAAGCGAAAAAAAAAAAAAACCATCTGAGACAGGGTCAAGTCGAAGGAGAAGACCTCAGGGGCACAACCGTCGGCATAATCAAAAAGACCGTTGGGTCAAGCCGCCAGGCCTAGGAGCGTGAGCGCAAAGAATTAAAAAAAATATAAAAGGACCGCGTAGGGAATGAGAAAGCGGAGATAAACAAGTGAACATGGAAGGAAATAAACCTCTTGAGACCGCAGCGAAGTCAGGCGTAGGAAAAATGCAAGACAGAACACTGGGGACCGCATGCATCAGGATAAAAAAAATGAACAAAATCACCACACCCCTTCCAAATTGCGACAAGCAAAATAGGCAAAACTTGGGACTTAAAGGGGGAAGAAGAACACAAGCTAAACCCAGAAACTCGGGGGCCACAGACCGCTAGGTCCCGGGAAAAAAAAACGTACCAATACAACCAAAGAAACTTGTAAGGCATATGGGCGCGAAAAAACTGCCCCAACAGTCCGGGAAACCCGGCCACAGCTGAATTGAGGTCCATCTCCGGCATCCAAGAGACTGTAAACTTGCTCTTAAGGTAGATGACCCAACAATAAGCGCATTTGGCGGACCTGGGTGGGGGGCACGCAGGAGAAAGAACCAATAGGAAAAGCAAAGGAACCCGCAAGAAAACAGAGCGTGCACAACCCGCTACGACATGCCCACACAGAAAAAAAAAAAGAAAAATATAGGGTGCAAAATCCCGCGGGGTAAAAGACAAAAACAACGCGCAAAAAAACATCGACGGGGTCGCAGAGGCCAAGGAAGGGTTGTAAATTAACATGTGACGGGATCAGGGGGGTTACGTTTCGGTCCATAACGAAATAGAGAGATGCAGGCAAAGACAAACGTACAAAAAATAAGAGAATCAAGCGCAGGGGGGGAGTATCACTGATATATAATAACGAAAGCGGGGACCACAGCAAGGGACAGCCGACAATCAAAAAAAAAGGTCGTTTCAAAGAAATGGAAGGGCCTGCCGCAGAAGAAAGAAACAATTTCCGGTGCAGACACGAACAACGGGGGCAAAAAACAAGAAAAAGGGCCTAGCCACCAGGCCGCATAAAGAACAGGGACCCGAAGAGACCCTGGTTGTCGAGGGATAAAAAAAAAAAAAAGAGGGGAAGGGGAAAAGTACTCACTACTACACGCCAACCCCATAAGATGTACGTGGGGATGGAACCGACATCCCAAGGGTTTTGCGGGAAAATCACGAAGGAGGGCAAAAGGGAACAGCCGTGGGGGCGTGGCCCTTCACCACGATACCCAAAATCATAAAGGCAGGCAGGAAAAGATGCTAAATCAAAAAAAGAAATGGATAAAAAGAAAGACGTACCAGTCAAAAGAGCAGCATGGCCTGAAAAACATATAAAAGAGCGGCCCAGTGCGAACGCCAAAAAAGAACAGTATCGACAAAAACGCACACAAAGCTACGCGACGGAAAAAAACTTGTTCCACCAACGAAGCAAGCCATTTTAGCAAGGGTGAACAGAAAAAGAATGCCAACGAGATTTGGACGTGGCCTGAAAAGAGAACCTCAACAACCGGCGCGACCGGGACACTAACAAAGTACAGTACACGATGGATGCACCTGAGTCGGCAGCGAGAGTGGTGAAACAAAACAAACCCTAGCAGGGATGGAAACCAAAACAAAAACACAATACAAGGGGTTTCAACCGGCCTAGACAAAAAAGTCGAATGGTAAACTAACGGCGCAGGGCAGCGCCTGAGAAAAAAGGTGCCCAAACCCATATCGGTCCGTTTAAAAACACTGAGAGGGCTCTACGGGGAGAGAGACCAGGAAAAGGTGTCCAGCGGCAAAAATGAAAAATCCTTTAAGGAGTTCGAGGGGGACAAAACAAATGCACACACCGAGTGAGGACCGAACTCGGGGGGGGAAGAGAAACAGGGTATTAGAAAAGGTCACACACCAAAACCAACCCACACAGAGAAAAGCAACCACGTTTTGATCAGTCAAAATTAACAAGCGACGAAAAGGGGGGGGGTGAATTGACTCAACGGAAACACAGAACACTAAATATCCTTCGGACCCAGTCATAAGTCACAAACCCCCCGGCTCGAAAAAAAAAAAAACCAGATTCGACCAGCCGCAGGGGGGATGCGGGGACCCTTGAACCACAGAGACAAAAAGGAAAGAATCACAAGGCGGAGTAAAAGAGAAAAGGATGAAAAAAAAAAGTAAGCCTAATGCTACGAAAAAGCCACGAGCATCCAGGCAAACCTTGAAGGCACCGTGGCAATCGTCAACAAGCGGGGGGTCAAAGAACCGATCCAAAACAAAAGTGAAATCTAGCAAAAAAGGCGGGAATGTTAGGTCGGAGGGGAAAAGGGAAATGATGACGTAGGGGAAGGGGACAGCAGCGATGATGAGGAGAAAAAATAGACATGGAAAAACAAAACATCGACAGCCCCAGCTCAATAGTCACAGCTTGTGTGGCATTCTCAAGGATATCGGGGAAGCTGGGCCCACCGCGGAGACGTTAAAACGGGGGTTGAGGGGTTAGGCAAACTGGCAGAAATACACAGACGTTTCGGACAACAGAGGATAACAGCCTCCTGTGAAAAATGAGGGTATTTACAGGTGTGTACCCGCACAAGGGTCAAAATGGAGAGGAAGGAAAAAGAACTAGAAAAAATCAAACAGGGCAAATCGAAGTACGGGGACGGGAGTTAGAGAACAGGAATCGAGGTAGGAGGCATGTACATAGGAAGTTCACCGAGGGCATTTTAACCATGGCTTGTGGGGACGAACAGGAAAAAGAAAAGTTACAAAAATAAGAAAAAAGCTCGTTGCCACAAGCAACCAAAAAACGGGGAAATGCAGGGTGTATAGAGGAGCGAAAAGAAGGGTTGGGTCCGGGCAGAAGCGGGGAAATCGAAAACAAACGAAAGGTGGGGGGAGGGTTGTGGCAAACAGGACGAAGCGAAGACAGGACAGGGAAAAATCAGTAAAATACCAGTGACGTCACTGAAATAAGTGTTGACGTAAAAAACAGAAGTCAGAGGAAATTGGGGAGCACAAAAAAATAGGATG
>Ga0179593_1346384_pt1 | contig 10903 bp, 11 predicted proteins | sample CZODoug2_1_08_16_FD_185931 | JGI IMG/M metagenome (GOLD analysis project Ga0179593, IMG submission 185931) | Vadose zone soil fungal communities from Angelo Coast Range Reserve, California, USA - CZODoug2_1_08_16fungal (PacBio error correction) | ecosystem: Environmental > Terrestrial > Soil >...
GGGGTGGAAGGTGGGTGGGGGGCGAATGGGTAAGAGTGTCCGCACGAGTGAATGGGGCGCAAGGGGAGGGAAGATTAAAGTTTTGTTGAGGGTGGAAAATGCACACAACTGGGCGGTGATTGATAGGTATCGAAGGCGCTGGCGAAGAGGGGGAATCCATGAACGTCCCTCTGGAGGGGAGGGGGGGGGAGGGAAAAAAAGGGGGTGGACGGGAAATGCGAGGGGTATTGGGTAGCTGAACGTATAGGGGCCGGCGAGAGTGGGAACTTTGCGTGGTGATGGGGGGGAAAAATGGAGCCCACAACATGACTTGGTACAGGACGCCGGCGGTGGGGATATTGTAAGTAAAGTCCTTCTGGGGAACGGAAAATGTGGGGAGAAAAGTGCGGACCCAGAGTGGCCGTCGGCGACTGCCCACAGCGCAAAGGGGGGCAATTTCCCGGGACTGAGTTGAGCCACCAGTTTGGGGGACGTCGGCGCGAAGCAGGAGTGATAAAACTGAAATTCCCCGATCGTGGGGTCGGCAAGTCAGGTCAAGGACAAAATCGCTGGTGGGGTGGGGGAACACGAGCTACTCGTTGTTGCGTCACTCTTCAACCCATGCGATAGCTCAAAGGGTGTTCAACTCAAAAGATCGGGTCGATTGGGGTTAGAAAAGTTGGTGTGGAAAAAAAAGTCTCGAAGGGGCGGGGGGCGGGTGGGGTGTAAGGGGGACTACTTGAATGGCGCCGGACAAAGAGAGCAGCCAATAGAAAGAAGTGGTGGTGGGAGGGGAACGCCGGATGTAAAGGGTCTTTTATATGGAAGCCTCAGCGGGACCTTATGAAGTGACGATTAAGGCGTGGCGACAGAAATAAGATCCAAAAAGATTCTCGGAAAAAGAAATGGGACAGGACACTCAACTCCGTAGTGTTGGAGGAAAAGTTAAGAACTGATCTCCACCTTTAATCTGGCGGGAGAAGAAGCAGGGAAACTCGCCAGGGGGAAATGGGGGTCTATTTGGAAAAAGTTCCCAGACACCCCCCTCGAGTGGTGGGTTGTGACGCATGGGTTGGTGAAGAATGTAAAAGACTCTGTCGGAATAAGTGACTTGGACTCTGGTGGGGTGCTGTGACGTTGGGGAGTTAGAAAACTAAGGGGGTACCGGGTAAATATAGCAGGGAGCTCCGAAAAAGAAAGAGAAACAACGGGCTGAAACAAAAAAGAGCTGGATCTGAAAAAGCTCGGAGTTGAAAAAAGGAAGTCGTGGGAGGACGTTGGGGGGGAGGGGTAGTGGGAACGCCGTGGCATCAGGGAACAGGGAGAAGCGTAAAAAATGTGAAATTTGGACGACTCCAAATAAGGCCATCCTCACGATCGGCCGGCGGCATTTGCAGTTCTTAGAAGCAGATGGAGAGGGCAGGGGAGGAACAGTATGAGGAAAAGGAAATCCAAGGTAATCAACACGCAGGGATGTTGAAAGCGAGGGATTCCGCAGAGATTAGGGGTGGGTGGTAGCGAAGTCTCGAAAACAATCAGGGGTCGAAAGGGGAGGGGGGAAGGGAGGGGCAAAGTGCGTTTGGGGAGCCACAGCTGGGGGTATGTGACGCCGGGGAATGGGGATGTGAGTGGGGACCAAAAATTGGAAGGGTCCGCTTAACTGCGACACTTTTCGGGTCAAGAACCTATTGGTGTTCCACATGAGGGGCCGAAAGAAACATCAGAGTTACCTCCAACAAGAAAAAAAGGGAATGTGTCGTTTCACTCAGGTGAATGTGGGGGTTATTTGATGGCAATGGGGGTGGTCCACCCATAAGGATACAGGTAAGCCATGTCGGGAAGTTGGGGCCGGGAAGAACAATTCTGAAGTGGTACATCGGATAGAGCGTTTAAAAGAAGGGGGTGATGGGGATGGGGGGGCAAAAAGACGGACGGGAAACAAGAGCCCAGAGGAGGTTCGATCGTGTGTGGGAGTACTATGCAGACCAAGGGGGCACTAACGCTGCGTGATAGGAGGGGATTATGTGGAGGGTTGGTGCTGGGGGTGAGGAATAACCCGCAAGAAAAAAAAAAAAGAGTCGGGTCCGAGAAATCCCAGCAAAGCCAAGGGCAGCTTTCGGGGTTTTGGGGAGGGTTCGTTGACGGGAAGACTCAGGCCAAATAATTGGGGTAAGCGGTCCCGGCCAATTAGGAGAAGGGAGGGAGAAGTGGTCTCAAACTTAGCCCGTGATTGACGTGAATTTGGAGACGTGAGATATCCCGTGGGACGAGAAACCGTAAGAGGGAATGGGGATCTGGGTTGAACTGAGAAAGGAAGGACACGGGAAAAGGGTAGAACGCATCTTTATCACCAATTCAAGTGTTTGGGCGGCATGCCGATGGGTAAGAAGCCACGTTGGGTGTGAAAGAGCAGAGAGGATGAACGACGCCTAACATGGCTCCACCACGACTAAAGAGGGGTGTGATTGAGGGGGTTGTTTAGACCAGGCATGGAGGCTAGAGGGAGTGCAAGGCCGAAAGAATGGCACCGAGTAAAAGGATAGTGGGCGAAAGAAACACCTTGGACATCAAGCTGGATGTTGATGTCAAAATCAAAGTTTTTGTCACGGGGGACGTGAGAGGGTAATGATTGTAGAACCAAAGATCGCCGAAAGAGAGCTCAACAACAAACGGGAAGGATATGAAAAGGGAAAAAAAGGGAAAAAGGAAATCAAAAGGTCAAGCCTCAACCTAGGTTCACAACAAAAGGAACAGCTGGAAACGCGGGTTGAGAAACTCCATTCTGGCGGTCAAAGGTGCCCGTAGGTCGTCACCAGAGGGGACGGGGGAAAATGTAAGGAGGAGGGGAACGTCGGAAGGAGACCGCGGGTCGACAAAGGGTCTCTCTCAACGAAAAAAACCAGGATCTGCGCCACAAGTTGAAACGGGTAGGGGACGAGAAAATTCGCCGAGGGGAGGAAAAAAAAAACGGTCTGAAAAGAACTCTTCATCTTGAAGATAATCCAAAAGGGGACACTTGCTTAGGGCATCTAAGGAGATCACCAGGGGACTCCGGCGAAGAACTTTTAGCGGTAGTAAATCTATTCAGGGTCAGGAGCACAAAGATAAATAATTCATCACCGTAAATATCTTGGGTCGCTAAGGAGGGGGGAAAATTGGCTAAAGGAAGGGTTAACAAAGTTGTTTTTCTAGCGTAATCTGGTCCCGGCCAGCCAGACCCTACAATAAACCAAACCTAGAAAGTCCTGGGGGACCGGGGTGGGGGAAGACAAGAAAGGCGAAAGAACGAAGGGAGGAGGGGTGACCTCAACAAAAACCCAGACCCCACTCACCAAAAAAACCGCTGAGTAAAACAAACTTCGCTGGCCACCCAAAAAATGACAGACGAGAAAAACCGGAAAGAAAAAAAAATCACCCTAACTTGGAGAACTGGTTTCTACCGGGGCAGCCTTGGGGCAAGGAGTCATCAACCCACTATTGAAAAAAAAAAAGAATGCTCGAAGGAAAAAAAAGACAGCAGTAACTGACAGGTCGTAAAACTGGTGACTGTAAGGGAAATACGAAGGGCACGAGACAGGGGCAAAAGAAGGGTAAAAGAAAACCAGACGTGCTTGGTGGGAAGTAAATAAGGAGTGAGTTCTGGGGGCAGGGGACCTGAACCTTAAAAATTCAGGAACAAACCCAAAAAACTTTGCAGCCCAGGGCGGGAGGCGACACAATTCAGAAAAGGAAACTTTGGTACGATCATTGACAGCCAACGAATGAAGAAAAACGCGGGGGATCACCCTCAGAATAAGGGGCCGCACGAGGCCTCAATTCTAAGGGAAGCTTAAAAAACGGGAGGGGGAAAAAGGAAGGACTAAAAGAAAGCGGCTAAGCTCGCTTAAGACATCAACATGCGACTTATAATACGATAAGAGGACCCGCTACGAAGTCACCGCACGCGCAATCGTAGTGAAGCGGCTTCAAGGAGCTGCAAGGAAAAAGGAAAGACAAGCAAGGGGTCTTCGTGGAATGGTTTAGAGGGTTGAAAAAGGGAAAAACGTAAGAAAAGGCTAAGCCGGGCGGCGGGGAGTAGCTGAAAAGGAAGAAACCGCATAACATCACCAGAAACGTCAACCCCCTAAAAGAGCCATACGCCTATTACTGAGAATCCGCGCCAGTGGGGGGGGGACCCAAGTTTTTGTGGCGCCTTGGGCCTGTAGGCTTTGGAATAAAGGCGGGGGAAAGTGAAAAGTTAAGCCAAGACCTTTGGAAAACTACAGACGGAAATGGACGGGGGGTAACCAGAAGAAAAAGAAAAAAAGGGGAAAAAGTCCTGTGCGTACAGATCTGGGACATCTTCAACCAAACCAGAACTTCACCAAAAACCGAAGGGTCTGAAATTGAGGGCGAAGAAGGCAAAAAAAAAAACTTTGTGTCAAAAGAAAAAAATAGCCAGGTCAAGGGGAACGGGTGACTCTTCGCGCCCAAGATGAATTTGGGAAGTTGAAAGGCAATTCTACCTGGAAGACAAAAGTCAAGGCTGATAACGTCCATGCCCCGGTTCTTGGAAAGAAAATGGTAAATTAGGAAAGCAAAACGTCCATTAATCCGTAGGCAAACGAAGAAAAAAATCTGGGCCAGGGCCACTGCGTCTTAAAAAATCATCACCACACAGAATTGCGAGACCAAACGAGAAAGACGAGCATCTACGATGCACAACGCCGAGCATTGAAAACCACCGGGGAAAAGAAAGAGGAAAAAAGTGCAGTACACCAACGCAGCAATGCAAATCCGAGAAAGCTACTCAGGAAAAAGACCTGCACGTCAGGGACAGAGCGGGGGCGTCCGCGCACGTTGGAGTGAAAGGGGGGGGAAAAAAACAAAACTCGTCTCCGCTATTTTCAAAATCGATCGTTGACTGGCCAGAAACCGCCCAAAGACTGGGGTGCCGAAGGGAAACAGAAATCCCTCCGAGAAAGAAGGACCGTAACAAGTCCCGAGGAATTGCAAAACCTGCGAAGGGGCACTCACGGAAGGGGCCGGGAAGTGCAAAAAAGGGCAGCACGGGAGGGTGGGACGTTCGCAAAAAAATCACACAGGGCAGCCTGACCTGGGTTTTTTTTTGTTAACGTACCCATCCTGCGGAATCTGCGGCAGAAAAATAAAAATTGCTGCGGGGCATGGCAACCGGAGGGCCCAAGAAATCCACTTGTTCCAAGGATCGCGAGGTACCTCCACAAGGGAAATCTGAGGCCGAGAAGGAATCCCGCTGCCAAACTTGAAATCCAAATCCAATCCATGCAGGCCAGACGCAAGGGCGCCCGAGGAAGAGAGAAAATCGCGTCGGCTACAGATGATCACCGCCAAGGTTGCATCGCGAAAGAGACCGCATCCGATCACCCAATCCGAAACCGCCATCTTACACTCCGGTCGCAAGCTGGAGGGGGAAAAAGATAAAAAAGGGAGCGGAGCCAACCCCTTAAACAGATCTCTCAACAAAAAAACGGGGAGTATTCAGGCGATGGTTGATGGGAAATAAATCCGTGGGAGGTAGACGCAAGAAAAAGGGAAATGGACCGCGTGGGAAAGAAGGGGCGTACGTGGACATGAGGGAGAAGGAGGAGTGGGCCGCGCGGCCACTCTTTCAAGGTGATGTTAGAAGGCGCTGGGGCTCCAAAGTGATCTGGGCGCATTGACTCGCCCTCAAAGGATTGATTTGGTGGAGGGGGGGGAAAACAGTACCGGCGGGCGGGCCGAAGGATTTGTGTGAGGCTTCCGAGGCAAACGGGGGAAGGAGGTAGTTTGGCAGCGGGAAAGAACGGCACGCACAGTGTAAGGGAAAACAGTTGAGCCGGAATTTGGAAAGTACGAAAGAATGGGAAGGGACGGTGGTGGGAAAAAGTGCGGCAGAGCTTGTTCACTGTCTTAACGAGAAAGAAAAAAACGTCGGGGTTCCAAGGGGAGGAGTGGAGGCCATTTTGGTGACTGTAATAGAGGGGGGAAATAGGGGATGGATGGTTGTTAGCCGGACGGCAAGGAAAGCTTGGGATGCGTAACAGAAGGGAAAACGAGCGCGGTGGGTTGGACAATAAGATAAAATAAGAGTTGGTGGGGGGGGCTCCATTAAAACGCAAACGGGCGCGGAGAGAAACATTTAAGGGTCCCGCAGACTGGACGAAAAAGGGGCTGGTTATACTTGGGGCGAGATGGGTAGGTGCGTTTATGGTGGTTGAGAAAAAAAGAAGGTGAATCGGATTCAGGGTGGAAAAGGGCGAGCGGGAATCGAGATGCAACAGCAGGGAAGGAGCACGAGGTTGGTTGGACGTCGTGGATAATGGTGTTGCGGGGGATTGGATGGGTTATACTGCTCGCGGGGACAGGGAATAGGTTTGGAAGCGTGAAGGGCGTGGGGAAAATAAATGAGGAAATAAAGAAAAACAGGGAGGGGAATTCCCTACGCCGAAGTGTTAGCACCAGGGTATCACATCCAAAAAGAATCGGGGGAAACTCGAAGAAAGAAGAGCGGGGGCCATGGGAAAAAGTGTGCTCGGGAGGACCGCAAGAGGACCACGGCCGACCGCGAGGGGGGGGGTTGAAGGGGAAAGGCTTTGGGTTTAAGAAACTAATGTACGCTTTACTGTCTCGATTGGTGGTGCGAGGGTGGGAGTCGGTCGACAAATTGGGGAACGGGGGAACTGAGTCCAAGAAAGTTCAAGCAAACCGAAACAAGGGGGCGCACAAACAACGGTCTTAAAAACTGGGGAAGGGGCGGGACGGGATTTTCGTGAGGTCTGGGGCGGACGGGCGGTGAGGGGGGTTGAGGGGGAGACGAAGGGGGCCAGAAAAAACGGTACAACGGGAAAGTCGGGGGGAGGGGGCTTGCCTCTGGCCGCAGGGGTAGAACAACATGCAGAACGAACAGGCGGGCATAGTGGAAGTTTGAGGGATTTAGGGAAAAGACGCTGGAAGAGACTAGGGGGATTACGTCTGAGAAAGTAATCGTCCCCGCGGATGGAAAGCGGGTTCTTCCAACTTCACGAACAGGAGCGAGTGGAATCTTTAGACCGACAAGGTCGAGAAGGGGGAAGAGGGGGAAAAGGTGGTGGGAGGGGAAGACACACTCGTTGTTATGGAAGGGGCCGGGAGGTTCAGGATTGAAAGTTTTCACAAAAAGTGAAATGGAGGGAATGGGAGAACAGAGAAACTTGGATTTGGAAGGGTGACGGGGGAGGTCAGAAGGGCGACGACAAGATAGTGTACCAACGCCAAAAGAAAGGCGTGTTTGGCAATGTTTGGAGGGGAGCAAACTGGGGGCAGACCGCGAACCATGTGACAAGTAAGTGTGTAACTATCAAAGGCCTGGGGGTCACAGTCCTGACAGAAGATTTTTGGAAGTAGTTGATGATTTCTGTGGGGCACCAGCTGAAGTCAACAGCGCCCCGAGGAGTTGAGAGATTGATGTTGGCGGTCAGGAACGGTGAGCGAAAAGGGGGAGGGGAGGGGATATAGCCTTTTCCCTGCTGTTGGGATTGGGGGGCCACTTTGTGGGGGGGGGCATAACCCGCACGAGAGTTGCCGTCAGAGGGATCCCAGCAAAAAAAAGGCGCGCTAAGTAGGGGGTGTGTTGGGTATTGGGGGGGGGAGAGGAAGACAAAGGGCACGCTATCCAAAGAAAAGTTTGGGATCGCGAGCGACTGCTAATGGGGAGGACAGTCTTTCCCAAAACCGGGGGGGAACGTGAAGGGTTTATCTTGTAGCGGCGGGGGATAATAAAAGGGGGATAGTGAAGGTTGACCAGAGTGTTTTATCTCCAGCACCGTGGGAGTACGTCGCCGCAAGGGGGGGGGGAACTCGTCAAAGGGTGGGAAAAGAAGATGAAATTAAAGTGGTGGATCCACGGGGGTTGTGTAATCTAGAGTGTCTCAGAAAAAAGAAAAGGTGTTGAGGAACAAGAAGAAAGCTTGGTGTCGTTGGCCTACAGGGGGGAGAAGAGGAACTTGGGAACAGACGGGAACTCCTGAAAGAAAGAAATGGTCACCGAACCATCTATACAAAACGGACAGGGACCGTGCCAAAATTTTTCAGGGCTGGTGGGGTCAAGACTGACGGGAAAAATAGTATAAATTGGAGCCCCGGACAGAAAAAGGATCTTAAAAAACAAATGATGTATGAGTAAAGAGGGATATCTTAAAATATTCTCAAAAAAATGTCCACTAGTTTGCAGACCACAGATCGGAAAAACACTCTGGTTGGACATCAACAATAAAAGGGGGAGGGGGCAAGGGCAATCGGGGACTGCAGATCCCGTGGGTCGGGTTCCATGTAAGTTACGGGGCGGGGCAAATAAGGAGCTCAAACCTACGGTCTTCAAACGACACCACCAGAAATGGCTTTGAGGGGGGGACGGAAAAAAACACACCCTTTGACGTTAGGAGCGAAATCCTCCGGACTACAAAAAACACTGGGAGCAAAAAAATGCGCTAGCTATCCAAACTGGACCGGATGGGAAGGGGAAGGGGGCTAAACTTCAAAACAAAAAAGAACAAGCCGATACAGGGGGACAGAAAAGATCTGAACACGTCAAACTCAGTATGGTGTCTTCGCCAAATAAAAGGAATCTGCAATCAGAAGGACCTGTCAAGGGACGCTCATGGAACTAGGACGCAGTCAGGAAAGAAAGGAGAAAAACGACCGCAACTTGAAAAGCTTTTATTGGCGAGCTTCACTCTGTGTCACACAAAAAACCCTTACAAGAAAGGAACAGGGGGGACGAAACCGGGCATGGAGGGTGATGCAAGGAAAAGGAAGACCAAGAAAAGCAGTGCTTTATAGAGAACACAAAGCCCCCAACTGAACAGAAAGAACAATACCGTTCCTTCAAAACCAGAGCGTTCCCCCATTGATCATCTTAGAAAACCGCCCACAATCCAAACAAAAGACCAATCCCTCGGGATTGGGTGGAAACGGGAAAAAAGCCAAAAGCAAGAAACCAAAGATTTTCACAGGGACTAGGACAGGGGAACCATCAGCAGGGCAAATTACTGAGGGACAGGGAAGGAAGGAGAGGACGTGGTAAAAACGCACATCCAAAGTCAATTAACTTAGACCACCAAACAAACACATGATGGGGTGAGGGAAAAATTTCGGGTTTCGGAAACTTAACGGGAAATTGCCAAACGGAAGCATGGAGGGAAGCCCCACATTTATTCTACCATCCCCAGGCACGTGTGGGAAGAAAACGGGGGAAGTTGAACCCGGCAAGGGAAAAAGCAAAACCGTGGGTAAACCGAACAAACTTTAAAAAACGTCGCCAGGTCTCGGAAAAGAATTACACTGGGGAAAACCAGGGGGAAAGAAAAAAACAAAAAGTAAGCTAGGAAAAGGAACATTCATAACGCACGTATAATCCGCTTGTCCTGGACGGAAACAGACAACACTTCCGCAATCTCGTATTCAGAGGAGGAGCGAAAAGCCCTCAAACCACATAGAAGGACGGAATAAACGGCAGGGATGGAAGTCGGAACAAAAAATCCCGATGACCAAAGGGAGGGCTGTAAAAAACAGCGGCCAAAGGGAGGACCCCGCAACAAACAGAAGAAACAACCCCGTATAAAAAAGACCTGTACCTGGGACTCGAAGGGAAGAACGGGCACAGTGGTTGGACAGACGCGGTTTGGGGCGGAAGTGTGAATTGTCGGCAGGGGACACCTGGATAGGAAGTTACCTTCCATTCACTCCCAGGGAGAGAACAAAAGACTTAACTTGACCAAGAGCACCAAATAAAAAAAGAGAAAAGGGAACGTCATTCCAAGAGTTCAAAAGTTGACATCTTAAAAACCGTGAGCACCCCAACCAGGATCGTGAAGGTAGGAGGAGGAAGAAAAAAGAAACAAAGTGTTTACCCAGGGGCCTATTGGGGTGGAGCGGCAGAAAAGCGAAAGTGGAGGGGAAGCGGCAGTGAACCTGGGCAAAAAGTGATTCGATGGAATGACCATCAAACATTGAACTTGCCCAGGAAAGGGGTGAGAAAGTCTGGGAATGACCTCCCAAGACCAGTCCATCCTAGTCCCCCCGGAAATCATTCCGCCGTAAAAAAAATCAATACAAAAGGGGGAACAGAGATAACGGTGCAGCCAAAACCCTCGTGCTACAAAATCCGGAATGATCTCGAGTGACCGAAGAGAAAAAACAAAAGAAGCCACGTCACAACTTCCGCAAAACCCCTAAGAAAGGGAAAAAGTCAGGGCGCCGGTCGGAAACCGAGACGCTTCACCCGTAGTTGAATGTGACAAGAGTGGAGTCACAGGTGGGCGTAATCGGGACAAAAATTCGCAAACTCCAAGCTCTGTAGGCATGGAAAGGACCTTTTTACGGTAAAAGACCAAAGCTCTGTGACGCGTCCGGAGAATCAAGTCCCTAAACGAGAAAAGAGGAGACCGTCAAACCAGTTGGGCCACGGGGACAAGCCATCCGGAATGACCCTGCGAGCGAAGGGGAACTACACCCTGAATTCTTGATGTCACACGACGGCAAGAAAGGGAAACACTGGGCTCGCTCGGGGAACAGAGAGAGAATGGGTCGACGAAAAGAACTGCTCAAAGATGAGTCCCCAAGAAAAAGGGGGGCTTGAGGTGCTTCAGAAAATCCACTTGCAACCGCTAGTCGAAGGCAATCTCCCAAATACCTTCGCCGCCAGACGCCGTGAACAAAAGAACTAAGACTCTCAAATCACAGCAAATCCATGACCAATAGAAATCGCCCAGATCAATCGTCGCCAGCAGGCCTTGAGTAACAATATCAAAAGAAAACCTCGCCATGTGCAAGCGAGAAACTCCTCCTCCACCAGTAGGAGAAAAAAAGGCTAAAGAGGTCAAAGCGAGACTTCAATCAATTGTCGTGCGTATACATAAACCGGTCAGGGGAGCGCAACCCCGCAACA
>Ga0179593_1365759_pt1 | contig 10903 bp, 13 predicted proteins | sample CZODoug2_1_08_16_FD_185931 | JGI IMG/M metagenome (GOLD analysis project Ga0179593, IMG submission 185931) | Vadose zone soil fungal communities from Angelo Coast Range Reserve, California, USA - CZODoug2_1_08_16fungal (PacBio error correction) | ecosystem: Environmental > Terrestrial > Soil >...
CGACAAAAAAAAAAAGGTGGAAGTTGACCGTGGGCTTTTGTGGAGATAACCTTGGGCAATCTACGACGCTTGACCGAAAGAGACCATGCCACGCGGGCAATTATAGAGAGGAAATGGTTCAAGAGGTGCGTACAAGACGGGTCAGGGGCCGCGATCCCAGGCACGGGTCGAAAAAAGGGAAGAATCGATCTCACAGCCAAAAAAGGCTCCGCACAAACTGGTGTGAGCGAGACTAGCGCTAATGCTCCCTGAGAGAAGGCAAGCGGTGGAGAGAAAAATTTGCCGGTGGCAGGTCGCACTCAGCGCGGGCGATCAATGGGAAATATAATGAGGGTCAGTTTAAAGTGCCCCACTTCACGGATGGTAACACTGGAACGACCACCCTGGAAGAAAAGCCTAGATAGCTAGGGTTCTTGTAAACGGGGAGAAGAGATCAAGCGCCACCTAAACGTCGACGCAAGGACCAGGAGACAGCCACACAAACTAAAATGTGACACCATCAAGGCGATTAGACGCTGCGAGCTGGCCAGCACCGCCGCACAATACTGCCGACCGTGAAAAGGCGTTTAGCTGCCAAGGCACTGTGCAAACAGCTTGCGCCAAATGAAGACCCTTCAGAATGGAGAGGCAAATCTAAAAGAGGCCTGTAGACCCTGAAACTTCCGGCGACGAAAATAAACGACCGGAATTTTGCGTCAGAGGAGGAAAGGGACACGCTGTATCGTGGAAACCTGACGCAGCGAGGGCCGACGTTAGGGTAGACAAGAAAGGTAGGAACAGGAACCACTGTTGGGTCGGGACGGTGCTTTGGCAAAGGGCTAACGCGCGGAAAACGGCAAATTCTCTAACGAATTTACTCATCCGGGGGAGGGGGGTAAACGTGCTCGTGGGAACACTCGACCAAGGCTGAAAAGTATGCGGACTCACTAGAAAACTGGTGTAGGAGGAGAAACTTCTGCCAGTAAAAGAAAGGGGAACTATGAGGAAGAGAAGGCTGGGCTGCGAGCAGAGGGAGAGGGCATGGTAGCGAAGTATTGTTAAAAGGCCGAAGGGTTCTCCGGGGGAGGTACCTCTACAGAGGGAGATAAGTTCCTAGCTGCGGACAGGGCCTGGGGCGGGCTCGGGGGTAAAAGAAGGAACTCTGCCGTGGAGATTCGGAAAAGTTCGAGAGAAAAGGCGACATCCCAAGGTCCTATACTCGGGGAGGAAATGACGGACGATGGCTAAGAGGAACACGCGCATAGAAACAGGAAGGGGGGTAAAAGTAAGACCGTAGGATGACAAAGAACTTTTAGGGGGCTTTCGTCATCACCCCGTTAAGCTAAAGCCGGCCACGCGCTTGAGGACAAGAAAGGGAGGGGGAGGCCGGAAAAAAAAGATGCGCATCGATCGAGGTGAAAAACAATGGCTGAGACGGGGAAGGGGCGTACAAAAAGAAAAAGATCGGGAGAAGGAAAAAAATGACTTTGTCGCTACGGGACTGTGGGCCAGGCAAAAAAAAAAAATAAGCGCTGTCGTTTTCGTCTACTCTCGACCGAGGTGATAACCGGAGAGGAAAATAAGGGGTATGTGGCTGCCGGTCTATGAATAGGGAAGACATCAAGAGCTTTTGCAGAAGGAAAGTTAAGTACGAGGTCGGCCTGCCGTGAGGACGATCGGCGGAAAAGGCATTCTCAGACAATACAGGACTGGGGGGAATGGGAAACAAAAGTGGGGAGGAAAGGACGTCGAGGAATAAAACGCGGTCAGAACCTGAGTGAACTGGACAAGGGGAGAAGACTGTAGGTAATGAAAAAGAGAGGATCTCGAAAAAAAGGATGAGGAGAGGATACAAGACCGGGGCAAATAAAACTTAGGAAGAAAGTTGAGAAGTTCCAAAATGTTCAATCTCATGAAAAAAGGTCGTAGATCAATCAGCCTGGAGAACGGTGTCCAGACACCGAATCCATTTGATTGAGATACGAGAGACTTGAAAGTGATTAGCAGCGAAACGCGAATTACTGAAAAAAAAAAACATGGAGCTCCATCTAACTAGGGGGGGAGGCGATAATCTCTCAAGAGAACGGCGCCGACGGCGGGCAGTCGGCGCAGCACAACTAAAACGGCCCCCGCCCCCAGCATTAAAAAGGGAGCAAACAATAACCTAGAGGAAAAGGAAAAGGGGGGACCTGAGCAAGCAGTGCGCTCGACGTAGGAAGAGGGGGGGGACAAGCAGAACTCCGATGACCCAACTAGGAAGAACGTGAGCCAATCTCTTTGGCACTGGGGTGGGAATAAAACTTGCGCGGAACTCCCCCCAACTCGGCAAGACCCCGAGAGGGAAAGGAGACAGTCCAAGAGGAAACGGGGGATCGATCACCAAACGGCTCCGTAAAAGGTCTTAAAAGAAGGAGGTCAAGGGACTGCTAAAGAGAGGATAACCACCTCCTCAGTACCATGAGGACGAAAGCCAAGGCCGTAAGAAAGAGAGGACGAGAACGCTGTGGGAGCTTACCAAGTAACCTTCCTAAACGTCGGGAAAGCACAAGAGGTCGCGCACACATTTCAAGCTCGCAGGAACCGCAGCGCCAAAAAGAGGAGGAATAATCGGCACAGATTTCAGGAGGAAGAGTGAGCAGAAGAACAAAAAGAATTTTCCGATTCCTGAAATCCAGAAGAAAGGAGAGGGAAAAAAAGCCATCGTTCTGTCAATAAAAAAAGACCGTCCCGCTTGATCAGAGAAGGTGACCTTCATCGCTCTCCAAAAAGAAGAAAGGGGAAAACGTACGAATAAAATGTTCAAGGTTAATAATAGGCTTTAAAAAAGCAAATAATGCCAGCACTTCTGCAAAAGGCACACCAACACAGCTACGTCACTGGAAAGATATAAAAGCCCGGTAAACTGATGGATGGCTCCTGCCTGTCTCTTTCTAAAATGAGAGGGTAAAGGCAGACCATTCGGAGATTTCTGACTGAAAAAGAAAGCGCTCTCTAGCAAACTGCGGGGTACTCGGACCCCTGCAACCAGTTAGGCAGTGTGGACGCAAATGGGAAGAAGGACGTACAGCGTTCTCCTCGCATCTGCGCAGACAGGATAGGATGTATGATGGTCCTGAGGTCGACGGAAAAGGGTGGCGCGCGAAGGAGGAAGGTTAAGGCAGAGAGAAGAGCATGGTGTGAGCAAGGTTTCTCCTTCAAAGCGACAAGAAGTTAAGAGGGGGGGAGGACAAAGGAAAAACCCAGGGAGGAACATACCGTGAGCGCCATCGAGAATAGCTTAAAGGAAAGCGAAAAAAAAAAGATGAATTGCCTCAAAGAGGGGCTCTACTGGAGAGGGGAACATCCAATGTTGAGAGAAAGGGAGGCGATCGATAGGATCAGTGACAAACGTTGCCGGAGACAGCACCATGCACAGGGCTCGATTCTGTACTCCCTCGGAGAGAGGAAAAGGGGACACGGGAGAAAAAAAAAAAAAAAAAAACACCCAAAACAAGGGGGCCAAAAAAAAAAAAAGCCGAGCGGTCAAAAGAACGCGAGACCGAAAGTTCAATAGACGCGGGGTCTGGGACAGCACGCCCGTCAAAGGACAAAGGAGAAGGAAGAGCGCACGCCAAAAAAACAACGGATGGAGGAGAAAAGAAAAAAGGAATCAGGGAAAGTGGCCCGGTCAGGGGGGAGGGGGGTGGATGCTCTCAAATGGCCGTTCGCAAAAGGGACGAAGAAACAAGGAAACGGCAGGGCTCGACCCAAAGGGGAGAAAGCGATTGGAGGACTCGCGAAAAGGGGAAAGGCTCCTGGCAACGGTCGCACGGGGAGCATATCTGTAGAAGGCCAAGAAAGGGAGGGAATCAGGAGGGTCCTATGCCCGAAAAGGACAACGGAGGAATCAAAAGGCAAAAGGAGCGCCTTGACATTTTGAGGGTAGGAAGGAGACGCGATGCGCCACGGGATGCCCTCAAGAGAGGGGAATGGGAAAAAAGAAGGACTGGAAGGGTAGCCAGTGAAGCACCACCTTTCTCACAAAAAATAGATATACGGAGGGCTTCCCTTTCTATCTGGGGAGGAGCAAAAAGAAAGGGACTTCGAACAATCACATGCCAAGACCTCCTCGAGGGGAGGGAGGAAGCATGCGAGGAAAATTACGCTGCTAGTAGATGCCCCTACCAAAAAACACTGCCGGCCTTGGCAAATGAGGCGTTCGGAACCCATCGTGCAGGAGGGAGAAAGGTGTCACAACACGAACCTTCGGTGGGAGGCCAGTGGAAGAGAGGAAAAGGTGATGAAAAATACAACAACCTACAAGCGAACTTGACTTATGCACTCTAGAAAAGTCCGGCGAAGAAAAATTGAGGTGGACAGGGCAGCAAGGGTCGTTCTACTGGGGGAAATTGGGAAACTATTAACCGACCCACTGTGAGGCAGGAACGGATGAACCCGGACGAATGGTGAAAAAAAAAAAAAGAGGCCAAAACACAATACTTAGAAAGCCGGACGGGAGGAAAGCCTTTCTGGTCATAAAAAAGGATCTGTGAAAAAAAGAGCACGGACCTTAATGACGGAACGGATAGAACTTGGTCTGACTAAAGGGCTTACCTATCACCTCTGGGAACCAAAGAGTGACAGGTGAAAGAGCATTCATGAAAAGAAAGGGCTGCAGAGGGCATTTGGGAGAGGAGGAGTGTTGGGGGGGATAAGGCTTCGTCCGACGGGAATACGCAATGATTCCTCTGGATAGCAGATGTATGGGAGGAAGGAAGGTGTACTATTTCACAGAAGGAAAGGTATTGGGGATGAACGAGATTCTGAAGTAGAAGCGGAAAGCTCAAGCTCTGGACCTGGGTACGAGGGAATGGAGCAATGCGGCGATGGAAAGGGAAAAAAAAGAATATTGCAAAAGAAATGGATAATTAATGAACGGATCTTGGGACACATGAGTGCGAGGCGATCCAAACCTTCATCAACAAGGCCCAGTGAAGAAGAGAGGGTGGTCACCGCGTCCAACTCTAGGCCAAGGACATAGGGTTTTGCTCAAGGTTTGATGTTGAAACCAATGAGCTGGCGAGCTGACGCATCAAAAAAGCCGGTCTACGTTACAGGGGGACGGGGACGCAATGGAAGATGTTGCCGCGGAATCAGTAGGGGATCTGTCGTGGCTCAACGATCGGATCTGGAGCTGGACCGATATGCCAAGACGGGTTCATGCAATAGAACTGGAATCAGAGGAAAAAAAAAAAAGCAGTGGCTCCGGAAGATACGCGCTTGACTTTCCGGAATCAAAAAAAATTTGGAAGAGAGATCTAAAGGAATGCCTGTACACGGTCGGACCAAAACAAAAAAACGGCCTCCACTGAAAGATTATCGACGAAACGGAAGAGCGAGTCAGCCTGCGGAAGGAAAACTTGAGAGCCTATTCGAAGGGGGCCTCTACTCCTCAAAAGATTAGCCCACAAAAAACACGGAGGGTTAACGGAGAGGCAATAGCCTTGCCATAGAAGCTCGAGAATTTTGCAATCACGCAGGTATCTGGCGCTCGAAGAGTAGGAAGAATAGGAAGGGAACCCCGTGTCCAGAAAAGTTCCAAAGGGGAAAGGGATGCCTCTCTCAATGGGCCGGCTGGGATGAAATGAATAAAAGCGGCGGCTCCACCAGGCCGAGACTCGTGGGAAAACGATCAGTTCAAAATAAATAAAAACCAGGGCAAAGGAAGGGGGGAAGATCTGCAGCGCGCGAAAGGCGATCGGACTCAACAACCAGCTAGAAAAGGTCTGAAAACAGAGATAAGAAAGCGGGGACACGTGAAAGGTCCTGGCAACTCAAGGGCTCCCGCCGGCAAACCGTTGTTGGTTTGTTGCAACGAAATAGAGTCAGATGACAAAAAAGACCGGGGGCAGGAAGTACAAGCGGGGATACAACAGAGAAAATGGATGGAAAAGGTCACACGGACGACGAAAAACAAAGTAACTCCTCAGAGCGGAAGGGATAACATGGAAAAGAAAGGTGGGCGGCGCTGGGCATAGACGAAGAGAGCATTGCAAGGGGGGAAAAAGCTCAAAAAAAAAAAAAAGTGTGCAAAGCTCGAAGACTCCGAAGCTCCACAACTCAGGCCAAGAAAAATTTTACATCAACGACAAAGGGAAGGGGAATACGTATGAACGAAGAAGGGGAAGTGGGAAGCGGGAAGCACCGGCCGCCCGAGACAAAACAAGATTCAGACGAACAGAAAAAAAAACCTGCAAAGAACCAGCAGCGCGCCTCATCGGGCATCGGGGGATGAGACAACACTGCCCGGAGAAGAAAAGGAGGGAGCCGTGAAAGAAGCCAGGGGCAAAAGGGGTAGAGGGTCCCACGTGGCAAAGAGGGAGGAAAACATGCGAAACGTGAAAAAAAAACGGGGCCACTGTTTCAGCGAGCGAAATAATCCGCCAGTGACAAGGAATTGACCAAGCAAGGGTCGGTCATAAGAGGCAACGACAAAAGTCGCACTCGCAGCCCGGTCCCAAACGCGACGAGAACGGGTACCGATAGAAACAACCGGTAAAAGGATTTGTCTGAGACATTCATGGCCGGGGCTAACACGTCTGCGTGGGAAAAGAATGGCCTCCCATTCAGACAGTCGGTAGGAGGACCATACGCGCGGACTGAGAAGAACCGACTTGTGCCCAGGGAAAAGGATGTCGTCTTTCTGTGGAATAGACTACCAGTGATTAGGAAGAGGAAATAGGCTCGAGAAAATGCGATTAGGGGGAATGTACCTGGGTTTCTGGACTTTGTCATTTTGGTAGCCGTCAAGAGAAGTAAGCCCGGAGAACAAAAGGGGAGGGTATTGGGGGGGGCCCAGTTTCGGCCAAACTTGAAACTTCTGGTAACGGTAAGGAAGCTATTGGGCAGGAAACATACCCCGTAGGCTGCAAACAGGGTGGACAAAACAGCATGCGGGTACAAAGCGCAATCATCCACGCTTCCTTGAGGTAAAAAGCGCGGGATACGCAGAAAAATCCGGAGGGGGAGATACTGATGGCGATCGGATCCTGTCAAAGTCGAGAAAGAAGGAGATCAAAGCGAAAAAAGAAAGAGGAAAAGTGTACGCAAACGAGAGGAGGAAAAGGGGCAATGGTAGAGAAAAACGCCGGCCGCGGCGGTCTTAGGAAAGAGGCACGGAGACGGAGAGGAGGTCTAGCGCTAAACCAACCCGGACACTTAAAGGAGGGGGACTTATATCTCGCTAAAAATCCACGAGAGGAGGGCTTAAAAGAAAAAAGATCCTTCTCAGGGGGGTGGGAAGGGGAAGTGAGGGGAGTGGTACGAAGAAAACAATAAAGACGGCCTCCTACGATGGGGGAAAAAAAACCGCAGAGATTGTTCACTTCAGTGGCTCTACAGACCTTTTCCTGATGAGAAGGGCCGGCAAAAACTACGAGGCACCTGTGGGACTCTGTCTGAGTAAAGAGATACGTATAAAATCGACTGTCCATCCAGTGCTACGAAAAGCCTTATTTGGGAAGAGAGAGAACGTGCGAGAGAAGGCTCAGGGTTGAAGAGACTGGTGGAAGGGTGGAGGTAGAAATTATAGCGGTGCAAATACGGGTCGATGCCCCTTTCCAACCTAGAGGGGGAGGGTGAAGAATCAGAAGGTGAAATTAGCGTGGAGAAAGTTAGGGAGAAAAAAAATCCTCTAAAAACCATCTCGATCGCGGCTTTTCCAGGGTATCCCGTTTCAGTAGGCGGATCATTCCAAAATTGCACTTCGGGGGACATGGGGGCACGCCACCAGATATACCGCCTACGAGTGTCATGAGCAGATTCGGGAGAGATTGCGTCACCAGATGTCCCAGAAAATCCTACAATCGCAGATACGTTTCCCATGCTGGTCTCGCCGCAGCGTTAAGAGGGCGCGTCGGTGACACAACGTAATGGTGACCCTTAGAAAGGACCGTTCGGGAAGCTCCGTGGAGAACTCCAACGGCCGACAAAACTACCGTGTTCCTGCACTATTCAATGACTCGCTCTTGGTGTTCCCGTGTGGCCCGCACGCAACAATACTTTAACGCGTTTTGTCATGTCGGTAGGGAGACTCAATTTTTGAACGCAATCCTTAATGCGGACAAAACTGTGATTGGGGGCAGGTACGTCTTCCCAAGGCGTGAGGCGCGCGCTGCCACACACGGCCCTTCGCGCAAGAATTCGAGACCAGGAGGGAAAAACTATTGGCTAGGGAAAAATAACTGCGACCGGTGGAGTACGGATCGAACTCGGGGGGATTCGCATTGCAGGAAATCAAGAGCAAAGGAAGACCTCGCTCGATGAGTTGGAACGTCATTGCGATCGGAAGGGGTGCTGCGGATTGTTTCTGAAAGAGTCGTTCAAGGGATGTAGATGGACACGACTGTCAGGGATCTGTAAATAATAGATGGGATGAATCCTTGAAGGGAGGGATCACCACAGGTAAATACGGAGGGGGAGAGAAGGAGTAGGGATATGCGGCAAAGTCCTTCTCTAAAAAATAATCGTGCGGCTAAGAGGAGGATTGGGGCTAGAGAGTGAAAACAGAGCGGAAAAAAAGAAATGGGAAAGTTAGTAAAGGGAAGGAAAAGCAACATCCGGGGGCGGCGTCGCTCCTCCAATTCATCAACTAAGAAACTAGCTTTGGAAGAAAACGAGGGATTCCTGTAACAGAATTGAAGGTCAGAGGATAAATGCGATGCGTGAAACAAAACAAGAAAAACATTGTTGAGGTTGAAGTAAGTAGGCAGACAACATACTCGGATCAGCCATGAGACGGGTTTGCGGACGACTCGAGGGGAAAAAATGCTTCATTTAGACTGAGAGGGAGGGCCACGAATTACTGATGCCGGCGGGCGCATTGGGAAAGAGAATATCGCCCTATGTGCTGTGGGGACCTTTCGCAGAAAAGATAAGGAAGAAAAGAAAGCAAAGAGGAGGCGATCCGGCCCATGGGAGTACCGCGGGATGAGGCAAGGGTAACAATCAACGCGGCACAGTTGGGGAATGAATAGTACCAGAATGGAAGTGGGACCGTGGGGAATACACCGTGGGGAATGCCATGACAAAGGAGAGACGGAACCGGGACCGCGAACAGAACTGCTGAATGGTCAAACGGTTAAAAGGGGGAGGAGATAATAGCTTTCTAGTTCTCGAAAAAAACAACGAGGAGTAAACAGAAGATAAAAGAAAGAATTGTATCTATACTCAAGAGAGGGAGGAGTTGCAAGTCACTCAAGGGTTTACCGGTCACTAGAGGCCAAGAGACGTCCATCAAAAAAGGGGAGCCCCGGTTGTCCGCAACGAAAATTCCATTTTACAGGGAGGAAGAAACAGCAAAAGGGAAGAGGAGATGAGCCGTCTAAGGCCGAGCGGAACTCCGAGGGCCAAGGCTCCATCGACGGGGGATGCTGTACATACTGGGATAAGGTAGAAAATCAGCACAGACAGTGAACTGAGGGCCCATAACAGCGAAGTGGGGGCTCTTGGCGATCGCTCCCGAAAGAAGCTCCAGATGGGAGGAGTCAGAAAAGAGGTACTCAGACAGCTTCAGGAAGAAATAAGAGAAGGGCGCCAATATTCATGCAAGAGAAATGGTGGTGGGGAACCAAGCGCTCGAAGGGGAAGTAAAAATAGTTTCAGGAAAGAATAGGGAGAACTACATCTAGTTAAGGACCGTGGATTAAATTGGACAGACTCTCACAAGCGGATTGGAATCCGACAGGCTTACGTCTAAGGGGAAAAGGAACTACGTTCATCTGATGAAAAGCCAGCAGGAGAAGGACACGAAGATGGCAGAAAGGGTGAAATGACGGCGTGCGAAATGAGTCTAAAACAGAGCAAGTAACTGAGTGGGCGAAGCGAACTCCATTCCTCCGAAAGATTACGGAACGAAGAGGGAAGTTAGAGTAACAGCCCACACTCTGGAACAGCAAGGTACTCGACTCACCCATACCGACTCAATTCGAAGAACTCCAGCAAAGTCGTCCTCATAGGGCAGAGTGTGTGGCTCAGCACTTCAGAGAAAACAGGGAGGACAGATTGGGGGTTCCGCACATGCGGCCAGCAGTTCGGAGGTAAACTCCTCGGAGCCGGTCCAGGATGCGACTTCCTGCGAAACAAATTTTTCATAGGAACGAAAACAAGCAAAAATGAAAAGAACTCAATCACAGTGGGGTTAGTTTAGAGTGAATGTAATGAGTTCGGATTCCACGGATACCCCGCGGAGACCAGGGAAAAACCACCACGCGCGGCAAAGGTGAGGGGACAGCGATTCAGAAATTCAAACTTGGTGGGGCTCGCCTGCAGGGACTTGACAAGGGAGGAGGGTGGCCCCGGGAGACATGCACCGGTAGTACTTGCTTGGCCTATCGCTCGCTTAACTAGTCGAGAAAAGAATGGGTCCCAGGTCGTAGTGCGTGGGAATCGGACATCGACAAACCTATCGAATCGCTCTAGTCACTCTAAACACCGAGGAGAAGCTGAGGGGGGTGGTAGAAATGCATGTGTTCGTCAGAGGGAGAGAAAGGAAAGCCACAGCCAGTTTTCGATTGGTGGGGTGTCTAAGGGAGACGTCAGAGGGCAGAACTACAGAAGGGCACTTGGCTTCACCTAAAATTGCGGTCATAATTAGGCGCATAACGCATCTCCACGAAAAAAGGGGGCAAGAGATCCACAGGGAAGGGGAGGCAGATAGGGAGAAAAGACCATCAACATCCGATGTGTCTAGAAATGGATTGGCAAGTATGATCACGTTCGAGACACAACGAAGCGAAGAAGGCAAAAGGACCTAGTGTAAATCCAAAAAATATCTAACATTGGAAAGGGGGAGGAAGAAAATGCCGGCCCGGCTGCGTGCTGGAAGCGTCGTAGTAAGCATGGCTAGCTCTAGCAAAAAAAAAACTAGACAAAGAAGGAAATAAGG
>Ga0179593_1395287_pt1 | contig 10903 bp, 12 predicted proteins | sample CZODoug2_1_08_16_FD_185931 | JGI IMG/M metagenome (GOLD analysis project Ga0179593, IMG submission 185931) | Vadose zone soil fungal communities from Angelo Coast Range Reserve, California, USA - CZODoug2_1_08_16fungal (PacBio error correction) | ecosystem: Environmental > Terrestrial > Soil >...
TCTCGGAGACGGGATCACCATCTATGAGCCGTATACGCCCATAAAAGTGTAGTTAGTGCCTAATATCCTCGGAAAAAAAGGCGAGGAAAGCGGTAAAAAAGAGCGCCGCTTCGTGTAACTAGGTTGGCGAGTCAAAGCAAACGAAAAAGAAGGGGGAGTGGCCGAGAGCAAATTAGAGGAAAGAGGGGGGGGGACCAAACTATTGAAGAAAGTGTCAATACAGTGGACGGAAAACGACGACTTCGGGGTTTCAGGCAACCCACACAAATTACTATACGAGAAGGAGGGGGGGGGGGGCCGACAAGAGCTGGCCTGTCGGAACAGAGGGTTAGGGTTGGTCGCGTGTAAGGATAAATTTGGAAGAGGAAACTGAAATCACACGAAAGGCTGTTCAGGTACTCTCTGAGCGCGTCATGACGCCCCAGACGGCCGCCACGGAGAGAACCCAAAGAGGGGGGAGTCATCTATTATATGAGTCAGGGGAGAGTTCTTCGTGCCAAACGCGAACATTTACGGAGGAAAGAGGGCAGCTGCGGAAGACGAAAAAAAGGAAAATCTCCATTGGCTTATCCTGCAAAAAAAAAGGGGGAAATGGAACGGCCCTTTAAACTCCGAGCAGCCAATCGAGGCCAAGTGCAGCAAGGGTCTTGTTGTGTTTGCAGGAGGCACCACTGAAGTATCAAAACTCAAAGGGGGGGAGTCCAAAGGCAGGCATTGTTCTAGGAACAGTTTAGGGAACGATTTCTTCGCTGGTCTTGATTTGGCCTCGTCGATCCGACAAGACGGAAGAAAGGTAATATATCCCGAATTTGGAAAAGAAAAATCAAGGGGAGATTCTATTGGGATAGAAAAAACCAACGGTCCGCGCCGACATGCATCTGAAATCAGGAAAAAAGATCCACACCAAGGGATCCTCACATAAAAGCGGGAAAAAAAAAAAAAGTAAAGCACGCGTGGTATGTGGGAAAAACCGACTGGCAAGGGGGCAGTACGGGGAAATCCGGTCATTGAGTGACAATTGGGGTGTGTTCGTTCGGGGGGTATATGTCGGTAACTCAAGGAGGGTCAGATGAAATTATCAGGGGTTGCCCTGACGGGACGGCGGCCAACTTGGGGGCCGGGGGGGGAGAGGGGGGAACGGGCAGGGGAAGAAAATCGTAAAAAAAAGAAAGGGCTATTGCGGTCCAAATTGAACGTTGGGAAAATGGGGAAAAGCAATATTAAATCAACAGGGGCAGAGAGTTCTTGCCTGAGGGGTACAGGGGAATCTCCTTAGCACCGTGTCCCAATGCCGACAAACTAACCACTTCGAGGGCGGGCCCGCAATCCTTTTCAAGCTACTACAAGACATAAGATGCCTCAACCTCCCTAAAAAAATTAATGAAAAAAAAATAACTGGCTTAGATTCAAGCTAAGTGTCCAAACTCAAAGCCATCCGCGGAGATATCAGGGAAGTGGGGGAACGGCAACGAAAGGCACGTAAGTCCAAAAAGCCGAAGGAGACCCCAACGGGGGGGAAATTGAAAAACCGATTATGGGGGGTTCAACGTGGAAGAAAGGGGTGCCATTCAGGTTTGGGGATGAACCCGGACGAAAGAACGACAGCAAGGCTCATCACAGAAAGTCAACAAATGAAGCGACGGTCAAAACTTCCCGATCCCGGGCTCAGAGAACCGGGCTTCACCGGCGCAATCTATAAGACAGAATCCTAAGACCTCAAACAAACAAAGAAAGCCGCCTAGGGGCCAGAACAAAATTTCTCCTCGCGAAGAAGCGAGTCGCTCTCGTTGAAAGGGCGCGAGCACAGCGTGTATTCAGAACGCACACATCATTTTCTTGAAAATGAAAAACCGCAAGAGAATCCGGCGAGGGGGCCGGGGAATTAAAGAAAAAGGATCAGGAGCAAGGGCAAAAGGAGTATGAAGGGTGACAGGAAATTAGAGTCCTTGGAAAACCAGGAAGCTACCGCTCGCAGGCCAGTATTAGGGAGAGTGACAAACAAGGGTGATAGGAAGGGTCCGACCGCGCCGCTGAGGTAAATACCAAAAAATTCCTGAAGGCGGGTAAAAGATTGAAGGAAGGGTTATTACTGGGGAGGCCGACTCGGAGCCAGAAGTGAAAAGGGGCGTTCACTTCGGTACACCGTAGAAAGGTCTTAATAGAAAAACGGCACGAATCTCAAAAAGGGCCGCCCCCGAGGAGGCCATTCGAACGCGTCGCGACGCGACGGGAACTTTGGGGGGATCGACAGGGGGTCTGAGTATGTAAAGGCAATAGGTGGGAAGAATGGTAGCGCGGCAAAGTGCAACCACTTGCTCAAACAAACCAACAAGGAGAATAAGATATATATAAGAGGAAACACAGCCTAAAAAACCTCTTTTCATGCAAGGGAAGAACGTCAATTATCATTTCGGGAACCCAACCTGAAAATCAAAAAAGCAGAGGGCCGCATGTCCTCGAGGGTATTTCGGAAAAAGGCAACTAATTAAAAAATTGAAGGCTATTAAGACCAGGGGCTCGGTGTATAAACTAAGGGCAAGAAGAGTGCAAAAGGCTTGAACCTGAGGCAGCAAGGAAATCCACGACCGAGAAACTTCAAAAATCTTACTGGGGGGATCATCCAAGAGCGGGCCAGGGAACGATGCTGATAGAAGGGCGATGTAGTCGTCTCGCATGAGCAAATTCGATAGGTGGTTTAGTGCAGGAGCGCAGCTTGAGGGAGGAGAGCGCACAGCTAGAACTTAAAAGGCACCGCCGGTGCAAATGAGAATCGCACGGGAGTTAAGGGTCTGCATCGCCTGAGATAAGATCAGGGTCGAGGATGCATTTGGGCCCAAGACAATCTAGGGTCGAATCTTCTCCGCGAGAGCTGAAGGGAAGACTGCTAATTCTCGAAGAGAGGTAAGACAAAGGGCATAAACTAAGTCGGGGAATTGCCGGTTGTGTGGTGTGGCGGGATAGGAAACTGGGTTCACGAGAGCAGGGCAACTGCCGCTGCCGCCCCGGTGCGCGTAGCCCTTCAAGAGGAGAGTAAATGGACAGCCTAGTCAGGGGTGCGTTTCGGGCAGGGACGGGCACAGGGCAGAGTGAGTGAGGAGAGGCCCATCGGAACAACCTACTGGAAAAAGGGGTGATAACACCAAGATCGGAGGTGGCAATCTCTATCCTACCTGGAGGGTGGGGGGGAAAAAAATAAAGGAGAGGTGGAAGGGAAACTACGGATAATCGGCTATGATGGCTGGGAGAAACGCGTTCAACGATAATCCTTCTAAAACGCGGGCAGGCTTGAACATTGGGGTAAGCTGGAGCATCTTATGGGATGAGAGGAAAAGGGGGGGAAAAAAGGGGGATCGAGGGCAACATCACTGGGGAGGGAGGGTCGGGGGGTTGAATAAGGCGCGAGAAAAAGCGCTTTAAGGAAACCCCCACTGTGAATTTCGGCAATAGAGAACTTTTTGTGGGGGGGAAAGACTGCTCTTGTAGAACGCTTCAACCTGAAATCTACCCGGGGGAACGTCACAAAATGTACGTCACCGAGTTAAAGTAAGACGTAAACACGCAGGGAAGAAGGAAGATTCAGGCAAAAAAAGCAAGCGGGTCACCGAAGCCTTCTGTCACAAATGATAAAAAAACTAACCAAGGGAAGGGTCAGCCGACTGACCGGAGAAGAACGTAACTAACTAACCCCAGACGAAAAAAGGAAAAGACTAGGGGGGGGGCGTGATGATCTCAGGGTTTCAGAAAGGGGGGGAGAAAGAAGCGGAGTTTGTAAAAGGAGATATTTGGGAGAGAATCCCATGGCTTCAGTTGCTAGCACGGAAAGGGTGAATGAAGGTCGGGGGTGCTGATTACCTTAGGGGAATTTAAAGGGAGAGGGGGAGAGGCCAGCATCGGAAACGTCTGATACCTGACGTATCCTCAAAAAGTTCCAGCCCGAATCAATATCAAACCAAGGGGTGCGAAAAGTAGCCTCCAGGAAAAAGAAGAAAAAGCGCTCAATCTCGGGTTTACGGAAAGTGCCGGTTCTTCAATAGTTCCAGGGCGACGGAGGGGGTCAGGGGGGGGGGTGAGGGCGCGAAATGAGCGACGCAGGATAAGAACTCACAAAAATAAAGATGCAATCGACGAGGAGGACACGGTGGGAGAAAAGAGTGGAAGAAGGAAACGTGGGTCGTCAAAGGAAAGCGAGAAAGAAAGGAAAAAAAAAAGACAATCAGCTCGTGGAGAGGGGAAGTTGGATGACCAATTAAAAAAAGTCAAGGGACCTATTCCTGCACCGAACCCGCCCCTAGTTCAAACTAAAGAAGATTTTCTTCCCTTAGTAAGCTCACAGGGTGGTGGTTCCGAAAAAATACGGACGGCGAAGAGAAAAAGTATAAAAAGGCAAAAAAGTGAAGCTTGCATATGGATTTCGAGAAGCATTTGAGCGATTCACACGGTGTCAGGACCTCGCCACCTCTGTCAAAGGCGCGGGAGGGTGCTGCCGATGGCACTATAGGGGGGGAGAAAGAGAGGGGGAGGGCACTCCAGACAAGTTCGGAGAAGAAAGAGGAGATAGATGGATGTAAAGAGAGGAATCCAAACTCAAAAAAAGAAACGGAGGAATTAAAATAAATAAGCTTTATCTAAGAGCCGAAAAGCCATCAATGAAGGGTATGTATGGATCAGCGAGACTAATCGAACCGAGCGCTTGCCCGGAAATGCAGAAAATGAACAGACGGAGGGGAGTGGAAAAAAGGGCACAGCCCGAAAAAGGGGGTCCAATCATTTGGTCAAGGACCTATAAGAGGGCAAAGGGGACGCTGAAAACATTGAAGGATCTTTTCTCGAAGACTACTTCTGGTTCGGCAACCAAAACCTGGCGAAGATAAAAAAGGCAAAGAGACGTATCGAGAAAAAAATCTTTGTCTGGGTGGGGCAACTGCTAGCAGGGAAACGCAAAGAAGTTTCGAATAGAAAAGAAAGCTCCACTATCAACGGGGTCAGGTTCACGATCGCGACTCGGAATTGACGAAATCCAAGGTCTAAAACATAGTCGAGATGACGATGAAGTCAATAGACTGGATTGACGGACGGGAAAAGAAAGAAACAGGAACGCAAGCGGCTAGAGAACTAAGAAAAAAAAGAAAGACGAGAAAAAATCGGCCGGAAAGAATTTAAGGGCGTCAATTTCCAAAAAAATCTCCGATCATGGTGACTTGCAAGGGGACCGGGGACCCAGAAAAGTAGAAAAAGTGGGGAGTCTTGCCCGCAGAGGAAAGGGGTGGCGGATCGCGTATTCGAGAGGGCATTCGAGTGGATTACTCGCGATCAAACCGCAGAATCCTCGAATCACAAAATGGGCAGTCAAAAAGGGTCTCGGAGGGTCAGAGAAACATAGACAGGACAGACAGGAACGAGAAAAAACATAAAAATAGCCACTCCGATCAAACCCATCGTGAAAAAGAAAGACAGGAAAGAGGTCATCACCGAACAAAGAGAATGGGGGGGGACGTTTTGTCTCGAACAGGGAACCGAGGTGAGGAGGAGTTCGGACCTGAAAGATTGGGGTCAGGAGGTTTGAAGCCTTCTGCGTGGGTAAATTACTCTGGAGGGGGGGGAAAGATGTGCTATAGGAGAGGGTGCCGAGATGGCGTCAGGTTAAGAAAAAAAAAAAATAGGGAAAAGTGAAGAGTGTCCCGGGGAGGGTATGGAAAGGGAAATGGGTGCGACCTCCGAGAAATCCACATGTCTAGACGTATGTGGAACGGGGAGGGTTCAATGGTGGCCAGAAGTCCTTACCAGATGAAAATCGAGTGAGAAGAGGAAAAACCAGAAAATCAGGGTAGCCAAATATTTCCTATCTCAAAAACAGACTATGAAGCCAAAATTAAAAAAAACTTTAAAGGCAGGAAAGGAGAGAAGAAATTGAAAGGGCCGGAACGCAGGAAGGGTTAAGGGCACAGAAAGATCCTCTCGGTAGTATCCTAATTGGACGGAAAAACGGATGCGTCTCGTCCACAAAACGCAGGAGATCGATGGGCAACAGCCGAGGTAGGGTACGGGGAGGGCGACTCAGGGGGAAGGATGGGTGAAATTCGGCAGAAAAACCTGCGAAAAGAAGAGGAAACCTAAGATCTGTGCCAAGCCGGCGAAAGGGACGCTGTAAAAAGGAATTAACATCATCCAGGAAATTCAGGAGAAACACAAGGGGAGCAGAGGCGAAAAAAATCCTCAGGCAAATCAAGACAGACCTAACCACCACAAAAAAAAATACAAAACGAGAGCATACCTAGGATATCTCCTAATAGGGGGAGGAGCAGGAGAGCCTTGCTAATCACGCAAAGACAGTAGAGGGATGATGGACCGCCATGGGGAAAAAACGGCAGAAGATTACCCGCTCCGGGAGTCTCCAGGCGATGCCTCATTAGATAAAAAGGGGAGGGGATTTAAAAAAAAATTATGAGGTTAAGGGAGGGCAGAAAGAAAAGAAGAAAACGTTAACTGAAAAAACTGCATGCAAAAGATGTCGTATGAAAAGAAAAGATCCCTCTCGGGGTAAGAAAGGCCATCTGTGGTGCCCAGGTAACCTGAACCGCTTCTGGCGGAAAAAGAAAAAAGCAAGAGTACTCTCTGGTCGCATTGGCGAGGATAGGGTAGGAATTTGCGGTGAAAAGAAAACTGCGGAATTTCAAGGGGCGGGCCTTACTACACGGATCAATGTTCTTAATATACCCAAGCGGGGCGAATTCGCACATGCAGACATCCAGAGGGGAAATTCTGCCCGCTGCCGGAGCGCATAAGGATAAAGTGGGAGCGGTTAATCTTAGGATGAAGGGGGACCCAGGAATGAGGGGGGTAAATCGCTTATCTCTGAAACAACAAAAAGGGATTATGAAAAGAATGTGGAGCGAGGAACGACTGACCAAAAAAGTTACTGCCATCATCGCCAAGTCAGGAGGAAAGAAAAAAAACAAATATAAAAAGCCAGCGGGCACCGAAGGGGAAGAGGTGATGGTAAAAGGGTCCATAAATGCCGAAGAGGTGACGCTTTAAGAAAAATTGAGCTGTGTATCCGGATTCAGCATAGGGGGGTAACTGCAGGGCTCCCTGATCGGACATCCATTCTCAAGACGAGGAAACTGGAGAAAAAGATTGAGGGGGTCTGCGAAAAGAGCGGCAGGTAAAACGAAGAAGGGGAAACTAAAAGGGAGATAATTCATTCCAATGAAAATTTATGAAAGGGGGAGACGCAGGAGAATGTTAACGCTGCAAGACCGACAACTTACATCCCGCAGGTGGCAAGGAGACAGGACACGTGGGAAAGCGCCCGGGAACTTAGATCGACGTCTGGGCTAGGGAATGGGACAACGAAAGAGGCAGGTCGCAGAAAAAAGATCCTGACTCGAAGGAAAATGAGAAAAGGGATAAGAAACGCCGGGGAGGAGGGGGGAGCATTAAAGAAAGAATTTTTTTGGGTTTGAGGGAGAGGAGAAAGGGGTGACTAGAACTTGCACCAGGAGCTGCCCTGTTCGCATGACCGGTAGGAGGAATTTGGGGAAGCACGGGACAGGTTTCTTGTGCCGGTTGCCGCTCGCACAGCACGAAAACGTGTCTATCTCACTGTCGTCGCATTATTATCAGTAATTCAAAGCGGCAAGGGAGGGAACGAAAAAAAACCAGACGAGGAGGGTAAAAAAACATCCGCTCCTGTCGGCGGGGTTTGGGAAAGGGGAGGAGGTGGCAAGTTCAAGGTGAATCTCCGCTAGTTAGAGAGAGGGCCTGGAAGCGCTTCACCTTCTGCTGGAAGTGTGGTGGTCAGGCGCATCTGTATGGAAAAAAAGGAAATGAGGGAGACAGCCCAGAGAAGGGGAGGATCGTGCGACGGGAAAAAGGGAAAAGGGGGAAGAAGGCTGAAAGTTACAATTTCGGCAAGCTCGCAAATGTGAGGTATCAACGAAAAGCCCTCTTCAACCTGGGAAAAAAAGCACGACGCAAGGGGGGAAAAAACAAGAAAAGAGACTCTTGTCCTTGTCAGATGTGATGAGAACGAACAATCGCGGCCAGGCAAGGGAAGTTATCAAAAAACTGCTACCTACATCCGGTCGGAAGAAATGTATACCCCTAACTAAACATCTGTAAAGAAGAAATGGAGAGTAGGAAGACTTACGCATAACGGGAGGAGAAGGGAGCGAAAGAAAAATAAGGGTTTCTTGAGGAGAAATGGGGGGACTACTGTTTCTTAGGCTTGTGTATGTTGAAGGGACGGATATGACCAGGCGGCAGGACGGGATATGGGCGGGGGATGGCATAGCCGAGCAAGAAGGGTGAATGAAAAGTAAGGGCGGAGTAACTTCGAGGGTCGCCGTGTCGTACTAATCAAGAACTCAAGATCCTTATGCCTCCTCAAAAAGTAAAGCGGAGCGTACGGAAACATTGCTAAGGCAGGGCCTCCCTGCAAAGGGCGAAAAACGGATAGAAGGAGGAGGTTGCAAAAGGCCGTTCTGAAGAAAAGGGATGGAAGTCTAGGTCTATAACCTTGCGCGATCGAAGCCGAGTGCTCGACATGTCGAAGCAGGGAGACTACGCGCAGGACTAAATAGCGAAGACGAAGATCGAGGGGGGAGGGGAAGAGGTGGCTCACTTCAGGGGCTAAATCGTATAAGACACTGGACATCATTCCTCGTAAGGAGGACGGTGGGATAGCCAATTTTGCGGGTAGAATTATCGGGGGACGAAACAAGAGGTTAGAGGGGAAGGGGGGCTATTGGCTCGTTTCTGATCTCCTTGGGTTTGCTAAACAAATAGGTCGGACGATAAATCCTCAAGGTGACATATGAAACAATGGTGGACCGATGAAAGAGATGGTAGATGAAAATAAATGCTCGGCACCAACCTTTTCAGAAGGGGGAAACTACACCCAAGGGTAACTAAGGTCGTAGTCTGAACAAGGCAATCTCTCAGTTTAGAGAACGATTCGAGCCCAAAACAAGTAAAAATTATGGGCGCTGAGAAGAGAGATGGGATGACCGAGGAAAAAAATCTCTCAGAAAAAAAAAACGGAGAAAGATAGAGATTCAGAGAGGAAAAGGAATCACCACAGAACGCCCTCATAAAACCGTGCTTTGGGAGTGGCGAGGGGAAAAAATCGCGACAAAGAGGAAACCGAGAGAGTCCCTGGCCGGGCAGAAGAAAACTCCGCTTAGGGTGGGAAGGGGGGCGAGGGGGTCAAGAAAAAAGAAGGGCAAGCGATTTCATCATAAGGGACCAGCTGCAGTGGAGGGAAAGGACACCTTTGAGTATTTAACCGGGCCGACGCGGGGAAGGGTTTGATGCAAACCAACGGAGATAAAGGACCCAGCCTCAAAAGCACGGATCGAGAAAAGAGGGGGAGGTGCATTGCCTCATGCCAGAGAACCCTTCCATCTCCCAACACACGGAAAGAATCTGGTTCCAGGGTCATCCTCACGGAAGCAATGGAAAAACGAACCAACCGGGCTGCAAGGAAGGAGAACAATCTATTCGAAGAGAGGAGGGATTCAGCACCCATGTCGAAAAGAAGAACGAGGGAAAGGAGCCGACGCCAACGAACATAAAAGTCGTGAAGAAGAGAAAGGGAAAAGAAAACGAAAAACTCGAAGAAAGTCTGGATTAAAGTCCAATTGCCTTCGGGGAGGCCCTACTATAGGCACTAAAATTTGGGCCATTTACCGCAGAAAAAACTGATGGGGGAGGAGAAAGAGTCTTCGACGGGGACTCGGTCGAGTTCTGGCTTGGAAAGCTCTATCAAAGGCTCATCCATCATTTAAGAAACGACAAAGAACTTTTCTAAAAAGCGAAGGTGCGAGGCACGGGCAAAAATAGCAAGGGCAGAAGCCCCTGGGGAAGAGAAAGGAGTGAAAAATGAAAAAACAAAAATCAACATAACGTAAACCGTAGATTACAAAACAGACCAACATATAAGGGGGTACTTTTTTCGTGCGAAAAAGTAGCCTCGGGTTGCGTAAAGTTTAGGGTCTCGATCGGGATGACAGTTGGTGCTTCGGGTATCAATTTCTTGAACAACGGAGGGTCCTTTGAAAATGGAAGCTGATGGTGTGAACTAAGTGGGAATAGAAAAAACGCGTTGGGACAGGGAAGAGAAGAATTAAAAGGCAAAGATTCGTATTGGGAAAAAGGAGAGGAGGGAAGGGAAATTGAAGAGGGCAAAAGAATTCATACTATTAAAATAACAACAGGTGAGAGATGAGTGACCGAAGTGGTGACACGACGAGAAGTACCATAAATTTCCAAGCTCCGATACGAATCACCAAAAAAGTCGAGGGCATTGGAAAAAGGATCTTTTCACAGAGAGCCGACATAAGGGAATGCACGCAAAAGGAAAACAAGCGGGAAAACGACCCGAAGTATCCTATTGATGCGGAAACGGAACGCGATTTTCCGTAGGCCAATAAACACGCGGAGGGGGAAGAGAAACGAATTGGGAACGGCAACGATGCCGGCCGAGGAAAAAAACGGGGCCTGCATGAGAGGATGCAAGGTAGGTTGGTAGGGTTGCGGGAGGGGAAAACAGGACCCGGTGTGCCAAGTCGGGTGAAATTCGGAGAAATAGTCAGCGGCCGAGAAATGACCAACGGGAAAAAAAGAAAAGAGGCATTGCGACAGGAACAGCTAATCTCCGAAAAGACTACTCCTACCGTTCTAAAGGCAAAACCGGGGCCTGGAACCGGCTTCAAGCAGCTAGCACGAAGACCGATCCAGCCAAAGAGATCCTCCTAGGGAGGAAAGAGCTCAGCCTACTAGGCTCGCGGAGCCTTTCTAATCAAGAAAGCATAGCGTCGAGGAAAGAAAGGAAACCTCCGATTGGGTAAGTTGGGTGAAGGGAGCGAAACTAGAGACCAGTATAAAACATGAAAAAAACGTT
>Ga0179593_1479172_pt1 | contig 10903 bp, 22 predicted proteins | sample CZODoug2_1_08_16_FD_185931 | JGI IMG/M metagenome (GOLD analysis project Ga0179593, IMG submission 185931) | Vadose zone soil fungal communities from Angelo Coast Range Reserve, California, USA - CZODoug2_1_08_16fungal (PacBio error correction) | ecosystem: Environmental > Terrestrial > Soil >...
CTTTTAGAGGGTCATGTTATACGGGAGTGCTAGAACACGGAACAGGATAAAAATGTCAGCTCGGGAAGGGACCAAGATATGCCGGTTACGGGGGGAAAAAAAATTCGTCAGAGAGGAAAAAAGAAGGTGAAAGTATGACGAAGCGGACGCGAACAGCCAGCGATGGGAAAAATTCTAGTTAAAAGCAAGTATTGCGGGGAGCAGACAAAGTGAAAGGAGAAGGGGTTTGAAGCCTCTGTCAATACAGCACAAGCAACAAGACGTGGAACAGGAAAAAAAGCGGTTTCGTGGAAATTCCTAGGAAGGGAACAAAAGAACTGGAAAACGTGAGACAGTAACCGAATGGGGGCATGACTAAGATATCACGGATTTGTAATCTGTAGAAGGATAAGCATATGCTAAAAAAACACCGAAAGTGACGCCAAGCTGTGGGGGGGAAGGTGGGGCTCCACGCGGCGTACTAGAGAGGACTGAAGAAAAAGAGGAGAAAGGGAAAAGAGGGGGAGAGCAAGGAGAAAGGCGAGCAGATGTCCATACGCACAACTAAAAAACTGGGAGGTACGTAAAGAAAGGGAAACCAGGCGAACAAGGAGCCTGGATAAAACTCTTGGAAAACAACAGATGAAGGACGCCTCAACGGAGAAGAAACGGACAGTAGGTGTGAAAAAAAAAAAAGGTAACCGCCGGAGGGAGGGACCCAAAGGTAATCTTGGGCAGGGAGATGAACGACCACTCAACTATGCCGAAGGACTCAACCCAAGGGGAAAAGTAAGAAAGACAAAATGGGGTCAAAATCATGGGAGGTTCACTGGTTAGGGGGGAATATCGGGGAAGAAACGGGAACGTTGGACGGCGTGACACAACAAAGTTTGGTTGGGGTGGAAGGACAACGCTGCTTATGAAACAAAATGTTGGAAGGGGAAAAAAGACAATTGGGTGGACTGGAGACTGCTGCCAAGGGGGGGAAAAAAAAAAGGAAAGAGAAAAATGTCGGGAGGGTTATGCAAAGAAGAAAACTAAGAAAATCGAGGGCAAGTAAGTAAATAATTTACATAAGACATTTGTGAAATGGGGGCAGAAACGCAACTGAGAAATTGGGGGGGAGAACAGATGTCAGGGATCGGAGCCAGGAGGAGGGCAGGGAGAAATGAATTCAAGAGAGAGTTGGTGGAGAGAAAGGGGGGCGATATAGGGCAAAGTAACTATCATATAAATTGGGGAAACCAAAAAAACGAGGGTCTGAAAACGAGGGGAGGCTGTTAATTCTGGTGGGGCGAGGGGGGTTGGGGGTGGTCAACTTTGGGGGTAAGGGGGCTCATACGAAATGGGGATGAAAGGGGCCATCCAAGTGGTGGTTTTAAAAACAATGACGCCAGGACCCATGTAGACAGTCCGAGGGGAAACGGGTACTTGGAAGAAGAGAACGGTACAGAGCGAAGGGGGAAAGTGTCATGAAAAAGGGAAGGGAAACCAGGTAACGCATGCCACGTTGGGGGGGGGGAGCCAGTTCCAAACTCAAAAAGCAAAAAGGGAGAGGGGGTGAGACGCTGGGAGTGGGAAGGGGTATGTCCGCCGGAGGCAAAAAAATGATCGAATCCTAATTAGACGCAAGAAAGGGGGATGAGAAAAGACTCTTGAGGGAAGCCTATTTAACCGGCAGGTCGTGGGGAAAACAAAAAACTAAGGGGAACGGGCCCGTCTACCAAGGGGGAAGTAGGCTCTCAAAGTCCAAAAACACTTTAGGGAAGGCACCTGGGGGAGGCAACGCAAAAAGAGGGTCTTCCAAATAACTCCGGTCAGGTATTGAGATTGGGGTGGGGGAGAAATGGGGTGACCTAAAAACGTTTTAAGGGAAAGGATAGCCATAAACTCACCAAAATGGGAGAGAGGCAGAAACCAGCCTGACGGAGAGGCCAAAAAACAGACGAATTGGAGGGTGATAAGTTAAGAGGGACGGGAGGTGCGGGGTAAGGTCAAACAAACCAGAGACATGATTATAGCTGACCGGGAAGAAAAAAAAAAATAAATGCGACTGTTTGGTTGGAGGAAAATTCACGACGAACGTGCGAGGCGGCCAGGCAGGAGTTGGGGGATATTGGGGGGGAGGCGGAGCACGAGATGTTTTGGGGGGGCAAGGCGCTGGACAGAGGTGTCCGGGGTGATTGGGGGGGGGGGGGAAATCAAAGTAGGCAACGCGGGGTATAATCAAACAATCAGAAGGTTAACGGGCAAAGAATAGCAACGGTTAAGGACATCCCGATGAACACAAAGAGGTAACTTGACAATTCCTAATCGGGTGGGAGATGGCAAAAAAAAAACGATCAAGGAGATTAGTGCGCAAAGGGGCACCGTTGACTCGAGTCACACCTCAAACAAAACAACTGGAAGTCCTTGAAAAAATACAACAAGTAATAGGGGGGCTGGAAATGGGGACATACTACTGTGAGACTCAAAAATACGTCAAAACGGTTCAACTCCAAAAAAAATTGGAGGGGCGCCAGTGCCAATTTGAGACATGGCGTTGCTGGTCCAGGGGTTTTAGGCCGTGTACGGGGCAAAAACTAATATTGTGGGGTGGTGGGGGGTGGGAAAAAAAAGGGGGCTGCGTTCTTCAAGAAGAGAAAAAGAAGGGGCAAAAATGCTTCATAACGAGAATGGGGGGAGAAGGAAGGAGTTCACAAGGGGAGAAAAAGTGGGATAGAAGGACCTTTGTTCTTTGGGAGAAGGGAAAAGGCAAAGGAAAGGGAACAACTGTTGACAAGGTGGCAACAAGCGGCAGGCAAAATCTGGATTGAAAAGATGAAGTTGGGGGCACTGGCGAAGGGGTTGTGCCACGTGACACACACATTCTAGACAACCTGAAGAAAAGAAAAAAGAACACGTCGAAAAACTTGGAGTCAGGTGGCAAAAAAAATACAGGGGGGGGACGAAAAAAAAATCACAAGGTGGGGAACAGACTCAGGGAAAGGTGGAAAACCAAATGGAAGAAGGTCACCGGGACTCTTGTGGGGGAACGGAAAAGAAAAAACTGGTCGGGGAAGGAAACGTTTCGGAACCAGTCCGGGGAAGGAGGGCTCAATTTCTCGGAAGAAAAGGGACAGGTAGGTTGGTGGGGCGAAGTAAACATTTAAAAAAAAAATATGTTACTGGAAGGGGAGAAAGGCCCAAATAAAAAAACGGAATCATCTAATAAAAAAAACAAACGGGGGAACTATCTGTCAAAAAAGAATTGAAGGGGGAGAGAACTTATGAAAAGGTGGGGGGGTAGCGTCGGGGGTCCTAATGGTCAAAGCCGCTAAGCACGACGCAAGGGGAGAAAAGGGGAGCAAAGACTATCCATCGACCGTGGGCAACGAGTTCAGGGAAAAAGCAAGCGAACTGAACAGAGGGGAGGAAAGATAAGTAGACGGTGCTCTCCATCAAAAAAAGGGAAATTGGGGGAGTTCGAAAAAAACTGGAGAAAAAATTAGCACGTGTAAAACACGGGGAGGACTTGAGGAAATGGGGCTACAAAAAAAAAAAAAAAAGAAAAAAAACCCACACCAAAAACAACAACCCAAAAAAAAAAAATCCACCAACAAAAAAAAAAAAAAAAAAAGAACCAAAAAACACGAAAAACAGACCCACCACACAAAACACCCAAAAAACATGGGGGTTGTGCGGGGGTGGGGGTGGATGAGTGCCGGGGGGGATAGAGGGGGGGAGAGCGAGAGGATGGGAGGGAGTGGTGGCGCATCGAAGGAATGGTTGGGAGGAGCGAGTGGGGAAGGGTCGGTGATGTGGGATCGGGGGTGGGAAGAAAGGAGGCTAGAAGGGTACAAGGGAAAGAATAGTGGGGTACGTTCTAGGGGAGAAGGTGAGGGGGGGGAGAGGATAGTAGGGAAAGGAGATGGGGGGTAGGGAAGGCGAGTGGAGAGTGAGGGTGTGGTATGAGCTCGGGGGTGGTAGGAGGGAATTCAACCCGGTGGCACGGGAAGAGGAGAGGAGAAGGAGTGGGGTAGAGGTGGTCGGGGGGAGTGGGGGTGCTGGGAAGAGAAATAATGGGGTGAGGGAGTGGGGAGATACGGGTGGGAGGTGGTAGGCAGGAGAGTGGGATGTTGAGAAGGGGGGGGAGGGGTGTCGGCAGGGGGGGGTGGGCGTGAAGAGTGGAAACGTTGGGGGGGGGGAGTGTGGGATTGTAAGTGATATAGATATGAGGAAAGAGGGAGGACGGGGGGGCTGGTAGAGAGTGGGGTGGGGTCGAGGGAAGAAGAGAGGTAGGGGAACGGGTGGATGAGGGGGGTATAGGAGGAGGGGTTGAAAGGCGGGAGGGGAAAAAGAATGGGAGGGGGAAGTAGGGGGTGGAAGGGTGTGAGGGAAGGGAGGGAAAAGGGGAGTGGGGGGTGGGGAGGGGGGACGGTGATGTGGAAAGGGGGGAGGGGGTAGGGGAATGAAGTGGGAGGGGTGGGGTTGGGTGGAATAGGTGGTGGGAAGGGGAGATGGGGGGGCAAGAAGAGAGGAGAAGAGACAATCACGAAAGTACAAGAGGACACAGCTCAGAAACCGCCCCGCCCCACGGCGGGGCCCGCACAAAAAGAAACCCGGCCAAAGAAAACACAGCCCCACCCCAACACAAAAACCCACAAAAAGAAAAACAACACACAAACCAATTAAAAAACAACACCACACCAAAAAAAAAACCACCAAAAACCCAAAAACCACTGACAGAACCAAAAAAACAAAACCATACACAACCACCCAATCAGAGATCATGGGGCTCAGGGGAAAACACGATTCAAAAAAAAAAAAGAAGGGTCAATTCAAAAAAGGAAAGCCGATCCAATTCCGGGCCAAGGGAAAAAAGCTAGGCGGGGAAGTTAATATATCCAAATAGAAAAAAGTCAAGGAGAGCGCAGGACGCGAACTCAGAGAGACGGAAATACAGATGAATCATTCTGTGTGCAAAGAGGTCGGGGGGGAGAAAACAAACCTTAGAAGAAACATGCTGGTCAGGGGGAAACTCTTCTTACACATCTCACTGCGAGCAAAAACTACGGATGAAAAAAAGAGGGGGGGGGCCATTTTTCTTGAGGAGTGACGACAGGGGGACATGAACTGTTTCGGGGGAAAGGAGGGAGAAAACGGGACCTCAACTGAGTAAAGAGGGGGGAGGGGGGAAGATCTGCCGGTTGAATTGGACTAAACCAGAGAAAGGGGGAGGAAAGGGCGCTACTGGAATCTGAGAAAAAACAGGAAGCTGGAAAAGTGATAAAAAGACCAACCGAGCGGAGTGGGAAGATGGTTCCGTTCTGTGGGGGGGGGGAAAATCCGCAAAAAATAAAACACACGGAAACATTGGTGAAAAGTGGACGAAATGATATTATGGGAAAGACAGCGTGGGATGACAAAAAGTGCATAGGAAAAGCACGCAAGAAAAACGGCAAAAAGCTCTTGCAAAAGAAGCCAAATACTCCAAACGATGCAATAACGCAAAGTCAATGAAAGGAAAGGACGACCGGAAAGTGACATGTAACGCTCAAACAAGACACCGAGGAAAGGGGGGGTCAGACTACATTTGATCAAGGATAAGAGAAACGACGCAGGAAGAACAGAATAAGCGCACAAACCGGGAAAATTAGTGAGAGCGGAAGACCAGGATCATTCAGCCGAAAAAGGTCAAATAAGGAACAGGGGCGTAAAAGATCGGACCAAAAAAAAACGACTAAAAAAAATTCGGGGTGGGGAGAAAGGGGAAAAACAGGTGTAAGCCGCAAGGGAGAGGACAGCACTGGCAGGCAGAGCAGCGACTGTAGTCAGGTCAAACTAAAATCACCTTACCGTAGAGGGGGGCAAGGAAAAAAAAAAAGGGGGGGGGCGGTAAAGTCCGGGGAGAGGGCGTCAAAAAGGACTCATCATCTCAACATCAGGAAAAAGGAAGAAGTCCTAGACAGGTAGGCAAAAAAATACTTAACGATGGAAACGGGACCAAAGCCGGGGGGAGGAAAAATAGTGAGCCCCATGGCCGGAGCACCAAGGCACAAGAAAAAAGTAAAACTAACCACAAGGGACGAACAAGGCAAAAAGGAGAAAAAAAGGGGCGATGCCTAAGGGGAACCAAAAAGGTGAACAAAAGGACCGGAAAAAAAGAAGGTCAGGGGGAGGTAAAACAGTTAAAAATAACAGGAGGAATGGGAAGAAAAAGTGGGAAAAAACACGAAAAAGAGTGCAATCCGCAAACAAAAGCCAAAAAAACAATCTACTACCAGGGAAGGGACCGCGGAGAAAAAAAAAGGAACGGGGGGGGGCGAAGCGAAGGGACAAGAAAAAAAGGAGGCACAGCGCAAAACGTATAGGATCGGAATTTTCACGGGGGCCAACAACATTTAGGGGAAAGAGGACGACAAGGAAATCTTGTTCACAAACAAAGGGGACTGAGCAAATCAAAATGGGGCGTAAAAAAAGGGTTAGTCGGGGGGGGAAAAGCAGGAAATGCATATAAAAAAAGACAAAGTTCAAGGAAACTTGAGCACCAGGAAAAGGAGATGAAAAAGGGGGGGACAAAATTGTCGGAAAAACAGAAGTGGGTGTTCGAAAAAAAAAAAAAAACTTGGGGTAAGGACACAAAGGAAAACTCGACGACCAGAAAGGTTGTAAAAAACTCGAAGTGTAATAAAAAAAATGGACAAAAATCATCCAAAATGGGAGGGGGGGGGGGGAAAAAAGGGGCGCCTGGGATCGGAAAGAGGGGGGGTGGGAGGAATGGTGGGATGTGGGAAAAAAACAAAAACTCAAAAACCAAAAAAAAAACAACAAAAAAAGCGGGTCACTCATGGCGGGTCGGGCGGGACCTAACAGGGGACGTGAGGCTCTGGGAAAGAGCGGGAGTGGAGCGTTGGGGGAAGAGGGTTCAAGCTGAAAAAGGGGGACAACGTGGACATACTGGAGCACAAGCCAGGTGGCGTGGTGTCGCATGAAAGACAACTGCGCAGAAAAAAAAATATCTGGGGGGACTCGGGGACAAAAAAGGATAGGCATGGAAAGAAAAAAGAGGGCGAGTGACGGGAACGGAGGGCAATTGGCAAAAAACGGGCACTGACGCTGTTTCTAGCGGACCAAAAGGAAGACCATCGCGTAGTCCTATGGCCATTCGGAAAAAACAGTTATGCCATCGTCTCGTCGGGGAGGGTTCCCTGAAGACGATACTTGAAAGGGGAACCACCCACATGCAGCGGGTGTGACCGGTACAGACAGGTTCGTGAGGGGGGGGTACTAGCTGAATCAAGCCCAGGGAAAAAATAAAAAGAAGCCATGGGTGAGGAGGACAAACAACTCGGGAAACGCGAAAATTCACTAGAGAAGATGGAGCTGAAAAATCTGGGATGGTCGAGCACGAAAACTCAAAAAAAGGTCAAAATACCCTACTGGGAGAGTAAGTTGCAAAAAGCAGGGAAGGAAAACAAAACAAACGCCAACCCCCATAAAAAGGAAAGAAAAAACGGAGGGAAGAGAAAAACTAATCTAAGGAGCCAGGTTTACGAAAAAGGGGGAGAGAGGGCCTATAGTAAAGAAAGAAACGCAGGAAATATCAGGAAGAGAAAAAAAAAACAACACAGGAGGGGGGAGAAAATAGAATTCTTTGGTAAGGAAAGTAGAATCAGGGGAGAATAGAATAAGGTACGCAAAACACACCAAGGGATAGGGGAATGGGGGTAAATAAGGGAAAGCAAAGGGTTTTCAACAGAGAGACGGAATGAAGCAACATTTACGGGAAAAAAAGAGGGTCAGGAAGGACAGGAGAAGGAAAAGGATAAAACGGGTGAAAAAAAAAAAGACCCATCGAGGAGACTCAAAACAAAGGGAGGGGAACGAAGGTCGGGCGACCTTGGAAGGAAAAAAAAGGAAAAACAAGGGGGGATCAGGAAAAAAAGAAATACACAAAGCAAAAGAAAGCAAAGGGTGGCGCAGAAAGGTGGGCGAAATTCAGTAGCTAGGACCGGGAACGAAAAACAGGGGGACCCGTCAGATGGTGAAAAAACATGAAGAAGGAAAGGAATAGAAGAAGATAGTCTCTGACACAAAGGGAGAAACCCGGGAAAGAGACAAACGAGAAGGAGACGAAGAAGACTGACGAGTTCTTGAAAAAACAGTGGGGAAAAAAAGGAGAGAATAAGCCTCCGCCAGTCGGAGTCGCGCGACAAAAGCGGTGAAAAAAAAACGGCGGTTGCGAAGGGATTTACTCTCACACTTGCAAAAACCAAAAACTGAAAAAATTTGGTAAAACGCTGAAAGTCTCAAACGAACGAAATGATAACCAGGGGGGGGGTTAAATTCGCACACGCAAAAGGACATGATGCGGACAAGGATGACAGTGTAGTTGGCTAGAGCAAATAAAAAGAGAAATACAGATGCCCCAACAAAAGATGGAAGAATAGAGAGGAAGACCCCCAAACCCACAACCAATTGGTCCAGACATTTGGTAAAAAAAAAAAAAGACAACCCCACAAAAATTGGGGGTGGGGGGGGGGGAACTGTGGGGAAAATAAAGGGCAGACGTCGGGTGGGAAAACTGTGCAAGTTCCCACATGAGTTGGAAAGGGGGTACGGAAAAGAAGGGGGGTGGTTGGAGGACACAAGGGGAGGTGTTTTCAGAAAAAAAGGGATCCTCACTAAAAAAAAAGGGCGGGTACTTAAAAGTTATAAATGCGGAAAAAGAGGGCTGACGGACCAGATGAAATATAGGGGATTACGAATACGGGGTGGGGGAAACCAAGATAACATTTACGGAAAATGCAGAAGAGACCTGAAAAAAAAAAAAGAAAGGGCAATAAACAAAGGAAAATCTCCGGGGTAAAATGAAATGGGGTAAGAACGGGAGCGGAGTCGGGCGGGGAAAGAAAACGTGGGCGTAGCTGGTGGCGGTGGCGGGAAGGGAAAGTGTTGAGGCATCATTACGAACCTATTGGGAAAATCAGACGAATGTAGGGTTCGTCAGCAGCGAGACCTTCTTGAAGGCCCAGAAGCAGTAACGGTATGGTCAGCAAGATAAGAAAATGCGGAAAAAAAACTCGGCCGTCGCTGGTCATCGGAAACGGAAAAGGGGTAAAAAAAAAACGTGGGGCGGCGGGCACACTGGGGAGGACGCATTACGGGCAAAAGATTAAGTACGGTGGCGTTGGGTCAAAAGGGGATTAGGGGAGCCGAAGATCGGGGAGAGATGGTAAGGAAATTCTGGGGCGTGATCAAGCGAGGCAGCCAGAACAGCGGGAGGAAGACAAAAGTTCGTAGGACGGACTGTGGAAGTCTGGACGGACAGGCACGGAAACAAAGAGGAGGCTATCCCTTGGACCTTGAGCAAGGAAGTTTTAGAAGATAAAGAACGGAGGCAACACGTGACGCTCGAGACAAGGGGAGCGGTTAAAAACCGAAGGTGGTGGGGGGAAGCGACGAAGGGGAAAGGCACGCAGGAAAAGGGAGGAAAAACAGCGCAAGGAAGAGAAGCAGGGACGAGGCCAAAAAAAAAAAAAAAAAACGGGTTCCAAGGAAAAAAGGGGGGGAAAAACAAAAAACGGGCAGGTCGGAGGCTCTGGGGACTTCTTAGCTGGGCAATAAAAAAACACTGCCGGAACGAATCAGGGATCAAAAGGAGAAAAAGTAATTCAAAAAGGAGGGCATGCTTGTGGGAGAATTCAAAATACGGACGGGCTAAAAGTGCTTCCGCGATGGGGAGAGGTTTGGCGGGAGAGGTGTGGGGAGAAAAAAATCTTTAGGGAGGGAAAGAGTGGCATCATCGTCCCTCAAGGGATTACGCGGTTCAGTTGGAAGCACCGTCCGTGGGAACAAAAGGGCGCTCATAGATCAAAGGAATATCGTGGTAGCATTCAAAAAAAGGGGGGACTGAAGAAGTGGGACGGAGGAAAGGGGGGAAAAAAAACCAACGGCACTTACCAACAATCTGTGAAAACGCAATTCCAGACTACTGGTTTGCGGAAAAGCACGGAAAAAACCGCGGCCAGGTGATCAACGTAGTTATGAAAAACAGCAGGAAAAAAAAGATTTAGCGGCTTCAAAAAGGACACAAGTAAAGGCTGAAAAGGAAAAAAAAAAAAAGGGAAACGTGGGGGGAAACAAGTGATTGACTTCTTAGCAAAAACGCGTCTAAAAGAGATTCCAATAGTCGTCAAAAACTCAAGGGAAAAAGGTCTACCCAAATAGAAGGGTGTCTCAAAGAAAAAAAACGACACGTCAAGGGGATTAAGATTTTGGAACCGAACAAGCACATTGGGTCAAGACTACGAAAGGGTATGAAGGATGGGCATTAAAATTTCAAAGGGATTGAGACGGAAAGAATGAGGAATTTGAAACGTCGTACTGCCCGATCCGGGAAAATTGAAACTTTGTGTGTCGGTCAGGAGTAAAAATTTGCTCAATGAAAAAAAAAAAAAAAAAGAACGGTTTGCCGGGGAACGACAGGAAGGGGAAAGGGACCCAGGATGAAAAGGTGAAACGGCAAGAACGCGAATAAAAGGGGGAAAAGGGACCAAAAGCGAAGACTCACCGTCGAGAAAAGGGGAAGGGACAAACTCAAAAAGGGGAAACGAAATAAATACCTTTTTTACCCCAGAGGAAAATTTCAGTTTTAAGGACCGGGGCCACAAAAAGAAAAGAGTGTATGGAGGAAAACAGGGAGAAACAAACAGGAGCTCAATCACCGCGGGGAGACGGCGAAAACTGGAGAACTCAAGACACCATTGTCAGGGAAACGGGTTGAACAACCGACAGCAAGAAGGCGAAAATAAAAATGGGGGAGAATTTCAAACACGGTTTCGGGTTTGGGGCGACAGGGACAAACGAAAGGGAAAGAAAAACCCATATTTCCTGAAGAGTTCTCCGTTCAAAGGAAAAAAAGGTGTAGAAAAGGGGGGGG
>Ga0179593_1481087_pt1 | contig 10903 bp, 13 predicted proteins | sample CZODoug2_1_08_16_FD_185931 | JGI IMG/M metagenome (GOLD analysis project Ga0179593, IMG submission 185931) | Vadose zone soil fungal communities from Angelo Coast Range Reserve, California, USA - CZODoug2_1_08_16fungal (PacBio error correction) | ecosystem: Environmental > Terrestrial > Soil >...
GTGTGCTCAGGGGAGGAAGGAGAAAGGGGACACGGAGTACTGCAACGGGTGGAACCGTGTGACAGGCACTGCCCAAGAAAAAAAATCATGTGAATGTGTACTTGGGGGGCAATCAAGACTGTATAGGGGATGCTGGACCTAAACGGACAGGGGGGAGAAACAGGATGTGAGATTACCGCAGTGGACCCGAAAGAAGTGGGGGACCTTCGAGCTTACAGAAGAAACGGAAATTGGGGCCGCGCGCGCTCATACCTATGCCTATTTCATGTTTTAAGAGGGGGGGGAATTTCTGAAATATAACAGCAGGGAGCAAGGGGTCGTAATAGAGCTGGGGAAAAAAAGAAAGCCGATCCTCGATTCAAAACGTTGATTGGGACCTTTGGGAAGGGGGGTTCAGTGGGACAAAGCAAATTGAGTTCGGGGTCGGAATGGTTCGTACATGGGGAAACGGAGGGGGCCGGAAAAATCAACCACGAGGGATGGGGAGGAAAGGCCATTCATTCAAAAACAACGTAAGGAACGCAGGGAAACTCGAAAATACAAAGGCCCCAAGCGCCGATCAGCATGAATTCCAAGATGAAAAAATCAGTATACGGCCCTCGCGCAGTACCTTCAAATCTTAGGAAAATGGAGGGAAGATCAAAAGCTCGACTGAAAAAGAGAAGAAATCAGAAAGCAACTGAAATAGGCGGTGAACAATCAAGCGGCCGACATGGTCAGCTAAGATGGGGGGGGACGTCTTACCAAAGGGTTTCCATCTGGGCCGTTTAACACATCGCCGGATCGAGTCCGGGAAGATCAAAAATCCACGGAAGAGAAGTCGGAGGCGGACCCAAAGTCCCCAATTGGGGGCGAAGTTGTTCTCGCTAAGGGAGCACCCTTACACGTCGAAACGCCCCGCGAAGTACCTTGCAATCAGCAGGGCCGACCAATTGCTGACCGGGTTTCAAAAATGGAAGGGAAAATGGGAAGTCAGAATCTTGCCACTATGCGAAAAGGGCACCGGCCAATTTCCATGCCACACTCGGCAAAGGCTGCCTGAACGCACTAGAAAAGAATGACGAACCTTCGAGCACAGTTGAGGGGGAGGGTCAGGGGGGAAAGTTCACGAGAGGGGGGCCTGTCCGAGAATCCTGGTCGTCGCCCAAGGGACCCAAACAAAAAACGTACGCTTAATCCGTGATTAGAAGAGAGAACCCCGCCTTCAAGAACCGTTGAAGGGAGGAAGTGGAAAGCCCCGCGCTGAAGTGGCAAAAAGGAGCGTCGTGATCCCACGGGAAAACCAGACCTCAATGTGATGCAGTAAGAAAGATCTCGATAAAGAGCGATCCCCGAGCCTGAGGCCACAAAAGCGAAAAAAACACGCTGAGTTCCCCTCGACTCACAGACCAATGGAAAATGGTCCGCTTGGGAAAAGGGTCACAATTCAGAAGTAGAGGGTAAGTGATCCTACAGCTAAGAAAGGAACACTTCTCGTGGGGGTCCGCACCGAAGTGGCGGACATGCTTTGTGGGGACATTCCCGGAGGTGTGCCGCGTCCACGAGAACAACAAGGTACCGATAAGCCGACAGGCATTCACACTTCGCATGAGTTTCCCAGCAATCAACGTTCTGCCCCAGAAAGAGGGGAGGAGGGCAAATGCTCGCGCCACCAGTCTTAAAATTACACTTCTTAAAACTCTGGGTAGGTCCGGGGCTTTCAACCAGTCTGAGGAAGTGGATGGCGAGTCCTCCCGGAGGGGGGGGCAGGGCGGAGGAATGGGGGGGGAAGGCGGCTGGACTGCTCGAAAAGGACCGCGCCGGAAGAAAGTTCACCGCGGAGGGCAGAGGTTTTGGGAAACCCCGAATGGCCTACGCGAGGGCCGAAAAAGAATGAGTGGGGGAGAAAAGACCGCAAGGGCCAACAAATGTGGCAACAAAGGGCCGGGGTTGCCCACCAAACGCGTTTAAATCGGAAAAAGGAAAAAGTGAAGGGAGAACCTTTCACCCAGGAGTCTAACCCTCAAAGGGGAGTTGGGCAAGAAGGTGGGGGGGGTGGGAAAGGGTGCGCAAAAAGATTCCAACGCCGGGGCGAGGGCTATCAATTGTAAAGGGTAGCAGAGGGGAAAGCGCCAGAAGTAGGGGAAAGAAGCGGGGGACGCAAAAACATGGCCGGGAGTGAGTACGGATGGACCAAGCGCACTGGCCCGGGAAGCAGTTTGCCTGAATCTGATCGTTCTACATGGCGATCAGCAAGAGAGAGGGGAAAAAAAGTGCCTACAGTAACGTAGCGGATCTTCTCTTAGTAACCTGGGGTCGACTTAGCTCGCAATCAGTAGCGAGTGACCATGGAAATGGGATTAGATCGAAGGTAGAAGGAGATCTTCCCAAACGCGTGAAGTGAAAACGGGGAATCAAGCGTGGAATAATAAGACCCACACTCCGCTAAGCCGGAGAGGACTGAAGGAAACGGGGCTGCGAACAAAGGCCCCTGGTGAAAGCCAGAGACTCGGGAGAACAGGCACCGTAACAGATATCAGGTGTTGGCGCTTTCCGTTAGATCGAAGTAACCATCACGCCCGAGAAAAGATCAGAGGGAGGAACCATCGGGGAGAAGGTGTCGGAGGAAGGGATGCGGGCGCGACAATCTCACGTAAAAAAATCAACTGAATCATCCGTGAATTGAGAAAGCTGAGCAAGACAAGAGGGGAGGGATTGGGCAGGGGGAACTAGGGTGCAGTGGCCATCTTAAAAAACAGGGGGGGGAAAAGGGGCCGCAAAACCCGGAAAAGCGGAATACAGAGAGATAGATGGGAGGTGGGAAGTTGGACAAAGTTCATCCATCCATAAAGGTCTTGCGGGGAACACAAGAAAGAAGTGTTTTGCTTACAAATCATGGGAGTGGAGAAGCTCCTTTCATTTGTACGCTTAAAGCTTGGGAGTGGAAGTTCTGGGCTTAGCAAGTTCCAGGTGCTTGATGTGGGGGAGGATGGGAGTGTGTCCGACAAGTGGTTGGGGGGGGGGGGGGATTTACTACAAGAGTATCGACTGACGGTTCGGGGGTTTGGGAATCAAAAGGTGTGGAGAAGACTTGGAGGGGGAGCGTGGGGATGGAACGACGATTGGTCAGTAGTGGTTGAGTAAGACTTTGGGCTGCCTTCCACGGGAAACGGGGGTGGTTAAGTTGACAATTCGGAGCAAAAAAAAAATGGTTGAAGTCTGTGAATTAACTACAGACTTTGGCCTGTTTGGCAGTTCAGGGTGAACTAAAGTTTGCGCGGAGGCAACAGATGTTTTACAAAAGCGAAAGACGCACGAGTTCCGAAGCATCAGAGAACCGGCGACCTCGGGCAGGAATTGCGAAAAATTAGGCAGGTGGGGTTGTCTGCCTTCTGCCTGGACTAGGGAGGATGGTGGCAGAGGAATTAGATTATAATAGGAGATTCTAGCGGGTACTATGACGAGAGAAGGAGGAGGGAACTACTGGTGGCAGGAGAACTGTAAAATAATTCATGTCCTATGGCAGATTTCGCTGCAAGCATTCAGCGTGGTCGGCGGTCCACCGTCAGGCAGCCAATGCCAGGGGCCGAAAAGGGTGAGTACGAAAGAAACAGTCCGACCGCCATCGAAAAAATCTAAAGAAAAACCACCGGAGAAAAAAAAGAGTGTTCGAGGAAAATGGGGAGGAGAGAACGGTCTTGGGATCCGACTGGCGGACTCCCTGCGCAGGGGAGGGGTTCGTCATGCCACGACCCGGCGGGAGAGAAACTGCTGGGCGCCGAAAAGAGGACCATAGTACATCGACCAATAGCCCGGCGGACGGGTCGGGGTAACAAAAACGAAAAGTCAAAACGAGCTCAGGTGTAGATCGATACAGAGGAAAGTAGACTCAGGGAAGCAAGACAGAAACTCGCCCCCTTGGGTTGGCTAAAGAAATGAAAATAGCTGAGACACACCCGGGAAACCAAATTATTTGACAAAAACGTTGCGCAAATCCGCTGTTCGAAGTTCTTGAGCAAAAGTAGCAAAAAGGTCTAGACGGGAGGAAAAGGCGTTAAAAAAGTATGTCTCGAGAGAAAAAAACTCACAACCAGGAACCTCGCACCCAAAACCAGGCGGCTGAAGTCATTAAGAAATGACGCAAAGAAAAGAAAAATCAGACGAGCATGACGAGAGTAACCAGAGTCAGGATGGTCAGAGAAAAAAAGAAGTCATAAACTCGCCAGACCAAACGGCTCGGAAGGCTTCTCAAGCCTCACCAAGACAAAATCCTGAAAAAGAAAGAAAGAAAGAAAGGGGGAATTAAGCTTCAACGTGATGTACTAAAGTAGGGAACAACATCTAAAACCATCAACCGAACGCAAATGCTCCAAGCGCCATCAAAAAGATTCCATAAGTCCAGTAACAAAAGGAAGGGGAGAAAGCGAAGGTTCTGAAAGATACAAAATGAACAGGGAACTAAAACCGTCATTTTTTTGGGTGTTTCAACAAACGACGTGAACTGGCAGCTGACGCAGGGATCCGAAGGCCACTTCAAAAAAAAAAATTAAACCGCCACCAAACTCAGAGCGTCATTCCTTCAACTTCGTTTTCAGTTGCGGCCATCGGGATGGAAAAGGAACAGTCTTCGTCCATCCGTCCAAGACGCAAGAGCCGTGCCAAAAAGGTGCAAGTACGGAGAGCTGGGGGCTTTTCTCTCCTGCGATCGCTCGGGGGAAAACCCATTGAAGAGACCACCAAGAGGACGGAAAAGGCACGTCGAAAGAGAAAAGGAGGGCAAGCAGGCATTTCACGAAGGAAAAACCTCGATATCATGAGCCTTCTGGAGAACACTGCCTCGAGGAGAGGGAACACAACCGGGATCAAGATGGGGGGGAAAGCACAACCGTGAGGGGAATGCCTATGCAACGTGATTGGCGGAATAAGTTAAAGCGTGGTCAGCAGAGGAATGCGGGAAAAATGAGGGAAGTCCATAGGATAGAAAACCAGGGTTGACGAAAACACGTACGCGCCGAGCGGAACCGGTAGTTTCGAAAGAGGAGAACTGAGATGACGGGAAGCAGGCAAAATCTGAGCGGGGACGCAAAAAAGTACGAGAGTCAGGGGAAAGGAAACTTGGTCTCCGAAGTACCATAGAGCGAAAATGAGCATCAGAAGCGCCGCTGAAACAATCTCGCTTGCGTTTCTCGAACGCACACTCATTGAGATCGGGAATTCATCCGAAAGGAGGGTGGGGCCTGCACAATTCGTAACAAACCAAGTGCCGTAGGAGAGGGCATAAAAAGGAGGTTGACACCCTACATGGTGAAGGGCCATTGCAAAATTAGAGGATATTTGTAAATCAGGGCGGGTAAGGAAATGGGGAGACGCCGTTGGCCAAAAACTCTTTCAGCCCTCGTATGCCCTGCCGTAAAGAGACTGGAAAGAGGGGAGGGAGGCGAGCGATTCGCGATCCGAGCAGGAAAAAAATCCGTAACGGGGCGCTGCAAGGCCCGGGGCGGGGCAAATCTTCTCGACAAAAGAGGAAGGGAAAGAAGAGAAAAAAGATTTAAAGTTGGGGGAACAGAGGGAAACCATTTTATGAAACTCACCCGAAAAAAACTGTTGGCGCGCGGGGCGACAAAAGGGTCGAAGGCGGAAATGGAGTGGCGGGCGGGGGGGATTCCTGCTTTTGCATGGGAATGCTGCGGAAAAAAGCTCAATAAGGGGACTGGGACAAATACACGAGAGGTGAACGGCGACAGCGAAAAGTGGCGAACCGTTGGGGAATAAAAACAACGTCCGCTTCGGGAATTTGGATTCATCTAAGGTGGGGATCTCGAAGGAATCGGCGGCTGAGGAGGGGATCCCAAGAGGGGTGTGTCGAAGGGGGTGGCATGATTTAGGGCGGGAGGGAATGAGGAACGTTCTGAATGCAGCGAAGCATACATTCTCCGGTGCTGGGTTACTGAACTAGTAAGGGAGAAAGAGAAAGTGCATTCGCGCTGGGATGAAAAAGAGGAACTGGCGAAGAAGGATAATAGCCGACTCTAACTGAGGAAAGCTGGAACATGAGAAGAACGGGCGGGAGGGGTGAAAGAAATATGGGAACTAACCCGAAGTAAACTAGGGAATTTGTTGCATAGGTGGGACTGCTGGGGGGGGATCGTGCGCAGAAACAGCCAAAAAAGGGCCGAGTTTTGAAGGGAAAAGGTCCCAAAAAAAGTGACGACACGTACGCGTTCAGGGTAGGAAGGTAAGTCACAATGGACACACAAACAGAGGAGGTGGGAAGAAAGTAGTCTGACAGTGGTCGCAATTGATTTGCCGTACATGGAGGCTTTGTCAAGAGGATGCTCTTCCGAAGAACTCAACGGGGTAGATCAGAAGGGTGGCAGGGGGAAAAGAGACGTGGGATTCGTGAAGAAAAGCACGAAAAGGCGAAAGAAGCTATGGGGGACAGGGGATTTTTCCGGACATAGGGAAACCCCGGGGGAAACTCAAGCAGAGAAGGGGAGACCGAGACATGGTAGACGAAAAACTTACCATCAGTGGGGATTCTTATTTATGACGAGAAGACGAAGATATTGAGAATCAAAGTAAATGAGGGAAAGGAAACGTATACTGGAAGAATGGTGACAAAGGGAGCAAGCAGGGTGCAAAATTTCTGCAGGGGAACTCGGGGGGGGGGAGTAATTCAAGATGGGTTAGGGAAATCAGAAAATGAACAAGTCTGAACAAAGGGGGTAAAGAGAAGAGCTCTCCCTTCAAATCTCAATAGGTGACTAAATTTCTCGAACCAACGTTAAGCTCAAAGTCCCAGCTCGAAAAAAAGGCAAAAGCTCACGACGCGGATCCAAAAAAAAAAAAAGGCAGTGGCAAGAGAAAACCGTCACTGCTTCGGACGACAAGTCTCTTCAGATTTTCACGGTCTTCAACGTCTAAAGGAGAGAATATCAGCTCACATTGAAAGGGGGGATAACGAGAAAGAAAATCTTTGACGCGCCGGCCCGACATGGGACTCAGGGGTCCACGACGCCCTGTATTCCAGGATGGGAATCAGGGCACCCAGACGCAGGACTATCAACCGTGGGACTAAAGAGACCACGCATATCTGTACGTATTGAAGGACCGCCCAGGGCGAGAACAAAGGTATTTCGGGAAAAGTCAAACGAAGAGCTTCAACCCGGCGGGGCCATTGACGCCGGAAACAAAAAAATCCAAGGATTAAAAACAAAGGTCGTGGGTCAACATAAAAAAAATTGTCGTAGTGGGGACGTACGGTCCGTGAACTTTGAAGCCTAAAAAGGGGAATGGACGGCCAAAACTAGGAAAAGGGGGAGGGAACGAAAAAAAAAGAACAACCAACTTACGGGAATGAATGAAAGTTCTCTACTTTGATGTTTGGTAAAAGTATTTGCCATGCAATAAGGGGGATTTGGATCATACTTCCACCAAAATCCGTCGAAAGGGGAAAATGGCCCCAAACAGACAGTCACGAGTTGAGGAAAGGGAGGGCGCGATAAAATCAATCCCTTCGCACCGCTGGGGAGAAAAGCTGAATGGGAAAAGCAACGAGTGGAAAAAAGCTTCGTTCTGTGTGCCCCAACAGTAGAAAATATACGGGCGAAGGGAAGGATTCGTGAGGGAAGAAATGGGATTGAAAAGCTCGAAGCGCGAGACCGACGGTCAAAGCCTTTCAAAACACCCGGTGGGGTTAAAATGGAGCCCCTCAAAAGAGGAGCAATCTTTTTCAACATGGAAATGGGCGAAGCACTTCGGGAACGTTTAGGGGGAGGACCCACGAGAAAAAAGCTACGAAACCACTGATTTTTCGAAAAAACTTTCGTTTCAAGCTTTGTTGTACAGAAGGACAGGAGAGGGGTTAAAAACCGTGCGTCCACCGACAACAAATGGAATCCTGCAATAGGTCCGCAGACAACGCCACAGACCAGGGGGGGAGGTTATTTATAAAAGAAGGGCGCACAAAAACCGCGCACGGGGAGGAGGGGAAATCACATCGCTAAAACGCTAACGAATTTTTAACATTACAACTTAAAACTTATCAAAGGTCCAACTCGGTGTTAGACGAGGCGTCCCGGCAGAAAAAGAAAGTTGGATATTCGGGAGGCCGCACCAAGACGGGAAGGGAGGGGCTGCTTGCACGGGGAGCAGAATCGGCCGCAGACCAATTAAACTCGGCGGAGCAATCACCTGGGCCGGGGGAAAGTAACTGGTACCGCTCCGGCGAAGAGAATAATTTACGTACAGTTGAAGGGAAAAAGAACCATGGCTTCAAAAAGCGAAATCAGAAGAAATTAGCGTAGCCCTGGCACCATGGAAAAACTCCTCCGTTGTAGGGGGCTCCTAGAAAGGTGGGTGTTGAAAAAAAGTGGGGGTGTCGCAACAAGATGAGATAGGAAAAAAAAAAAAGATCGGCGATAAGTGCAGGGCATCGAGAGCGACAGCTTCCAGGATTGGGGACCCGCGGACCGTTCCAGATGAAGCATGAAAGGGTGGCGAGTAAAAAAAAAGGCCACATTCCCGAAAGGAAGACAGGACTATAGAGAAAAAAAGAGACAAATAAAGAAGAAGTTACTCCTTCATCTTTGTCAAAAAGAACGACTCGGAGTAAAACAGGCCAGCGAGAAACGGGTAAGGCGAAAAGAATAAGGAAAGAAAAATACGCAGGTCGCCAGACTCGGACAAATTGCACCCGGGAGAAACCCCCAGAGAGGGAAGATACCCAAGAAGAGGTCGGGCGAGGGGCGGCTCTTGCTGCGCGGCCACTTGACGGTCCGCCTTGGTGAAGCAAAAAAAAGACACAGGGAGTAAAGGCGCACGTGAGGTCTCTAGAGAGGAGCGATGAAAGGAAAAACGATAAGGGTGAAAAGAAACCAATCGGTAAGAGAGAGTTTACAGGAACGGCCAGGATAGGTGAGGGAAAGTTGAAAGGTCTTGCAAAATCGCGAAGGCGCAAAAAGAGCCGAGGCTCATCTCTGATTGTAGAACAAAAAGGAGGGGTCGAGATGGGGCCAAACGCTAGATGACAACGAGTGGGAAGATTAACCCGCGGAAAGAGTGAAAAGAAACACCGAAAACGGAATAAGAAATACTACTATTGGGAGGAGGTGAGTTTGGGTCAAGTGAAGTGCACGCGTTTGGCGAGGACCGAAGCAAGGCTTTCGGAAGAAAGGAAGCAAGGGGAAATGAATGAAGAATAGGGGATTGGATCTCGTTGTTAAAGATGACCTCGCTGCTTCATTCCTTTATTACAGTCAAGTTAGGGGAAGGACATTAAGAGTTGCGGGGGGGAGAGGGAGACAGCAAATGCGTCGCGAAGGAGAGGGGGGTTTAGGATTTGCCGACTTTCCAAAAACTGGATGTCCAGGAACCGGCTTCAAGGGAGGAGGGGGGGGGGGGGGGGGAGATCAGTTGTTCAATTTCACATCGAAGCGTCGGTGGAATGGAATTGGGAAGGAGGGAAGCGGAAAAGGGGCGGGGAAAGGAAAGATTAGGCCAACGTACAAGTTTTGGAAGGAGGTGGTTCCCAGTTCTGAGTTGAGAACTTGAGGGAGGGAATTAAAACTGCTTTGCGGCTGACAAGGGGGCTGCCTCGTTTGGAGATGTCAGACATATTTGGTCTTTCTAAAACCAATGAAGTCCGCTAACGGGGGAAGAACACTGTCCAAGAGAAAAAACGAGGAAGGGTTCGCAGACGGGTGTCAAAAGGGGGGGGGGTCGCAGAAGGCATTGTAAAAAAAACCATGGGCGATGAGATGTATTAGGGAAAGGATGGGAAACGGTATCGGCAGATCTCGCGAGGGGAACTATACAGGTAAAACACAGCCGCGGAAGACTCTTTGTTCGAATTTCCAAGGGGGAGCAAAATTTGAGACATCAGGACAGGGGGAACATTCAGTGACGGGAAGCTTGGAAATCGCAAGCCTTACTGGGGGCAGGGGGAGGAGAGGCCTACGAGGATCGATAAGAAAGAAAAAGGAACTGAGAGACCTGACAAATAACTCTGATCCAACACAACCCGAGGAATATATTTAGAAAAGGAGGAGGTAGTAATAGTCATCTGTCGTACTGATTACGAGATATTCCGAGAATAAAGCAAATCCTTAGAATCCACACCTGCTTAAAGAAGTGATGGCGCTGAAGCACGAAAAGCGCGAACCAGAGAAAAGGAAAAATCTTCCGGAGGGACCTGGTGGGGTAAACCAAAAATCTATTTCCCGAAGACGAGCTCTTCGTGAGATAAAAAAAAAAAAACATTCCACTGATTGTAGAAATATACATAACGCGGAGACACTTTTTGAATAGGAAAAGCCAATCTAAGAAGCAAAAGGACCAGAGTAGAAAACCCCGAAAACATGGCGGGGGAACAGAGGAGGAGGCTATGTATACGTGCAAACTGAGTTAAAATTCTGACCTCCGGACGACAAAAAAAGTCACCCAAACAAAAAAGGAAAGCCAAGATGAATTCCTGCACAGAAAAGGAGTAAGCAGGACCCCCCCAAACAAAAAACCACACCTGGGCTCCTATTGCAAAAAACGTTCCAGGGGGGAAGGTGGGCAAGGCAAGTAACAAAAAAACAACTCGGAAATACAGGACAAGGCGTCAATCCCACTCCTGCATGAACTTCTGAGCCGAATACGACGCCTTTCGAGGTGAAAATGGAACCGATCAATCCCGACGCAAGCCGCGGTTGCCTGAATCCAAGGTAGTAAAATAGAACAAAAGAAAATGACGCAAAAAGAGGGAGCAAAATCTACAGGCAACTGGGAAATGAGGCCCGCAAGGAACGGGGAAAGGAGGTAATCATGCAAGCAAGCGGGAAAGTCTAAAAAAAAGAGAAATGGATACCAAAAGATATGTGTGTTTAAAAGGGCCACACATAGAAAGGTGCGAGCTGAATAACGAAAGAGGGAAAGAAAC
>Ga0179593_1487280_pt1 | contig 10903 bp, 19 predicted proteins | sample CZODoug2_1_08_16_FD_185931 | JGI IMG/M metagenome (GOLD analysis project Ga0179593, IMG submission 185931) | Vadose zone soil fungal communities from Angelo Coast Range Reserve, California, USA - CZODoug2_1_08_16fungal (PacBio error correction) | ecosystem: Environmental > Terrestrial > Soil >...
CGGAAGGACTGCTGTGAGGGAGCCGCCCGGGAGGATTTTTCCTTAATCTAATGGGGGATTCGGCCTTTGGGGCACGTCGAAATAGAAGGGCGTGGGTGGGGCCGGGACCCCAGGAGGAGAAGGAAAAGGAGGCGAATTCGAAAACACTGAATGCTCGCGCGGAAGATGTTTTGTGAGCGCAACGATTCCAGGGGGTGGAGCGAATAAAGGAGGAACGGTATTGGAGGGAGAGGTAGGGATTGCTGTGTCAAGTAGAGAATGGGACTTGGACGGGTCGGGGAAGCCTAAGTAAACGATGTAGTGGAACAAAGAATGTCTCGGATTGTTCTATTGATCGAGGACCGGCCGGGGGAGAACACGCGGTGGGGTCCATCGCTCCGAAAACGCTGGATTCCATTGCCAGGCGCCATAAAGAGTTCAGGAAAAGTGTTGCGAGGGGTCACCCAGCCGTCGAAAGGATCCTTAACGATGTTTACGGTCGTAGGAGGAGGGGGGAAAGGAAAGGAGAGCGAAGAGAGGGAGGAGCGGAATGGATTGGCGGCAGTGATCGGCCGTGAAGTGTCGGGAACTGGTGCGTTTAGCTAAGACAGGAGCTTCTTCGGCGATCTCTAACCTGTTGAAAGGGGAGTCGTTTGGGAAGAAGGCACTGCGTGAACGAGCGGAGTGGCATTATTCTTCGGAAAATTGGAATGGCAGGAGAACAGATTCACGGAAAACTGTCTGAATTAACTACTGACGGTGGTACTCATGGGTTGCTCGAGGGGGGCTAAGGGAGAGAAAGAGGGCGAAGCAACCGAATGCACGAAGGAAGACGGAAAAGCAAGAGGGGGGCCGGGAAAATGAAAAGGCGGGTGGGGATTGGGTAGGATTCCAATCTCAGAAACTACCCCCGAAGAGACAAAGAAAAAGAGGCAAAAAAAGAGAACGTCAGGGCCAGGTAAGGCGAGATCGGGAACTAGAGGAGTGCAAGGGAGCGGTGCTGGGAAAGGCGTGATCTTAGTGGAGGCTTTGGTAAACAAGGAATTTCTTGAAAGGGGCCAGGGCGGCGGGTGAGGGGGGGGATAGCAAAGGGAAATTCAGGAGTCCTGCGGAGACGCGCGGCGGGAAGACGATTATTGGATGCATCGAAGAAGGTCGGGTTTGAGTCTTTGACTTGATGCGTGGGGGAATAGGCCGGTGGAATAAAAGGAGGTTGGGGAGGCCTGGGCATATGAGAGAAAGTTTTTTGCAAGCGGAAAAAAATGACCAATGCATGACCTCAATTCGACTTTTTACCATTAAGCAGGCGTGAAGCAGGGACGGCACGAGGGGGGCGGGGGTAGGGGGCCGGTGTAGATAAAAGGTGAGGCGGCCGATCCAGGAAAGAGCTGCAACGGCGGAAATATCTGTACAGAAGTGAAGGGAGAGGGAGGTGGTTGGTCGGGGGGAGGGGAATTTTCGATGAGAGAAGTAACGCGCAAGGTCGAAAGCGGTTACGATGGACGATCCGCCGACGGCGGGGGGCGGAAGAAAAGACGACGAGGTAATCAGTTGGTAGACTGATAGGAAGGAGGGGAGCGGCGGCCGGGATGAAAGAAACGCGGCGGGCTGAGGAGGCCAAGGTAGACGAAGATTCTTCGAGATGTGGGCTTCGGGGCGAACCGGCTGGGGTCGTGCTCCACAAGATTCCGTCGATTATCTAATTGGGGGGGTTAGCTTCTGGAGGGAGGGCGCGGTAAAGGAGGAAGGGGGAGGAGAAGGGAACGGGGTGAAGAAGCGGGGTTGCGGATCGCTAAGGGGCGGAGGAACGCCTGAGTTGCGAGAAGCGCCGTCGCCATCGATGGGGCGCGTGAGAGAAAGGGGGCTTCGCTCGTTAGAGAAAACCGATTTGGTTGAGGCGCGGGGGAGGAGCTGAACCGTGAAGGGAGGGAGTTTTAGTCCATTGGGGAAAGGGGCTGTGCCTTGAAAAAAAGGATTGGGTTCGGTTTCGATGATTCCCCCAAAAGATCGGAAACGCGTGCAATAGGAGGAAAATCTAAATTCAAAAAAGTAAAGAAAAAAAGGAGCGAGGTCAAAATGAATAAACGGCAATGGCTTAGCGTAACCTTGTCATTCATGTAGTCGCTAAGAGAAAGGAAAAACCTCTTCCCAGGAATTACGTCTAATTCAACTTACAGATCCGAGAAATCACGATTTTAAAAAAAAGTGGAAGTTGGCTGGACGAGTGGTGGCGCAAAAGCATGTCCAGTCCTCAAAAAACAGTCTGTTGTTTGAAGCGTAGCTCGCGGACGAAGGGTAAGACTTATCGGTGTTGAGAGAAGCGCGTCCAGGTTCGAAAAGTAGAGTGGGGGGGCCGGCCTTCTGAAAGAAGGGGCAAAGGAAGGGAGATTTCGCGGAAAGCTCAAAGGTCAGCGCCAGCGATGGGGGTAAATGGCGGAGATAAAAGACGCGAGAGGATTGAAAAAAAAAGATCAGGGCCGTCAATTGAGAAGAGGAAAGTTAGAGAAAACTGGCAGACGGCGAGAACGAGGACCGGCTGTCGACGTGGAACTCAAAAAATACGTTCGGTGTAATTCATGCGGATATGGGGAACGGGATCGCGAGTGGACTAAGAATTTCGAACATCGTTCAGGCCTAGGAAGTATGGCATATGCAAAAAAAAAGGTGAAAAGCAATGGTTTGGGGAGAGGGGAGCTCGGCTTGCGAGGACCGTAGAAGTTTGCTCGGGGAAGAATGCGCTAAGGGGCGCTTTTTGATAACCTTGGCTAGACTAAACGGAGAAAACGTTCAACTCGGAACGTGGAGAGAGTCCGGAAGTTGAAGAATTGACATGAAAACAAAAGGGAATTAAGCGAACGGAGAGCGAGAGAGAACGGGGGCGAGCAAACGAAACGGGGGATTGTTTCGAACCCCAGAGTGATCGTTACTAGATGAGGGGAAAAAGCGCCACCGCCGATACGCTGCGGGGGGGAAAGGACGGCTGCAGAACCGCGCGGGGAAAGGAAATGGCGATAGTTTCCGCATTTCCAACGACCACCGCCGAGGACGAGAAGGGAGACACGAAGAAGGAGAGGCTAAAGAGTCCGGGCTCCTGAGAGGTAAATCGCCGAAAAAACATCGAGAAGTTCATCCGTATAATGTGACAAAGGAAGAAAACGAATTGACGCGTGATGTTCGAAGCAGGGAGAGGCTGGCGAGTTGGGCGGGGGAGCAACATATATCACAAAAAAGTAAATAAATGACTTGCTACACCACCAAAATCTTCGAAGCCAACCTACTGATCTTCAAAGGAAAAACTCCAACCCGGGGGGCTGCAAGTTTGGGGTCAAAGAGGAAAGGAATGAAAAAGAAACGAGAATGAAAAGAAGCGCTGGATCAAATTCTAAAGAGCGCACCAGCCGAGCGGGAAAAACTAACCCACGCGCCGACCTTTTCGGATTCTCGGTATAGCGTCAAGGGAGGGGGAGAAGGGGCGCCACTCGAGACTCATGGCCCGCCTCGCTCGGGGCAAAAACTACGACCCGCCGCAAAAATAGGCAAGTTGCTCGTGGGCTTCAGAGATCAAAAGGCGAGATACAACTAATGGGGCAGAGGAGAGCAAAGATGCGATTGTTGGGGTGGCTCGACCAGGAAGGGTCGCGCATTCCCGAAGCCAAAACAGAAAGGCGGGGATTGCGGACTTAATTCGGGAACCAAGGAAAGGGAAGCTCTGAAAAAATAGAAATAAAAGTAAAAGTTAAGGACGGGTCCTTTCTGTGAAAGTAACTCCCGCCGCTCTCTCATGTCGAGAACCGGAAATGGTCCTACCGGAGGGAGAACGCGCGCAAAGGTAGCCCAGAGAAAAAACCGGAAAAATCGTCAGTAAACGGCGAGCATAAAAGAATGCCTCTAAACGCATGCACCCTTTTAGCAACTCGAGCTCCCCGTTGAGAGCATCCGCCTTATTCGAACCGAACTTCGTTCGGAGTCCGCGGAAAAAATCCGGCGACGCCTTCGCCGAAATTCTCTCCAGAGAGGGACAATCTAAGGCGACAGCTAAAAAATGAGCTTTCAAGGAGATGCTGCACGCCTCCCACGGAATCACATCGCTGCGCAGGAAAAAGGAGCGTACCGAGGAATAAGACCAGTAATTTGGACGCAGCTGCTTTCAGTGCAATTCGGAGAGCTGCGGCAACTTCGCTAACATAAGTCGAGGCAACATGGGAGGTCACATGAGCGGACGAATCAAAAAAAATGATAAGGGGGGAGGGGTGAGGAACTGGACCATCCGCGGATCGAAAGCGCCAAGTCAACTCATTTGGTCGTGCCACTGGTTAAAGTCCCGTTTGGGGTATGTGTCATTCCGATTTACCGGAGTTAACTAGGAAAGATCATTTCTCTAGGGTTGAAAAAATAAAAGGAGAAAGGGTTGCGTAAGAAGCAATGGGGGGTAGAAAGCAGAAAGATTGGGTGGGATGCGCGCCGGCGTTGGGCGTCCTTTGTTGGTTATAGGGGGGAGGAGCGCAGGATGGTTCCGAGTACTGCTGGGGGGGTAATCATAGAAACACGAAAAGGGCTATTGCAACAGCATCATGGGCCCCAACTGCATCCTCAAAGAGAGACCACGGCACGGGGCCAGAAAAAAGCGAGAAAACCACTAAAAATGCAAAGAAGGCGCCTCTGAAGAGCGGCCTCCAACGTGCTAACCACGCTTCTACTAAAAAGTGTCTGGCGCCGGAGACTCGGAGAGGACACACAACAGGAAAGAAATTGCAAAGGGAGTCCGCAAATCGGCCAAGAAAAACATTCGCTCCTGGGGGGGAAGAAATGTACAAAGCTCCTACCGCGCCGAAGACAACTCATTCGCATCGTCTGGAATCTGGGGCGAACGCACAAGTCCGTGGAGGGGGGAAGGACAAAAAACTCAACGCCGATCTTAGCTACAAGGCGGCTCCTCAGCCGGCAAGCGAAACTTTAAAGGGCAACGCTCTCTCCCTAAGAAAAATTGCCGCGGACAAATTAATTCCTTGCTTTTAGCGACAGAAACACGCCGGAAAGGAAAGGAGCAAGATCGTAATAATTCTGGCGAGAATTCGCGGTCGAACGCAAAACGACATAAAATCGCTCAAGAAATTCAATCCTACAAGACAAGGTGACGTCATCCTGAGAAGGGCGCCGAGAACGGACGCTACATCCCGCAGGGAAAAACGGGGAAAGGGAAAAAAAGCGTGATGGACAAGGACACTTCCTGGGCGTTTTTTACATCAATGTGTAAAAGGTCTAACACACACAAAAATATCGGAAGGGAAAGAGGACCATTGGGGGGAATCAGGGACTAAAGGCGACCGGGACGGACTCGCAGAGTGAATGAAAACTGCATCCAACGCTAGCCGCCCTTCTAGATAGTGAAGTACACCGACCCCAACGCGACTGGTCTAAGCCAAAAGTAATTTGTAAGAAGAGGAGGGGCCGTAAAAAAGAGTTTCGACAAAGTCCTCTAGGCATATGTCCTCGAGTAAGGAAACGCTCAGCCGGCCAACCGATAACAGTTTACCATACACACCGAACCACCAGGAAACGACGAAGGAAGGCGGAAAAAGAAAGCGGGACTCGAGAAATCCCTACCGCGGACGTATCGAAGGAACGGGGCCCCGATGGAGGCGGGGTGCGCCCTTATTTGTGTAGCGAAGGGCTTAGCCTCCGGGGAAGCGGGCACGGGACGAAAAAACCCCAAAAGACATGGAACGACCGGGTGAAGACCTCGACGCTCTTGCAGGGGGTTTCGCGATTCCCACTGGGTCGCGGTTCGAGGATAAATCTCTCTAGACCTGGTGCCCCCATAGGGAGGAAAAACCCATTGAGGTCCAGAAAAAAGAGGTGGCAGGCAAACGGAGGGGAGGGAAAAGAGGTGATCAGGTTTTCTTCCAAAGCAGGAAAATATATTTAAATCGTTGAATCATGCACTTCCGCTCGTTCAAGGGGGGGACCCTGCCATGTTAACTAGTCTCCCGACCTCCTATGGAGACTAGCCAAGGGGAGAGCCTGAGTTCAAAAAAAGAAACCGAAACACAACGTCACGTCGACACACTGCCGGCTCACAAATCAAATGCCTTCTAAAAAAAATGACTCCTCTCTCTGCATCTCGCTCGACTTCCGATACTCGAACAGTCGGAACCGCGGGTCACACTCAAAAATCGGTCAGGAATCTCGTTCGAAAACCAAAACGGACTGGGGACATCACCTAATTCCGAGGAAGCAAACTGGCACTGGAAACGCAGGCGCCTGGGGCCTGAGAAAAGCGCTAACTTCACGGCAGCATAGGGGACGAAAATCTCACCATCCAACTGTAGGTACGCGCTCCCCATAGGGGAGGGGGGCCACCAAGAGGAGACCAAAAGACCCGGAAAAGACTACTCTAAGGTGCAATCCCGACATCGCCAGAAAAATTGCAAAAGGGAAAGTCGAAATCAAAACCAGCAATGGGTTCATCCCGAATTTCGGCAGACCCAATTCACCATCGCAATTCTTGGCCTCGGGGGGCGCTACCTCCTTTCAATTCGATTGGGCGGCACAAAGAAAGAGAGTACGACTGGGAAAAAAAAAAAGGAAGAGGGAAATTTGAGATTCAGGAAAGAGCTCACGAAAACGCAAGAAAAAGAAAAAATCGCCGCCTGATTTCAACAGGATTAGGAAAAAGAAAGGGAGATAGGCGTTTGAGGATGGCCGGGAAAAAACGCCTTTTCTTGAATCGATTTCAGTTAATCGAATCATTCGATGGGGGCACAGAGAAAGAGAGGCGGGGGAAAAAGGAAAACCGATTGCAAGGAGGACGCGAATGCGAAGGCCCCAGCTGGAACGGTTGTTTTCGAGAAATCGCGATGACCTTGCGGAGCGAAGAGTCACCGGTGAAGTTCGGGCGAAGGGGGCGGGGGGGAAACAGTAGAGGAGGGGGGGGGACCTACGGTGCGGTACAAATGGTGGAGAAGAACCGGGGGATGATTAGTATCTACTACAGAATTTTGATCGGAGTGGAGGGTGGAGAGCGATGCTGAGGAGTCCGCGGGGGGGGACGATAGCCATGCGCCTCGGATGAAAAAAGTGCAACCATTGCGATTTCTGAATTGGTCGAGAGGTGATGGTCCAAAAAAAAGGGGGAGGGAAAGAGTAAAAAAAGGTGGGTGTGGACGCGTTCGAGTCGCGGGATAGTACATAGAGCAAGCTGCGAAGAGACAGGATTATGTCTAATGATTTGTGTTGAAGCCATGATTACTTTGACGGGGGCGTCTGGGGCGGAGGGACAGGGAGAGGAGAGCAAAACGCGAACAGATGAAGGGCGAAGTGTGGGACAGGGGACGGGGCTCCGTGACGAGAAGGGGTCGCAATTATTCATTGTTAATAAATGGCGTTGAAAAAGCAAAAGGAAGAGGAAAAAGAACAAGTCGAAAGGACAGTTTGGGGGACCATGGTTAATCGGTTGGATAAGTCGAATGAAAAGAAACACCTCGATGAACAGAAAAGCCTCATAGGTAATCGGAAAGGAAGACTTCCTGGTCATGGCACTACTGGCGGGGGATTGTTAGACGACGGGAAAGAGAAAGGAGGCAAAGTCCCACCCCCCTCAGCTTAAACAAGAATTCGCCAACGAGAAAATCCGGGGAAAAAAAAGTTTACTGGCGATAATCTTTCACCGTGGAGGGAGGGGAAGCCAGGAGGCTAAAAGGAGGGGGGGGGGACAGAGGCCGTCGTGGATGGGGGGGGAGGGGCGGGGGACGCGGAAATTCTCGGGTACGGGGCGGAGCGTTCGTTGTGATGATACCAGAATCGGACGAGGAGGCATGGGAGGAGGAGAACTTTAGGGGAGGAAAATGAAGCGTGACTGCGGTCGAGAAAAAAAGGGAAGGGAGTCCGGTGACTGATTCTTTGAAGGAGGGGTGTGTTAGCGGCGCGGGGGGGGTTTAAGGCCTGGGACTAGCTAGCAGGTCGGTGGAGAGGATTCGGTCCAAGGACAATCGAGGAGGCAAGCCGACATATGGAATGTGGCATTGATGACAAGGAGTAGTAGCGTCCATCACGATTTGTCCGTCGGGGGACGGGGGGGGGGGACGGGAAGGGCGAAAAGGGCCGGGGGGCGGCGACGGCGCTTATGCGCACTCTTGTAGCTATAAATGTAGCGAGGGGGGGGCGGGCGAGGGCGGGTCGAGAATTCTCGCAGGGAGACTAGAGGAAGGAACGGCGGGGGGGGGGGAGCAAAGCCGACGAATTAATAATTTGTGCTGCGGTCGGCAATTAATATGGACGCGTCCGGGGGATTGAGAGGACAGGAAAAGGGGAAAGGCTGAGGAGAAGAACGTGGTAGACGATGGCTAGAGTGGGGGGGAACGCTGAACGGCATTGTGCGTGGTCGCACTAGTCCGCCGATGCGAATGAGTGTGGAGGGGGGCGGCAGAGGGGAGGCGCGGTAAAGGTCAGTCCGGAAGGGGAGCCAGACGGGTTTAAGAGGCCGTTTCTGATCGGCTAAGGCGATGGTGTGTGAACGCAAGGAAATTCCGCCGCCAGAGCTTTATAGAAGTTATCGCACGTTGGAGGCGACCGTAGGAGAAGGTGAAGGGGGCAAAGGCTGGGACCTCCGTGGAGCGTTTAGGAAAGGGGGGGGTGGCTGAGCAGGGGACCGTGGAGTTAACCTTTTTTGCGTTCAGTTGAACCCAAAAAAAAAGGCAGATCTGGGGGGAGCGGGAACTCGGAATGACACTATAAATTACAGAAAAGAAACGGACAGCTCCTCAACTGACTCAAAAAAAGGATGCGCGATTTTTCTACGGAGTCGTAGAGGAAAGGGTTTGCATTTCAAATTAGCGGAGAAAAGCAGATTCATAGGAACAGCGGCCCGCGACAGAGAAAGGTCAAAAACGGACTTCTAAAGCCGCACGATTAAAAAATTATTGCTTGGATTGGGGGGTCGAAGCCGTGTCCAGTCACGATCCAGGTAGGAAAAAAGGGGGGGAGGATAGAATCGGCGGACGGACCGGGGGGGAAAGGTTGACCGACGTGTCTGTTAAATTGTTAATCGGAAATCTTTCTACTCAGGTCGGGAAGTGACTGACTTCCGAAAGAGGACACTTGCCTGGCTAGGGAGCGGACGATCAGGGGAACCAGAGAAAAAAGGTGATGGCGAAAAAGGGAGGAAGGAAAATCGAGAGATTTGCAATCTGGGGGTTGACAGAGTTCGTGAGAATAGCCAGTAAAAGGAAACTGTTATGGAAAAATACTCGAGGAGGCATGTCGACGAGGAAAAAGAGATAGTTCGTGGCGTAAATTCGATGTTAAACAGGTATATTAGAGGGATAACAGGTTCGAACGAAAAAGGGGTCTCGCTCGTCATCACATTTGAATGGCATGAGACGAAGGTTGATTGGAAAAGAGGGACGGGGGAGGTCTCCGCTTGCGCGATTTTGCCGGGGGCATTGACCGTTGAGGGGAGGTCCGATTCTTTGGGGGATACCTTTCCATAGAAGACGGAAGAAAACTGTGAATAGGGGAAAGGGAGAGATGGGGAAGGGGGTTGGGAAAAAAGGGGCATTCCAGTCCATCCAGGTAGAGAATGGGGGGGTCTCTTCGAGAGGGCGAGCACTTCTTTCCAGCAAAATACGCGGAGTAGGTGTTCAAAGGAACAAAAGGGTGGAGAGAGTGTAGGAGATGAGAGAAAAAAAGAGTACAAAGGACGTGAGAAGTCGGAGATCCTTCATAAGTATCGGGGAGGACAATGCTTTCTATTTCCCATTTTCCCTCGGTCCGAGAACGAGAGGTAGCACCGGGAGCAGAGGGGGAGAATCGTAAGGCAAGAAAAAAAAAACGGAGGGAAAGGTCCAGACACAAGACGTATGGAATCCCTGAAAAAGAATGTTACAAATTAAGAGAAAAAAGGGTACCTCGGCTTTAATACATGGTTAAAGTGGCGGCGGGAAAAGGGTGGGGGCGGGCACAACGTATCGAGAACCAACAACGGGAGAAATGGACGTTTTGCGCCCAGCACTCGGCCCGAATTCTAACTGATTCAATAAAGAGCGTCAACCTGGGAAAGGTGTCCACATTAGTTCAAGAATTACATCCGAATTGTCGCCGATCTGGACCTCCTGCGAGAAAAAGACGAAGAAGAGATGAGGACTCCCGAAGCCGCCTCCGGGGGGGAGAAGGGCTCTCTCGGCGTCGCGGAAACGCCCCACAAACAAAGATGGGCCCCGCAAGGAAAGTCGCCGGAATCTCCGCATCTGCGTTGCAAAGAGTTTTGGTCTGCTCCTCATCCAGAAAAGGGGAGAAACAAAACCTGGGATAGGAAAATCGGAGGGAGATTTGCCGACGCCGTGCTCGACTCAATATGTCCGACGCCCCATCTCTCCATTGTGGGCTTTAACTGGAAATTCAAAAACGGGGCTCCAACCGAACATCTCAAATGGGCGATGAACAGTGGGATTCCCTCTCGTCGGCGGTTTCAAAGCACGCATCGCCGCATGCCCAAAGAAAGTTTCGACTTCCTTTCTCCAAAATCGAGCCGGCTCAAATCCCACCGATTCGCTCAACTACCGTCGGCGAATACAAAAAAAGAAAAAAAACAAAAAAAAAAAAAAAAAAAATCAGCGGGACGAGACGAGTGGCGAACATGGGAGAGCCGATTCTCGCGAATTCACATCAGCAAAAGACATAAACCACGTAAAGAAGGGAGGACGCGAGAGAGGAGACAGCGGCGCGCGGCCAGCCATTTGCTCTTTCAGGCTTATCCAAAAGACTTGCACTGCAAACTCCATAGAGGAACCCTCGAAAAAAATCAAGGCAGAAGAAACGGGACCTTTCGGAAGACACATCGCTGGCGAGGGAACTGAGGAGGAGTCCGAATGGCTTTTGCCGCTCGGGACGTTCAAAAAGGCCTCCAATTCGAAGGGAAGACTACAGT
>Ga0179593_1536292_pt1 | contig 10903 bp, 19 predicted proteins | sample CZODoug2_1_08_16_FD_185931 | JGI IMG/M metagenome (GOLD analysis project Ga0179593, IMG submission 185931) | Vadose zone soil fungal communities from Angelo Coast Range Reserve, California, USA - CZODoug2_1_08_16fungal (PacBio error correction) | ecosystem: Environmental > Terrestrial > Soil >...
GAGTGCCAGCTGCCCAGACTAAAGGGATGACTAACAGAAACGGGAATAGTGTACCCTTAAGGAGAAAAAAAAAAGGGGGGGCATTTAAGGACTATTGCGTTGAAGAGAGGCTCGTCAGAGGGAAGGGAGGGGGACCTTTGGCCGGAAAGGTTTGCAGACATCTGTCGGGAAACAAAGTGGAAAGAAACGTTTACAATAGTAAGGGGGGGGGAAAAGGATTAAAAGAAATTCAATGAAATGGAAAGAAGAGAAATGCGTCCCTCTTGTGGACAAGAAAGGAGAGCAAGCTGGAAGAAAAAGGAGAGGGGCTCGAGGGATTACGCAAAAAAACCTCTGGAAGGGGAATCCTTGAGGGGGGGGGGGAAGGGGGAAGGAGCCCGTCCATAGGAACAGGATCGGGTGTTGGGAAGAGAAAGGGAAAGTGCTCGGAGAGGGAAAAAAGATGAGGTTCTCAGCGAAAAAAATCGCGTAAGGGGGAAGTCAATGAGAAAAGGTCCTCTTACGCGATGTCTCGAAGTAAAGAAGTTCAATGCTTCAAAGAAGAAGGGGAGAGAAGAGGGGGTTAAAAAAGAAGGGGTATTGAAAACCGTTTGGGGAAAAAGACTCGGGGCAGCGGGAAGCATTACTTTCGGGCGCCGGGGGGGGGGGCACATGGGGGGGGGGAAAGTGTAGTTGAGAGAACTCTTCGCACCGCACCTTCTAGTTGTTTCTTGAGTTTGGGCTTCTCACCACAGGGGAGGAAAATAGCACGCATTGAGTCCCATAAGAGATACCTGAGTTAAGCTGACCCATGAAAACCTGTAAAAGAAGAGGGAAGGGATTTGTAAGGGGGGCCTATGGTTTTATATCAGGAAAGGGGGGTTCAAAGAAGGCTGATAGCGGGGGGGTTAGACCGCTCGCAGGTACAGAAAAGAAAAGGGTTCTCCCGAGGGGTGGAAAAAATTCAGGAAAATAGAGCAGGGGGGGTCAAGGGAGAAGAGGGACAGCAAAGAACTCAAAGGGAAAAAACCTACGTAGGAGGGACCGGGAAAAAATCTTTGGGGGAAATATGCGCTGGGGGGGGGGGGGGAAATCGGCATCGTCTGCTCGGGCAAAATCTCCGACAAAGCACTTTCAAAAATTTTGGCAAGGAAAATTGTTGAAAGGGGACGAAACAAAGAAGGGGAACTGGTTGTGGGTTGATGGTGGGGTTGGGGGGATGGGACGGGCAACCAACGGGGAGGCACCCGGGGGCAGAAAGAAATTTCTGGATATACGGAAGAGACCTCTACCATTAACCTGGAAAAAAGGTTTGTGGAAAAACAAACGGAAACCTAAAAACGAGAAAAAAGAGTATATATAGGTGGACCAAGAAAAAGAAGGTCCCCGGGGCTTAAGGTACTTAATCTCTATGCGAAAAAAAACCTAAGGGGGGGGAGGAAATTCTGTTAAAAGGGGAAAATCAAAAGATCTTTAGAAAGGGGGGGCAGGTATAAAAAAAATAAAGGAATCGAATATCCCCCAAAAAATAACCGATAAGGACAATGCTAGCAACAAAGATCCTCTGGAAAACCAAAGGAAGAAAAACTTATCTAGAGGGATCATGGGGAAGGAGGGGTCCCGTTTGAAGCCGGAAAAGAATTCCATTTGTAAGGGGGGTACTACAAGGGGCCCGAGAGTCTGGCAATCCTCAACAACAAAGGAGGGGGGGGGAAGAGATCGAGGGAAGTCTCTAAAACAGTAACCGAACACGGGAAATTGGATTATAAAAGAGGTACAGACAGGAAAAAAAACGGAAACAAAAAAAAAAAAGATCTCAAAAGTCCCAAAAAGTGCAAGGAGGGGGGAACTCGTGTCAAGATGACGCACTGGTTGGGGGGCAGGGGAAAAAGGGGAAGCGTGGGGGGGAAAGAGGATAGGACCTTAGCACATATCAATGCGAAAAAAAAGGAGGGTTTTTTCTCAAGGGAAAAAAAAACCCCCTACCGGATGTATTTGTCAGTCGAAAGCTATAGAAAAAAAAAACCAAAAAAAAAGGAACGGCGAAAACGGATATATTATAGAAAATCAAACCTTTTCGTACATTTGGGGGTGAAATTTGAACATGGGGGCAACCTTGGGGTGGGGGCCGTCATGGTAAAGACTGGGGTAGAGGCCGGAAGAATAAGTTGGCCAAAAAAAAACCTCTAAAAAGAAAGGGGGGCCCGGAAACCAGAAAAGAAGAAAAACCACAACAACATTAACTAGCGTTTCGAAGGGAGCAACAACTGGGGGGGGGGGTGACAAAAAAAAATGTTATGGGGAGTTAAGGTCGCTAAAAAACTTGGGTGCACAGCTGATGCGATTTGAAAAAAACCAAAGATAGAGCGCACAAAGAACTTGCAAATAAACGTACAAGCATATGTTGAGATGGTAGATCTAAATACAGCAGCCAGGGGGGGGAAAACTTAAAAAAAGAATCTACCTTCCACGATGGTAAAAATGTCAAGAACGCAAGGACATGAAAAACCCCGGAAAAAAAACGTATAGTCAGGACTCAAAGGGAGACATATTTGAAAGAAAGATCAGTTGCACAGAAAAAATCTAAAAGCAGAGAAACCCCAAAAGCCCAGCAGACGAAAAGAGAGACTTGTCTGTATGCGGGGAAGCATGGAACAGAAGTCCGTCGCCAGGAACGAATGGGGCGAAAGGAAAAGGACGAAGTGGGGGAAGAAAAGGAAAACCACCGCGGAATAGCCGGGCAAGGAGGGTCCGGAAAAACGTAGGGGGCCACGAACCAAAAAGTCCCCCGCTAACATATTCACTGGCTTAAGACTGCTATGAGAAACTCTGGGAACAAAAGGGTCTCCATCTTGGAAAAAGAGAGGAAGGGCCGGGGGTCATTGGTCATCGAGATCGTTAGTAAGAAGGCGAGAGGATTGTTAGAAATGGGTCAAGCAGACAGGAGAATGCTCAAAAAAAAAACGTCCAAGGGAAAAAAAGGGGTCTGGAAATTAAACGCGACGCTTCCTGGAAAGACACACCGCGACGGTGGGGCTCTTAATGGGACCGCACGAGGGGGGAAATATATAGAATCAGAGTTGGCGAAAGGCGCCGACGAGCGCAATCTTCTTCTAGGGTGTGGGGGAAGAACAAACTTAGAGGGACGGCCTGGGAGAAAAAGGCAAGGAAAGTATAACCCCAGCAAGGCGGAAAAGATCTTGACAGGAAGGACTATTGTTCCCCGGGATGGGGAAACAGGGGGGGGGAACGTGGAGAAGGGTATGCAGCAAGGGAATAAACGCAATGAAAGACTTTATTCTTAGAAAAACAAAGGACTCAAGGTGGCGAAAACCTACTTCAATAAAAACCTTTCGTTTTTGGGATGTCAAGTTTTTAGGAAAAAAATGTCAAGGGAAAAAGCCTTTATCGGGGGCCATGGTAGGGGAAAAAGGGAAAAGATGGGAAAAGAAAGGGATAGACCGGGAGAAAGACAACCGGGCCAAGCCCGGTACGATGGGAAAAAGGGGAAAAAGGTCCGGGGGGGGAAACATGAAGTTAAACCCTTTAAACCCGGCATGGCGGCATTTCGTGTGTGGGGGTAAATAAAGTCGAAGGGGGAGGAGGAATCTTTAGGATAAAACTTCACGTCAATGACGTTATGAGGAAAAGGGACCAAAAAAACTTGAAATACGGAAAAAAAGGGGACTTTCAGACATGGGCGAACACATACGGGAAAAAAAAATAGTCCAGGGGGGAATAGGAAGGGCAGAAACGTAAAAACTGGGGGGTTTGAAGTAGAGAATTGCAAGCGGCCCTCAAAAAAAACACTCCAAGAAAAAAGCGTTCAGGGCGAGGGGGGTTTCGAAAGACGGGTGCTTATTCCCCTCTTTCATAGACTTCACCCAGGGGTGCAAAAAACCGGATCCAGGAATAGGGGAAAAAAAAGGGGTGACTGGAAGGAAGTTACTCTGGAATAATATATCGGGAGGGGGGGGGGGAGAGCATAGGCAAAAAGAGTACGCTGGCGCCATCGGAACATTCATCAATCGAAAGGAAAAGGAGAACCCATTGAAAAAAAGGAAAAAAGCCCAAGGAAGAGGGGTGTACCAAAGGGAAGCTGGGGGGTGTCTGTCGAAAGTAAAGCTGGGGACGGTGATAAATCAGCGCAAAGGTGAAAGGGAGGGTATTTGGGTAATTAAACGTTACTAGAAAATAAGTTGACGGTTAAAAGAGTCCAATGAGGGGAGGGGGGCGGTTTGGAGAATTGTTCGTCCGAACTTGGGGGGAATCAGCGAAAAGTCAGGGGGGAAAAAAACGGAGAAGGGAAAATGATCTGAGCACAAAAAGCTTTAATCCCGTCGTACAACGAGGGGATGCTGGGCTGGAAACATCAGGAAAGAAGGTGGGGAAGGGGCGTAGGGGGTGAAAAGAAGGCGTCCTGATCTCTTCAGTGTTTATAAGACGCGCAGGGGGAGCATGACTATTGGGGGGGACCCGCAGGCATCCCCAAGAGGGGAGAATATTATAGTACTCAAATGTGGTGGTCCTGAAAGGTAGGCATCGAAACATTACAGAGGAATCCTTCAGGCGGAGGAGTACAGCAGTCTTTTTCGGCGAAATCGATACAAAAGAAACAGAGGCGTCTTCAAGAAAATATGGAGGAAAGGAAATATTTAAAAAATCAACCCTTTTACGTTTTGGGGGAAAAAAAAAAAAAGGAAACCTTGGAAAAGTTATCAATAGTTACTGGGGGTTGCTGGTGGAAAGGGGGGTTTCCGGGACCCCTTTACGAAGAACCAAAAAAAAAAACAAAAAAACGAAAAAAAAAAAAGGAAAAATACAAGGGGGGGAAAAAAAAAAAAGTGTGGTGGCAAAACCGGAAAAGGAACGTCAAGAACCGAAAGAAAAAAGGAGAAACGAGATATATCAAGGGGAAAGAATTACCGGGGCTATCTTTTGCAAAAGGAAAAAGAAGAACGTTAGGGGGGGGGGCGGTTAGAAAAAACATGGGCAAAAGGGATTTATAAAAACGGTCCGACGAAAATAAAAAAGAAAAACTCGCCCCAAAGGAGAAAATTCAACTACGGAACTGATTCTCCGGGAACACACAAAAATGGGGAAAAACCTTCAGGAAAAGGCGTGACAACGACAGGACTCAGAGTTGAGGAAAGGGGGGATAGGCAGGGGGAAAAAGGGTTGGAATGCCTTAAAGACTGTATGTTTGTCTAGAAAGAAAGATACAGGTGCAGGGTTTTAAGAAATGGGCGCGGTTAAAGAGAACAACAAAAAAAAAAGGAGGGGAGAAAGGGGATCGAGAGATGGAAGAATGACTCCCATGGTTACTCTTTTACACCACGTACTAGGGAATCAAAAGGAGACGTCTTTCACATTCGGAAAAAGGGCGAGAATGATAGAAAAGGAAGACTACAGTAAAAACGGGAAAGTTTCAAAAAAATTGCTGTGAAAAAGGGGTGGGTGGGTTTTCGGGTTAATTAAGACATTCGCAGGAGACGATGGAGGGGTTTATACCGGGGGAGGCACGTTGGGTTTTCTCATATAAAAAGAAAAAGGGGCAGGATTTGGGGGGGGGAATGGGGTGGGACCGGTAAGAATTCCTCCGCCCCATTGAGGCGGGGAGCTAGGGTGGGAAAAGGTTCATTCCCGCGAGGGGGGCTAAAAGGTAGGGGGGGGAAGGAAGAATTTTTGGACGGGGAAGGTTATTGGTTGGCAAAAGGGAAATTTGACCCAAAAGGGGTTGGGGACTTTAGGGAAGAAGGTATCATGACGGTGCGCCTGTCAAGGGGTGGTAGTTGGGAAAGGGAAACAGGAGGGAGGGTAGTAAAGTGGGGGCGGGTGGGTGAAGGAGAGGGAGGGAGAAAAAAGGTGGGGTAGTAGGGGACAGATGGGAGGGACCAGAGGGGCGCGAATGGAGGGGAGTAGAGGGGGGGGGGTAGTGAGAGGAAAGGGGTGGGGGGAGGCAGGGGCAAGGTGAGATTGTAATGAGGGGGGCGGAATCGTGGGCAGTATTTGGTGGGAAAACCGGAGGGGGCCCGTAGGTGGGGGAGCAAGGGTACTGAGGGGAGAAAATCCTCTTGGTACTGCCAAGGGGTTGAACTGTGGTGGGTTGGCAGCAACTCGCAATTGTTTACACTCCACCATAACGAAAGCCCACAGAAAAAAAAACCAGAAAGTTCTGAGGGGGAAAGAAGGGGGGGGAAAAGAAAACCAACTGGTTTGGGGGACCACTTTTCAATGGGGGAGAAGGGGGGGGGGCAGGGGTCCCAAGGGATCGAGGAAAGATAAGTTCCGACAATAGAAGAATATGGCTATGGGGTCAGAAAAATGGGAAAGGATCTAAAAAGGAAATTGATAGAGGGAGAGAATCGGAACCCGAGTAATGTGTGTCCACAAAGGTGGGGAGATGCTGTAAAGGGGGTTTCGCACGAAAGAGAAAGCCGGAAAGGGGGAAAAACGACAAGGGGGGAGGGAAAGAAAATCAGAAAAAAGGTCCCTCGCGAGCCCCGGCGAAACTCTACAATCCAAGAAAGAAAAGGTGAAAGGAACATACCCCAGCCTTGGAACCCTGGGAACCGCACCGGCATATGAGCCCCCCCATCAGCAAAACCAAAACTGTGGAACGGGATTGAGGGGGGGAGGCTTCATAAGCTTCAAAAATCTAAAGGAAAACCGATTATTCGTCAAAGTGAAGGGAAAAAAAAAGGTGAAGAGGAACACAACGGAGGGGGGGGGAGTACCAAAAAAAGTGATGTCTAAAAAGAATGACTACAAGCAGCAGCAACATGGCATCCGAAAAGACAGGACTTGCGGCACGGGACCCGAGTCCATAGGGGGAGCAGCTCTGAAGTCGAAGACAGCCGAGTATTCTCCATCTTTGAAAAAAAAAAAATATCAAAGAAGTTGAAGGCAGAAGTGGGGTAAACGACTGTAGGTAGTCGAAGAGGAGACGAGAGATTGTTCGAAAGGGAGAAGCGACAGGTGCTGGCCGACCCACGAAATCCCCGATCTCGCGGAGGGGCTCAAGAATAAATCCCTCCTTGTAGAAAAGTTCAAAAGAACACTAATTTTCCTCTGACTGGATTTGCAAAACTCAAGTAGAAAGGGTGCTACATAAAAGGGAGGTACTCGGAGGGAGCGCGAGAAAAAAACAAGATCATCATAGAAAAGGGTCTTGAGGAGAGTGCCCCGCAGGCGAGGGAACCGGGATGATATTGAAAGTCCATTCAACAAGGGGGAAAATTAAAAAAATTTAGCCTCAAAAAGGGGATCTAGAGGGTCCGCCAGTTCAGTCAGCGGCCTTAGTCCGGCCAAGGAGAAACGTCCTAACGAAGAAGGATGCTTCTTCCCAAAAACCAGAGGGGGTGGAGGCCCAGGAACGACTTCATGCCACGCAGGGGGAGGGGGGGTTGCCGAAGGGAACTGTCAACACAGGACAAGTGTGCGGCTAGATTTGCCTGTGAAAATCCTGCATATATAACGCGTAGGAACACTAGAAAGGGAAAAAGGAAGATAAAGGGGGGGGAGGCTTCCCTCTGACATAGATTTGAAGGAAAAGCACAAGAAAGTTCACGAGACCAAGGGAATGGGAAAAAAAAAGAGAGCTATGATCAGAAGGGAGCACGCTTCAGGCTTTCAACGGGAAAAAGTTTGTCAGACATCGATCCAAAAGATAAAAATAAGGACAAACGGGGGGACAATAGGGGTCCTCTAAAAAAAATGAAAAAAAAGAAAAAGAGTGGGTTAGAATGGCACAGAGAGACCAGGCGTCCAAATGGTGTGGGATCCAAGGGCGAGCGGGATCTTGGAGGCGGTGCTCTCTTCTCAGAGGTTCAAAGGTGCGGGGGAGCATATAGAAAGTGAGGGGGGGAAGGGGCCTGAAAAAAGGAACGGAGCGTGTTGTGGAGAATACCAAAGCTGGGGAAAAAAATCAGAACCGAAGCGAAACTGTGGGGGGGAGGAAAAAACTGGGATCTCCAGAGGAAAAGACGAAACACTCTCTCTTCGTAAGGGAAAAAGTGAAGATGAACCCCAGTTCAAAAAAAAAAAAACAGGGCCCTGAGGGGGCCAAAGAGATAAAGGGAGCGGCCTTTATGGAGCGTTGAATGAAATGACTCGGCACAAAATTTCAGAAAGATGCAAAAAATGTTCGTCAAAAAAAGAGACATCCCTAGGCCTGGCAAAAAAGTGAAGGTATCCGTTTGGCAAGGTCAAAAAGGGGAGGAGTGCGGATGAATCTAAAATAATACGGAAGGTGGAAGGAGACCTGAATAACTGAGCTAAGAAAAGAAGGGGGAAACTAACCGCGTTCAAAACGGGGGGGGCTGGGAGGGGGGGGGCTCCTGGAAGTTAATAGGGAATGGTTCAACAAGCTGGGTCGAGAGATTGGGGGGGACTGAGATATACTGTCAAACCGGGAGAAGAAAAATCTTAAACAGTTGGGGGAGGGGCGGACCATTTTTCGTGGACAGACCCGGGGGGAATAAACCGCAGTGGGAATTACAGTAGGGAGAATCAGCAACATTAAACCTACTGGAATTGGCTAAAGGGCATCAAGGGGGAACTTTTGAGGGGAAAATCAGAGCTTGGGGGGGAACAGGCAGAGTCTCTCGGTCAAAAGGGGAGTACTTGCGGGGGGGGCAAATAGTGGAGGGTTGTCACACAAGCCTAGGGGGTCAAGAAGTTTGGGTGGTGAAAAAGGGGTTATTTTGTTGATGATGTTTCGGGGGGGCCGTGAAAAAGAGGGGAAATTGAGAGGGGGGTGGGGACATTAGAAAGAAACTCTAAGGAAAAAACCACGGTTTGGGGGAAAATTCATCGGCAGGGAAAAACAAAGAAAGAAAACCTCTACTAAAAGGATGAGAGGATATATATATCATGGAAAAGAACGAAGATTAAAGAATCTGGGGAAAAGGTGGAATATAAAAATGGGGAAAAAGTCATTTAGAGGGGACAGGTAATAATAAAAAGAAAAGACCTCAGCGCCTTCCAAAAGGAGGGACGGTAAATGTTAAAAAAAGGAAAAAAAAAGGAAAGAGTGGCCGAGGGGAAAACAGAGAAGGGAAGCTAGATTTTTGGGGGGATAAGGTTTGTTTACCGGGGGGAAAAAGAAGTACCCTCCTGTTCGAATGGGGGAAAGGAAAACTCGGGAAGGGTTAGGGACAACTCGAAGGGTACGAGCACTACGAAAACACCTGGATCGGCTGGGAAAAGATACATAATTCCCGAACAGGGCCTCTTGGAAACCCCAGGCAAAGGGCACAAAGGAGTCTTTACATTCTTAACGCTCATCCAATTATCGACGATCCTTTGAGGGAAAGGGAGGGGAGAGGGACTTTGGGAAAAATGGTTTTGTTGAGCAGTGAAGAAGAGGGGCGTAAATTCTCATTTTTGGGCGAGAATGGAGGGTAGAAAGGTGGTCTCCATCTAAAGGGAAGGGGGGGGGAAGGTTCAAAAAGGGCTCTGCAAGCGAGGAGGAGGGAAAGAAAAGGCCGCTAGCTTCTAACAGGATAGATTATATTGGGGGGGGAACTCAAGAGGAGTGGAAAGGGGGGGGTTTCGGACAACCCCGTGGGGGGGAGTTTAACATTAGAGAAAGGAAACCATGATGAAACTCCCTTGGGCATGGAGAAAGAAGTTTTTGCCCTGAAAAACAACAAATCAAAGCCAAAAAGGGATGAAAAACCGGGGAAGTTCCAAGCTTGGGGGGAAAAAAAAAATTGGTTTAGAGGGTGCCCCGTCAGCGGGCCAGAGGAGAAGGCCAGAAGAACCGCAGAAAGAATTGCGTGGAAGAAGGCCGTCCAAGAGGGCCAGGGCGACTTAAATTTTTAATGTACGTGGAGACAATACTGAGGAACACTGAAAAAAGAGACCCTAGAGGGAATTGGGGGAAATCGGGGAAAAAGACCTCATCGGCGCGCGCCACGGAGAAAAGAAAAATATCAAGGAATCCTGCCCCTATTTGAAACTCAACCCCAAAGTTCAAAGGGAAAAAAAATTCTACAACCAAGCACAGAAAGCTCCTGTTGAGGAGCTGTAGGAAAATGTAAGGCTCAGGGATGCCGGGAGTGACACAATGCCGATGATGCGGGGAACAGGGAGAAAAGGGGGGGGACATATCCAAAAGAAGAGGGGAGGTTCGAAGGAAAGGACGACACGCAAAAAGATCCCCAGCAAAGAAGGAAAGAGTTCTTAAGACTTGAAAAGAGGAGAAGGGCAGTCCCCGCTGTCGAAAAAAAAGAAAAAAAAAAAAAACTCGGGTCCATATGGTCGCAAGGAACTGTGTGAAAGATTGAACTGGGGGAATCTATCCTACACTTCTTTCTCACTCGAGGAAAAAAGGGTAGTGACATGGGATTTTGAGGAAAAAAAAGACACAAAGGAAAAGAAGATTCTCGGCGGGAAGGAGGAGAGAAGAGACACTCGTCGGAACAAGGATGAAAGAACACAAAGAGGGTCCGAGGGAGGCTCAAGGCGTAAGGAACTCTCTGGCGAAAAGAACAGGTCGTTAAGGAGGTGCCTCCCAGAGGAAAAGGACTGGGACATGACATCCAGGTGGCCAAGACAGGCGGGGGACTCCTGGATTATATTCAGGAAAAGAGCTGGAAACCTTGGGAAACTATGGGGGAAAGGAGAGGTGGGGGACTCTTTCGGAAAAGTTGGCCAGCAATTTACCAGAATAAAAGGTTACCAGGTCGAAAAGGGGAAGAACTGAAAAAAGAAAAAGCATGGAAATTATTGGATGGGCCAATGTTGGCGAAAAGGGAAGGGAAGACGTACCTGTAATAAGGGGGACCAGTAGAGGCAAAAAGAGGATGAGGAATATCCCAGAAGGAAAAGAAAACAAAGGCCCCTATAAAAAGGGAAGCTTGCGACCTCTGGGGAATGTATGAAAAAAATGGACCCGAGAAGATAACCTGAGAGGGAA
>Ga0179593_1456914_pt1 | contig 10902 bp, 11 predicted proteins | sample CZODoug2_1_08_16_FD_185931 | JGI IMG/M metagenome (GOLD analysis project Ga0179593, IMG submission 185931) | Vadose zone soil fungal communities from Angelo Coast Range Reserve, California, USA - CZODoug2_1_08_16fungal (PacBio error correction) | ecosystem: Environmental > Terrestrial > Soil >...
CCAATCTTCTTTTTGTTCTTTCTTTTTTCGAGGTCTTTTTGGTTCTTTTTCCTTTTATCAGGTTTCTCTAAGGATAGCTCAATTCTACTGCACTGATAACTGTTTCAGATCTGGGATGGCTTGCAAAACGCTGGTACAGATATTTGGCGGGAGGAGCTCTCCAGCTGACATGACGGAGAAGGGACTGAAATAGAGAACCTAAGGAAGTCCCTAAAGTTGAACATAGGGTGTTTATGCGGCACAGGAACCATCCAACGGGCAAGAGAGAAAAAATGAGAGAAAAATGCGGATTGGGGTAGCCAGGCGGTTGGTGAAATGAAAGGGGGGGTCATTGGGGATCTAAAACGAACCGGCAAAGAAAACTTGTCGAGAAAGCGGGGCTCGAAGCATCTCAGAAAAAGAAAAAGAGGAGGGGGGGAAAAGAGAGGCTTCGAAAAAGGCGGGGGACAAGTTGTGTGAGTGTTGAAGGTGCAGAGTGACAACTGAAACGGGCAAGGGGCAAAAAGAGGCGAAAAACCGCGCTGACGAGACATGGGCCTCATGTGGCCCGTGAGGTCAATAAAAAACAGGCGGACGGGCATACATACAACTTACGGGTGCCTCTTGGATCTGACGGGGAACAGATCGATGTCCTGACAGGGGAATGTCCAAATGTACGGACGCGCATGGCCCGCAAAAACTTAGGACTGGAGAGGGGACGTTGTTTGGAAAAAGCAGCAGCCGAGATCTCAGAAGACGTTAGTATCCGTGCATGGGAGAAACCGGGCTCAGAGATAGAGAAAGATAAGCACCGAAAACAACTAGGTGGCCACATAACGGAACCAAAAGAAAAGAAGGGGGGGATTTCTCTAGGATTGAAAGACTATGCAGAAGAAAAGGATTGGACGTTAGCTACAGTGATATGAGAGCAGAGAAATGCAACAAAAATGGGTTGCAGTGAGAAAACAGCTCAATTATGGCAGGTGAGGCTGGTCGGATGTTTTCATCCTTCAGAAAACGGGGAGGTTGAATCCGTAAAATCAGGGTAGAGTCTGGGTACTTCCAAACTAGGCAAACGAGTAAAGGATAAGAGGGGTCGTAAAACAGCGGAACGACTCTCAATCGACATCCCGATTAACAGATCGGGACAGTTAAACCCCGTCGAGGGGCCGCGGAACGAGCTAAAGGTCACTAACGCCAAAACATACCTCAAAAAGAAAGCGGGGGATTCAGGAACGATTTATGAAGATGACAGCCAGACCTCCGGAAATCCCAATAAAACAATTATATGGTCACGAAACGCGGGAAACATTAGGAAAAAATTGGTACTGAGAAAACAAACTGTACCCCCAAAGAAGACCCATCGGAAGATAATCAATATATTGCCCTTCCCGGTAAGATCAGCACCTTAGGTCGCCATGGTAAGTCCACTGTAGATGCAGGCAAATAAACAGGGCCCAGAGATGTGGGAGGGCTGGGCCGCTTAGGACTTGTGCTTTGGTGAATTCCCAGGAAAGTCTCATCATCCTCCCGTAGGAAGGTGCGGCTGGGACTGGTAGTCTGTCGAGAACTGGAGCAATTACGGGGGGAAGAAAACGGGCTTCTGGCGTTTTTGACATTAAACATTGACACCTAGGAAGAACTTTCTGGGATTTAGTAGACATTCGGAAGCCCTTGCATTCAGGGGTGCGGGAAGCGTTGGGTGGTGGTGGCCTCGGTAGAAGGGGCTAGCAAGGGAGGGATCTAAAATCTATCTGGCCCAGTAAAGGCGAGTCGTTAACAAATATTATGTCCTTGGACTGGGGGTCGCGGAGGGGAGTAAAACTTCTTGACCTATCAAATGGGCAGCACTAAAAGCGGGGAAAAGCTCACCGTTACACCGATCAGGGGCACCCAGGATCAATATGAATTTGCGGAGAGCAAAAAAACACTTGACCAACCCAAGAGTATCTACACTCACTAACTAAGGATTTTTTTTTGAGTAAAATCGTCTACTCTTTGATAGGGTCTAGAAAAGAAAAGCTTCCAGTTTTTTGAGTAAATCAAATATGCCTCTTAGGTATTGCCAATGAAAATGCGAACCGGAGTGGGCTTCTGTAAGCCAAAAAAAACCGGGACTAATCAATGACCACGGCTGCGTTGGGCGCTTGGAATTGGGTACGCTAAAAAAATGAAGGAGAAAAAAGCGAGGGAGCAATTAAAAAATGCACCCGCCGAATCTCCTCCATTAACGTGGGGATTTGAAGTAAAAACCGGGTATGCACGGAAGGGAAAGGATAACAGCCGAGGGGTTGCGACTAAGGGGAAGACAGGTCCTCCTGCGGGGAATAATGATTACAACGCATCAAATGGAAATGGAGTCGAATGTCGTGAATACCATCCAGAATATTGAGTTACGAAAAAAGAAGTGGGGTGTTCAGGGGGGGGGAGATGCTCTGGGAGGTGGGTGGTGAGAATTGTCTAAAGGAACGTCGCATCCGGACGGAGAGTAACAGGACTATATTGTCGACGGGTAAAAATAAATTTTAAAGGAGTTTGATGTGCAAAGATTGGCATCTCAGTTGAGGGAGGAAGGGGGGCCGATCAGAATCTAATAATTGGGAAAACTACCTATCTCGGTGCGAGATCGGAGCAAAAAGTGTCAAATTAATTCTATAAACCAAAAACCATCTTTCCCACGCTTTACGTGCGTACTCATACCGATAATGTAACGGGCGCTGAGGAGAAGGGGGTTAGTTATTTCCTACCGCCACGTAGATTACTCTCGGTTCCGCTGTCGACCATCAGTCAATAGGAATTGAGAGTGGTGGAAAGGGTACCTAACCTTCCTAACGATGTTTCAATGTCGGGGTGCGGGGTGAATATAAAAGCCTAACGAAGGGTCGACGTGCCCCCTTATCGTCGGAGTTGGAACTCTGAAGCCGAAAAGGGGTTATGCTGAGTGACGTAAAGTCTTGCCTTTGCTGAAGGGGGCCGGGGATCGGCGGTGGAAGGAAAAGGGGATAAAAGCTATAGAGCTACTTACTAGGGGGAACCGGGAAAGGACCTGAAAAGGCGAGGGCCGGGAAATGACAGACAAGGCCGTTTGTCGAGGCACCAGAATCGGAGTTTCCAAGTAACTGAGACAACGAGGGGCGTTACAAATAAAAGAAGGAGAAGCTATTCCGGTGTCAGTAGGGGGAGAGGTTTACGACATTTGTCAGCTGGAAAGAAGAGAACTGAAAGTGACTTCGCTCACGGGTGGAGCGGCCATATATTGGAGTACGCATGAGATCGGGGACAAGGGGAACCGGACGAGAAGAAGAGAATCTAAATAACAGAAGGGGGTTGATGAGTCATACGGCACCATCAAACGGGAAGAGCGAAAGGCCCCGGCTAAGAGGGAGGTTTAGACAAAAGTTTTGAAAGGGGGGAATTTGGGGGGGAAGGAAAAAAACGCGGCAGAAACAGGGGAAAGGAATCTCTAGCAAAACCTTAGGGATGGATTAAAAGAGACTGAGAAGCGGGAAGGGGGAAAAGGGTGATGCTGAAGACTTCATGAGAAAGACTGCAGGCAATTACTACCAAGGAAAAACTTCTGAACGGAGCATGCATACATTGCCAGGGTGCTGATGGGGGTGCCGCCTCAGAATTGAAATGTTCAAAGGGGGGGGAAGCTGAGGTACGTTAGGCACTAGGGGGGGGCAGGGCGGGGATTCAGAGCGCGCAGAAAATCCAAGCCAATCTGTAGAAAAAAAAAAGGGTGGCAAAAAAGGCCGATCTCGAAGCTGAAGGGGAAAAGGGGCAAGTGATGCACTAGATAGAGCAAGCGCGGCACCGAAAAACCGATGGGAAAAATAAGAAAGAAAGGTTTCAAATTGGAAAGCCAAAAGGAGGTCGCCTAGAAAGGAAGAGAACAACATGTAAGGGGTCCGTAAAAAATTCAGAGGCTGATGGTGAAAAAAGGGGAAAGGGCTTTATCGTCAGAAACATGAAAGAGGGTTCCCAGGCAGAGGGAGATGGTGGAACAGGAAAAAAACTCCCTCGTCAGGTTCGAGGAACAATTAGCCGGTTCAGATGGACGGGAGGACGGCGCGGCTATCTCAGGCCGAACAACTTGCAGGAGGGGAGAAGGACGTTGTCCCATAAACAGGAGAAGAATGGCGAGCAATACGGTAGTAAGGAGGCCAGAATTGAGATTGTCATATTACAAGGGAAAGGGAACCAAGAAATCAACAGAGAAACCGAGGGAAAAGCCTCAATGCTCGAATATGGGGAAACGAGGAAGACCGGATCAGAAAAGAGGCCCCCTCGGGGAGTGGATGGAAAGACTGGGATGTAAGAGCCTTCACCAGCCGTACCGTTTGGAGGAAAAAGAAGAGGGTCAGGGGGGGGGATTAAGGGATGCAAGGGAAGAAAAGAAGCCTTCATAATAGCATAGGAGGAGGTAACTCAGCAGTCATTTAGGGCATAGGACGAGGGTTGGGGGTGGAAGAGAACGGGAAGAAGGCAAACTAATAGGAAACGAGGATGGGCGAGGGTTTCCGACGGAAATAGAGAGGACGAGGCGGGCCTGATACCGTCTGAAATCCACTTTAAAAAAAAAAAAACGACATGGGGGATATCGCACAACTCTAAGGAAGGGGGCAACTCCTAGATCGAAGGCAAAAAGAGGGGGGAGACCGGACTCAGAAATGGGGACCCCTGTAAGAAAATCGGCAAGGATCAATGTGCGGAGTGCAAAAAACAACAGCCTTGAAAAAAAAAAAACCGACAAGCGATGAATTAGCCTCAACAATAAGTTGTTAGAAAACAAAAAAAAAAAAGCGTTTTGGGAAATAGGTCCTCAAGTACGGAGGGTTGGATAGGGCGTGGGGGAGAAAGAAATCTCGGCTAAAAGTGGGAAGGGGGGAAAAAATCGCGGAACTCCAACTAAAAAAAAGACAAAAAACAAAACCTTCCTCAGGAGGAAGGACTTAAGGGAAGTGCGAAACGTCAGGGGGGAAGGATGAGGGCAAGTTGATAAAATCCCGGCAACAAGGAAAGCCCAAGCCAGACTGGAAGAATCCGGCACTGCGTGGGATTGTTGGGAGGGCTATCTCGAAATGAGGGAAAAAAAGAGAGAGATATAGCCCGGAAAAAATACAGTCCTCCAAGAAAAAGGGAAACTCACGAAAAAAGAGAAATGGAAATTAGTAGTTGATCAAATTCTTACGAGAAAGAGCAAAGCTTCAGCCCTAGGGGAAGAGGAAGTCCGGATAACGATGATGGAAAAGGGGGGGGGGGGAGTACGCCAGCGATGCCAAATGTTTAATGGAACCGTTTAGTAAAGAAGTGTTCTGACCATCCAACCTAGGAGTGAAGGGGAGGGGGGCCAACAAGATTGTGGAAAAAGTATTTCAAACAGCAGAGGTTGTGAGAGGGGGGGGGGGAAAATAGCTAGAATTCGGAAAAGGTGTGGGGGGGTAACGCACAAGTTTGGGCAGGAGGCCGCCGCAAAAGGGGAAAAGGAAGGGGGGGGCCAGAATTGGAAAAAAGGGGGAAAAAAGGAGGAGAGGGTCGGTTGGGGATCAGAATTGGCGGACGGTATAAGGGGGGGCAAATGTCAAGGCGAAAAGGAGGGTCCGCGGAGGAGAGAGGGACAGAAAAAGGAGGGTTCCGTTGTTGGAAAGGCGCAAAGGCTATTATTGGAAGGAGAATCTGCTCGGAAAGTTTAAAAAGGGGAGGAAAGATGGAAAAGCAAGCGTTGGGAAAGAGAGAAAGTTCTGGGGCTCCGTCAAGGTGCACTCCCGCAACCGAACTATCGGGAAATCACCGCTAAAGGCTCGGGTCGAAAAGAGAAAGGGGGAAAATGCTGTGATCACGACAAGGAGAGAGGGTCCGGAGGGGGAAGACAATTGTGTAGCAGGCAGAGTAAATCCCGCCAAAGGTGAAGGAAGCACGCTACAAGAAAGCATACGTAGTGCGGAAAAAAGAAAGAAGAAAGGGGAGGGGGGGGGAGATCTGGGGGATTATACTGTAGACTGTAAAAGGCAAATATCTGAGGCAAGGGAGTGGAAAAAAAAAACAAGAAAAATAGAGGTGACTGTGCGGGAATGGGGGAACATGGGAACCGATAGAACTCCTAAACTCCGGCTGACAAGGACGACTAACTCGTGGAAAGAGAAGACTCCTTTATCGGGAAATTAGGTTGGAGATCAATGCCTGGAAAGCAGACCACATATGGATTTGCCTTAGGAAGTATAAGGGTGGAAGGGGGAAGGCAAGCCTTTGGTTTCGTCAGGAAAGGAAGGGGGAAGAATAGGGGGATAGTCGCGGGAGGTCCTGTGAAAGGAAAAAAAAGGGAGAAAGGAGAGAACGGGAAATGTAAGGTGGGAAAACCTAGTTCAAAGGGGGGGGAGGGAAAATAGGGAGGAAGGAAAGAAAAGACCGAAGAACAAAAAGGGCCGGGTCGAAGCACAAAAAAGAGAAATTTGTTAAAAAGAGACTATAAAGGAAAAACGACAAAAAAAAAAAAAAAAAAAGAGTTCTAGGAGGGAAAATCAGAGAAGGAAAGATCCAGGGGGGGTCAGTTTAGGGGCCCGGGGTTTCGGTTCATGTTCATTTGGATAGATAATCTCAGGCACGAACTGCCAGGAATACGAACGGAGAAAGATATCCGGAGGGGGATGGGGCAAAAAAGGAAGTGCGAAGAAGTTGCTGGAGAAGAGGCGAGAAAGAGGGACCGTCGCAAAAGGGATGAAAATAGAAAGGAAAAGAAACTTAAAGATCTCAAGGAAAGGAGGGTGGTTAGTGAGGAGGCAGAAAGGGCCCCTCAAGTCATGAGTACAATGCGACTCCCACGGGAAGGGGGGTTGAATCGCTTTTGTGGGGGAAAAAGGCAAAGTTTGACAAGGGGTATCTGAAAAAGACAAAAAAGGCGCAGAAAAAATTTGTCGCAGAGGCTCGGGAGCTACGAGAAACAACAACAAAAGAGGAATAAGAGGAGAGGGGAGATGAGAAAAGCGATTCAGAATTGTGAGCTACGGGTGTTAGGGGCAGATTACAAGGGACAACGGTAAACAGAGAGGAAGAATCCCTTAGGACGGAGAAGGAATTGGGCAATGCCCTGGTAGGGAGTGCTAAGATGATGGAAGCAGCAAAAGAAAATTTCCTTACTAAAAGAACTGAAGGGAGGAAGAAAGAGGGACATCATCAGGTGACTCATGGACAGAGGTATCTCCGCGCATCCAAGCCAAAAGTATATGGACACTGACGTTTTTGTGGACAAAAAGAGAACGGAGGAAGAGCAGGGGGAAGACTGTGTCGTATCCGTAAGGTCTCCCAAAAGGTGAAAAACTGATAGAGCCAAGAAAGTCAAAGAAAAACCAAGATTCACATAACGAAAACAAAAGAGGGGAATTTCCCTCTAGGATTGACTGAGGAGGAAATGGAAGTTCTTGAAAACATTTAGAGAGGCGAAATCTCCGACCGGGACGATTACGGTGGTGGGGGGCAGTGAAAATAACAGGGCTCAATGTATTGCGGGAAAGACGTATTTCCTAAAAAGGCGGAAGAGAAAGCCGGTGAAAAAAAAGGCACATCAAGAGGTAGACCAAAAGTATAGGAACGCGTAAAGGGGTCATCACAGGAAGCCCAGGAGGTGGACTGAGAAAAGGCCCAGTTCGGCGTAACATTAGCCAAGGCCAGAAAAGGCTCGCGGAAGGAAAGACCGTAAGAAGAAGGACACTCAAAAAACAAAATAATTGGCAAGAGTCTGGTGCAGGGATAGGAGGACACTATCGCGATGAAAGGGGAGGAGACGGCGAGAGGGCCAACCGCGAAAGGGAAAGAAGTCCGGGAGGGGAAGGTTGAGAAGAGGCATGTTCAATGACACGCGCCCAAGAAACCGCGAGAGGCCGAGGGGAAAAGCACCAGGACGACAGGGAAAATATATAGGAGTAACAGGCGACCTGAAGATCAACCAAAGACGAGCAATGGAAAGATTTGAGTGAGTTTGGGACGCGGAGAAGGAGGGGAGTAAACCGGAGAAGAGAGTAACTGGGCCTTTCTGTTAGAACAAGTCCGATTAAAAGTGTCTCACCGGACGCGATGGCCTTGTCGAGCAATAGCAGTTAGAAATAACAAAGGGAATGGGTCTGTAACTAACAAGCACGCGGAAGCAGGAGCGGTTACGAGGGTCCGGTTCGAGGGGGGGTGAAGGGCACTAAAAGGAGATCTACAGAAGGAGGAAGCGAAAAAAAACTTGAATTGGCTTGAGTCGCACCGCAGGACGGAACCATAGCGAAGGAGTCCGGGGGACAATAATAAACCGATTAAGCCGTTGATGCCCAATAGAAAATTGCAAAAAAAAAAACAAGGGGATTGGCCTCGCGCCTGGGAAGGACCAAGAGGATAAGCCTAGGGGGGGCCGACAAAAGCTGGTAAGATCAGCACAATAAAAGGGGGAATTCAATATCGAAATCTAGAAGGGTTTCAAACAAGGGAGACAAAATCGTCGCAAAGGAATCAGTTTCGGGGCAGAAAAGGAAGAGAGGAAAGAACACGGCAGGGGGCGGGAAAAAAGACCCACATGCCAACGAGAGATGTCCCAAAGAGACCACAGAGGGAGGGGTGTAACTAAGGAGGAAAACCCTGCCGGGTTTTTCGGTAAAAAAGAAAAAGAGCACGATTCCTGGAGGGGGGGGGGGGCTATTTTCATAAAAAGAGAGGAGGGGTCCTAACGGCTTGCCCTGGAAAATGGGCAATCATCGCGGTCGGAACCCAAATCTTCAGACACCGTCCTCAGACGGGAGAATTCCCGAAGGGCCAGTAGCAGGGAAAAAGCAGGTCTGGGGGGAAAGGGCGGTCTTCAGGAAGGGTTGGGAAAGAAAAAAAGGACCGGACACACCTAGGTCATCAAAATGCAGGTGTAGGAGAAAAGGGGGGAAAGAGAGTCATGGGGGGGCTATTGGAAGGTTGGTGGGAATCAGAGAATCAAAAACCACGGGAGAGGAAAAGGAAGGGAGGGACCAAAAGTAAATACATTCATAAAAAGAAGACCGCGGGCATCTCCTAAAGGAGGACTTTGGAAGAGTTTGTTGCGATTTATCCAAGGCTACAGAAAAGCACACGTGAAAAACGAAGGGTAGGAGAACGGGACTTCCTTGCTTAGAACGGATCATGAAAATGTAATTTGGAAAAGGAAAACGACAGAGGGGGGAACAAAATTGAAAATGTAAGCAGTGTTAGGAAGAGTTTCGTTATAAAAGGGAGGACAAACGACCATTCAAATAGGAGGAGGCAGGTTTACCAAAAAAAGGGGAAGGGGGGGTGGGAAGAGGAGGTCCACAGCATCGGGTACCTGTTGGGCAAGAGCATCGCAGGGGGGGGAAAGAACGGAAAGGTTGGGAGTGCGAATAGCATGAAAAAAAGAGTCGGACGATTGGCGCGGACCGGGAAAAAAAACATTGCGGGAGTTGGAAGCGTGGAAGCAACGAGGGGTGCGGAGGTCCCAAAACGTTTGAATGGACCAGAGCTGCAAGGGGGCAGCGATATGATTCAACTGACAGGCCGGTCGGTTTGGAAAAGGTTGGGGGTAGATGAAAGAGAGCCCCTGCTAATCCGAGTTTGGGAAAAAGGACTCCTCGATATCGATCATGGACGCAGGGGACGGGGGGGAAAATCATAGACACCAGCGTGTGAAGAGAACTATGGAGGAAAAAGCAATTCGTCATTAGAGAAACCAAAAAATCGACCGAAAGGCTTGAACGACAAGGATGGACTCGCTGGCAAGGGAAATGACGGATGGCCTGAAATGGGAAATGCTATTGATCGAAAGGAATCTCGTCAAGGACAAGGGGTGAGACAATTGGGTAGATTAAAGGGAGAGAACGGAAACCCCTTTGAATGATCGAGGGACGGACTCAAAGAGTCACGCGATAGGGAAAAAGAAAGGAAGAGGTGAATTGGCTAGTCGTTGGGGGTATTCGGAAAAAAGGGAGACAGGGACTTCATCCAGGAGACCGGGGGGCAAGTGGCAAAGATCATCAGAGCTTAGGGGGATGGGACAGGGGGGAAATGTAACCTGGAGATGATAAACCCCTCCGAAGGGCTGGAAAGAGTACGACGGTGGAAAGAGAAATTCGGAGAAAGGTCGGATGTTAGGGGAGGATCAAAGGCAAATGAAGCAACGACCTGGACATATTGTGGATGTACCAGGATAAAGGAACGTGAAAAAAGTCACGTTTACGCGGAAGGGGCGGATTCGAGGGGTGCCGTCACTTTTAAGGAGACGGGAAGAGGTAAGCGGGCTGACAAAGGGTGAAGAACACCGATTCGAGCGTCCGAAAGAATTGCCCGAGAACCGGACTCCGGGAACCTGGATTGGGGGGGGAAGAGAAAGATTCCGGAAAAAGAAGAAAGACGACAAGACTGAGACAAGTGGTTTTACTAATTCAAACCGATCGCAAAGGTCAGAAGGAGGGACTCTATCTTCGCTAAACGCATAGGGATAGGAAGAGGCTGTCAAATAAGATTGAAAGAAACCGAGTCTGGGGGGGAAGTTATGGGTGGAATACGGTTTTTTCACGTGCTTTTCGCTGGCTCTAGAGCTCGGAAAAGGGTGAGAACAATGCATCGTAAGACAACCTTATTGAGAAAGAGAGACGTGCTTGGGGGGAACAAAACGTCGGCGACAAGAAGATGTTGGGCTGGGGGGATGCGCGGAGAGAAACCTCTGGACATGCAAGACCCGGAAGGGGGGAAAAGTAGGAAGGGGTAGACGTCAGATCTCAAAGCAGGACTGGGGTAAGGGAGGGAGCAGCCGGTAGAAAAAACATGAAGGGGAAAAAGGCGACACCGGAGAAAAGAGAGTGTGGTGGAGGCCTCGGCTTTTTGAATGCAATGGTCTGGGAAGATTCACCCTGACCGGACGACATGGGCGGGAACAGGGCGCTTCGAAAA
>Ga0179593_1492811_pt1 | contig 10902 bp, 10 predicted proteins | sample CZODoug2_1_08_16_FD_185931 | JGI IMG/M metagenome (GOLD analysis project Ga0179593, IMG submission 185931) | Vadose zone soil fungal communities from Angelo Coast Range Reserve, California, USA - CZODoug2_1_08_16fungal (PacBio error correction) | ecosystem: Environmental > Terrestrial > Soil >...
CAAAAGTGACTGAGAAATTACTGAGCGGTCTCCGGCAAGAAGCGATTTGGTGGGGTCAAGTTCCGGATCTTCAGATCTCACAACAATTTCAAGAAGAGGAAATTAAGCTAGGAAAACGACCATCCGAGGACGTGGGCGGGGGTCTCTCCCACGGATTAAGACAGCCGGAAAAAATCAAACGGACAAGGGGGAGGGGTGGGGGGGGGAAAAAAAGAGAGTCCGGCAATCTGGCGTCCCATCGGGAACTTCAGCGGGAAGGAGCGGGGGGGGAAGGGTCTATTTTCCGAAAAGTCTCACCGAGAGCAACCGATCAAACGGCGCCTCGTCCGTGAAAAAAAAAGAAGCGGGTCAAAAGTACGATGCGGCCGAGAAAAAAAAATAGGAGCAAAACTACTAAAGAACAAGCCATCAATTCAGAAAGGGCAAAACTCACCAGGAACCAGCCGGTATGTCAGAAACATGCCCGGCCCAGAGAAAACGGGGATCATGGCGAAGTTATTTTTAGTAGCTTAGGAGGCTTCTTACTAGGGCGGCAAACGCCCGCGTCCACTCGGAGTCATGGAGGGGAAAAAAACAGAACGCAGAGCGTGCTAACAGGGAGAGAAATTCTAAAGTGGCTGAAACCCGAGAGCGGGGGGATTATAATCACGCAAAAAATGTATCGAAGCGGCAAATTATTGGCAATGGACCAAAGGACTGAAAAATAAGTCCCGAGAGCATGAAGGGGAAAGCAGGGAAAAAAAGGAGCGTATTTGATTTATTGGGGGGGAAAAGGGAGTCAACGCTAGCTAGGAACAAAAAGCTTATTGCAGGGGAAGTCAAAAGGCAGTAAGGACAGATCTGATGGTTTCATAGGGGGCGAAGGGTCGCATGTCACCAATGTGGTTTGTTGCCATCACGCATGGCGAACGCTGGTGGGGACTCACAATCCGTCAAAAGAGACACTCAAACACGATAAAGGAGAGGGGTCACAGAAAAGAGAGGTGAAATCCGGAAAATTAGTAAGGACGCGTGCGTGTCTCAAAGAGTCGCTAGGCCGTATGAATAGGTTAGAAAACAAGGGACGTGGTCGGGGGCGAGGAAGAATGACTAAGGAATCAAGGGAGAGGAAAAGGAACGTCCTAGTTCGGGTCACCGCGCGTCGGACTCAGGCGAACCGGAAGGGAGGGAGTCGTAGGCTGTAACGAGTAGCGTTGGCAAGGAATCTGAGGGGGGGTGCCAATATGGGGGAAATGATTGACGGTCTAGTTGATCGCGGATAAGAAGAAAAAGTCTCAGAAGAGGAGAGGGGTGAGGCCCAGGTATTCCAATCTGAAAAACCTGCCCCTTTTTCGAGAAAAAGAGGGAAAAGGAGCTGCGTCTTGCGCAGAGGGGGGGAATACTGAATGCTGACTTCTCTCGGAATTCCTCCCCTAAAATACTCGGCTCTTGACAAACATCTAAAGCGGATCCCTCGTTACAAAAAGAGAAAACAACCTGGTACTTGTTTCTATATAAGTGTTGAAGGCAAGGAGGAGCACGGAGAATAAGTGTCAGATAGCATTCGGGAAGGGATTACTTATAAAAAACAAATTCTGGAGCTCTCCGCAGAAAATAACCTCACTAGGCTGGTGTGAAAAGGTATCACATTAAGCTATGAATAGGTCCCAAAATGACTTCAAGAGAAGGAGGCGGGTGTCAGGGCATGTTTCGTCGGAGGTGGGTAAGCTACCGGCAAATTCTACCAGAAGGAGAGGCCATGGGGGAGCCCCTGGCAGGCAATCTTGGGGAACCAGTCGCTATGACAGGAGCAAGAAAAAATACCATAGAATGTTCATGGAATAGGGGGAAAAGAGGCGGCTGTAGTCCGCCACTTAAGTGATGGCGCCGACGAAGACCCTCCGGGTCACGGCGGTCCTATACGGGGTTCGGAATCCGAAGGCCATGAGTCAAAGGGCAGTACTTCTAAAGAAAGTCAAGACCTGCGAGGAAAAAGTGGGCATGGATTAACCGGGAAAAATTTCTACCTAGGAGGCCTAGGGTGCATGACAAGGTGAGCCGAGGGTGGGGAGGGCACAGCACACACTAAAAAAAAGAAGGGCAAGGATCACAAGTAAGGGCGCTTAGGACGAGAAGATGGTCTAATAATCGGCAAACGAGTGATTCAGTGAAGGGCATAAGATATAAAGAAAAAACAACGAGAAGGTATATAAAGAATGTCTAAGTTTCGAGATCGCAAAGACCTCCCAGCTCGTTACACATCGCAAAAAAGAACGGAAGGGACATTGAATGCCCCGGGAGGGGCCGGGAAAAAAAAGAGTCGAGGGGCAAAGAAAACCGGGGGCATTTTAAGAGGGAGCAAGCTTGGTGCGGCAAAGGAAGGAAAAAGGTCGCCAGCGGAGGTAAAAGAGTAAAACTAAAAGTGGAAGCTTCGGGGGACCTGAGAGCCGTCCCTATGGCAGCCGAAAAAAGAGCCTTCCGATGCGATAATCAACCCAAGGGAGGGACCGTAATGGGGGCTTTTCGCGACGGACATAGCGAAGGGTCACAACGATACATGCACCGAAGTTGGAATAAGGAAAAGTATTTTATCCTTCCGGTCTCTTGAAAGAGAACAGAGGGATTCAAATGAGAATTAGAGAATCAGGGGGGGGGGGAATCAAACGGGAAATAGGGGGGAGGCGGTTGGGCGGGGTACCTGACCAGAAAAGAAAGGAAGTAAGTTTCCTGGAGGAGGCGACTAAGTTCGGGGAGCTCCGAATTCCGATCAACAATAAGAGGCTAGAAAAATGACGCCTCTCGGCCAGGAGGATCCCCCTGGTCACCTGTCTGTCGGAGAAACGGGGAGTGTTACGGCGTCTTCCCTCTTGGGAGAAGAAAAGGGAAAAAGCGTCGCGAAGATAAGGGGGAAAGTAAATGCGCATGACCGAAAAAGACGCGAAGACGGAATTCGGGTGTCTAAAAAAAGGGCAACCAGTTCCGATTAGTTACATTAAAGGAAGGGGGTCAAAAATAGCCCGAGAGGGACCAGGTTGCATCTCCTTCCACGAAAAAGGACCGCCATGGGTCCAGAAGGAAAGAAAGGACTTCTAACGCGAAACTGCTGGAAACCCGCCTCGAAAATCCCATTCTCCGGTGGAGAAAGGAAGTGGGACGACGACGCGGGAATGAAACTGAATCGGGGAAGGGGGGTCAAGGGGGGAATCAGCTATCGTTCTCAAAAAAGACCACGTCGAACTGGGGGGGGGATCTACCAAATTCCGATGCAGCTACTGAGTTTGCACGCAAAAAAAAAACGGAAGGGGAAAAAGACGCTTTAAGGGGGGACACATGAAGGAATAGTGGTCTTACTCCAAAAAGAAATTACTGCTTGGTCTTTGGGCGGTGTCTGAAGAGGGGTCATGAAAAGCGTGTCGACCTATTTAGAGTTGGGAAGGGGGAAAAAAAAAATCTTAGAAAAAAAAAAGATCTCTACTTAATCATAATGGGCAATACGACTAATTCGTATAGAAACCTTCAAAAGGGTGAGGGGGGAAAAAAAGAAAGAACAGGTTCGGGACCACCGGACTGAGAAAAAGGGAAAAAGGGTCCCGGGAGAGGACGGGTCCTCGAAGGGAAAGGGAGGGGCATCTAGGCAAAGGTGGACAATAATTTAGAATCCATCTTCAAAAACTGAAAGAGGAAGGATGTACCGGGTAAAAAGAAGGTAACGAGCCTTTGAATGGTAAAGGAGGGTGACGCACAGCCGGTGGAGATAGAATCCTCATTTTCAACTGTTCGTGAACGCACAGAACAGAAACGAATTGGCAAGACAATAACCGGGGTCAAAAAAACGAGATGATAGTGGCTCGGGACATGGAAGGGGAACCGTAGAGGAGGGAGGCGGCTCAGAAAACTTCCGAACTATCAGGAGCTGTGTAGCAGGGGGAATCGCGGATCTTCGCACGGGGGCGGGAAGTCGTATTAACTGTCTTAGGAAGGCTGCTCCGACACAGAAAAATATTTGAGAAAGGGTTGCCGCTCTGTTTAGGACCGAAAAATAGTACTGAAACTAGTCAAGCTCGACGGAAAAAATCGAATGGAACTTCCAAGTGAAGGAAAGATCTCTCCATGGGGAAACCGGTCACCCACTCCAAAAGAAACGGGGGGGGTTCAGGAGGGGGTGTCTGGAACTTCTTGGACCTCGCCTAGGCGTCTTCGCAAGGGGGAGAACGGGAAAGTCTCGACTCCCTCTCTGGCTGGAATACGGAGGAATTAAGCTAGCGGAAATCGCAAGGGGACTGAAGCACGAGAGACGCAATCGAGGGTGAATTTCTAGGATTGACATGCCTACAACAACCCAGGGGAAAAAAGAGAGATCAGCAGGAGAGTGGACTTCGAAATCAGAAAAGGAGGAACGTGACTCTCTCAGGTGACAGAACTGGTAGAGGCGGGGAAGAATATCGAGCAAGGGTCCCCCAACACGCATTCTGAAGCTGAAAAGCGAGAATCCGGATTGACAAAAGGGCGAAGACGACTTCTGCTGATGTCAAAAAGGAAAAAGGAAATAAGCTAAACAATCCCCTACAGCGGTGGGGGGGATGCGGGAGGAGACGGCATCTTTTCGCAAAGTTCGGTAAGATAGGGCATTTACGGGTGAGGCCGCGAGGGGGAAGTTGGTATTGAGTCGGGGACAAACGGAGAAAAACCAAAAGATCAAAAACGGAGCAGAGGGGTCGTAAAAAGGAAGATACTCAAGCGAAACCATATCTCGCAAAGATTCAAACAGACAAAAAAGAATGATAGCGGTTTTCTGGAAAGCACAGAGGCAGAAAAAGAGTTCGAATCCGGGGAAGGAACATACCGGAAGACGCTCCTGGGCGAAAAGGTCTTTGGATGGGGGAAGAGTTCTTCGTTAGGCGAAAATAACGCGGCAGCGGATTCATAGTGGGGACACTCAGGGAAGGGCGGCTATCTCACCGTATACAAGTCAGAAGATTCAAATGGGCGCGGACCGTTAAAGAGGGGGGAGGACTTGACGGTTAACACACGCAAGCGGGTGGAGGGGGGCGGCTAAGATTGGACAAAAAAGAATCTCCTCAACTCACCAGGCCCGGGAAGTAGATTTTGCGGAAGCGAAACGCAGGAAAGGGTTCTGAATGGGTCCCCGATTAACGGGCGAGAGGCATCTGACTAACAGCTGTTGGGGGTTCTATACGAAAGAGGTATGCATCAGTTACATGGATATTTCCTCAGAGGTGGTTTGGGGAACCATAAAATATCAAACGGGAGGAAAAATTTGGGACTCTAAATCCACAAGCGCCAAAGAGAAAAAAGACAGGGGCCTCTGTCGAAGGAGAGGGGGGGGGGGGCATCTGTTCTCCAACTTAAGCTTCATTGAAGTGAAATTGAGGGTCAAAAAAAAACATAACAGGCAAAAAAGGAAGGCGAAAAAGAGCAAACATCGAGGTGGTCTTTGGGGGGGGGCATGCCCTTACTTTCGAAACTAGAGATGCATCCGAATTCGATGGCAGAATTCCGAAGGGCTTAAAAGAAGGAAAAAACGGGAGAATGGTATCGTTTCGAGGGGGGGAGCGAAGGCAGGGTCTATGCCCGGTGGGCTCTTGGATGCGGTCATCTTGGAAGAGGCGAAGAGAGAACCCATGGCTCAAAAGAAGGGATCTTGGAGTTAATCCCATTCATGGACTTGGCAACAGGATCGGAAAGAAGCACTGGGGACAAGGTTAAAAACGTCGCGGAGGGTTAAGAGGATCCCTTGCATAATCCGCCCTTATGAGACCATTGGGGAAAAACGCTTTACAGCGGACCAACGGAAAAAAGCGAAACAACTGGCTGTGGGGAAGGAAAACCCGGGGGGGGAGCGCACAGCGTGGTAAGAAAGTCAGCGTAAGGCTGTTATTGGAAGTCGGGAAAACGGATTGGGTCCGCCAACGCGAAACGCAGGGCTCATCGTAGTTGGGGGGTTGTAGAGCAAAAAAAAAACCGTCTCAAAACAATGACTAAAGCTACTTCGCTTTGGGAATGAGAAAAGGGGGCGATCTGGAACTTGAAGCGACCGCAAAAAAAGCTACATAATGCCGTTCAGCGAGGGCGGAAAATCTGCGGCAGCGTGCCCGTCGCGAAAAGCCGTCGTTGCGAAAAAGAAAATAATGTGTGTGACCTGAATCTGCGGGGTTTAAAAAGATGGCCTAAAAGAAGACTCGTTGGGCGGTCAAGGAGAGAGGATTCCAGGCGTCACCTGATACGGGGGAAGGGGACGGATCCCGAAGCTCACTAGAGCTAAAAATACTAAAGAAAACAGTGACCAAAGGCAGTAGAAAGGACTCGCCAAGGGAACCCAAGCTTGCGAAGGAAAAAAAGGGAATAATTGCATGAAGGACGCAGAGGGGAGGAGGGTCCACCTTCACAACACCCGGGAAAAAAAAACGGGGCTAGGGGACAATAAGTGTTCAGGTACGTACGAGCGGGGGAGACTCTGTTTCGTAGAGGAAAGGTCTGATAACTAGGGGTCTTCTCGATCGAGAGAAAACACAAGAGAAAAGAGAGGAGAGAAGGGAAATGAAAGAGGATCCACTTTGTCGGAGAGAGGGGACCACCTATATACCTCTAGGTTAAAAATCAAAGAAAAAAACTTTTGATCCTTGTCATGCAGGCGGTTCCTTTTACAGTCGGAAATCGCGCGAAACTGTGGGGCGACCTTTATCATGGGAAGACTGAAAGCAAATTGTGTTCCGGAAGGGGAAAAAGGGGGTGGGAAAGTCGCCACGAAAGGTGTAGAGATTCAGGGCGGTCATTTATAAAATTTCGGGAGGAAGGGAAAAGGCCTGTATATAAGCGGACCCGTAATCCAAGAGACTACGAAGAACGACGATTCTAGGGAACCAGGAATTTATTCCTGAAGTAAAATCATGGTCTGGAAGAAAGGCCTATATACTTTTGACACGAGGAAGGAGAAGGGGCTGAGAAAAACTCAAACAGAATCCTGAAAACATTAGGAGGCAACTAAAAAATACAGGAAAGGAAGTCTAGTATCTTAATCTTTGGGGTTTGCGGGGAAAACTTCATCGTGGTGATGAGGTGGGAGGTTGCAAATTTCACCGGAAAAGCAGACGGGGGGCGCAAGTGCGGCAGGCGAGGAACAAGGCACGACATTCCGGACCAGCCCGCAATGACTTAAGGGAGGAAAAAGGGCCGTGACTTTGCCTGAAAAAGGTGGAAAAGGGGACCACCGTCACACGGAAACTAGAGAGGAGGTGGGTACGGCAGGGAAAAAGAATGAGGCGTGGAAAGGGAGGGAAAAAGGGACAATTCTCGCAGAACGTCAACCTCAAGTGCAGCGCAATGGAGAGGGACTTCTTTGCGCAACGGGGCAGGAGAGGGTGCGGAGAACATGGAATGGTTTAGATCCCGGGAACATAGGGGAAAAAAAGCTTCGAGGTCCTCTAGAAACGCCAGGGCCAATCCAAAAGCAAATCTCAGTACTTCCTCGAGAAATTCACTTTTTCCCCGAGGGAAGAGGAAAAATTATCCAGTCGCGGGAGGGAAAGACAGGGGAATTCTGCATCGAAGGGGGGTTCGTTAAGAAGAAACTTACGAGAAGCAAATGGCGAGCCGGGACGTGTTGACCGCAAGCAAGTTCTCATTCAGACTGAAGTGAAAAAGACAAATCCGTTGAAAAAACTAGGGGGGTCTGCACAAGACAATCCAGTAGTATGAGAACAGGCGACAGGAGGTGTAGCTGTGTCGCTGGAAGGGGGCAGGGAGTGTCACGGGACAAACGGAAACCTGAGTTTTGAGGGCATGGGCAAAAGAATGGAAACTTCGATAAATCAGCCTGATCTTCAAGAGGAAGGAGTATTAACCTTCAATAAGGTGTCCAGGCTAGCGAGCACGAGAGGGACCACCGAGGAGAAGTTACGAAGACTAACGCGCAAAAAAACCGCCAACTCTAAGATACAGGGATCCTTTGGTGGGCCGAATGGAGCACGCTCCCAGTACGGGAAAAAACTTCGGCGTGCGGTCGTGAAGTGAAGAGGGGGTCGCGAACGGTCGCGGCCATGGAATAAAAAAGGAGAAGGGATAAAGGGGGGGAGGCAAGCGGATGGGAGTGGACAATGGCAAGAAAGGTACTCTTTCTCGAGAGAAAAAAGAACTAAATGAAAGAAAACAAGGGAGTTCAGAGGGGGGGGGGGAGATGCGTAGTGCATTGAAGAAGAAAGGCGGGGGGGAAAAAAGAATTCTCCACAAACGGAAACTAAGGGAGGTCTGCATTTGGTATCGCTTAGGGCGCCCCATGGAAGTCTACGCTCATGAGGGTCTCTGGAAGGATAAGGGGGGACCTGCTCCCGACTTTAGGCGCCGTTTGATCGGTGGTTGCCGAGATAGGGGGGAAGCCTAAGGAGGCGCCAGGCCGCCTCGAAGCTAGAAACTTAAAGAGAGGGGTGCCGTCACAAGGGGAGAAGTCTCATCAGGGGAGAAAGGAAAAGCTAAAAATCGCCTTGTCCGGGAGTGGTGTTAAGGAATCCTCAAAGGGCTGGTTAACCCCATAATAGAGGGACCGTGGGGGAAGAAGATAGAGGCTTCAACCGAATGAAATGAAGAAAGGGGGGTAGAGATATCCTGTAGATAAGAAAATAGAGTGAGGAGAAACAAGACTCCCCGTGGGAAAGGAAAGGGGGGAAAAGGGAGGCAGTAAAATTGATCAAAAGAAAAACAACGAGAGAAACTCCTCTCCTCAGGGGAGGGGACTTCGAATAACGTCAGACTTGCAGGGGCGGCTCCTCTTCATAAGAGGCGAGGGAAACGTCTGGGACACGAATCAGGGTCTCATTTCATCGTCTTCGGAAACGGGAAAGATAATCCGGATTTCACACCTAACTTAGGGGGGCTGGGGGGGTCAAGAACCACACGATAAATCCCGGAACAAGCGTACGGGGCGGGGAGAAGGGGGGGAGTAAGGCGAGGGGTTCAGTAGTCTAGGCGTGACGAAAATTACTGGTTGTTACTGTGACTATTTCAGGGGGGGGAGGAGTACAAAACGATACGGAATACCTCGGAGAAACGGCTCCATGTCCGTGCCGGGCTCAAGATTAATGCTCAAGACAGGGACATCACTCACGAGAGAAAAAACTTCGACAACATACTCATCAAAATAGGGTTAATGGCGCAACATGTACTTCCTAAACCGGACCCAAGAAACACTATAGCAGAAGAGAGTCGAACAGTTTGGGGGGGGGGGGGGGGCAATGTAGTTGAAAAGTCGTCTGGCGAGCAAAAAACCCACCTCGTACAAGCTTAATTCATATTGACACGCAGACGGGCAAGAGGAGGGTAATCTTGGAACAGCGATTCTAAATGGGGAGCGAAAGGTCTAGGAGATGACCGAGGTAAAATGCCCCTCATCCGCTTGTGGACAGTAAAATGGAAGGGCTAAAGGGGGGGAAAAATTGAAAACTGCGCTGCCACAGAAGACCTGATCAGAGGGGAGGACATCTTCTTAAAGTCCATGTTCAGAAAGGGGGGAAAACCCCTATTCTTAGCTCTATATAGAAAACTCAACAGCTTGAGGTCAACTATACGAAGAGCAAAGGAAGATCAGGATTTTTCAATTGGAAGATGGAACCAATTTTTTCCATGCAATCAGAGCACAAACGAAGGGGAACCCCGCTGGTGTCCCTAAAAAAGAAAAAGGGGAGAAAACGAGAACAACGGCATGTCCAAATTGGTCAGGAGGAAAAAACTTGGGGGCAAGCCGAGCTGGGTGCGACACGGGGAAGGCAACGGGGTGGCGTGCTCACTCATTCGAATACGAGAAATAGGGAGGCAAACAGTCGACGTGTCTTGGTGATAGTGCCCTGACGGATACGACGACGAGCAGAATGAATAAACCAACTTCGATGCAGAGGAAAGGAGAAAAAAGGGGAGAAGAAAAACTTGAAGTCGATGGTGTCACAAAAGGGCGTTGAGACAGGTATCTGGCCGGGGTAAGAAAACTTCGATGGGGAAGGAGGTCCAGTCGCGCAACGGGAAGACTGGCTTCTCCCTTCAGAGGAGTGATAGCAAGGAAGTTAATTATCAACGAGAAAAAAGCCTGCCCCTGTGAGAGACAAAGAGTGGGTAATCCCCATGAGGCGGCAAAGAGCGGTCGTCCGTTGCGCAGCAAGTAAGGAAAGTGAGCGCCGCTGTGACGAAAAAAAAAAAAGCAGGGCCGCGTACAAAAAAAGCTCCGTGACTTGAGAGGAGGCAACAGGGGGCTAGGCAAGGCGGACACGGCGATTGAAATCTGCGTTGAGGGAGGGTCGAGAAAACAAGTCGTCAAGCCTCATAACTCACTTAACGAGATAAATTTATGTGTGAGGGTAAGTTTGAAAACACAGCAAAAGAAACTAGTCCAGATCCTCAAAAGAATGAGAGAAGGGTCGCTTGGGAATTCGGGCGCATTTGGGAAGGAAGAGGACCAATTCACGTCTTAATGCGGTAATGTAGGGCACCAGTTTAGGAGAAAAAGAGGCAGAATAGGTAACCAAGGCGCTAAAAGGGGAAGTAAAAAAGAGATATGTTTCCGGCCATCGAAGCCGGCAGGGGGGTATGGAAGAGAGGGAATCGGAATTCTTGGGGGGAGGGAGAAAAAAGAATGCTCGCGGGGGACTTCTAATGCGGGAATAAAACGAAAAAAAGAAAAAGAAGTCAGGAGTAATATAATCTAGGAAAGGGAAAGAGGGGGCGATGACCCGTGCCAGTGAGGAAGTAAAAACGGAACACCAGATTTCGAAATGCTAACATGCCAATGCGCTGATTGACGGAATGCAACATTCAACTACAAAAAAAAAACCGGAAAGCACTGCAGAAGGCGGGAGACCGATGACTGGGAATTTCCCCCGGTTGACGATCGACGAAAACGTCGCATAGCGGGGGGAGAGGGTA
>Ga0179593_1513722_pt1 | contig 10902 bp, 14 predicted proteins | sample CZODoug2_1_08_16_FD_185931 | JGI IMG/M metagenome (GOLD analysis project Ga0179593, IMG submission 185931) | Vadose zone soil fungal communities from Angelo Coast Range Reserve, California, USA - CZODoug2_1_08_16fungal (PacBio error correction) | ecosystem: Environmental > Terrestrial > Soil >...
CTCGTAAAAAGACAGGCTCTTGCGGTGGAAAAAAAATACCGGGCCGAATTTGCTGAAAGTTAGGCGGCCTATCAGAAAAAGGGAATCAAAGAAAACCGAACATCGAAGGAGAGCAAGGGAAAAAAAGAACATTGGGACCCGCAAAGGCATGGTCGGAAGAAAAACAAAGAAAAATGGGGTGCGCACTTGTGGAAAGTGTAAAAGGTGCAAGCGGGTACGAAATAAGAACCGGAGTTTTGAGTACGTGTGCTGGTGGGGGGTAAGCGGTCCGAAAAAGTCAAAAAGCCACAAAACAACATAAAGAGGAAGGAAAACGAAGGAAGCTGGAGTGAAAGATGACTTCACGACATCGGGAATAGCCCGAACTCAGGGGAGAATAAGCCGCAACAACGCCCGTCCCGAGAGTATAAGAGGGAGGGGAATGGAAGAAGTTCCTTGCTGCACTTTGGCGTTAAAAGGTAAGCTTCCAGATCAGACGAGTGAGCTTGAGGATCAAGGAGAAGGGGGGAAAGAAAAGGAAAGTCCCTCAGAGGAGGGAAATGCTGACTGGATTTTACTCGAATGAAAGGGGGAACGGCATATCGGCCACGGGGCCAACAAAAGGGTACGTTGTCCCAACGAGGACAGTGTCATCAGTCGAAGGGGGAGCAGTTTGTGGACGATTTTGACGCTAAAAGTAACGAAGGAAGTACCAAAGGGAGAGGGGGGGACTGCAAGACCTGAGGACTTCGACGACCAGCTAACCAACCGTTTCAAAAAACTGGCAAAGGATCAATATCGTATAGTCAAAAAGACCGGAGGCAAGAATGGTGTCTTTCGCAAGAGGGGGTAGGGACTAACCTAAAAAAACCAAAAAAAAGTGCTGGGAAGGGCGGATAAGCATCAAGAAGGCTTTTTGTCGGACCGAGAAGGAAGTTGAAAGTAAAGGGGCCGACAAAGGCGCTTGACTGTGAGGGACAGGGAATTGCAAACCAGGACCAGGAAAGCGAAACGCTCCGTTTGCAAAACGCAGAGTGAACTATGGCCAGACGCGAAAGAATAGCCTATAAATGGAAACACAGTAGAAAGGGAATGAGCGGCAAAGGAGACTCGAAAGAGACGTCAGACAGGTTCAGACTCAATGAGCATAAGAACCAGGGCTTAAACAACAAGGTAGTATGAACAGTATAAGGATGTATACTGACGCGATGAGTGTCTTGGAGGCTAGAGACGTCGCAAAAAAAAAAATGGCGCTTCATCGGCGAATGTTGGGAGTCGGACTAAGCAAATGTAGACGGCGAACAATATCACAGAGGAAGGGGGGGGGAACAAGGAAGGGGTGCCGGCAATGGGTTTTCCTTTAACGACGGCCTACAGCAAGAGAGGGGAAAAGGTGAGCATGCCGCCGTGGCAAATAACTAAAGAGGGCAAACAAACACAGGAGAACAAGGGAGCGCTTAGGAGATCAAACTCAAAATCAGAGTATATTTGGCGAAGACCGCGAGGAAGAAAACTATAAGAAGAAGGAAAGGCCGAGTCGGGAATATTATAGACTGGAGACGTTGGGAGACGCAAAACCTAAACTGAGAGCGTTTGGCTGGAGAATCGGGGGATTCGATAAAAGGGCGCCTGCTCGAAGGCTGATTAGAACATGAGCGCGCCAAAGTCCAAAAAAAAAAACAGGTCCACATTCTCAGATGAAGGGGTATCAGGGAAACAAGTAAAAACGGAAAAAAGCGAGCAATTCGACGGGCGGGCGCTAATGGGAAGAAAACACGCCTGTTAACACCTCGACTAAAATTAGATCGTAACGTGGAACAAGGAAGCGCTCAGGGAACAGTTTTTTCAAAATAACCCAAAAAGGAGAGAAAAACGTCGCCCATTGAAGGCCGGCGTTCTGGAAACCGCAGAAATGCGAAGTGCGAAAAAGCAACCTGCGGCCGGCCAGCGACTGGACAAACTCACATAGCCAAAGATCCCTCCTGGAGGTGTGCATAGGAAACTTCGGCCGTTAAAAACAGTACTCTCACTTGTTTCGAAAAAATCACGGTTTGCACGGAAAGCGTAGACCAGATGGTGGCAGAGTAAAACAGGAAAAATAGCATTTTTGGGTGAAACCCGGCAATATTATGTCACGCATTGGGGTGCAGGGGGGGACAAGATGGAGGGCCCTTCGATGGCTTCAGGTATTCATGGTCCCCGATAGGGGAAACAAACAAGGGGGCACTGCAGGAAAACCGGCGGTCAAACGCCAAAAGAATGGTGGGGCGCCCCGGAGGAAGTGCGCCGCGGATCGCGCGATCCTTTCCAAAGCGGGAAGGGCTAAAGCTGGTGAAGGGGAAAAAGACTTGCTTGCGTTGTAGGGGGGTAAACCCGCCGTCGGCGGGGGGAGGGCCATGGCGGAGCACGATAAAAAACCAGTCAGCAATGCAAAAACAGAGGAGAAAGACGGCGTCGGCCGTGGCATCGCGACATAAAGGCCACGAACGGAGCTCAAAACCAGTCGCGCAGGAGGGCGGCTTCGGCATGGGGGGTTCCGAGGGAAAATCGGAGGGGCTTGTGTGCTTTTGTGATCCGAGCCGCTCGGCGTCAAGCCTCAAAGAAGGAGGGCCGAAAGTGCCGGTTCCAAACCGAAAAAAAATCGTTGGAGAAAAAAAAATGAAGCAAGTTCATTCAAGCAAAGACTCTGGCCAAATATGGAAGACGCGCTCAGAAAAAGAGAAGTTTTCGGAAAAACGAGATTCGAAGAAGGGGAGCCAGGTTCACATAAGACTCCGCTGAGATGGGGGGGCAGAGAGGATGCAAGATGGCAAATCAGGCGCGGTGGGATAAAAGGCCACGGGGGGGGGGTAACATAGGGGAGGGAACAAAACGGGGTCTTCACACGCGTTTTTGGAGCAGCCCACGCCACGTGGCGGAGAAGTTTAACGGGAAGCGCGCAAGAAAAAGAAAGGCAATACTTGAACAGCAAATCGACCATCCCGTGCAGAGGCGTCGGGAAAGCACGAAGGGGAACATCGGAAACATTCCGATCAGGCAAAAAGAGAGGCGGCAGATCGGCCTTTTGCAACACATGAAGGACGGGATTCGACTCACGAACGCGCGAATTGTGAGGAAAGGAGATTTGAAATGAACGGGTGCGACCTGAAAAACGGGAGAAAAAGGAAATCGAAGAGGGCCCGCTGCACTGAACAGGGTAATCGAAGCGAGCGGTGTTGGAACGTCCGCATAACCCCTACGAGGAAACCCAAACAAAAGAAAGGGTTGAGGAAGCTGTTTGAGCACCTTAAAAAAAGGTTATACTAATAATGCTAAGACAAACGAAGCAACATCCATTTTGGTAAAGCCATAAATAAAGCCGCTGTACGCAGGAAGTACTGGAGGGGGAAAACAAAAAGCAAAAGGACTCAAGGGCCAACCCTTTTGACGAAACCAGGCACGTCACCTCAGTGTATTGAACAAGGGGAGTATAACGGCTCGAACGGTGCAGCTTCCTATTCTACATCAAAAGAGAGGTAAGGGCAAGTATGAGGCACATTTTGCCCTCAGAGCCGGTACTTGAAAGGAAAGCCCAAAGATACTGAAAAGGGGGAAAGCGGAGAAAAAAAGAAATTAAGGTGGCCGAGTAGATGGCTCAGCGAGAGAAAAAAAAAAGTATGAGGAGGAAAAGAGTATGCTAAAGAAAAAAAACTTGAGGGAGCATGGTTTTGTCCCATGTGGTCATACCTTTGACTTACTTTGCTTTCCTTGACAAAAAAGGGGCTCTGAGGGCAAATCGGGTAGAGGAAAGGCCACTTCTAAATGACGGTGGAAGAGGGGGCGCATCTAGCGGCCACGCAGTTATAAGACTATTTTGCAATAAAGGGAGTACGGAAAAAAAAAAGCTAAGTCACGCGGTTGGACTTGGGAAAAAGAGCATCTGTGACAAATCAGGCCAAGAAGGCAAACTGAAAGGGCCTCCCACATTGTAGTTCTGAAAAGGGGGAGAAAAGTGAGGGAGCATAAGAAAGTGGGGGGAAGGGAAAAACCGCGGAAGCCTCAATCTGAAGGGGCTCGAATGAAGGGTCTGGCAAATACGACGAGGAATCAACCGCTCGGAGTGAATTGGAAAGGCAATGGGGCACGGTGGATCATTGGCTGAGAGAATCAGAGAAATAATAACAAGGACAGTCGAAAAGATGCGTTTGGTACAGAAAAGGAAAAAAAAGCAAAAGTGCGGCGCGGCGTCAGAGAATCAGACTAGGTCAGGGAGGGTGTGGAAACCCTAGCGAAATCTGCCCTCCATGCCGGATCGGGAAAAAAAATCGGCCGCTGCGGCCCGAGTATGAAATAAGACACGTTCCTGCCACGGCCCATAATAGAGGGACCGGGCCTGGGAAGATGAAGGTTCAGTGGGTAGGGAAGCGCGTTCTTTCTTGGGCAAAACGACCGCGACCGCCCACGTGCGTGGGGTGCAAAAAAAAAAAAGGAGAACGAAAAACCTGGGGGGTCTAAATCCTACATTCATAGAAAAAACCGCGGCAAACCTTGGAATTCGGAAAGCAAATCGAATTCTAAATTCGCGGAGCTTTGCACATTGGGGAAAAAAAGATGACGGGAATGCTCGCGACCGGAGGCGGAAACGTACGTTGAAAACATAGCGAAATGCGGTCACACGCAATAATGTGACTGTTGTGCGGTTTCACAAAAGCAAATCAGGAGAGGGGGGTCGGCCGTGCTGAACAGCCGGAATCCAAACGAAAGTCGACGCCGACCCGGACCGGACAGCAGATTAGAAGAGGGGGAAAAAAAAAAACACCCCAACAGGAAAAAACAGGTCAGAAAAAGCATAAAGGCGAAGCCGACTGATTTCGAACCGGAGACGTCACTTTGGCAGCGCTTTCGTGCCACTGGTTAAGTCCGCTCTTGCAAAGGGGACCGCCTTCTCTAAAAAAGGGGAGTCGGCAGGAAAGGGGGGTGTGATTTCTCGTTGATCGAAAGGAAAACTTTTACACCGCAGGGAGGATGTGAAAGGCGAACGCTGACCACCAGCAAGCAAACTAGATCGAAAGCGTTGGACACCAAACGCTGGATAATAGAGCGAGACTGGGAGGGGGAAGAATTCCTTCCACGCTCAAGACGAAAAAAGCAATGTGAAAGCGCGTACAGGCCGATTTGCCGAATGGAGGAGAGTCAAGGAATATCGCACAAAAAGGCACCCGTAGAAAAGCGGAAACGCTTCCTGAAAAAAGCTGTACCATCCGGGAAAGGGTAGATAAACGCAAAAAATAGGTGCGCAAACTGCGAGGAAAAAGATGGGTGCTAGCGGGTGAAACTTAAAACACGGGAGTTTTGCGGTAAAAAGGGGAGGAGACTCGGACGCAACGTGCAAAGGAGGTGCACAACCACACCAAGGAGGGATGACTGGGGCAATAAAAGTGGGGGGGGGACAAAGGCAGCCCGAAAGCAGCAGAGGACCATGGCCGTCAGGCCGAGGCCGGGCCTGAAGAAACGCCGAACCGAAGCATGAGGAAACTTTTCTCAACGTTGAGAAGAAGAATGCAGGCCGGGTATAGTCAAAACCTTACGATTCTCCTGACAGGACGGGGAAAAGGGGAATTAATTACAGTGCGTTTGTCGAATACGCGAAAAGCGAAGAAACAGGCGGTTTTGCCGGAAAAAAATCGTACTGGTGACAAGAGGACATGATGACCTTGGTCAGGCTAATAAATGGATAGGAAGGGGGGGGGGGGGGAGATGTGGACGATTTTGGCAACGACCGATTTTACCAAGGAGGCTGAAAAGACCGACGAGAAGAGCCACCGGCCTTCGACACCGATGCCGCTCAAAAGCAAAAAAATTAGGTGTCACATCCGGCCCAATACTCAAAGGAGATAGGAGCCGCGCCGACGAAGGAGAGGGTCTTAAGTCGCGACTTTTGCAGACCCAACCAAAAGGAAGAAAAAGGACGATCACCAAGGGGGCGCCAAGAACGAAGCCGGTGCAACTGCCGTGAGGGTGAATAATCGAGGCAATTGCAAAAAGAATATAAAAAAAGAGCTCTGTTTCTGATTGGGAAATTCGAATGTCAAGAGGAAAAGAAAGGCCATGAAGGCACCAGGTAGGAACAACCCTCGCCTATGGGAACATTTGCATTGCGCCGGACGAAAGCCTTAGCCGAAATGGCCACAGGAGAAAATGAAACAAAAAAGGGGGGCGGATAGGGTATCCAGTGCTACGCATACGTTAAAAAGTCCAAGAACTGGGCAAGGACAGCTAAGCGAAATAATAAATCGCGAAAAAACAACGGAGGAGAGGGAAAGGGGGCTACTTCCGCGAGCGGAAAGATTTGGGGAATAGTAACCGGTCGACCCAGGAACAGAGAGCCTTTTGGCCCGTCATTTACTGGAAAGAAACTGGGCTGCATGTCGGCAGGGGAGAAAGAAGACGGCGTCCGAAAGAATGCAATGTGGCACAGAGGGGGTTCCACAGGGTACAAGGAGGAGAGGATATGGGGAACAAGTGGGTAAGGGAAAGTTCGAGGAAAGAAAAATCAAATAGGTGGGTCTTTCGGCGGCCGCCTGAAAAGCATGCCGTTGGCAACCCCAAAAAAGGATTCAAAGTCGAGGCGTAAGGACCAAAAACCATCTCGGGTAGGTTGTTGGGGTAGGAAGAGAGAAGCTCGATAACAAAAGCATAGCAACCGGGCGTACGAAAAGGTCTAATTTGAGCAGGGGGAACCGGACGAAGGTTGGGAGCGGTTCGCATTCGAAGAGAAGGGAAAGGGGGAGGGGCCGGGTCGGGGCGGCCTATGAGAAGCGTAAAAAATAATTGGCGTGGCCCAAATCGTCCACACCGCCCAACCGATAACACAGTCAAAGGCACGTATGATCTCGACAGAACGACATGGGAAACGCGAGGAAAGCTAACGTTGGCGAGCAGACTACGAGAGCCTTTAACCGCGAACTTCGGAGTCAAAGTCCAGGAAGAAGTAAGCGGGGAAAGACTAGTTTAAATTCATCAATTGGAAAACTTAGAACATTGGGATCGGTGCCGGTGAGCGGCGGCTGCAAAAAATGAAGGCTGGAAAGAATTCCCGATGGGTAAAGAAACTTGGACAAACTCACTTAGTTCGTTTTTCTAAATGAGCATCCGTGATGTTGGGGTTGGGTGTGGAAAAGGCTTCGGCCCGTCGGGGACGCATTAAAAACTCAAAAAAAGGGGACCCAGAAAAAGGAGTTTGCGACGCCATCCAGTCCTTACAACGCTGCAAAAGCTGGGGTCCATAGACCAGTTCCCCAGTGTAAGGTTTGGTGGGAAGGAGCCCAGCCCAGAAGGTGCGACAAACTGGTTGCGGGTTTAGACGGGCGAGGGATTGACAGTGTGATTTGGCTTGCGGCAACAAGAGGCCAAACCAAGATTGTAGGAAGACGGGAAACTTCCAGCGAGCGGGGGACTCCAAGAATCGTCCGCGATGCGCGCGAAATTTCAAAGACGTTGCGGGTCGCAAAAAGGGGGAAATAACCGGGGAACGGGGGCTTTATGGAGGGGAGAGGACGCCCAGGTATCAGTGCGGTGAAAAATGGAAAGCCGAAAAAAAAACGGAGAAAACTCGAAAAACTCAGGTCTTACTTGACAGGAACAGCGCGACACAAATGCCACGACGAAGCGCAAGAGACGCGTGGACGACAGGGGAAGGGTCTGATAGGGAGGGTTCCTGCGGGGGCGATGAATGGAAACTATAGGGGGGAGGGGGCGTTTGGCGTCGGGGCCGAATGGAAGAAAAAAAATGCAGGTCCGGCGCCGAGAAGGCCATTTTCACCAAGACAAAAACTCGTGGGGGGGGGGGGCGGATCGGGGGCAGAAAGTAAGCCGGGCCAAAAGGAAAAAGACTGCGCAGGGTCAAAAAACATGAGAGCCCGACGGAGTTGGAGAGACGGCGCGCCGGAAAAAGGGAGGGGGAAATGGACAATCGATACGTTAAAATTGTTCGGGAAGAGTTCACGATGAGAGTGGAGCATGGGGAGAGCGGGGGATTAGAAGGAAGGGTTAGCAAAAGGAGGAGGTCTGGCGTTTTTGGCGGAGAACACGATCCGTGGGCGGGAAGGGGTGATGGAAAGAGTCAGAGACGCTTCCCCTAGAAAAACCGTAACGCGTCGAAATCTTGAGCATAAAGGGAGAGAGGGAGGGCGTCGGGCGCAGATAGTTTAATCCCGAAGGAGGGCCGAGCCTGCTTAGGCAAAAAAGACTGGCGGCAGATAGGGAAGTTAAACACGCAAAAAACCTAACGGAGGCGTAATTCAGCCTAAGCAGAATGGAACTCGGAGTTGAGAAATAAAACCGCATCGAGTTGGAAAGGAAAAAGGACCAAGAGGGAAAGGACAAAGGGGAGGAAAGAGCAAAATGAGAAAGGGATGGAACTCAAAGAAGAGGGGTTTCCGCACCCGAGATCACCCAGCGTCGAAAAACGGAAAGAGTGAGCTTTCCGCTTGTGAGGGGGAAGAAAAAAAAATCGTGGTATGTAGCTAAAAGGAAAAAATCAAAAATATGAATCATCAGCCAGTGGAAGCCCATGTACCTGCGAGGGAATGGAAGTTTCACAGACAAAACAGAGAGGGAAAAGGCCCACAGCGGGGAGGGGGAACAAGAAGGAACGGAGAAAGCGTGTATTGCAAAAAAAAGAAAATAGAGCTGATCCATAAAGAGAAATGCATAGAACCTCTCAAAGGGAACAGTTGATTAATCAACAAAGGGTACTTATCCTATAAAAAAAAAGCGAAGAAAGAACAAGACGAGAAAAGGGGAAAAGGAGGAAAAAGGGAACCAAACAAGAGGATTAAAGGAGGAGGTAATGGCTAGCTCAAAACTTTAGGATAGAAGAAAGGGGAGATTCTTAAATAGAGAAAGGACTCATCATGGTGGGGGCCCTTTGAGGACGGGAGATCTTGGGAGTTCCAGGGGGAAAGGAAATAGAGGGGAAACATCGTGGGATAACCTTTGGGAGGGCATTACCGCGGTTGAAGGGTAAGAATATGCAGGAAGTTTTTAAAAACCGTTATAGAGCGTGGGGAAGAAAGGGGAGTGTGACGTGAACACATTTAAGCGGTGGAGGGGGAAAAAAGGTTAGGCCTCTGTGCAAAAGGAACCGCCGCAGTAAGGGCTGGAAATGGCACAAATGGGGGGGGGGGAAGAGGGAATATCTTGATAATGGACTAAAGTTTTTGGTTTCATGGACAAAACAGCTTATCCTCAGGTTAAGTTTGGCGAGGAGGGAAAACTGGGGAAAAGAGCGACGCGGAAATCACCTGCTAAAGGGCGATTCAGGGTTCCTAGTAGAATCGCCGTGTCAGGGAGAACAAATTGAAAGCCTTCAACCTAGGTCATCCGGGAGGCCCTCCCTGTGAATGAGTTGTTTGAAAGACAGAAGCAGAAGCGGCTGAGGGGGTCGAAGGAATGGAAACTACCTCCAAGCAGGTTCGCGTTAAAAAGAAAGGGGAAGAAGAAAAAAGCATCTCTATCCCCGGGAATGTCCACTTCGGGAAAGGAAAAGTTGGAGGGAAAAAGGTTCCTGCAACCGGAGCCAACAAAATGATCGAGTCGGGCTATTTAAAGAGCTTTCAGAGTTAGAGGGGGAGGGTTATTTCTTTACGCTTTTCCCGAACCAATAAAGAAAGAAGTGGAGTGATGGTTTTCAGGGGGAAAGAGTAGGAAAAGTTGCTCTACAAGGAGTCAAAAAAGCGAAAAAGGAGGACACTGACGGCATCGTACGGGGGGAGAAAACAATTCGTCGGAGGAATTGCAGAACATTTGCTGCGGGAGAGCAAGCGCGCAGGAGGACAACAAGGGAAAAGGGGGAAAGACCGAGCGATGCTTGGGGACAGCTTGACGGGAAAAAAAGGGTTGTGGCGAAGGGGGTCAAAAGTGGGAAAAAGAATGTACAAAGTGCGGGAGGGTCGTCGACGACAGGTGAGAGTCTGCACCGTAGGAGCTCGAAGAAAAACAGGATGCAGGAGAAAGTACTAGACAAAAGACCCCCTCTGACAGACGGGAAGTAGAGCGAAAAAATCCTACTTGGGGTAGAAAGCGGGCCGGTGCGTTGATTGAAGAGGGAGTCAGGGGCGCTTAAGCAGGAGCGCAAACTGGGAATCACAGGAAAGTTCACATGAGGAAAAAGTTTGGGGGCGCCAGGTCCTCTGAAAAGGTGCAAAGGGAAATAGAAGACGAGACAAGGGGAAGGCGACCTTCAACCGCAACCACAAAAGAAAGCTCTGGAGCAAACTTTGTCCCAAGGGGGAAAACGGGGAGGAAGGAATGACGCAAATCCGGTCTGCAGGGCACCGACGAGCTGTCAGGTTATAAAGAATAAGTTTCCGGGGCCACGGCCTAGAATAAGGTTACGAAGAAGAAAAGGGCGAAGTCACCGAATAGTAAAAGGCGTCGCAATCTATAAAAAGAAAACCAGTTGAAAAAAACAAAAAAAACAATACTAGGCCGGGCGGGTATCGCACCACCAACAAACAAGAGAAGTTGGGAACTGGTTCGGAAAAAAAGCTGGGTGCTGCTAGAGGGGAAAGGCGAGCAAAAGGATTTTTTGACAAAAAAGGGAAGTAGCGGGCGGATCGTGGGACAAGAGATTGCCAACACAACCAAAGAGAAACGGAAACACGAAAAGGGAGTGTTTGTACCAAGGAAAGGGCGGGACTGATGAACCCGCGGGTTCGCAGGGAAGCGGCGAGAGGAAAACGCAAAATGGGAGCCGTTTTAGAGATGGGGGGGGGCTTATGAAAAGCTGTCGCAACGCTGAAGAGAAGGAGAAAGCTGGTAGGCGAAAGTTCGCTTTTAAAAGGGCGCGCATAAAAGCAAAAGTCAAGGACTCCGCTTGGAGAAGAAAAGAGGGAAAGGTGGGAAAGAGGAGAGTACTATGAATTCAAAGGGAGAGGTGGG
>Ga0179593_1571867_pt1 | contig 10902 bp, 14 predicted proteins | sample CZODoug2_1_08_16_FD_185931 | JGI IMG/M metagenome (GOLD analysis project Ga0179593, IMG submission 185931) | Vadose zone soil fungal communities from Angelo Coast Range Reserve, California, USA - CZODoug2_1_08_16fungal (PacBio error correction) | ecosystem: Environmental > Terrestrial > Soil >...
AGCCGAAACGAGGGGAGAGCTCGGAAAAGGCCTCTCATCTGACGTTTCTAGAGAGGGGAAAAGTCGGTCATGATCGTGCAGAAAGACAGACTTTCACGTTTAGGCAGTCGCCGCACAAGAAAGGCGAGCAGAGGGGACAGTGCGTCTTCTACAGATCCTTGATCTTCTCGCTCATCGAAAAACGCGGCCACAACTAACGGAAAAAGGCTCGACGGTCCGATAAAGAAAGGAAGAAGTTCCGACGCCAACCTCCCTTCAGGAGGACGGGCGGCACGAACTGCTTCGGGAAATTCATCTAGCGAAGTGAAGCGCACGTACGAAAGGAGACATTCATGAATCCCGTACGGAAGGCGCGATGAGGAAAATTCCCTAACGACACGGGGACTTCTCCGCTGTCCGGAAGAGGAAAAGGATGACACCATTCCTCATCCAAAAGGGGAAAAAAAGCTCCCTTCTAAGATCCAACTCACTTCCATCTCAAAAAGTTTAAGAACGAAGGATAAGCTGCGCAAGGCAGCAAACCGAGCGTCCTTCGAAGAGGAAGGGGGAGGAAGGTTGCTTGCCGAAAGGGAGCACCTTCTATCTGCGCGAACATCGGGGGACCGGCGCGAGAAAAACTTTGCCCGCGGCGAGAGAAGCGCCGGCTGTGTATTTATAGGGGGGGAAGGGGAGAAGGGGGGAGGGGGCGTCGATCAGGAGAAGATTCGATCTGTCGTGAAAAACATAGGAGGGAAGTATCCGAGAGGAAAAGTTATAACCACAAGGGGAAGCTTCCGCGAATCTAAATGAAGAGAAAAGAGAGAGTCGAGAACCTGGGGAACCGGATGCCCGAGCCGCAAGAACACGGGAGGGAAGTGTGGGATCATCCGGAACCCTCTAGTGAACGGTTGGTAGAACAGGAATCGAAAGAGGGGGTTGGGAGAGAGGGCCCGCCGAGGGGGGTGGAATCTAACCTATCGCTAGAGGGGGGAGTCGGCGGCGGCCGGAAGAGGGAGCCTCGCCCTGATCAAAAAGGGGAGAGAAAAGGAGGTGCAGAGGGGGACGGTAATTCGTCGATGTCATTTAAGGAGAAGAAAGAAGGGTTTGCAGGAAATCATAAATCTTACGGCGATCAGGAGTTACAAGGAAGGGTAGGCCTCGCTCGCAATCTAGAAGAGAAAGTAATCTTTACGCATCGACAGAGAAAACTCCTGGCTTAAAGAAGTATGGAGGGGGACGATTTAGTCTCTAATTCAGGGAAGGGTGGAAGGGGGAATGAGATCTTGGACTGAGAAGGAGCATAGGGGATTCGCATTATCACATTTTTCTTGAAGAATTATTTTTCCGTGAGGGAGAGGACCAAGCGTGTCGGAGGGAAGGATGGGAGGCTGGGAAAGATTCCTCTTAAATGATCTGCTTGGGGGGGGGGAGAGTCAGTCCGCGCGAAGTAAGGGGTCTCCTTGGCCTGGGAGGGGAGGAGCAATTAATAGCCACCAAGAGGGAGGGAAGGAGGAGGATTGCGTTGAAGGAGGAGGGTTTATAATGTGCTCTTGGAAGGAGAAAAGGGAACGTAACGGAGAAGCCTTAGGAGAGAAGGGGGAAAAAGGTCGGCATATAAGACTTCTGGAAAAAAAGCGGGGGGAGGGGGGGGGAGTCGTCTCGAGAGGAAATCGCCACTGTGCAACCCGAGGAAAGGGATCGCCAAGCATAAAGGGAACGTGAACATCAGACGTGACTTTGGTGCAAGTCCTTAGAAAAAAGGGAGTGGGAGAAAAAAATCGGAGGGGATTCTTTTGATCAGATGACATTCTTCGGGGGAAAAAGACGGTCTAGAAGGATTTGCCCTTTCAAGCCCGTAGTCCATGATTCGAAGGGGGGTCGCCCAGCGGTAGCAAAGTAGGAAAGGAAGAAGAGGTCCATTATTCCGATCTTATCCCCTTCCAAAGGGAAGAAGGGAAAAAAAGGAAAGGATGAAAGAGACATCTCTCTTCAGGGGGGGGGGGGGAAGGAATGTCATGTCGGACCACTACAAATAAAAAAGGAGGGGAAAAAAAAAGGCTGCGAAAGCTGGTCTACTTTTCTATATCTCAGGAGAAGCAGAGAAAGGGGAACCGGGAAGGGAGTGTAAAACCTCAATCCAGTCCCTGGGATAGAAGAGGGAAAAGAACCTCCGACAAAGGGGAGGAAATAGAGAGATGAGGGGAGAAAGATGATCTCCTTTCTTCCGAAGGCAGATGAATAAGGTCAACTGAGAGAAGGGAAAAAAAGAATCGACCATCTAGCCGAGAGGACTCATCGCGGACACTCAAAATTGACTAGCTGGGGGGGGGGAAGAAAGGCCATTAAAAGACTCCTCCTCTTGAAAAAAAAGGAAGAAGCAGTCAAAGGACTTTTCTCATCTCGGAATCTGGGAAGGACAGCTCTGTGGACTTAGCAGTATCGAAAGGGAGAAAGGGGCGCTAACAAGGCCGAATCATGGACTACTGTAATTACGGGGAAGGGAAAAGCAGTCTAGACAGAAAAATCCTTCTCAATAAGTGAAGTACCGAAAAGCAACGATTTTCTAACGAACGCGGGCACGGGAAAAAGTGAAAGGAACGAGGGGGGAAAAAAAAAAGGGCGGCATATCTCTCACCAGAGGGGGGAGGGGAAGGGGTTCATCGGGTTGGAGAAAAAGGGATAATATCGATACTGATTTCCCTCCTCTGGGAGAAGAAGAAGAAATAACATATGTTAGAAAAGGAAACTTCTCCGTGAGGACAAGGGGGGAAGCATGATGCTTACACTATCGAAAAAAAAGAAATAGAAGCGTGAAACAAAAAAAACGGTTAATACGACGTGCTCTTCACAGAAAAGAGAAAGGAATCCGGGGGTCCTCACCGAAAGAGAGAAATGAGAAGAACTGCACACTCCTATCAAGAGGGACCAGAACTTGAGGAGGAAAAAAGATGCATCAAAATAAAGAAAGACGAGGCGTGGCTAATCAAAAGCTTGCAAAGGGGTTTCTCCTTCGAAAACGCGGCTGAGGACTAACGGCGTTTCTCATGAAAAGCGGAGCAGAATTGACCGGAGAAAGAAAAAAGGAACTCGGAAGGGAGGAGAGGGGGGGACGGTAATGCACAATCTTCGCGAAGCGGAAAGAGAGGAAAGGGCTTCCGGCAGCTGGCCACGGGAGAGCAATACGGCGGCAAAGGAGACCGCCGTCCTCTTTCTGCCCGAAAAAAGAGTCTGCCACCAAGAAAAAAGAAAAGGAGGAAAGTGACCCTCTACTAAAAAAAAAAAAAAGAGTGGTTCCGCAGGCCCCGAGATTCGGAGAGGGGGGGGGGGGGGCTAGTTTCTCAATGCGAAGAGAGGGGGAAAGCTAAGAAAATCGCGCTCGTTCGAGGAGGACCGTGACGGCAAAAGTCGAAAAAACAAGTTTGCAGGGAGGGGGGAGCTCGAAAACGCTCTTGGAAAAAAAAAGGAGGGTGCTAGAAAGAAAAAGGGATCAGTCTATCCAACAAAAAAAAGTGGACGGTCGGGAGATGGGGGAAAAAAGGTTATAAGGAAGGGGATTTTCCTCTATCTCGTATGAGAAGAGAGGGGGCCTGGAAGCGGAAAGGGTCCTCTAAAAAAAGGAGTAGCCGAGGGTAGCAACAAAAAACCAGGAGCGTCCTTCTGAGAAAAAGGGGGGAAAATTCGAATCCAATCCTCACTCTTCAAAGGGAAAAAAAGAAGAGTCAGCATCAAAAAAAAAAGTTTGGTAAAAGAAAACTCACCGTGTTCTCTCAGAAGAAAGAAGAGGGGGGGGAGGAGGGGCATCAAGGAGAAAAGGAACTACGCATTTCGCGAAGCGCTGAGGAAGAAAAAAAGATGAAGGGAAATTCAAGAACAAAATGGCCTGTAGAGGGGGAAAACGACGGTGCGCGGTTTGAGGGAGAGGACCGGCCTGGGTGAGATGCCGTCGTCGACAGCGAGAAGGAGGGGAATGTCCAACGGGGGGAAGGAAAGTCTGGATTACAGGATGGAAAAGTTCGGACGTGCGGCTTGTACAAAGAGGAGATGAGAGAGATGAAAATACTCGATGAATCAGTTCGTTCCGGAGAGAGACGAGGCGGGGGGGGGGCGAAAAAACTGCTGATGAGAGGGAAAAACTGCGTTGACAAATAAAAGTTCGTTTTTGCTCGGTAAAGGGGAGAATCCCGGAGAAAAAAGAAAAAACGACTAGCACGGGCACTCTTCTCGAAAAGGAAAAGGGAAGGGAACCGTGGACGCGGGGAAATCAAAGAAAAAAGGAGAAAAAAGATCGAGAAAGGAAGGAAAAAGGGACCAACTGGATTTCTTTTCCTCTCTCGAAAAAAGAGAAGGAAAAAGATCCTCTCAAAACAATATCGTGATCCTCGCCGAGCCCGAGTGGGAGAAGGAACAGCATCGTTGAAAGAGAAAAGAAAAGGGGAGGGGCATGATCAGGGAAAAAAATGGATACAGCGCTCCGACGTTCAGGAAAGGGAACAAAAATGAGAGCAGCGTGAAAAAGGGGTCTACCTTATTGCAACGAAGTTGAAAGGAAAAAAGAGCCGCTCCGAACAAAAAAAAAAAAAAACGACGGGTGTCGGCGGGAGCGCCCTCAATCCTTCGCGCGTCGTCGGCGGGAAATAAGAGGGGAGGACTTAGGGGAAACAAGAAGTTAGATCGAGGTGAGGAAGAAGATTCAGCCACTCTTGCGAGATTTGACAAAAGGAGAAGGGAAGAGAAAGCTGCAAGGGAAAAGGGTCGACCACCTCGACATCAGAATCAGAAGTGCAGATGCGCAAAGGCCAAAAAAAAAAGTGTACTTCGAAGGAAGGCATTTCTCAAATCCGGCCGGATAAAAAAAAAGGGATAAAAAGCTCAAAAAAGCAGGAAAAAAACCCTCTACGTCCATCTCCGCTAGAGGGGGGGGAAAGGGACTCAGGGGAAAAAAAAAAGAAAGAAAAAATGTCGTAAGAGGAGAAAGGACCTAAGTTTCTTCCCTAGAAAGGAGGAGGAGGAGAAACATCGAGAAAAATCGCTGCTATACACTTTCCGTCGCGAAGAAGGGAGATATGGAAAACGGAAAGGAGGTGCTTTGAAAGAAAGGAAACTCTATCGTCTAGCAGAAAAAGAAAATCGCGGGAGGAAAAGAAAGGAGCTCGAGAGTTATACCAAAAGGGAAGGCTTAACCAGGGGTCAAGAAGAAAAAAAAAGTCCGCGGATATCGGGAGAAATGGACCGGATGCCCCCTGCTCCGAAAAAGAGAGGTCGGCATGGGGGGGGAGAAGGTCTATTCGCCGTCACCAGAGGAAAAGCGGGAGGTGTCTAGCAGAAGGGGGGGGTCTATCTGGCCCGAAAGAAAGAGGTGTGTATCTACCTATCAGAAATGAGGGGAGGGGGAATCGGCCGAGGGGGGAGAAAAACGCATTTCTCACTCGAAAAAGAAGAGAGACGACAGGGGAAAAAAAAAAAAAACTGCCGGGGGGAAAGGGAAATTACACATTCTTTTAATCTGGAGAAGGAACTGAGAAGAGGGGGAGACGCTGCTGTGAAGGAAGAAACAAGGATATAGGAGTGAAAAAAATCGAGAAGCTTCCTTCCGGAAAAGAAACTGTCTTCCGGGGGAAAGAATAGGAGTGAGAAACTTACTGCCAAAAGAAGGAGCCGGCGACGGGATGAATGTCGGGGAAGGGAAAGTCCTCTATTCCGGGGAGGGGGAGACCGTTCATGATAACGCTGGTCGTGATGGGATTCAGAAGAATGATTCTCAAGTATCCACATTTGGCGAAAAAGGAGGGGAGGAGATCCAAGACGCGTGCAAAAAAGGGGTAGGGGGGGAGCTTCCAGAGAGGAGCGGCCGAGTTTTCCGCGGTGAAGGAGAAGGGGGGGGCTTCAGAAAAAAAAAAACGGGGGGAGCATGTATTGGGAAAAAAGAAGAGGAAGAGCATGCGCTTTGATTCGCTTTGAAAGAAAGGAGAAAAAGAAAAACCGTCGTCGGAAGAGAAGGGGTTACCGCTTCGAGTCTTGAGGGATGGGGAGATTTTCCCTTTGGAAAAGGCATAGGGCAATGGGAAAAGGGGGAGGGAGGGAAGTCTCTCTCTCGCCGGAGGGGAAATATCACTCGATTGAGGAAGGGAAGAGATTCCCCTTCGAGGCGGGTCATCGGGAGAAGGGGAAAGAGAAAAAGGCAAGAAGGACGAAAAACGTTGCTCGATAGGACGAAGACAAAAATCACGTTACTTCACTTGTGGAGAAAGGGAAAAAGAAGCTTGCAGACGGGGAAAGGGGGAAAAAGCGTGCGTTTTCTATTCCGAACGGGAGGTGAGCAGGTTACAGGCTCACAGGGGGGGAAGGAAGAAAGGGGGAAATTTCAAACTTGGAGTCCTTATTCATGATTCTGGAGAAAAAAAAGGGACTCAACAGGAAAACTGCAGAAAAAAAGCATCCATTGAACAGGGAAAGGAAACCCCGTCCTCTGCAATGACTCTGAAGGAGAGAAAGACGGTTCACGAAAAGGAGCCGATTTGGGTTGTGTCCTGAATGGAAGAAGAAAAAATGAGTAAAGCGACGAAGGAAAAGGGGGAATGTCGATATCTCTGGAAAATAAGAAGAAGTGACCGGGGGGGGAAAAGCCATATTTTTTAACCAAAAGAATAGGAGCACGGGGGGAAACTGAGAAAAAACTTAGGAAGGGTGAAAAGAAAAAAGAAGAAAGGGGGTTTCTGTCCACATCTTATATAGAAATTGAAGGGGTAAAAAGGGAAGCACTTTCAACTGTAGAAAAAAAGATCTGAAAGAATCCAAGAGGCTGCATCGGGAGGGGGAAGAAAGGAAAGATTTTCTTTCCATCAAAAATCAGGGGGAAAAAAATCTGCCGCCGGAAGGGAAAAAAAAGCAGACAGTCCGGAAGAAAGGACTCGTTAATCAGGGAAGGGGGAGAAGGGGGATTTCGCTTCATTTTATGCCAAAGGGGTAAGGGGGGGCCTCTTTCTCTACCACCGTCGGGGGAAGCAGGTTTAAAATTCGAAAAAGAAAATCATGCTCAAAGAAGGGGGAAAAGGGGAAGAAAAAAAAAAAGGACACGATTTCTACTAAAAGAGAAAGGAGGGAAGCAGGGGGGGGGGGGAGCACAAGTGAAAGTCCCGCTTATGTTCAAAAGAACTTGAGAGCGTGGGAGTCGAGGTCTCGAAGATCAGGAAAAGAAAGGGGGGGGGGGAAAAACTAAGAAAGGAATTCTCTGACGATTCTCCTAACCCGAGAAGGCCTAAGAAACAAAAAGAGAAGAAGCTCTCTCCGTTCCTGGAGAAGGAAGGGAACTCAGAAGAAGGAAAAAACAAACGCCAGCTCCGCAGGAAGAAAAAAAACGTCTCATTCACAGGAAAAAGGGAGGGCAGGACGAGAAATACATTCACAAAGAAAATAGGGCGGGGAGCGATCATGAAGGAGGAAAAGGGAAAGGAGGGGAGCGCGAAGCTCTTTAAGTCATCAAAAGAAAAGGACTGGGGAAAAGGAAGGATCGTAAGAACAAGAACCTCGCGTTTCAAGGAGAGAAAGAACGGGGGGCAGAAGAAGATCAACAAAGTCTGCAAAAAGGAAAGGGGAAGGGATTGACCGTAAGATCCTTTAAAAGAAAGACGCGGAAAAAGGAGGGGGGAGGGGGGGAGTAAAGTCAAAATCTTCTGGAGGAGATAAAAAATGAGGGGGGCGGGGGGGGAAAGGGGGAGTACGTCATACTTCCGGGGAAGTAAAGCCTCCTTTAAAAAGGAGGAGAATTCTTACACCCTTAGAAGGAGAAGAATAAAAACCAGACACAGAAAAGAGGGGGGGGCCATAGCCTCCTATTCCCAGGGGGAAGCTTTAGAGGGGGAGGACATGGGCGAGGTCAAGAGAAAAGAAAAAAGGCCGACTCCAAATAAGAAGGAAAAGCGCTCTGTTCTCTTTCCAAAAGAAGAAAAGGGAAGAGGGGCGCACTAGAAAAGAACAAGGGGTCTATTATCTGCTCTAAAAAGAGGGTGTTAGACCAGGTCACATTCAAAAGAAAGAGGGAATCCGGTGTAAGGGGAAATAGAAGCGGAATGTCCTCTCAAAGAGAAGGGGATTCTCTCTTACAAGGGGGGGAGGGGGGAAGTATCAAAAAGGGAATCCCGCGATGGGAGATGCACTCTCTAAGGGGACTTACGGAGATCACACTTAAGGGAAGAATCGGAAGGGAAGGGACGGCACCGAAGGAAACGTGTATCGCCGCGAGGGAAAAAAGACGAAAAAGTCTCGCATATCGAAGTGCTAAGGAAAAACAATTGAAAAGAGGACTTAAGGGAAAAGACTACGGTGAGAAGAGGAGACGATTCCGTCCTTCGGTGAAAAAAACTCGAGAGGGAAGGGGGGGAAGCTCGGCGACTGGGAGGGGGGGGAAATGGTGGCGAGGGGGGTTCCGCAAGGCCGGAGAAAGAGGGGGGGAGAAAAAAAAGCGGGTGTTCTTTCAGAACATCTCGCAAAGGAGAGGGAAGGGACTTACTGTCTATTTCGGTGGAGGGGCGGAAAAGATCAAAGGAAGGGAGAAAAGCTCGCACTCTTTTCTGAGAAGGAAGCACTCTTCTGCAGGAGGAGAACGGGCTTTCCTATCACTCGGAGAGAAGGCAAGCGAAAAGGGGTGGGACGGAGACTAAACTATGAGGGAAAGAAGGGAACGGCACTGTTCACGCAGAAAGGACGCGAACGGGGGAAAAGGAATTCGCGCCGCCTGCACGATCATTCCCGCCGGGGAAGGAGATTCGCGAGAAAAAGAAACCACGGGAAAAGGCTCGCGAGATCACGAGGAGAAGAGAAAAAAAAAGGAGGGAGGATGAAAAGATATAGATATCGGAAAAAAGATTCAGCAGGAAGGAAAGAATTGGACGGAAGCCTCGAATCGTAAAAGAGGGGGAGCCGGGCGGGTGATAGGAAGAGCGAGGAGGTGGACCCCCACGTTCCGGCGAAAGGAGAAACGGGAAACTTATTGAACGAGAGTTTCTTTCGAGGACTCAGATCATACACCAAAACGAGATCGGACGAAAGAAGAAGGAAAGAACCGGCTAGCTTGACGTCTTTATAGGGAGAAAAGCCTGCAGTGAGAGGGGACTTCAGCCACTCGTGCGCAGATCTTCAAAAAGGGGACGAAAAGCGAGAAGAAGAGGAACAAGGAAATCCAGTAACGAAAGGAGAAGATCTGTCCCCATTCCTACAAATCGCGGTCGGGCCGGCATTCTCAAGCACGTCTTATGCAAAGAAGGAGAGAAAAGCGAAAAAGACCGGCCATCTGCCGAGAGAATGAACTTTAAGCACTAATGACGGGAAGGGACAAGAAAAAACCGTAAAAAAAGTAAGGGAGGTCGCCTTTAGATCTTCGAAGGGGGAAGAAGAAGCAAGGAGGGGGAAAGTTCGTAAGATGAGAAAAAAGGCTATACAAAGACGGCTCAGGAGCAGGGGATATTTTCTTGAGCTTAAGGGTAGACCGAGGGGGGGGGGGGAAGGGGGTGAGGGATAGAGCGGGTCGGGAAATCGCGTGAATGAAGTGAGCAGAGGAAGGGAAACTTCCGTGGAGAAGCGACGCTCGAAAAAAGAAAAAGGAAGCGGGGGCGTCGATCACCGGTGGGGGGAAACCTTATGCACCGAAGAAAAAGCTTGCATTGGGAGGGAGCGACATGTTCTTCAGAAGAAAAAAAAGCGAGGGTTGAAAGAGAACTAGGCGATTGGAGGGCGGGCAAAACAGTCCTCTTTGGAAGCGAAAAGGGGTCCACGGTGGATGAGGAGTTCTTCCGAACGAAAGACCCAGGAACTCGATCAACGCGGAGAAAATGTACACGAGGATGAAGGGATGAGATGCAGGGAATGGTTACTGCATAAAGCAGGAGTTCTATCATTCTTAAAAAAAGGGAGGACTCCGTCGGGAAAAGGCCCTTCCTCCACCTTAAAAAGGGGAATCTTACAGCTCATATGGAAAAGTCAAAGAAAGATTTCGATGGGTCGGAAGGGGGGAGTCAATCTCTATTCCGGTGAGCCCGGGATGAGAAAAACGAGGGGCATCTCTTTCTTATAAGAGCCGAGAAAGTTTTGCTTGAAACTCGCAGAGGGGGGCTTCCTATCCAAACGTGGGGGGCTACTGTTTCTTTTTTCCAGCTAGGGGGGAGAAATCCTCCTGCTGAGGGAGGTGGAGATTGCATTCTCCAAGACAAGCGTAAAAGGGGGGTGTCTTCCTTAGTGAAAAAATCGTAGGGAAGGAAGGGGAATAGGAGGGAAAAAAAAACGTCGTCGGACGGAGGGGAGGAGAATCGCTTCTAGGTCCTTTCTTGGCAGGCTCCTACACTTGGAAAGGGGAGAGAAGGCGGTCGAGGGGGGGGGTTAAGGGGTCGGCGTTAGGATCTCAGTAACAGAAGTAAGAGCGGCATCTGTCTCATCTTCGAAAGAAAAACGCTGAACCAAGGGGAAAAAGGAAAAGTGCGCGATCTTCCGCCCTAGAAAGGGGGGGGACGGAACTGGAGGAGAGGGGAGGGGCAAAAGGGAAATCGTGCGGTTGAGAAGAAACGGGGTAATTCCCTTCTTTGAGTTTTCTTCGCAATTGACGAAAAGGGCCATTTTCAAACTGTAAGGAAAAAAAGGGCGAGTGGGAGGGAGGACAGCGGGAAGTCTACCCCTGCAGAAAAGAATCGAAGCGCTGCATCCACGGAAGGGAGCTTAGCCCCGGAAAAAGGGATAAAAAAAAACACTGACTCTACGTTAACTGATGAAAAAAAAGGAAGAGGCGGCAGAGGGGGGGTTGAAAGGGACAATATGGAAAAGAAAAGAAGGAAAAAGGATTGAGAGTCCTCTGAGGAACGCTCAGGGAGAGGGGGGAGAACTCATTTCACTCGAGGGCATAATGGGGTGGACAAGAGGTATTAAAGAGGTGGACCAGAA
>Ga0179593_1265948_pt1 | contig 10901 bp, 17 predicted proteins | sample CZODoug2_1_08_16_FD_185931 | JGI IMG/M metagenome (GOLD analysis project Ga0179593, IMG submission 185931) | Vadose zone soil fungal communities from Angelo Coast Range Reserve, California, USA - CZODoug2_1_08_16fungal (PacBio error correction) | ecosystem: Environmental > Terrestrial > Soil >...
TCCTCCTCCTGTGCGGCTGCAAGGGGAAAGGGAAACTCTGGAGAGCGGGCCCGTAAGTGCGGGCCAGCGGGCCAGGTGGGTTGCTTTGAGGGAAAGAAAGAGTGGCCGCGGCAAAAAGCCTCGGAATGGTTGTTCCCGGAGGGGGTTCGTCCTACTTTAAGGGGCCGGAAACCGACCGGCCCGAGAGGCGTCATAGTCAACTCATGGAAGGAAGCCTGAAGGAAAAAAAGGGTCACGAGGGCGGAACCTCGATGTCCTGTGAAAACGCTTGGGACCTTTCTGGAGGAAAGGAAGAAGCGACCGAGGGGTCGCCATCACCGCCCTGTAAAGGAGAATTATCCCTCACTAAAGGGGAAGAGGAACGCTCTGAAGTGGGCTAACTCTACTATCGCCTGTGGGGGGACTAATTGCGAGAGAAACGTATGGAGGAGGAAGCCCCATCACCGCGGTTGCCGCGGCTTTTTCAGGGGAAAAGGGGAAAGGGAATAGCTGGAGGATCAACACCCAAGGCAAAACACTACGCACCAAAAGGGAATAGGTCGAATAGGGGGGCTGGCAACTACAATCGACTAAAATATTTAACTAGGAACTGGAAAAAGGAATTCACGGTGACGGCAGAGGCACATATCATCAAGCCGGCCTGGGGGAAACATCCGACTGGGGGAAGACGGTGGTTCGCTGTTTGTGAGAAAAAAGAGAAAAGTCATGCCCTCAAAAGATCGGTCCAAAAAAGTTCACGGCCTATGCAAAAAAAATTTCCAGACTAGAGGGCAAGCGAACGTCAGCTGCGCGGCGCCCCTGACAAATAGGGGAAGAAGGTCACAGAAAAGAAAAGATGTCTTCTCGGAAAATGCCAACGCTGAAACCGTGTACCCAATGAAAGGCGACTCTGGGTCAAAGATGAACAAAAATAAAGGCACTGGGGCGGCCGGCCGGGGTCTAAATGCTGGGGGCCAAAAAGGAGAAGAATCATCGGCAAGTGAAGGGGAAGGAAAAAAAAGAAAAGACTGGATCCCCAGCTACAAGGACCAGTAAAGTATGCGGAAATTCCAGGCGCCATTCAGCCGCTTCATCGAACTGGCTAAAAGAGGGGGTTCGGCCATCAAAACAACGGGTTGCGGATGTCAGGGAGACACGGGCAGAGACGCCTGTGGGGCGTCGGCGGAGGGTTTGCTGTCAACGACGTCCCACCGAGAAGGGGGGAGGATCAACCCGGGGGCAGGGGACCAGCAACCATCAGGTAAACAAGTGTTTGTAAACTATGAAACAAGAAAGAACGTGGAAGAACATCCACGTTGCGCTAGCAGAACGACCACCATCCGAAAAAAGGGGGGGGACGGAAGGAACGGATCTGACAACTTTCACGTACAGCCGCTTTTCGTTCGCGCTGACGAAGGACAAACCGCATTCGAAAGGAACGCAGGCCTTTTCGCGGGGAGTGGGGCAGGAGAAGGAGAGAGGGACGTGGGAGAGGGTAATGGCCACGAAGATCGTCACCAGGGAAAACTTACTGATGCTCGCTCAGCCCTGCGGGGAACGACTGCAATCGGGGCCTGGTCAGAACAGAAAGAGGGGGGGTGCCTTGGAGACTCGTCGGCTTCTTTCGACGGGGGGGGAGATACGAAAGGGATCCCCTTATGAATGCCTGAACCGGGGAATCGGACATCTCGCAATCGAATAACATGCAAAACTACTAAATAAAAAAAAAAGGCCCGCCAAGGAAAACAACAATCGAAAACTTTTCAGGTTCCTTCTCTGGAACCAGAACTGTCAGGCTCAGGAAGTCCACGGAAGGGGCAGGACAATTTCGAGAGACACACAAATAAGGTGAGCTTGTTGGGGGGAAAAAATCACGAAAAGAGTGCTGGTGTTCCGAAAATGGGATGCAGAAGAATCAGCAGATAAAAAATCACCTCATCACGAAAAAAAGAAAAAAAACAGATAGGCATTCGGTATCATACACGTAGGCGCCGGGACCACAGGGCAGACGGTTTCGACTGGTGGTCTTCGGCAACAGCATAGGGGGGGACAGGAAGCGGCAAAAAAAAAAGAAAGGGGGAAGGAGGGGGTCATGGTCAAGAAAGCTGGAGGTGAACCAGGGCTCTCTAAAGGGAAGCAGACCTGAATGCCGCCCTCTGGCCAGCTCGAGAGGAGAAGAAAGAAGAAACACTCATCAGAAAAAAGAGACAGTCGGAGCAGAATTCCAACGTGGGGGAAAAAAAATTCCTGGAACAGCAAGAAAAAAAAGCGAACCTTCAACCCGAGCTATCCGCCGAACCCCAAAAAAACACTCTCACAAAAAAAGGAAAACCAAAGAAAAGAAGGCTCTAACCAACAAAACGAAACGAAACCTGGCCACCAATATAAATGGAGAACCAAAAAAAAAGAACCGGTACTATCTCGGCCCAAATGTCCTATCCGACTCCGAAGGGAAGAATAAGGAGGGGGGAAGAGACAAGTGGCACGAAGCCACCGGCTCATACTGGAGAGAGATCAAAAAAAAAAAAAGGGAGGGGAGAGAACTAGAGAGATAAATGAAAACGAGGTCAGTGGACGTCGGTCCCAAACGTAGTAAAACGACTATCTTACACAGGAGGAATGAGAAGAAAGGGGCCGTGAGATTCGGCGTTTGTACCGTGGGGAATCTTTCGTTCTTGGGTTGGGAATGGGGGAGAGGGGGAGGGTTGGTTTGTTTCGAGGTCGTAAAAAGTGTTGGGGTTTACGGCGTTTGGAAGGTTGGTTGGGGGGGGGGAGGAGGAGGAGATTGTTAGGAAATGTCTGCTGTGAATGTCCTAAGGAAGGGAAAACGATTCTGTCGCCGACTGGTCCGCAGGTGCTTCGGGAGTTGCATGCGGGGGAGCGCCCGGAGGAATTTTCCGGAAGGCATTCATGATGCCCGTAGAATAAGGGCTCACGACCGTGAGGCAAAGAAAGAATGTGGGGATCGGAGAAAACTGAACGCCGTGACCGTCTACTGGTAATTGGACGCAATGAAGGAAAAGGGGGGGGGAGGCTGGGCAAAGAACCAAGTCCGAAACCGGCCCTTAAAATTTGGTTACTTCTTAATATCAGGGAGGGCAAAACCGAATGCGACGTTCTCGAGGGATTCTTTCGAAGGGGGGAAAAGGAGGGGCACTCTTAACTGCCTGCGCCGACCAGGTCGTAACAAACCCGTGGAGGTCGTTTGATCCGAAAGCTCCCCTGACGTGTTGGGGGGAATATTATACTAAATGGGAGGAGGAAAAAGGGAGGGTCGGAAAAAGCAAGACCTGATTGAGGCTCAAAAGAGGATTTAAAAGACGGGGGGAGAGGTCCATTTGCGCGGGATGAATCGCTTGTGGGAAGGGGGAAGAGGCGGTTCGGGAAAAGAACAAGTCTGACTTCATCCCGGTCGTGTCAAATAGCCGAAACGGCATAAGAAGGCCTCCTAAAGGCGGACCTCGCTGTAGAAAGATCGATTTCCGAGGGAGAAAAAAAAGGTCTGCGAAAGAAGAGGGAGCACTTGTGACGATGTTCGTGAAAATTACACTCCCAGAATATAAACTGCAGATAGTGCTAGATAGCCAACCAACAAGCATAAAAAAGAAAAAAAGGGTGAAGTTCGAAGAGTCTTTTGTTGACGCGTCGCAAGTCGCAAATCCCCTAACGGAAGGAAGAATATTAAGAAAATGGGAGGATGATCGAAAGGTAACCTTACAACACTAGGTTTGGAAAAGGGGAGTGGGGGAGGGACTTATAGCGCAAAGGGGAAAAAAGGGATCAACGTCCTGGTTCTGGGGATCAGGGACCAAAGTGGCTCGTTTAAGGATGGTCACACTGCAAATTGGGAAGTAAAAAACACCGCAAGTAGGGGGAAGAGGACGTAAAAAAAGCCCATACTCCTGACGACCAAGAAGGAGGAGAGTCAGTATCTAAATCCGCATCGAAAGAGGCTTTTTCCGCTGGGAAAAAAATGCAGGGGGGGGAAGAGACTTAAGAGAAGGCTCTTCAGAAAAAAAAAATTTTCTCATTAGAAAACGGGGGGGGGGGAGGGGGAGTTAGGTTCACGGGTATCCTGAGTTCATGGTTGGGAGTCATTAAAAGGGAAAGAAGAGTGCGAATGGCCGTTGCCAAAAGCACAGGAAGGAAAATCTATTCCTAAGCAAAAGAGGAAGTATAACTGGTATCTTGACCAGACGTAGCCCCGTGAGAAACGGTTTCAGCTTGAAGGGAAGAAGAAGACATGAAGGGCTGGAATCGCGGACCAGACGGGGGTCATGTCAGATCAAAAGAGGAAGGTCTCTGATATATTGGAACGGCGGTGTTGTCAGAGGAAGGAAAAGGGGGGTTTAAAGGGAAATTGTTCCTGAGTGAAACTCGTCAAGGCGCAACCAAAAAAAAAAAAAAAAAAAACCACCGCTGAACTCAATCGCCACCAGGCGGGGCTGGAACAGCCGGCTTGAGTAGATTTTCCCCTGCGGCGACCAAGACACAGGGGGAGATCGGTGGGTGGGGTGGGGTGGTGGGTTGTTGGATTTTATGTGGTGAGGGGTGGGGGGGGGATTTGTGGTGGGGTTGTTGGTTTTGGGCGGGGGTTGTGGGGTGGTTAGGTGTCGAGGGGAGGGTGGGAGGAGTTGGGGTGAGATTGTAAGGGTTTTTGGGTGGGCGGGTGGGGGTACAAAAGCGTCCGTAGGAAGTTGGGTGATGGAATGAGTAGGGAGATTGGGGGTGGGATGTATAAGGATTTTGAAAGGAACGGGGTTTGTTTGGTGGTTTGTTTTGAGGGTTTTTGGTGGGAAGGTTGGGGTTGTGTAGGAGGGGTGTTTGAGGGAGTTATGGAGCCAGTCTCTTGTCGTTGCAGGACTTTCTAGCGCCAGCCAGGACCTCGCCGGTTGAGGGACACAGGGGAAGGTGCTTTGATCGCCGAACACCTTCAAGGGGGAGGTGGTAAACTGAAAAGCCAGCCGGCACGCCGTTGACTTAGGCACGTCTCCTATATGTTCTCTGGCAAGGAGAAGACAAAATAGGGGAGATCACGCCCAAATTCAGCGCGTCAAGAGTGCATTTGGACACGAATTGGGGAAGGAAAACAATTAGTGAAATGGCGGAGGTGGGAGCCGTCGAGCGCCGGTCTGCGTCTAAAGCAAGAAAAAAGGAGGACAGCCCGCAGGGAGGGGGAGAAGGAGTTCTCAAGGTTTTTCCAGGGCGTCAGGGAAGACTTTCGTGGAAAAGCGGGGAAAAGGAATGTTGCGGGATCGCCTTCAACTGCGACCCTTCCTGGCCACAAAAGACAAAGGAGAGGAAAACAAGCCTCATAATAGGGAGGAAAATACAACTGAAACGCGTCAACACTTCCGCTTAAAGAGAAAAAGAAAAGAGACAGGGAAACTGCAGAAGCAACGAGTGGGGGGGGGGGGGTGTCAAAAAAGAGCGGGAAAAAAATATCAACAAAAAAAAGGGGGGAAGGGGAAGATATAGTGAAGACTCCGTTAATGGGTCATTGACTAAAAAAGGGGGGGAGGGAGGAGGACCTCTGCGGCACCGCTGGAATTTCGGCAAAGCGGGGCCAGGTATTGGAGATGAAATTAAGAGGAATAACGCTGTCGGCAACTTTGGGATGGTTTTTAATGCCAGGTTGGTCAAGAAGGGGGAGAGAGGCCCAGGGAAAACCGGGCCGTCAGTCGTCCGGAACGCCAGTATGACGCCGCCTTGAAAGGGGAAAGTGAAAAAACGGGACAGAGAAGGAAAGGGAAGGGATTTGACTGGAGTCGACGAAGACCGGCGAAGAAGGAGAATATCCGAACGTACGAAGGAGAATGATAGAAATCACCCGAACCTTCCGCGGTGTAAGCCATAATGGGGGGAACTTGACTCTCGAAGAGAAGGGGGAGGGAAAAATTCTCGAGAAAAAAGACTGATGGGGAACTTCCCTTAAGTGACCCGGGATTTCCGGGAGAAATGGGGCATCAAAGGCCAAGGAATGCGGGATCCAAAGCAAAAAAGGAAGCAACCTCAAACGAGAGGTCTTCTTGGGGATTGCTGCTAGAAGAGAAAGAAAGATCGAAAAGAGGGAGACAAGGTTTCATGGGAGGAAAAGGCATTCCCCCATAGAAGGACAGTCCGAAATGTAAAAGCCGCTGGGGCCCTTTGGGTCGCTTGTGTGTCGCAAAAACAGAAAAAATTTCGGCAATCCGGCCAAGCGCCCAGAAACCAGTTTAACGGGAAGGAAAACCTCCCTGGAAAGAGAGAGGGGAAGGGTGAAAAAAGGGAAGCTGCATAGACCGACTGGTTCCTCTCTTGCAAATAAGAACTCCATGGTTCCGTCTGAGGGGCCAACTATGAAACCTTTGCAGGAAAAATTCTGGAGAAAAGAGGGGGCAACACTATACCAGCTACTACTGCAAGGGGTTGCTTCTGTAATCGGGATCACTAAGGGGTTTGCCAACTTCCACAACATCATCGCGGCAAGTAAGTCTAGGAAAAACAGAACATCATGATAAAATAAAGCTCAGAACCGTACTAGAGTAAGACAGGAGAGGAGGGGGACCAGGTCAGATGGAGAACATGCGGCTATTCATGACTGTCAAAAAAAAAAAGGCATGTGATGGTCTAAGAAAGAAGTAAATCCCAAAGGTTTTCTGAGGCGGGTTTAGGAGAATTGGGGAAAGAGAAAAATAGAGGTGGGCTTCGTCGCGGGTTGCAGTGTCTCGCTTCACCAAAACACAGCCTGGGGAGGAGGACAGGGGCAGTGGAACTCAACATAGATGGAACCAGAGAAAGGTTTACTATGAGCAACCTGAATAAAACCCTGGGGTAACTCAAGAAAAGGGGGGCGCGAGAGGAAGAAAAACGAAGAAGAAACACTAGGGGGGGGTATTACTTTCTATGAGTGAACTTTTCACAAGTCAGGAGGGGGGGGGAGGGTTCGTGCGAGAGGCGGACTGTAACAAAACTACTCACTGAAAAGAAGGGAATGGTCGTAGGTTCTTTGGGAGGGATTCTAGCTATCCAAGAGAAACAGGAGATTTTAAATGGCCAGAAAGAGTCACAAAGAGGGACGCTACTCTGAGTCTCGACTAGGAGGTCACGAACGGCAAGGATCAACTTTGAATAGAGGACTGCACGCTTAAGGCGGAAAAATCCGGGGATCCTCGAGAGTAAAGAAAAAGAACGGATGAATAAGAAAGCTGGGAATTCACTCAACGGGAAAAAAGAGGGAATCCAGGAAAAATAGAAAAAAACAACATTCTCCAGTACCGCCCAAAAGGGGAGTACTAGATTTCATATGGAAAGAATTTAGCGAGGAAGAACCCACCATTTTCATCAGGGGTCAGGGACGGGAGAAGAGGAGTCAGCGAAAAACAAGAGAAGGAACGATCTTTCTATCAACTTCCCAGAACAGGGCCTTTGTCCGAAGGGAAAGTCCCGGGAGAAGAAAGGAAAACATCACCCAAGAAACCTACCTCTATGCCCTGGAGGGGAAGGAGTTGGGACTTAATAAAGAAGCGTCGCCTTAAACAAATTTCCGCGGGGGAGGGATTTGGAGGACTAAAAAAATGAATTTGACGGAAGGGAAAAAAGAAATATACGTGGCAAAAGAGAAGTCAAAGGGGAAGAACACAGGCGGTCAGGGGTGAGCCGTGACGCATTCGCCCTGTGATAGGGGGGACCAAGGGAAGGTTCCGACCCTAGGCCAGATCTAAGTCTTTACAAGACATAGAAAAAAAAGCATACAACGCTGCAGGAAAATCGGGGCAAGAGAAGGAAGACAGGTTTTCACAGTGGAAAGACACGGGAAAGTGAAAAAGCACTACGAAAACGGAAAAAAAGATCTATCCGAAAGAACCACCCACAAAAACAACTCAACCACGAAAGGAAAACAGACCAGGAAAAAAAGGGAAAACCAAAAAAACACGACGGCTAAGTCACAATACTACACGGCAGAGAAGAACCAAACACGACAAGACCTATCAACGCCCCGGAACAAATCCGCGAGCCTACCAGCCGGTCCAGACAACGGAGGGGGGAAAGAAAAATGTTCCCGCGGAAACCTCTAATACTGAATAAGAGATCAAAAACAAAAAAAGGAGGAAGGGGAAGATAGAGGTATTACCGTCGAGAGGGGGCTGGCGGGAAGACGGGTCGTTCCCAAAAGACGGAGTAAAAAGGAAAAGGAGGAGGAACTGATACAGGAGGAAGGGGGGATGTCTGAAGAGGCGGGGGTCTTTTTGGTCGAGAGTAGGGGTGGGAAAAGGGGGAGTACGTTTTAGTGTGGTTGTCAAGGGGTATGGGGTGGTTGACTTCGTGGGGGGAGGTGGTTGGTGGTTTGGGTTCGGAGGATGATCTAGGGGGGGAAAAGTTTGAATTCTGTTGCTTGTGTAACCTTTTGGTCAAGGAATGAAATGGGAAACCAGGAATTCTGCTGGAAAAGAAGTGGGAACTCATATTTTATCAAGGGGGGCTGAGGAGGGAGGACCGCAGTAGATGGGGGGAGGAGATGAATGGATGGGTGGGGTAGTGCCGATTGCGCGGCAGTGGGCCGGTGGGCTGCCCTTTCCAAAAATTCGTCAGGTTCGCAGCAAAGACCGTAAAGAAAGGGGGTTCTAACCTGGTGGAGACCTTCCCAGTGAAAGGGATCGGGAATTTCAAAAACCGTCCTTCCTCCGGTATGGAGTGGCAGTAAGAGACAAAGTTAACGAAAAGGAGTCCACCGGGTTTACTTATTCCTTGAGGGGTGAATGAAAGTCCATCGATGAAGAGGATTGGGGCTCTAGTGTCATTGATGTGGGGGGTTTATAGGGAGGGAGGAGTCTTAAGGGAATACCGATGGAACAAAAAAAGGGCGGCCTGTATCGCCGAACTCACCTGAGTGGTGTTTGGGATAGGATAAGAGGGGCGGATTGAAAAAGGGGGAGGGAGTCACGAGCACATTTGAAGGTTCGCGGCAAGAAGGAGAGGGGGGATGCGGGAAGTGGTGGAGCCTGTTGTGATATCTCGGTGAAGTGGAATCCGAGCAGAAGAGAGGGCTCGTTCAGAGGAAGAAGGCGGGATTCCCATCTATCATCAATAGGAACCCGACTTGACTCCTACTCGGGACCGAGTCTCTCGGATGGAGAAAGGAACTAATGTGGGGGAAGGGAGGTTGACAATCAGGGGGAACCTGAGCGGAATCAAAGCGGGAAGAGGGAACATGGGGAAGAGGTTAGTTGCCGATTACTCCTGACGAATAAAATCGTCAGAGATAGAGGAATAAAATTAATCTTGTATTTTACTAATGGAGGAAGGGGGGTGAAAAAGGCTCCAAGCGCACGAAAACCCACGCCTAGAGAGAGGGAAAAGGTGCCGAGCGTCGTCAAGGGAGAAGGAAGAAAAACTATTTTTAGGATGGGGGGGCTTGACTAAGCGCCCCTTGGGGGGAAATAAACAGTACGGGTAAGGTGAATCAGCCCAAGTGGGAGAGGGGGAACAGATATGGGGGGATGGTCCAGGGCAATGGTCTGAGAGAAAAAGGGAAGGGGTAGCGAAAGAAACCTCCGCAGGAAACCAAAAAGAATATCTAGGAAAAGGAAGTAAAAAATCCTCATCAAAATGTCGTTTTCAGAGGAAAGAAAAAGAGAGGGGAGGGAGGCTTATATCCGAATTGCCGGAAAAGACGATGCCGAGATAATGGGATAGTTGAGGGGGGGCTGGAGACTGGAAATTGGGGGAGGGTCTTCGGAACTTAATTCCTATTAGGCCAGGCCGTTGGCCAACAAAAGAAAAGATTGACTAGGGGAAAGGGAAAGGGGGCAGCAAAAAGATGCCGTATTAGCTGGGGGAAAGACTTTTGAACAAAAAGAAACCCTGTAGAAATGGGGGAAAAGGGGAGACCTCGAAGACCCAAAGTGTGAGGAAAAATTAAGCGCGCCGCTTGTAAGGTCGGGCAAAGACGGAAGTTCAGGAGGGAGAGGACTGGAACTGGCTGTGGGCAAGGTCCTGGGAAATGGTTGAGGGGGCAGGGGGGCAGGAAAATTGAAGAAAGAGGAGGTGGCGGGCACCGCAGCGAACCACGGCGCAAACAAAGGAGGCTTGTGAAAAGAGTTGAATTGAAGAGGCCTGCCTTTGGGGGAATAACAGAAGCAAATGGGAACAGGAGGGGGGGTGGTGGTGGTGGGGTGGGGGCTTGTTGGTATTTTTGATCTCTTTTTTTGTCGAGGGGTGGTGGTTGTTTGGGGTTGTGTGGACTTGGGTTGATACTGGCTGTGTGGTGGGGTCTTTGCAGGTGTTGTGTTTTGGGGGTTTGGTGGGGGAGTTATGGGCGTCGGTGTGGGGGGGTTTGTGGGGTGGTTGGGGTGGCGGGGGGGGTGGGGCGTTGTGGTTTTTTGTTTATTTGGGTTTTTTGGGGCGGGGTGGTGGGTTGTGGGTTAAGGAGTCAGGGGGGGGGTCAGATTTAACCTCAAAGCCAAAGGAAGAAAAGGACCGGGTCGTGCTACGGTTGGGGCCGGAGGTCTTCTCTCCGCCATACTGGAAGGGGCCTTGGGGACCAGGAAAGCAAGGAAATGCAACCTCCGGTGAGGCGGGGCCGTCGCAAATCTGGTTTTCTCAAGGACTGGAGGAAAGGATCGTACTAGGCACTCCCAACAAGAAGTACCCGCGGCAGGTACAGGGGAGGGAGAGAGACGGATAAGGGAGATCAACTTCGATTGGCGAAGGAGGGACGGGCAGTCGGCGGAAAGAAATCCCTGCAAAGGAAAAGGACATCGAGGACCGCACGGCTTAGAGGGGGGGGAAGGAAGCGGCGTAAGAAGAGGGTTGGGGCCAGCTTAGACAAGGGAGCAGTTAAAAGGGGGGAAGGAGAGCGGATAAGAAAGCGGATACACCCATGCCGGACAAACATCCACAGAGTTGAGAAAAAAAAATCATAGAATCAAAATAACCTTGCC
>Ga0179593_1349307_pt1 | contig 10901 bp, 9 predicted proteins | sample CZODoug2_1_08_16_FD_185931 | JGI IMG/M metagenome (GOLD analysis project Ga0179593, IMG submission 185931) | Vadose zone soil fungal communities from Angelo Coast Range Reserve, California, USA - CZODoug2_1_08_16fungal (PacBio error correction) | ecosystem: Environmental > Terrestrial > Soil >...
CCGGGGGCGCCACCCTGGGGACGCATCATGGGGTGCGGAGGACTCAAAACACATGGAAGAGCAACCAGGGCAGGGGAAAACAAAAGAAGGGCAGTCTGGCTCCGATCGCCAAAAAAGATTCAATGAAACAGCAACCGAACCAATCCAAGGAGAAAAAGAGGGGGAATTCAGGATACTCGTGCCTAAAACGCAAAACTGAAAACGTGGTTCCAACACGGGCACTTCGCATCGACTCACGAGCGCACTCCGAGGGCTTTGGTTTTCAGGGAACACTGGGAGGCATAACGCAGGGTTCAGCTCGAGCGACGTGGCTGAAAAAAGGGGAACTAGGTAAGACGAAATTGATCAAAGTCGACTTTGCGGGTTGGAGGCCGAGGCAACTGAGGGCGAATTTGTTCCAACGGGCCAGGGGGGGGGGACAACCGCCTTTAAGAGCTCGACATCATCAAACCGGGAGAGGGCGATGATTCGGGGGTGTGCGGGTGTCTGTCAAAAGCTGTCGGGGTGGGGACTCATATAACATGAGAGCCTGGCAAGAACTGGGCAATGGGTCTACTAAAGAACCGAGAATAGAGAAGAAGAAAACCAGAACTACGGTCGAAGACGGTTCAGAATCGGGGAAAAACGGCAGCGCCGCCACGGTGCATAAAAGGCAGCAAAAGGTTGTAAGGTCACCGACGTCTGACTCACGAAATTTGTTCGGGGGTGCCTTGTCTGAAGAGGCGGTCCCAGCCAGGCCCGGGGCGGATGAGGCCAAATAGACGAAACCGAGGGGGAAAAATCGAGTATTTTACGTACCACCCGCGCGGCGCTGGGGGGGAAAAAATGCGCTATCACCGAACGCTTTAGGGTGGACCAGGCGTCTTGGGGGAGGGGGGTTGGAAACACAAAAAAAGGGTATCCAAACACTCATCGGGGTCCTGAGCCGACCTAGCAGGATAGGGGGGCCCTATGACTGTCGAGCCAGCCATCAAAAGTCGGACGCCATTAGATAACATGGGAGGGGGGGGGGGAGAAAAATAAAAACTGCAAAAGACAATAGTCAAAACTGGCTACCGGTGTGTCAGGAAGAAAAAACGGGGGTATAACAAGGGGCAACTCATCATAGGAAGGGGTTTTTTGGGCGGCCGCCGAGGAAAGAGTGCAAGGAAGCTGGTCTGTCGCGTGGCTGGTCGACGGAGGGACAAAAACTAAGTGACACGTGTATCGATCTCGGAACGTTGGATAAGCAGGCTCGAGACGCACAACAAAAGGCAGCCGCGCTTATCCTGTATTTTCTCCACGGGCGGCGATCCAAGGGGGACCTTCGGTGAGGACTGACGCTCGCTCTGGGGAAGCAAGGTGATGGGGCGGGAAAGAATGCCCGAGAGCTTGTATTCTAGTTCCCGGCTGCCGGCGAGCTTGGACGACAAGAGGCATCGTGTACTTCCGGAAACGTGACGACCATATGAAAGGGAATCCAGCAAACAGGAGGTCGTCGTCGGCAGCATGGTGACGGGAGGAGGGCCACAGGAGACGACTGGGACGAACATGAGTCGGCATCATGGTGGACTCCTTTCCTACCACTGGGGTGTAGGGGACCCTCTAGAAACCCCGCCGTGGATCATTTCGGGGGGGACGACTTGAAACAGAGGGATCTCAGCCAATACATGATATAATAGAGGGGCACTCCTAAAGGGTAAAGATTGTAGAGGGGGGGCGACCATTTTGTAGATGGTTGGGAGACAGGGGATATGGGGGGGGGGGGATCCCCGGGATCGGGGTCAAACGAGAACAGGTTATGGAGCTCGGGAGCTTGGATTTTACTGATTCTAATCGTTCGGAACACGCCCCTGGCAAAGTGGTACTTGGGGGTCGAGTTACGGTGGCAAAATGTTTGTCTCACATAAAGAGCTTAAAAAAACAGTATTCAAGGGCCGACCGGCATAGGCGCAATGTTCAGGGGGACCGGGTGTTGCAAGCCGGGACAGTCCGACGCATTCAATAAAAAGAGGGGGGGGGACGTAGAGAAAGATACATCGGGAGAAAAAGAAAAAGTTTTTGGGTTGGGGCACTCAGCTGACGCACGAATCGAAGTTCAAGAGACCAGGCGTTTGTCCGGCGTCGGGCGTGAGAGGGTGAAAAAAAACGGGCAGGACTGTGGGTGGAGGAACAGGAAAAAAGGTCATGGGCTTCAGGTTTGGTGCCGGGGGGGAAGGGTTTGCCCAAAAGCGGAACAATCGGGGGGGCGGGGGGGGGGGGGGGGGACTGAGCTGGGCACGAACGGTTGAGGATCAGGCTCTTAAAGCTGCCCTTGAAACAAAACACGGCTGTAGCACAGTTGAAAACCCAGAAATAACCTCCGAAAAGGAGTCCAGGGGGGGGAAGGAGCTCTGGGGGGAGGGCGTGACTCTGGGGCGTCGCCGGGAACCATGCGTCCGCACGATCGATACCAAAGAAAGCTGCACTGTGAAAGGATGACGTGACAAACGCGGCCCATAGACGTTGCCACGCGGCAAATCGAAAAGATATTGTGGGGGATGGCTAAAAAAGGGGGGGGAAGCGGCGATCTCTAACTGTACGGCCCGAAGGGCAGTCGCAGAAAAGACCTACGAAGAGGGGGGGCTGGGTTTGGAGAAAGGACGTGGCAGGTTCAGACACAATATACGCTGGAGACAAGGCGGACATGTGGCTGAGGGGGTAAAAAAAAACGGCAAAGTTGTAACGTGAAGCTGTGGTCTGGGGGCTCACGGTTACGAGGGACATCCGAAGGGAACTTCAAGGGGTCGTCTAAAACAAAGCAGGGAAAAAAAAAGGGACTTTCAAAACGAGGGCTGATGGGCGGGGTGACGGACATTCACGCGCAGCTCGTCAGGAAAAAAGCCAATAAATCCCTAAAAATGGGTAAAAAAGGGGGATCCTTGCTGGGGTCCCGAGCGGAGAACGGGTGTGGAACGTGTCACAAGAACCAGAGGTACAGGCCCTATTGTTTGTCGATGGCGTCTCAGGACAGGCTCTAAGGAAAAATCTTGCGAATACGACACAGTTACACTCCTGTGGGTCTCGGGAAACAATCAATGGAAAGGAACGAAATTCGCAAGAAAGCTTGTTCTCACGGCAAAGCAAGAAAGGAAGGAAAGGAAGGGGGGCAAAGGGAGGGCACAGATGACACAAGGAAACCTCAATTTCAGGGGGTGGGGGGGGGAGGGGTTGGGGGGGGGGGGACGGGGACTTTGAGAGATGGGAGGGTCCCGGGACGGGGGAAACGTTCGGATATTTTTAACACCAACAGCAGAGGGGGGTGGGAGATGGCAGGCAGGGTCACATGGTGAAGGGAAAAAGGTGGTACGAAGAGAGGGGAAAATCTTGGTCCGGTCGGGAGTCGAATTGCTACTAAGGAAAGAAAAAAATTTGAAACACCAGTGGGGGGGGTGGGGGTGTGGTTGACCGGGGTCGAGAGGTGTGGGAGCATGAATGTCGGTTCAGCCTGCAAACATCCCATCGTTAAGGAAAAAACCAACAAAAAAAACTGAGTTAAGGGGGAAAAGGAGTAATATGAGTTTAGGGGGGTTAGCTGCTGAGACAGGAGAAAGAAAGGGGTGCTACGCAAGGCAACTGCGGCGTCAGAGCTTGCACGCACTGCCACGGCAGGGGGATGCAAACATCCTGGATCATTCGCGGAAAAAAAAGTCATACGCAATCAGAAACAATGCCGGCGGGGGCTAAAACTGAAATTGTGATCTCCAACTGAAGAACATCGAAGTTCTTCGCCGAAAAAAATCAAAAATCTAAACACATCCCTAAGTGACGTGTATTTGGGGGGGTGGACCATCGACAAGGAAGGCGGTCCCCTTAAACTGGAACACTTACTCGGGGCTGCCTCCAGGGAGTGTGTGAGGATCTGGACTGGGGGGGGGAGGAAATAGGGAAATGCGAGATTACAGGGGTGCGGGGAAAAAGGGGTTCAGGTCTTTGTAGGGACGAACTGTCGCACGCGAGTAAATCCACATGAGATCAGTCTCGCGGCGAGGGGCAAGGGGACATTCAAACAAGTTCTCGGGAGGAACTCCAATTCCCTTCCAGGGGGCTGAGTGCGAGACAGTCCAATATATGGCCGTTCAACCACGTCTCCACCCAGCAAGCAGTGGACAAGGAAAGTGCAGGGACAGAGGCAAGGTTCTCCAGATGGGGCGGGCTGGCGCCAGCAGGGAATCCAATTCTAAAAAATGCAAAAGAGTTAAAACAGCAAAAAAAAGGGGGGGGGGGGAGCTCAGCTGGTAAAGGGCTAACTTTCGAGAGTGATCCAAGCGATGAACCACTCCGTGTTCGCTCGTCAACCGTAAGGAATTAGTTGACCAGTAAACCAAAGAGAAATGGACAACTATGATAAGTGCAGCCCAGCCTATTGGTGAAAGGTATGGTGCCTGAGCACTGTATGGGACGTAGAAAAGGGCAACCGGAAGCAATTGTCGATGCCGTGGTGTGGGAATGAATGCAGGGAGATGTCATATTGCGGAGTTCAGAAAGGAAGACGGAAAAGAAGTTTGTTTGACTGCAGGGAGAAGAAATGTTGAAGCTGAAAACGTTAGGAGCAACTCGAATCGCAAAAAAAAAAAAAACTGTCTTTAAAGAAACCGCTCGGAACAGCAACTCTGTGCGTTTTGGGTGCACTGTCAGTGGACACAATGCTGGAAAAAGATGGAAAGGGGAAAAATCAAATAAACTCAAAAGAGAAATGGCACTGTTAAAAACGAGACCACTCGCCTCTTTCCTCCTGTGAAAATCAGAAAGGGGGAAAAAAACAAAAAAAAAAAGACGTGTTTGTGCGTGGGCACAAAGGCACATAATAAGGGATACTCACAACCAGCTGGAGGCTTACAGGGGGGGAAACAGCGCCACTGACGCCGCACGGTAAGAGCTAATTGGGGGCGTCTAAAAAAAAAAAGTTAACGGGGGGGGTTAGACTCATCTGGCGGGACACATCTCTTAGTACGCGCAAGAAAATGCGCAGGGGGGGACTATGAGGGGACTCTCGCTGACCTCACAACTAGCCCGAAAAAGGCGGAGCGTCCCCAACCTTGAAAGTCTAACCAAAAAAAAAAAAAAAAAAAACAAGCCAAAAAATACTGTAAAAAGCATCGCAGCAAAAAACAAAATTACCGTTCAAGGAAAGAACATACATAAAAAAGACAAAAGAAAATGATCTACCGGGGCACCCCACCCCACACAAAGATCCCAAGCATATAAAACAGAATCGAAAAAAAAAAAAAAATCCAAAAAAAAAAGTACGTGATTCGAATGACCCCAAATGCACGCTCTGCGTCCACGAACGCTGAATCTCTGGGAGCCCAGAGGAGGCAACGATCGTCAGCAATATTTCAAGCCCGGCCAGTAGGACAAAAAAAGATTGAGGTGCGTGCTCCGACGCCCGCAGCTGGGGTGCAAAAGGGGGGGCGACATCAAAACTATGGAGTAGATTCACGGTGCGCGTGCCAGGCAAAACGCGAGTCGTCAAGACAAGGGCGTCAGTGGGAACGTCAGAAGGTCGTCAGTCTTCGAAGTACCCGAGGCTTTGGGGGGGGGGATAGTACAACAATCCAACGGCGCACTTCCCCCCGGTGCAGACTGGGCGCTCTTTTGACCCCAAACGTAGTGAGATGTCGGCAAGAGCCCAGAACAGTCAGATCGCCGCAGGGAGAAAAAAAAGAGGTGCACTTGCCGGAAAAGGCAAGGGGGAGGAGCTCAACCTTCGGGAGAGAAAAAAAAAGGTGCCAAGCAGGTAGAAGGAGGTTTCCATGAAGTAGAATCCGGTCCGCTCACAGACCTATGGAAAGAAACAATAGGAAGCAACGTGGGGTCCATAACGACAGCGAGCGTTAAGCACTGGAAAAAGGCTTACTGAGGGGAAAAAGGTCTACCTGTGCGATGCAAAAGTGAGTAAGATTGGGACCATGTAAAGAGGAAAAAGGGGGGGAAGGATGGGACTTGCAAAAGGAGAGGCTAGAGCAGCATAGACCGAACTGGTCGTGTTGGGGAAGAGTCAGGGGGACAGGTGCCACATACGGTGCAGACGCACATGGTCTATCAGGACATAAAGAGGAGGTGAGTAAGATGGGAAAAAAGCAACGCGTGTGAACGCTCAACGCAACTATCTGTGCGTTCTTGGGGGGGGGGGGACGGGGGACTCCGTCTTCCAGCAAACTCTACACGCTCGAAAGCTGCGGTCCTGAGCACTTGTTCATTCTTTTCGCAGGGGGGTCTTCGGGGGCAGGGCAACTCCACGTTTCCATCGGGGGGGGGGGGGGGGGGGGGGTGGGGGGGGGGGGGGGGGGGGGGGGGGGGGCGAGCCGTCGGTACGAACGAACGAGGTGAGTGTCAAAAAAGTGGAGGAAGGGGTACTCAACAAAGGGGGGGCCTCTTGGGACAGAATGGTAAGACAAACGTACATCAGTGTAGTAACGTCACTACATCGTAAAATGCGCAAGGTTTCGGAAAATGGGAATTGTTCGAAAAAGAGGGGGTCGCTCGAACGTGTGAAGGGCCGAGATTATAAATCTCTCAGCACTTCGCGTCAAGCAAGGAAAAACAATCTAAAGTCTATTGAGCTGCTTGTCCCGTGGAAAAGAAAAGTAGGAATCCGGAGAGGAAACCACTTGGTGGGAAAGACATAAAAAAGGGGGTTTGGAAAAGGCCCGAAAAAAACCCAACTAGAGGCGCGTAGGCTGCAGGGAAAAAAGAAGATGTCAGAAGGGTCCGGGAACACGTTGTCCTTTACGGGGAGGGGGACGGTCCTTCCTCACCGGGTGGAAGAGGAGGGCATGGGGGGGAGGGGGGGGTTCGTCAAGCCTGAATGAGGGGACGGTCGCCACCAGGCCCGCATGAGGGACGCTCGTCGATACCTGGGAAAAAACGATCACTACAAGGGAGGAAGGAAACAGGCTATCACAATGAGATAATATAGAGATGTGGCTCGGGCGGGGGGGCACGCGAAAATCAAAAGGGGGGGATGGGGGGAATCAAAAACGCACTAACTGGATAGGACGACCGAGGAAAGAAGGGGGCCGGACACTGCAGAACCAGGTGGGGAGAATGAAAGAGACCAGTTCAACAGTCCTTGCCTATCCCAATCAATAAGTAATACTCGGGAAATAAAAAAAAAGCATTATCCTTCACTCGAAAAAAGCGCAGTGGTGCATATGATAGAAATCATCTCCTCCCGAGGGGGTCGTACTTTTAACGGATAGAATAAATGAGCGCAAATAAATAGAGGGGGGGTGCGAGAAATACAATCTCAACGAATATTTCTGCACGCGAAAGGGGAAAAGTGGGACGAGTAATTTGGGAGGAAAGGTTGTACTAACGTTCTATTTGTCGAGCGCGCTAGCTTCAAAAGAAGAGGAAAGAACCCGCGTCTCAAGCTGTAAGCAGAAAAGGGAGGTTGTTTCATGAGCTCGGTGTCAGAACGACAACATCTAGCTAAAAGGGGAGTTCAATCGGGCACTGACTGAAGAATGAAGGGGGGCTCGCTACCGATGGATCTGACTGGTTCGGATCGAAAAAACGGAAAAGCACAGGGGGGGTAGTTGGTCCAGAAAGATCTTGCATTCGAAAAAAAAGCACTAAAAAAGAGATTTGACTGGAAATCCCATAGAAAAGGAGGGATGTGGGTGGAAGCCTTCTTTCACCGCCTTAAGCAGGGACCAGTTGAAAGATAGTTGCGATTGAGTAGATGCACTGGGCCGTCGTAGACAGAAGCACCGAGAGGTGTTGTGGGTTTTTAAGACTCGGTGCGTAGCTTTGGGGGCGGTTACGACACAATGCGTCAGAAAGCCGGTCAATCAAGAGAAAGCATGGGGTAGAGGAATGATCAGCAAAAGGAGAGGGGCCCACGAAAGGATTTCGCCAGCATCAAAAAAGATGCCTGAACTTCAGGAAAACAGGGTTCACGGAGAAGAAACGCAAAAATCGACACCGGGGGGAGGGGATAATGTATTTAAAGGCGGTACCTGAGGGCAGACTCGAAGGTTTTGGAAGGAGGTTAAAGCTTGTGGAAAGGGGCTGTTTGTAGGTCGAAAGAAGACGCCACATATTCAGGGAAGTTGAACAAAAAAACGAGGGTTCAACTAGCGCCGGGGGTGCAGATCTTCACCCAGGAACGCCGTTGAGACGTGGTAACCGGAAGAGGGCTGTGTGAAGGGAAGTCGGGGTAAGGGTCGAGGGAAGGAGTGCAAGAAGCAAGAGGGGGCTTCGGGTTTGAGCTCGTTTTCTCTTCGGGCACCTGAAGAATGTGCTGGGTGGAACGGGCAGCGGGAAACAATGGAGCGAGATCTAATGGGGAGTATACTTAACCGTGAGCCAGATAAGGTCTTAATGAAAGGGCGTGGCTTCAATCATTGTATGCCGGGGGGGAGGGGTCTGTTGTCAGCGGCGGCTGGTGGACGCTGGGGGGAACGCAGGGGGGGGAGCAAAAACAAGGGGAGTAATCATGGTGGGGCGACGTCGCAAAAAGTTCGTTGGAAGTGGTACGAACAATCACCCAAACCCCAACGAGAAAATTCATGGTTGAGGTAAGGGTTCATGAAAACTCCGGGAGCGCGGGAAGGCATTTTAATAAATGCGTCGGAAAAGACAATACCATGGGGGTTGGGGGAAGGAAACTGCCATCACCTTTAAAATCAGCGGTCGCAAGTTTGGAAGACCACATTTTAATAACGCGAGAAAGCTGAGGGCAAAGGCAGGAGCACAGAACGAATTTGGGGGCCCTTTCCGGCGGCATTTCGGCTTATGAACTTGCCGGGACGGCGCGTGACTCGAGGGAAACGAAAAAAAGAAAAAACAGGGCTAGACTATGTGGGCGGGTCCAGGCAGGGGGGGTAGAACGCATCCATTGAGAGAAAAGGTCCTCCTATCCATGGGGACGGTATCCTTTGGTGAATTACGCGCACGGTCGTTTACGTCACATCCGGATCCCTGGCCGTACGAAGCAAACATAAAGATTATATTTAGGTTTTCAAGAAGCACAGCATCTCCCCCTTCGAGTGGAAATTAAAGCCTGACCACAACCCTTCACGCCAGACAAAAGTCGAAGTCTCTATCTCTCAGCAAGCGCGCTGGGGAGGGGGGGACTGAGGGGGGGAAAACCTGAATGGACGCTTTGAAGGACCTAAAGCATCGTTGAAAGGGGACTCAGCAAAAGGAGGGATGACGTCTTCTTTAGGTGTCGAAGGGGGGCGGGTCGCAACGGGCTTACATCTCTGCCGGCGAAAAAGGGGGACCACAGTGAACAGGGCTCGCCGTAAACAAGAACGAGGGAAAGTGGTCGCATCAAGCGGCAGGGGAAAAAAACTGAGTGAAAAGTTGCTCTTATTCACAACCGATTCAATAAATGAGACAACAGCAGCGCTCAAAAAGAGGGGGAACGGTCAGGGGGAAAGATCGCACGGTTAACTGGAAAAGTGGGTACGCATGGCCGAAATACAACCTAAGTTCCAAAATCTGTAAAAGGGACTGGGGGGAAGTAATTGTAGGGTCTGTGCCATAGGGAGTTGAGGGTTTGTTACAGCGAAGCGTGCTCAAGTCATTCTTTTTGGCGCAACAGGGGGCACTTAGACAACGTTTCCAGAAAAAACTAAGAAATTGCGAGAAAAAGATGGGATCGCTGGGGTGTCAACAGCCGTTTAAATAGGCTGCCGCCGAATCAACGAATCGCAAATCAAAAAAAATGTGCCCGGTTTCGGAGGGAAAAAAGAAAGAGGGCGGACACCTACTGATGGAAGGACATAGCTCAGGGGGGAGGGGTGCCTGTAATCGCGAAAAAGCCCTATTATTAGGGGGAGACTTGGGAGACCGCGGACGAAGAAATTGGGGTGGTTGGACTGGAGCCGAGACAGGGGAAAGAATGGGGTGTCGCAGGGGGAGGACAGAACGTCATATAACCAGAGAACAGCAACAAGAATTTCGTAACGGAACCTCGATCCATGCTCCACCGGCGCTCCGTGAGGAGCAGGGGAAACTCACAAAAGCTAGAAGGCAGCACCGGAAAAGATTTCAGACGCTTGGGACGAAGCGGGGAGCATTGGGCATCTGGGGACCTGGGCAAGATGTGGCACACTCGAAACCGAAACAAAAAGGTTTCGTAAACACTCGGGATGGGGGATTTGGCAAAACGGGTGAGGAATCGTTCAAGCCTGGGCAATTTCGGTCAGGGATGGGGAAAGCCATGGGCAGAAGGAGAGGGTGGTTAAAGGGACGGAACTTGGAATCGGGAAAAGACGGCTTTCTTGGCTATCAGATCGACGTTAGTGGGGGTAGAGTGAGCCGACAAGGTGGGAGAAGAGGGCAGCAAAATGGTGCTTGAGGGGGGGGGATAAATACATACTTCACATAATCAATAACAAAAAATGCGAGGAGGAAGGGTATGGGTCAGTTCTGCGCCGGAACCGTTAAAGGGATGTTCCTGATCTGCCTAGAGATGCAAAGTCTGATGCCTATTCTCGAGGCAAAATTAAGGAACTATTGACCCAAACAAGCTCAAAGCCTTTGGGAATTAGAATTGCAAACGAAGAAAAGGGGAAAACTTCGGTCCATAACCCAGCAACAATCCAACATACAACCAAAAAGCTTGGGGGGGGGGGGGGTGCAAGGCCACGCTTGCACAGCTCAAGCAGGTCTTGACTCATCTCCGGCAACCCCTGAACGGGGGGGGGGGGGGGGGGGGGGGGGGGGGTGGTGATGGTGGGGGGGGGGGGGGGGGTATGGGGGGGGGGAAAGGGGTGGCCACACATGCCGGGAAGGAGAGGGGTGACTACGGGAAAAAAAGTTCACTAGGGTTGAGAAAGTGCGGATTTCCCGAGATAGGGTTTGGGAGAGGACTCTCCTACAGGAGGGGACTCAAACTCCACTTCAAGGTAGAGGTACGTCAA